>Ga0209166_10000886_pt1 | contig 27960 bp, 22 predicted proteins | sample Coa_R1_3_FD_187151 | JGI IMG/M metagenome (GOLD analysis project Ga0209166, IMG submission 187151) | Surface soil microbial communities from Centralia Pennsylvania, which are recovering from an underground coalmine fire - Coalmine... | ecosystem: Environmental > Terrestrial > Soil >...
GTCTGCCCGTCGGTAAGCATCCATTGCAGGAAGCCCTTAATCACGTCTTTCTTGGTGGAATCCTTGATGCTTTGAGGAATCAACAGCCAAGTGAAGCTGGAGATAGGATAGGCATCTTTGCCCGGAGCGTCCGTGATGGACACACGGAAATCGTCGGGCATCGCCGCACCAGCAGCAGCTGCGGTCACCGAGGCCAAATCAGCCTGGACAAAGTTTCCAGATTTGTTGCGAATATTTCCGTAAGGTATCTTGTTTTGAATCGCGTAGATAAGCTCCACGTATCCGATTGCACCCTGCATTTGGCGAACCAGCCCTGAAACTCCCTCGTTTCCTTTGCCGCCAATGCCTACTGGCCAATTCACGGAAGTACCCTTCCCCACCTTCTGCTTCCAATCGGGGCTGACTTTAGAAAGGTAGTCCGTCCATACGTACGTCGTACCACTGCCATCGGAGCGATGCGCAACGATGATGTCGGTGGCCGGCAACTTTACATTGGGATTCGCCTTGGCAATCAAGGGGTCGTTCCACTGCTTAACGGTGCCGAGAAAAATTCCTGCGAGCGCTGCCGGCGTAAAATTCAAAGTCGCATTCACACCCGGGATGTTGTAGGCGGGGACGGCCGCGCCCAGCACGGTAGGAAAGTGCAAAATCATGGTTCCACGCTTCTGCTTAAAGGCCGCGATCTGATCGTCGTTCATAGGGCCATCGCTGGCGCCAAAATCCACGGTTCCCTCGGTCACCTGACGGATTCCACCGCCAGATCCGATTGATTGATAGTTGATCTGAACATCGGGCTTGATCTTGCGGTATTCGTCGAACCACTTCGAGTACATCGGATATGGAAACGTCGCGCCGGCTCCGTTAATCAGGGATTGCCCCTGAGCACATATCGACGCTGCAGATACCAGGCATACCAAGAAAACAACCAGCCTGGTAAAGCCTTTCCAGTTTCCCCTTTCGCATGAATTCGTCATAAAGCACACTCCCAGTCGTTGGATTTAAGTGATTGCAATACACTTCTAATGGGCTCTTGTTAATATAATGTTAAAAATTCATGAATTTCATGTGAAAGCTGGAATAAAAGGTTCAAATTCCATTCGTTGCACACATTCTTGTGCTGGAGTCGGACTTTTTGGTCTATCGACCTTCTACCGAAGTTGTGGCCGGCATGTGACTGGAGAAAATTGCGTATATTAGCATGGGATCCTTATGGAATTTCTCTATGTAGTACTGTTAGGACTTGTGGCGGGAGTGTTGTCGGGTATTGTGGGCATTGGTGGAGGTGTTGTCATTGTTCCAGCCTTGATCTACCTGTTCCACTATAGCCAACACAAGGCTCAAGGAACTTCATTAGGGGCGCTGCTGGCGCCTATTGGAGTGTTTGCATTTGTTGCGTACAAGCGCTCCGGAAACGTGGACGTTAAAGCCGCTGTGCTCATAGCACTCGGCTTTCTGGTGGGCGGATATTTCGGTGGAATTTGGGCGCAGCAGATTTCTGAAACCATTCTGCGGCGGATCTTCGGAGTTGTGCTATTGGCTCTCGGAGCTGAAATGATCCTTAGCTCAATTTCAAAGTAGCCCATTACCCGGATGTTCGGGACGACCGCCTTTGGTGGCGTAGTGGGTACGCAGGTGCTCCAGAAACATTTGCTCATAGGGCTTGTTGCGCGCCTGCAGCAGATGGCGAACGGAGTGCCCGCTTAAGAGATGGCAGATTTCTTCGGCAAGGTTTTTGGCGTGGTCGCCGGCGCGTTCCAGAGCCTGGGCCATGAAAATTACCTGAATGCTCTCAGGACCGGAAGCGTGCTCCAGATGAGCAATGACCAGGAGGTTGCGCAGGCGGTCAATTTCCGAATCAGCCCGCAGAACCCCGACGGCACATTCCAGATCCCTCTGCAGAAAAGCCTGCAAGATATCGCCCAGCATTTTCTCCAAAATGGAACCCATCTTGATGAGCTGGTTTACATCTTCCATTTCCAATCGCTCACGTACGGCTTCGGCGCGCACGGTAAAACTCAGCGCCAAATCACCGATACGCTCCAAATCAATCATCAGCTTCATGCATGCCAGCAGCTCACGCGCCTGATCTGGCAATACAGTGGTAATGCATGCGGTAACACTTTTGTCGATCTCGCGATCGAGGAAATCAAGCTTCTCCTCGGCTTCTTTGACCGCCTGGAAGGATTGGCGCGATCCCTTGGCCAGGCTATTGGTCGCCTCACCCACGGCAATCTGCGTGAGGCGGCAGGCCTCGCGGGTCAGCGCGACAATCTGCGAAAACCCGGTAATCTCTGGAGAAGATAGCTGTTCCATGTTTAGTGTTCCTGACCTGTGCTGCGCACCAGCAGTTCAGCGATGAAAATCTGTTTATAGGAGGAAACCCAGCGTACCAGCCTGATTTTAGAGGAGGGTTGTTTTTCCGTTATGACAGCCGGCAACCCCTTGCTGGAATTGGGAGGACTTTGTAAACCTGTGGGAACGGTGGCCGCAATGGGAGAGCACATACGCAATCCTCCTGCATGCCATTAGACGACAAGTGCGGTTACGAAATGATTAAGAAACGGTAAATTTGTGGTGAATTTCCTCAACAGGCAATTCTTCTGCCGAACGCACAAGGGTGAAGAAAAAGGTTGAACCGTGGTTCAGTTGGCTTTCTACCCGCACACTGCCTCCGTGATTGAGGATGATGTGCTTCACAATGGCGAGACCCAGGCCGGTGCCTCCGGTCTCTTTTGAGCGGGCTTTATCCACGCGGTAAAAGCGCTCGAAGATGCGCGGCAGGTGCTCGGAAGCAATGCCAAGGCCGAAATCGCGCACATAAAATTCGGCTCCATCGGAGGTCTCCCGAGCGCCCACCCAGACCTCCCGTCCGGAATGGGCGTATTTCATGGCATTTTCAATCAGATTCGAGAATACCTGCTGAATGGCATGGCGATCGGCGGCCACGACCACGGTTGGACAGTTCTCAATATCCACGCAAAGATTGATTCCCTGCACAAAATCGCGGAGATTCGTAAGCGCATCCTCCAGTAAAGCCCGCGCTTCGATCGGCTGAAATTCCATTTTCTGCTCACCCGATTCCACGCGCGCCAGTGTAAGCAAGTCGTTGGTAAGGCGGGCCATGCGCTCGGCGTTTTTGCGGATCACATCAAGAAATTCGCGCGTCCGTGCCTCCGATTGAGGGACTGTATCCAGCAGGGTCTCAGTGTAGCCCTGGACCGAGGTCAGAGGCGTGCGCAATTCATGGGAAACGTTGGCGATGAAATCGCGCCGCGTCTTTTCCACACGTTCGATCTCGGTCATGTCATGCAGAACCGCAACCGCCCCTCCCCCAGGCATGGGAGCGGCAGTAACGCTGAACATGCGTCCGGCTGAAATGGAAACCGCCCGGGCATTGCGTACCTGACGGGAAGAGATGCTCTCTTCAAGTGCCCGCAGGGCTGCGGGATCGCGCAGTACGTCAGTAAGAGCCGAACCCGCGCGCACGTTCCTGCCTACCAGCCGGATCATGGCGCCGTTCACCCATTGCGTACGGCGATCGGCCGAGACCGCAATCACTGCATCCTGAATGCTATTCAGCAAGGCTTCCAGCTCGCTGCGGCTGCGCTCCAAGGCGGCAAAACTTTCCTCCAGCTTCCGCGCAGTCAAGTCTAAGGCGCTGCCCACCTGGGCAATTTCATCTCCTGAAGTTTCTGCTACGCGGGCCGAGAGATTGCCAGCGGCAATTTGCTCGGCAAAGACAACGACACGGTCGAGGCGGCGTGCGATGGAATGGGCCATAAATCCGGCCAGAACCATGGCAGCCAAAACAGCAAGCAATGAAGCCCACAGGACCCGGCTCTGTACCTGGGCGTTGGCCGCTTCAATACTGGCAAGAGGATAGGCAAGGCGTACGGCCCCGCCAGGAATTGGGGCTGCAACGTAAAGAAAGTTGATTCCCAGGGTATGACTGTTACGAACATTGCTGCCGGTTTGGCCCTGCAGAGCTGCGATGAACTCAGGGCGATGAGCATGATTTTCCATGGATGCAGGATTGGCTTGCGAATCTGCCAGCACCTTGCCCGAAGAATCGATCACGGTGGCGCGGGCTTCGGCCGCGTTGGCCTCTTCCCTGACCAATTGGGCTAAAGGTACAGTCTTATCATGCTGCACACGCGCGGCAAAGAGGCGGGTTTTTTGCGTCAGAGATTCGGCAATTTCGCGTTGCAGAGAATCTTCCCAGTCGCGGCGAAGGGTGAAATCCAGAGTTGCTGTAGTGGCGGCAATCACCAGCAAAAAAGCAGCCAGCAATTTTCCGAACACCCTACTCTTCACTTAGGAACCTCGAAACGATATCCGGCGCCCCGCACGGTACGCAGATAGCGGGGAGTTTCCGGATCACGCTCAATCTTCTCGCGTAATTTGCGCACATAGACATCCACCGAACGGGGTGTGACAAACTGGGTTTCGCGCCAGACGGCGTCAAGAATCTGGTCGCGGGTAAAAACTCTGCCGGCATGCCGGGCAAAATAATCGAGCAAGCGAAATTCAGTGGCCGTCGTGGAGACCGGCTTATTGCGCACAGTCAGCAACATGGCGCCCGAGTCAATGCGAATCTCGCCGGCTTCGACCACCGAGGGCACCAGCGGGCGCTCGAAGCGCCGCAAAACCGCCTTCACTCGCGCCACCATCTCGCGTGGGCTGAAGGGCTTGCTGATGTAATCGTCAGCCCCCAGTTCCAGGCCCAGCACCCGATCAGCCTCGCTGCTTCTGGCAGTCAGAAAGATCACGGGGATGACACGCAACGCCGAATTTTGGCGAATCTGGCGGCACAGTTCAAGACCGTCGCCCCCCGGAACCATGATATCCAACAGAAACAAGCAAGGGCGGAGCTGCTCGGCTTCCGTCAAAACAGAGCCAACACGGGGGTAAACGCGAGCAGCAAAGCCAGCGGCCTCCAAATGATGCCGCACCAGTTGGGCAATATCCTGATCATCCTCCAATACGAAGATGGCTTGCTTCACAAATTGTATTGTATCTTCAGCGGCGGGATTAACAATATAAGATGTCGTATCCATAAAGTCAGCGCGTGGCAAGGCTACAGATCGCCTCCTTTCATGAAGTCGGCCAGGTGCGTCTTATTGTGGCGTACATCCACACCGCGCACCCAGTAAAAGATGTCTTCCGCAATATTGGTGCAGTGGTCCGCGATCCGTTCCAGATAGCGCGATGCCAGCAGGAGCTGGAAATTGGGCTGCACCTTCTTCGGGGTCGCCTCCATTGCAGCCAAGAGGCGCTGATAGACCTTGTCGCGGTACTCATCCACCAGGTCTTCGCTTTCTAAAACTTCGGTGGCTGCCACCAGGTCATGGCTCAGCAATGCCCCCAGGCTCTTCTGGGTCATCGCTTTTACAGGCTTCGCCATAGCAATGAGTTCAGCCGGCGTCTCTACCGGCGGCATCCCGGCCAATGAGATGACGCGCTTGGCGATACTGACCGCCAGGTCTCCCATGCGTTCCAGGTCATTGTTGATTTTTACAGTCGCGATCACCAGCCGGGCTTCCTGCTCCTGCACCCCCCGCCCAATCAACGAGCGCACAGCATTTTCATCGATCACACACTCCATCGCGTTAATACTGGATTCGCTCGCAACCACCGTGCGCGCCAGTTGGACATTGTGATTGAGCAGGGCATCAATCACGTTTTCCACGTTGGATCGAACCGTCTGGGCCATCCGCGAAAGAAATGGAACCAGGGCCTGCGAACTCTCCAGAACGCGCTTGGGAGCGACGCTGGATTCCACAATAGGTTTGCGGTTCATCGCCGCCGGCATGAGGGCCTCCTAAAAAAGATGTGGAACCACACAGATTACAGCGCCGATGTTAAGGGAGTATGAAATTGACCCATAGGATCCCTATGATTTTAGGACGTGTCCTGTCGAAAGACGATTCGAAGCTATCCAGCTCTGTTGACATCCTCGTTTCGGGAAATTCCTCTTTTGAGACAATCAGGCCTGCAAAGTTTCGCAATGCGGCTAGTGTCGTGACCGGATGAAAGGCGCGTCCTCATCAGGATAACCGGGACAAGCTTGGCCGCAGATGAACGCAGATGGGCTTGCGGTGAGGCATGGTCTGGGAACAGAGCTAAAAATTGTTCTCGGGGCTTGTTGGGGAAGGGGGGGTGGGGGTTACTAAGTAACCTTGAAGTCCGGCTGGCGCAGGAATATCCCTTGGCCTCTGGGAGCCGTGAGAGTCGCCGCTTGATGTTTTCAAAGACCGTGGGCAAGGTCGCATTGATCATGCCAGCAATTTGATAAAAAGCAATGTTTTGATACCACTTCCCGGCTCCAGCGAAGAAACGCGGATTCCCATAACACAATTGTTTGCTTTTCTTCCGGTCACGTACCAGGCCCAGGGGCGATGAATCTGCACAGCAAAATCTTTCCTTTCGAAGAGCTCTGTATTGCCCCAGAAGCTGGCGAAACTCCGATCTAATCATAGCGGTACAAATAGAATTTAAAACCGAGTAGCTTCTATTAAAACGATCCGCTTGGATTCCATCGTTTACTGGCTGTTCCTTTTCAACCCACTTAAATCCGCCGTTGCGCAACTCTACATGCGCTATGTTATTGATTTTATTGGAGTTTATATTTGGCTCGAAATTTGCGGTGTATTGATTCAGAGTTGTGGCTCTGGGGGTTACCGTAAACAGGACCTTTAGTAACGGTGATAGTAACGGTGACCTTTGTAACCTACGTCATTACCTTTGTAATCTGCCTTGATGTAGTGACTGTGGTTACAGTTTAAGTTAGCCCCCGGACAAGAATAACGAAACAACTACGAAGTGAGAAGAAAGAGGCATTATGCGTCAACAAAGGGGCTTTTCATTAATTGAATTGATGATTGTCACTGGCGTAATCCTGACCATAACGGGGATTGCAATGCCGATGTACAAGACTGCAATGGATACGATTCACCTGCAAGAAGCAGGAAGAAATTATGCCGGCATGCTACAGCGCGCCAGGCTTACAGCCGTAACCAACAACACTTACAACGCGGTTGGAATACAGCTCTACTCCGGCTCACCCGACATCATGGCTTATGTGGATACTGCAGCCAATAATCCTCCAGCCGCCTATGTTGCACCCGAACCGATGACTATGTTGGGCTCGGGGGTGGTATGGAACCAACCTGGAGCGCCTGCGACCAATGACTTGCTGGGAAAAGTATTTCCTAACAATGGCGGCAATACTCTGGGCTACCCGCCGGTCTTCGGCTCACGTGGAATGCCTTGCGCGCCCGTGGCTGTCACCGGAGGCACGGTTTGCAACACGCAAGGGGGGAACGTTGCCTATGCAACCTACTTCCAGTCTCGATTAGGAAGGTGGGAGGCCGTTTCGGTAAATCCGGTAGGCCGGATCCAGCTCTGGTCTTATGACCCCAATGCCTCGGTATGGAACCAGCAATAGAAAGTGAGGGTGCGATGATGAGAAGCAACAAGAAAACAGTCTCCGTTTCAAAGACCGGCAAATCCCGTGGCGGATTTACCCTCATCGAAATGATGATTTCCATGACTGTGATGGCCATTGGCCTGCTCGGACTTAACGTTATGTTTGTCACGGCGATGGTCACCAATAACAAGAACAGCCATGACAGTTCGGCCACCATGGTTTCGCAGCTTGTGCTGGAGCAAATTAGCGCGCAACCGGCCAATTCCACGGCCAACATCACGGTGACCGATTGTGCGGGTAATTCCAGGACGATTGCCACCACCCCAGGCGCGGCTACAACCGGGGCAGGTGCGCCCTTGCTGGCCGATGGAACCATTAACCAACTGGCGGCCAAAGTCGCCAATTACTCCATGACCTATGTTGCTTGCGCGCCTGCGGGCAGCAATCTGCAAAGTTCCTATGATGTGCGCTGGAATGTGATGACCGTAAGTCCTGATACGCGCTTGATTACAGTTTCCGCGCGGCAACTGAACGGCACAAGTTTAGGGGGATTGCACTTTGCACTCCCGGTGAACTTACGCTCCATTGGAGGCAGGTGAGCCATTCGCCTCGGGATTGATTGAAGAGTTGCGGAAGGTTTAGCGGGTGAGGACAAATGAAAGTACAACGAACAGACCGGGAAATACAACCGAATGGGTTTTCACTGGTTGAATTGATGATCAGCATGGTGGTCCTACTGGCGGTGCTGGGAGTCGTGATGAGTGCCCTTGCGCAATTACAAAGAAGGAACAGCGGGGAAAATGCCAAGATGGATATCACCCAGTCCACACGTGAATTCGTGGATCAAGCCGTACGTGATTTGCATCAGGCGGGATTTCCCAACGCCAACATGTTCAATGCTCCTCCTGTCAGCCCGGTCATCAACAACATCAATATTGCCGCCGGATTGGTGAGCGTAACCCCCAATAGCGTGCAGTTTGAAGGAGACGTGGATAGTAATGGCACGGTGCAGTCGGTCACCATCGAACTTATTGGTTCCGATGGAGTCACCGTGGGGGGCACCTGTCCCTGCACTTTACGGCGAGGAAGAGTCCCTAAGGTTCAGGGAAGTCCGTTTCAGACGCCTACGGGAGCGCAAAGCGTGCCCACCTATTACTCGGAACTGGGCAACGTTGCCACTAATAATGTTTTTTCCGCCTACGACCAGTATGGCTATGCTGTGCCCTTGCCCATAGATCTCAATACGGCCGCGGTCGCGACCGCCAGCCCAGCCAGCCCGGTTACCATCAAGAGCATTAAGACTATTCAAATGGTCGTCAATGTACAGTCTCCTCATCAGGACCTGGAAAATAAGATGGCTCCCATCGTTTCCATGACCTCCCAGGCCCGAATTTATAACTGAGATGGAGTAGCTGGAAGGAGCAGGTATGAAAAAGAATCGAAACCACCGTGAACAGGGCATCGCTCTGATCTCCGTTCTTCTGGTCCTGATACTGCTGAGCATCATGGCGATTGGTCTGATGTACGTGGCCGATACCGATACTGCCATCAATTTCAATTACCGCCGCGAGCAACAGTCATTCTTTGCCGCCAAGGCCGGAATTGAAGAGGTTCGCGACCGCATGAGAAGAACGAACCCGAATAGCTTGGATCTAAGTCCCACAGCGGGGACCTCTCTGTTGCCGACCACCGTCGCCTCCGATGCGGGCGGCGTGCTGTACGTCATCAACCAGGGAGCCGATCCCATCGCCGTGCAGCCCTGGACGGCGGGGAATAAATATCAGGATGATGAGCTTTGCCATGACGGATACGTTATAACGGGAATTCCCAATCCATTCACTGGCGGTGTGCCCACCGATGACGTGCGCTGTCCGCATCCACCAATAGCCGCCAATACCTGGTATACCAAACCGAACCCCGCAGCCACAGGACCAGTTACCAGCACAGCGCCTTTCAACGGCACAGCGGCCGCATTGCCTTATAAATGGGTGCGCGTCACCTGGAAACAAGACAATTCGATTCAGGGAAATGGAACGCAGCCTTATTCCGTGGATGGCACAGCGACCAATTCTTCCACAGCAGCCACGCCGGTATGTTGGGACGGTACAAAAGAAGTCCTGCTGCAAGCACCGGCGACCGCATGCGAACAGATGACCTCTGGCTTGCGTCCGGTATTTTTGGTTACCTCGCTGGCAATAACGAATGGTTCCCGGCGCATGGTTCAAGCAGAGCTGGCGAAAACCATGGTGCCAACATTTCCGGCAGCTCTAGCCCTTGATGGACCGGAGGCTAATGCTAATTTCATCCCCGTTACTTCCAACAACTCTACGTTTGTCGGCACAGATGCAGCCCCTACGCCATGCCCACCGGCTGGAAATTGGCCGTCAATTGGAACTTATACAGACTATGACGCAAGCAAGATTGCAACCGCGGTCAGTACTCTGCCGGCTAAAGCAAATAACTGGAGAGGCGGGCCGGCGAATAGCACGACCTTTAACGCAATCAATATAGGTCCTTGGGGTAATGTCTCAGGACAATATGCAGACGGCACTACGGGCACCGTGAATGCAAGTTGCAGCCCTACAATCAACTCGCCTTTTTGCCCTGGCATGATGGGCAATCTTAATCAGCTTGACACGATCAGTGGGCTAATTGCATTGCAAAATACCCTTACCCAGGGAGCGGATACGATTGTACCTGCGGGAGGCACGCCGACTTTACCGATGGGAACCGATACTAACCCTAAAATTACAGTCATTCAGGGGGATTTCAGTTATAGCGGCAATGCTTTTATAGGCGCTGGAACATTGCTGGTCGAAGGGAAAGTCACCATCTCCGGTAGCCCAACTTTTGATGGCATCGTCTATATCGTAGGACAAGGCTATCTCAACACATCGGGCACGGCTAACTATGGCGGGCAGGTTTTTATCGCCAATATTGCTACTCCTCCACCGAACCCTCCCGATCCGAATATTCTGCCCGTTCTCAAGGCAGTGTATGGTCCAAGTACAACCCAATATCCTCCGTGGGTTCCGGGATCTCCTACATTTATTGGCGGTGGTGGTGGTGGTAATGGCGGCGTGAACTATAACAGTTGCCTGGCGAACCTCGGCAACGACCGTATTCCTTATAAGATACTCGCCACTCGGGAGATACTGTACTGATTGACCATTGTGTGATTTGATTAACGCAGCCCGGGACCCTGATGACACCAAAAAGCCGGGGATACCAAGGCAGCATCACGGGCGACGAACAAGCAAATGTGGTGGGCAGCCAACCGCGGCGCGAATTCGACCAGCGTTCTACGGGGCAAAGGTGACAATGTGTTCGCCCCAGCCCTTTTATTTTTCGCTTTGATAAATCTTCCCTTTCGAGTTCCTGCGATTACATCCTCAGAAATTCAAATTGCAATTGTTATTTCGGCCGGGGCTATTCTTCTGTTTACTCTCGTCGCGAGGTTCCGCCGCCGCGCCACGCTGAAAGGCTATGAAGGTATTGCCGAGGAAGTACGGGAAATTTCCAGAGTCTTAAGGGGAAGAATATACCGGGAGCACGACGACTTGATGCTGGAGGGCGGATACCACCGATGGCCCGTATTTATACGCCTCTCGCATTCCCCTGATACTCCCGGGCTTTATATCCAGATTCCCGTACCGACCCGATTGACCCTGTTTTTCGTTCCCAAAAGAGAAAAGGACAAACATCAGGCGGGCAGGGTTGTGCTGCAAACTACCGATGAGCAGTTCGATGCGCGCGTAATAACTCGCACCGACCAGCCTGTACAGGCCCGGATGTTAATTGCCGCTATTCCAGTGCAACAACAGCTTCCGCGGCTCTGTTGCAGCTCCAATACCATCGTGTGTATTGCGTCAGGGCTCCTGGAAGTAAGCGAGTCGCTGATGCCGGAAACCGACCTTGGCTATCACGTTGTCAATCATGTTAAGAGCATGACGAAAATTGCCGCCGAAACAGCCAAAATACCAGGGGCAGATCCAAGTCTCGTTACGCCGAACCAGGCAAAGACCAATCGGCTCATGCGAATTTTTATTGTGACCGCAATCGTGGTGGCGATTGGCTTGTTTTTTGCTAACTGGGCAATGCATCCGTCTTTAAAAACGCGCTTCGTTCCGGCGGGTGTACTTCCAAACGATGCCGCACTCATTCCCGATATTGATCATTGGCGTCTGGCAGAACCCCAGGACTTCGACCCCCAAGGTGCATCCTGGTTGCAGGCTAACGGAAAACAAGCCACGGGCCGCGTCCTTGGGCGATTTGCAGGAGAAGGCTTTCCAGAAGAATCTGCTTACGTTCTTGTTTCCGATGACGGCCGGCAGCCGGCCGTCGTGCGAGTTATAGTGTTGGTAAACCAGGCTGTACGTTTTGACAAGAGCTACCCTTCGATTGCAGTGATGACAACGATCCGCAAATCGAATCTTGGCGATATCTCATGGCAAGGAACACCTCCCTTGATGCCTCCTGACGGTGATGGCGTTTTGATTGTTCCCAAATATGACGATCCCGCATCCGCCAGCGTAACCTTTCTCTATGGAAAACAGGTGTTAACTGCTGGAACTCCCGTAGATTTTCGCAAGATTTCAATACAATAGCTGGAGTGAATGGCTGTTGAAATTACCGGCTTCCTATGGCGCCATAATGCCGCATGGCCGGAGGTTGAGCTCGACCCATGGGCGCCTAGCTTGGATATTGATAAACCATCTCCCGCAGTTCATTCTCACGCACTTCCACAAGCTCACTTTGTTCGAGCACAAGAATGATGTCGCAGTCTCTCAGCGTGCTCAAACGATGGGCCACCATGATGGTGAGGCGGCCGCGCATGAGGGTGTCGGTTGCCTCCATGATTGCGGATTCGGTTTTCATATCCACAGAACTGGTGGGCTCATCCAGAATAAGAATAGGACTGTTGCGCAGAAATGCCCGCGCCAGCGAGATGCGCTGACGCTCTCCGCCGGAAAGCTGCGCCCCGCGCTCGCCTACCTTGCTGTCATATCCCTCGGGCAGGCGGCAGATGAAATCATGGCTGTTAGCGGCACGCGCGGCGGCAATAATCTCCTCGTTGCCGGCGCTCGGCTCCCCGTAAGCGATGTTTTCAGCGATACTAGCCGCGAACAATAAAGGTTCCTGCAAGACCACGGAAAATTGCCGGCGCAAATCGGCGATGCGATACTCGCGAATATCGCGTCCGTCGAGCAGCACCTGGCCGCTGGTGGGATCATAAAAACGCATCAGGAGATTGAGGATCGTTGTCTTCCCTGCTCCGCTGGGGCCCACAATTCCCACGCGCGCGCCGGGCGGCAGGCGGAACGAGACATTGCGCAAACCACATTTAGAGCCGTAATAAAAAGTTACATTGCGAAATTCGACCTCACCCCGGGCCCGGACCACTTCGCATGCCGCAGGACTCTCTTGCAGGTCAACTTTTTCGTCCAACAGGGCGAAGGCCCGTTCGATGCTGGTAAACCACGTTTGCAACTCGGTTGCCTTGCTGCTGATGAGGCGCAATGGCTCATACATCTGGCCTATATAAGCCATTACCACCAGGAGTTCACCCACGGAAATAATGCCGGCGCGCACGTGCCGTACCCCAAGATATAGAGTCGTCGCAGTGCCAGCCGAAATGGTGACAGCGATGAGCACATTAAAAAGCGCTTGCAGCCGCGCCAGCCGGACTTGTCCGTCAACTCTTTGATTGGAGCGCCGCAGAAAGCGCTCATACTCTCGCTTTTCCTGGCCAAATGCCTTGATGACCCGAATGGAACCCAGCACCTCCTGGATGATAGACATAGCGGAGCTATCGATCTCTTTAACCTTGATGGACCGCTCACGCACCAGGCGGCTGCAAGCCCGTGTGAGCAGAAACAGAATCGGCGTAATTGCGAGAGCGATGAAGGCGAGCCGCACGTCAATTGCAGCACATACCACCAGCATTCCTGCCAAGGTAAAAAAAGAGGTTATGGCCGGCAAAATACCTTGGACCACGATGTACTGAATGGAGGGAGCATCATGCTGAATGCGATAGGCCGGATCGGTAGCTCCGCGGTCGTCGTGAAAAGTCAGCGAAAGGTGCTGCGTATGTTCCAATAGCTGCGCACGAAAATCCCAGACCAGTTTTTCGCCGGTGTAAGTCTGTAACCACCAACTGGCCAAGTTTTGCAAGCTCATCAGTAAGCCAAGGGTCAACAACATCCCGACCGCCAGCATGAGCAGCGACGACGAAGCCGTGAGCGGAAAGAGCCGCATAAACGACGGGAGGGGCTGACCGCCAAGAACGCTATCTACCACAATCTTGAGTGGAATAGGAAACAACAGAGTCAGCGGAATGGAGAACAGACCCAGGAGAATGATGGCAACAAGCTGCGGCCAACATGGCCTGCATTGCCACAGGATACGAAGCAGGAGCGAGCGGTTATGCAACGGTGTCATTGCAATGCAAGAAATGAGGTAATTAAGAGGAATCTAGCGGAGCCACGAAGCTACCGCAATGAGGGAAATTCATTAGTACCAGGTCAGGTCTGTCACCTTAACCGAGGTGGGTCTTATGAGGTGATTCACTGATATGAATAATGAGAAGAAAAACCTAAGCGGTCTTTTCCAGCTCATCTAATGGTGCGGGAGCTTGCTCCTGGATGTCGCTGTATCCTTTACCCTCAAACACAGACACATAATAATGGTGCGCTCGCTCCCAGGCCAGATCGTCTGGCGGGGCGCCAAAGGTTTGCTGATACAGCGGACTGCCGGGAAATGGAAACATAGGCACCGGTTCGCTCACCCAGACACCGTGCGCCTTGAGCCGCTCCTGCCACTGACGGATTTGCCCGCGATCATCGTGGTCGGTGAGAATTAGATTGGCCTGGACCCAGGGGATGCGGCTGCGCGCGTAAATCAGCAGCTCCGAGATGCGCTCCGTATCCATTCGGCAATTCTTATTCAGCTCATCTCGCCCCTTATCCGTAATGGATTCGACCCCGCACTCCATGGAGATACAATGGGCGCGCAAGAGCAGGTCCAGGCTCTCTTCTGTCCACAAATCAATGCGGGTCTGGAAGCCGATGCTGACTTTGCGTTCTGCGATTGCCTCCAGCAGCACGCGGACGTTCTTGCCTACGCCGAAAATCTCGTCAATGAAATAAATGTAGTCCACACCGCGCGCAATGAGCAGATCAATTTCTGCCAGAACATCTTCCACGTTGCGCTCGCGAAAGCGGTTGCGAAACAAAGTCTTATTGCAGAAGGTACACGCCCACGGACAGCCGCGCGCGAACTCCAGCTCTGCGCCTCTTCCCTCTCCGTGAAAAACGTGATGGCGGTGGGAGTGCCTTTCCACCGGGTAGTTACGAAAATCCAATGCTCGCAGTTGCCTCATGTCAGCCACACCCAGGGTTGCGCTAAAATGCTCGCCCTCGGAATCACGCCAACAGCAGCCCTCGACCTCGCTCCATGATTTCCTGGCAAGTTCAGCCAAGGTAAAATCCGGCTCTCCGCGCAAGACTACATCGCAGCCAGTCTTGCGGAGCGTGGCGGCGGGAGTTGCCGAAGAGTGCGGTCCGATCGCCACTTTGACCGCCCCCACATCCAAGGCGGAGAACCATTCCTTCGGAATGCGAAGCTCCGGCGGCGGACAGCGCCAGAATAAATAGGAGGGCGCCGTGGGAATTACCAGAAAATCCGGGGCAAATGCCTCCAGCTTCGGTTTGACCTGGCAGATGCCGAGGCCCTCAACCTGGGAGTCAATCAACAATGCTTCATCTCCTGCCTGGCAAATTCCGCCGGCGGCGAAGAGGAGTTCGAGAGGATAGTGAGAATCACGGCAGCCAAAATATGTGGAGCCCGTAAAATCCCAATTTGGATTGACCAATGCGTATCTCATATCGAACTGTTTGACCGGAAATCGTAGGTTAAGCCGTTAATCCATATTGCATCAATTGCGCGACAGCGGCTTCGGAGTGGTCCTGTGGCTGCTGCGAACGCAGCCAATGAGCAAGGTCTGCCATCCCCCTGGCAAACTTGATCTTGGGGTGATAGTTCAACAATTGGCGGGCTGCACTGATATCGCCAAAGCAGTGCCGAATATCGCCCGCACGGTATTTGCCAGTGATTGATACGTATGCATGCCGGTTCAAGGCGCCGGACAACGCAGCAGCAACCTCCTGGATCGAAATAGGAACGCCTGAACCAACATTCAAGGCTTTGCCGTTGGCCTTGCTGCCTTCCATGGCAAGCACACAGGCTCGCACCACATCATGAACACTAACGAAATCCCGCATCTGTCTTCCATCTTCGAAGATCAAAGGCGAACGGTCATTCAAAAGACGTGAGGCAAAAATCGCCGCCACTCCGGTATAAGGATTGGAGAGCGCCTGTCGTGAACCATAGATGTTGAAAAATCGGAGGGCTACTACCGGCACGCTGTAGGTGCGTCCAAATAGCAAACACATCTCTTCCTGGTCTTTTTTGGAAAGGGCGTAGATGGAAGTGCACTGCAGAGGCTTTGATTCATCGGTAGCAACCGGACTCAAGATTGAAGCGCATTGCGGACAGGTCATCTCCCATTGCTTGGCCGCAAGCTGTTGCAGCGGGCGCGGCTCTGGGGCCACATTGCCGCAACCGGCACAGCAATATTTCCCTTCCCCATAAATAGACATGGAAGAGGCAACTACGAGCTTTTCAATCTTGCAGCCTCCATCGAGCAGAACCTGCAGGAGATTGGCGGTGCCTTGGGTGTTGACCTCCATGTAATTCGAAATCTCGTACATGGATTGCCCCACGCCCACCGCCGACGCCAGATGGTAGATCACATCCATGCCTTCAACCGCCCGGCGTAAGGCTTCTGGATTGCGCACATCAGCGATCATCAACTCGGCTTCGGGCGACAGATACGAGGGAACGCCGCCACCGTGAACTTGTGGATTTAGATTGTCAAAGACGCGGACGCGATGTCCTTGCTGCACAAGCGCGTCAGTCAGATGAGAGCCAACAAAACCCGCTCCCCCTGTAATCAGTATGTTTTTTTTCATCCTTCACCCGAACCAGAATTTTCTAAGCTGCCCGCTAGGTATGTAGATGCAAAGATGATGTTTGGGTTTTCCTCTCCGGTGTAGAGACATAGTGTGAAAGATAGACGTCAACTTCTGCCTTTTTACCATGCAAACTGTTCAAGAAGAAAAATCGAAAAGTAGCCCTGGACGGTTTTCAGAAAGTACCCGCCGAGAGTAATCAGGGTGAAAATTTGACCCTGCTCCATGTGGTTGTTAGTATGGACTTGCGGGGTGGAGCAGTCTGGTAGCTCGTTGGGCTCATAACCCAAAGGTCGGTGGTTCAAATCCACCCCCCGCAACCAACCTTAAGTTACTGCTTTTTCAATACCTTCCAATCCGGCGACAACAAACTGAATGAAAACTGAATGAAAGAATTGCCGGGTTTCTGCCTCCGGCACGCCCAAAACAGGCTTTTTTGCGTGAATTTCGCGGCAGTGCTAGCGTGCGAACCGACAGGTAGGAACTGTTGCCACGATGCTCGAAGCCGTAGTTGATGCCCCTAATCCTCTTGCGCAAACAGCGCGTGCGGTCAACCCTAGTCCGAGCGTGAGTGTCTACACCCGGCACAAAAACAATTGCTCAAAAAATAGCGAACCATATTGGAAACGTTGCAACTGCATGAAGTACCTCTACGTGTATTGCGACGGCCGATCCAGACAGATCAGCGCAAAGACGCGCAGCTGGGAAAAAGCAGAACAAACAGCCCAGAAGATCCGAGCCTCCTTTGATCCGGCCAGCCAGTTACAGCAGCAACTCGAAGCCAAAAGTGAAGCCGCCCGGATGGAACTCATCGTAGCCATCAATGAATTCGCGAAAGAGATGGCGCGGCTCAATCGTGAGGACGCAACTCGGGCCAAATACAGACTCACTCTCTCTCGCCTTCAGGCGTGGTGCAGAATTCAAGCATTGCCTATCCACCTGCTTTCGCAGCTCGATGTGCCAACGGTTCGTCGATGGATTAATTCCTGGGAGGGTGCTCCCACCACTCGTCACAACCAACATCAGCGAGTAATCACATTTTTCAACTTCTGCATTGAGCAAGGATGGATCAAAGAGAATCCCGCCAAGAAGATCAGAAAGGTTCAGCCGGAACAGGAAGAAACGCTGCCGTTCACCCCAGAACAATACGACGCCCTTCTTGAAGCGACTTACGACTACGATAGTCGGCGAAAAGGAACGAACCGATCCACGGTCAACTCACGCCGCGTCCGCGCCTATTCCTTCCCGAATCTGCTGACGTTTCACGACGCGCCCACGAGCATTGAACAGAAGTTGTTTGTCATGTACCTCGAGCATCGCATGAGAGCTTTTCAGGGCAGCTTCCATGCCAGCCCGGACTATGCCTTGTGGTACGGATGGAGCGAAATGCAACGGGATCTGACGGAAATCAAAGAACAGGCGGCCGAGTTGCGTCGCGCCCATGCGGCATCCATCAAAACGATGCCGCGATCAGAAGGTGCACTGCAATAGAGGAGGAATTCGGAAGACTTGCGATTACGAGAGAACAACGTTTGATGGCTCACAAGATTGTGATCCAATATGTCGGCGACGATGTGTCACAGCCTTTCTTCCGCATGATCGCCTATGACGCGTTGACGCTTCAACTGTTCGAACCATCCAGGTTCGAGTCACTTGACCAGTTGCTTGAAGCGATGTACTCGGCGTTTCCTGATTTTGAGCAAAGTTGGTTCTCGATACGACAAGTGCCAGCAACATACATCGTCTTTGCTGGTGAAAGGGAATTGAGTTCCACGCAACTATCCATTCTGAGCTTGAAACGCCGCAGATAAGCATGACGTAAATCGTAGTCGTCCGGATTGCAGCCGGTATGTTACTGCCGATGGCCGCGTGCTGTTGGATGGGAGCGTGATCCAAGAGGGGTGGGAGATTGCCAGTCCATCAGAGGCCTGTCAGGAATACGTACATTTCAAGCCTGTGACATAAGTCATAGTCGCCCAGACTGCAGGCCGTTAAGTTCATATTGAATCAGCCGACCACCGTATGAAGAGCGGAAGACGCGAGGCTCGGCCGGAAGGATTGATATGAACACAAGAATTCATTCCGAAACTTCATTCATAAAAATAGTTGTTAATTTACTCCTCTTCCTATTTTTGTTGGATGCCAAGCAAATTCTGGCAGGGCAGAGCGTAGGGAACGATGCTAAAACGCCAGCGGGGATTGCCGACATCATTCGCGACCCGGCCGATGTCCCTCCACCCGTTGCGAACCGGGCTCCGACGACGGTCCGTGTAACTCTCATCGCCAAGGAGGTCCTGGGTCTGCTCGATCCGGGGGCAGGCACCCAGTACCGCTATTGGACGTTCAACGGAAAGGTGCCAGGGCCGATGATTCGGGCAAGGCAGGGGGACACGATTGAGGTTACTCTTCACAATGACGCCGGCAGCCATATGGTCCATTCGGTTGACTTCCATGCGGCACTCGGTCCGGGCGGAGGTGCGGCGTTGTCACAGACGATTCCGGGGCAATCGAAAACGTTCACCTTCCAGGCGACGACACCAGGTCTTTTTGTCTATCACTGTGGCACTCCAATGATTGCCGAGCACATGGCCAATGGGATGTATGGCCTGATCCTGGTTGAACCGGCCGAGGGCTTGCCCCATGTGGACCACGAGTACTACGTCATGCAAGGCGAAGTCTATACGGCCGCTCCCAAGGGTAAGCCCGGTTTACAGCAGTTCAGCGGCGTGAAGCTTATGGCAGAAACTCCCGAATATTACGTATTTAATGGAGCTGTTGATGCCCTGATGAAGGGCCATCCGATGCATGCCGAGGTCGGCCAGACGGTGCGCTTCTTCTTCGGAAACGCTGGCCCCAACGGCACCTCCTCGATGCATGTTGTCGGAGAAATCTTTACGCACGACTACTCCCTGGGTTCGCTGACCTCTCCGCCACTCACGGGTGTTCAGACCGCAACTGTGCCGCCGGGTGGCGCGGCCATTCTGGAAGTGACAACGAACCAACCGGGAAAGTTTGTCCTGATGGACCACGCCATTGCGCGGATGGAACAAGGACTCATGGCGGCGCTGGAGGTGACCGGCACCGACAATCAAGCCCTGATGCACGCCGGCCCAGCGACTTCCCAATCCGGGCAAACGGAGTCCGCTGCCTGGGTAAGCGGCATGACCCCGGCCGATACACAGGCAGCCGAGCGGGCCCAGGAGACGGGCACAGCCAGCACAGAACCCCAGATTGTTGCTGTAAACGAGAAGGCAGAGGCTGTTGCAGATCCAATGGACACTATGCCCACGCACGATATGTCCGTGCACATGACCTTTAAACGCGTGCGGCCTCTGCGTCCATCAGACTCCAGGCTTCCACTCTCGACCTCGAGACAGGCAGTCCAGGGTCCAACAGAACTCAACGGATGCCTGACGCTGTTAGAAGATGGGAAGGCCATGCTTAAGGTTTTTCCTTCCAATAAGACTTATCGTGTGGAAGGGCAGCCCTTGTTGTTTTCTGAAAAAGCCAATCACCTCATTCATGTCACTGGGGAACGAGGCAGTGTGGTCGCAAAAGAAGATCCGAACATTCCCAGCTTCGTCGTGTCGACAGTGGATGAGCTTGCTCCTGATTGTTCTATAAGGATCACTCCCGCCCTTCTTCGAAAAGCGCTGTCAAAAGATCCCTGGGCAGGCGCGCCGGCACCGCTCACGGTTGGCATGAACGGCTTTTCGTTTGTTCCACCGAAGACCGTTATCAAGGCGGGCCAGAAAGTGACCTGGAAAGATTCTTCTGATGCCATTCACGATGTAGTCGATGATGCCGGCAAAGCGGTCAATAGCGCGGATGTGCATGTTCCTCACGGTGTGAAGCCGTTTGATTCCGGGTGGATACAACCAGGCCAGACCTTCTCGCATACGTTCACAACACCCGGAGTATATCAGTACGCATGCACGTTACATGAAGGATATGGCATGAAAGGCACTGTCGTTGTGAAATGAATACCTTCAACGTTAAGGAATGATGTCCATGATAACTGCAGAAATGAGCGTAGCAGAAGCTATTCGAATTGCTCCTCACACTCGTGACGTGTTCGACCGCCATGGTTTGAAAGGATGCGGTGGCGAGCATGGACCGCTTGAAGCAATTTCGTTTTTTGCGTCAGTCCACCAAATTGATCTTGATCAGTTATTACGCGAACTCAACGGGGGAATTCCTATTGCCGGCCAACCCTACATTTATAAAGAAGGTCTCGCAGACGTCATATATCGCCGGTTCTTCAAAGCTGCCATTGTCATTGTCATGAGTATCGGTTGTATGTGGGGAGCCATCAACTTGCTGCAAATCGCAATGGGCCGCAGCTTTCTACAATTGAAGTTGCTACCCGCTATCCATGCTCATGCTCAGGCCATGATCTCGGGCTGGGTTGGATTGTTTGTGATGGGATTTGCGTATCAATCATTTCCTCGTTTCAAAAATACAACCCTCTGGCGGCCGGAGTTGGCAAATTTGAGTTTCTATTTCTTGATTGCCGGCGTGCTCTGCCGTGTTGTAGCGGAATTGATTGCCCCTGCGCCGGCGTCCGCGTTTTTCGGGGTAACGGGGTTTGGTCTGGAAATGATGGCTGGTGCAGCTTTTGTAACTGTGCTGTTCAGGACTGCGCGGAAATCCATTGAGCCTCGAGCAAAATATGAAAAGTTTATCGTCGGCAGCCTTTTTTGGTTCCTGCTTCAGATACCGCTCAGCTACGTTCTGTTTTTCGCCAAACTGTTTGCTACAAATGAGCAGCAACTGGTCATGCGGATTGCGCTCATTGATGGCCCACTGCGGGAAATGCAGCTATTAGGATTCGCAGCACTCATCATTGCCGGAGTGAGTCAGAGATTTGTGCCGCTGGTTTATGGTTTGGAACCGCCCAGGCGAGACCGTTTGAACGTAATTTTTTGGCTTATTAACGGCAGCCTTCTTTTGAACATGGCAAGCTACGTTCTGCTGCTGCTTACATTCAATCCGCTGTTCGGTATTCCTCTTGAAATTGCCTACTTGATCATGCCGGTATGGGCGGTCCTGCTGGCAAAACAAATCGGAATTTTCCGCCGACCGCAACGACGCGACCGCAGTTTCAAATTTATCCGGGCAGCTTATTGCTGGCTGTTGGCGGCGGCGATCATGTTGCCATTGTTTCCAGCTTACAGCGCGCTTACACGCCAATTGTTTGCACACTCCTGGATGGGATCTTATCGCCACGCATTTACAGTTGGTTTCATCAGCATGATGATTCTGGGCGTCTCCTCGCGCATAGTACCGATTCTGGCCGGTGTTGACGGTGCGAGCCTCACGTCTCTGTGGGGACCTTTCATTCTTTTGAACGCAGGCAATGCCGGAAGGGTAATTTTGCAGGTCCTTACGGATTGGGTTCCGAAGACTGCCTATCCTCTGGCCGGCTTCACCGGATTCATCGAGGTGACTGCGCTCGTCTGGTGGGGTATCCACTTATGGCGGATTATGAATTTGGCGAAAGCGCACCGCCCTCAAGCCCTGAAGATCAATGTGCCGATAGGAGCGCTGCAATAGCTTTAAGTGGACAGAAATTGGGTGTCAGGAATTTTCCTGGACCGCGGCCAAACAAGAGAGATACCAGAGGCGACATGGAACCCAAGTTTGATTTTGATGAACGTCCTTTCATTGTAATCTGGGAGACAACCCAGGCATGTGACTTGGCCTGCGTCCACTGTCGCGCATGTGCCCAGCCCCTCCGAAGCGCTCTGGAATTGAATACAGAGGAAGCTAAGCGGCTGATCGATGAAGTGTCGGCGCTGAAAGCACCTGTCTTCGTGCTCACAGGAGGCGACCCCTTAAAGCGTCCTGATATCTTTCAACTCGTCGAATATGCATCTAGACGTCGTGTGCGCGTCTCGCTTACACCAAGCGCTACTCCTCTTCTCACCCAGAATGCCATTCTGCATTTGAAGCAGTCTGGATTAGCGCGCCTTGCCATCAGTCTGGACGGGCCGGATGCGCAAAGCCACGATGCTTTCCGCAGCGTACCTGGCTCATATGACTGGACCCTCAAAGCCATAGACGGCGCCTGGGCAATCGATCTTCCGGTCCAAATCAACACCACGATTACTCGGCATAATTTCGCACACCTGAATTCCATAATCAGACTCATCGAGAGCCTCGATATTGTGTTGTGGAGTGTTTTCTTCCTCGTGCCAACGGGGCGCGGTTCCTCGGCCGACTTGATCTCTGCCCAAGAATTTGAGCAGGTCTTCGAACAACTCCACAGAACCTCCAAACGTGTGAAGTTCGACATCAAGACAACCGAAGCCCAGCACTACCGCCGTTTCCTGCTGCAGCGGCGTGCCGAGGAAAAGCGCAACGGGAACGGACAACCGCTACCGCCCGTGACCAGCATGTCGACCCCGGATGGAATTGGGCGTGCACCGCGGGGTATTAACGATGGCAAAGGTTTCGTCTTCATCTCGCATGAGGGAGAAGTATTCCCCAGCGGGTTCCTGCCGGTTTCAACTGGAAATGTTCGCAGGCAATCGCTTGCAGAGTTATATCGACATTCGCCTTTGTTTGTTTCCCTGCGGGACAGTGCCAATCTGAAAGGTAAATGTGGCGTTTGCGAATTTCGTGAGGTGTGCGGAGGATCTCGTGCGCGGGCCTACGCTTTAACGCGAGATCCTTTTGCCGAGGAGCCGTGCTGCGTATGGCAACCCCAAAATCGGCCACGCAGTATTGCCATCGGAAACGAGTGGGAGCGTTGCCCAAGAACGTTAGGAGCCGTTGTAGGAAGAAAGCTAGCTATGCCTGGGACCGGTACATAGGCCCAGCCCTGGTTGTTCGTGCAGGCGTCCCATATGCTGTCGTTATTGTCGCTGAAAACCACGTGAGTCACGGGGGGAATCGTCGTGGGATCAATCACGGCGCTGGGTGCGGTGGCAACGTTTGGAATAAATGGGCTTGCGAATTGGTTTGGTGTTATCTGTTCCCAACCCAGCCAGACGAAACCATTGAAGTTGATATGGTAAAGCTTGCTGTCGCAAGCCTTGCACAAAAACGTCCGCGATGGGCGTATTTCCCTGAAAGTAAGAGGTGGAGCTGGGTTGCGAACAGAACTGGACGCCTGCGGGCCCTCCTCCAGCGAGTAGAGTCCAGCCGGACCAGCGGCTCGAGGGAGCGCCATCTCTGGTGGTGTGCCACAAACGCAAGTCAGCGGTGTTAATGGCGAAGATTTCGCGGTGGTTTCCGCTTACTTGCAACCCGTTCCAGGCAACAGCGCTTGGGACTAAAGGGGTCTGGAAGTTCTGGCCTGACCCCGGATCGACCCATTTGCTCCAGCGGCAGCTTGTACCGCCTTTTTTTATTGGGCCGCACGAGCTTACGCGCACCGAAGCATCATCCCGAACGGTGTAGATATCGAGGTTGTCATAGATCGCACTACCGTTAGGTGCAACCGAAGGCGCATTGGTAACAGCAAACGACGGTGAGATGGCGTCGTGAATTTGCCCGGCATTACCGCCGATCTTTTTCCACGTCTGGGCCGCTGCGACGCTCGTGGAGAACACAATCAGCAATGCTGCTGTCAGAGCTATACCGATTCTGTTTATCATTCTCATGAATTCTCCAAATAGAAAAGGGGATTTGATGCTGCCCTGAAGATGCGATCTTGGCGGGAATTGTTTGTGGACTGAGATAATTTATTGCAACCATCTTCGACAAGCGGGGAGTCAGCCATTTGCATCAAACGCAACAGATTGCAGTCCTACCTTCATAGGGGTGCAAGATTCAACAGGCGAAACGCTAATCGCCTTCGTATCGCCAATTTCATTTCAGTCCAGTCTCCTCTTCATGGGGCGCAAGGTAACGGTCAGTTCTTTCAGTCCGACGAGGTTTTGCCCAGGACAGGTGGAATCGTGATTTGCTTGAGCAGTTCGAGCATGAAATTGTGGTTTCGGAGAATTGTCCTTTTGCAGCCGTTACTCCAATAACCGCCCGCCAAGGCGACTCATAGATCCAACATGAATCCTCTGAGCGGCACTGAACCGGTGCCATTCTGCTGCTTGACCGTTCGCATTATCATCTTTTACTTCTGCGTGGTGATAGCCATCATTTCGGTTTCCACTCCGATTGAACTTTGCCGGAAACGAAAACTCTGTAATGAGAATTGGTTTTTTGCCGGCACGCCAAACACGTTCTACTTCATCCCGAAAATGCTCCAAGTCGCGAGTATAGATGTTTAACGAAAGCACATCTACATACTTGGCCGCGACCTCAGCCACCACCTCGGGCACCCCTTTCGCAAAGCGCGGGCCGAGGTTCAGATGATGCGGCAGATATCGGCGCATCAGCGCACTTGTCAGAGAAAAATATCGTTCCGCTACAATGCGCAAGAAACCGTCAGCCACCCGTTGTGCTTCTTCCATCTGTGCAGCACCGCACGGCGCTATTTTTCTGACTTTCAGGAGATCATTCCGCCGTTTCACCGTGACATTCCAAACACGGGAGAAACGCTGCCAATCGTCAGCATAGGTTCGTGCCAGGTAATTGACCCAAATTCTCCTGCCTCTATCCGATGTCAGAGAAACATAATATTCAAATAAAGAATATTCATTGGCTTTCCCAGACCAATGGTAGCCCAACCCCAAGCCAGTTCATTATCCGTGAAATAGCCTATCAGCAGAGGATCAGCATCAAGCGCGCGAAAGCTGGAACCGAAATAGTAACGCGTGTGTCTACCAATTCACCAGAACAGTGATCAATTGGAGAATAGTAACACTGACAGCCGTCGGGGACTGCAAATGTCTCAAGTGCTACCCCGTGAGGCCCCAAAGCGGGCGCTGTACGCAAGCACCTATTCGGTTCTGAAGTAACCATGTCGTAACAATTCGTCGATTTCACAGACCTGAAGAGTTTTTGTGTACCACAGGCAAACTTTTCACACCGTTTTTGGCCAATGAATGGCTGGCAGTAGGTTCGTTCATCTTTTTAGAAGGAATCCTTTAATAATTCTCAGTCGCAAGTCGTGGAAAACAAGATTAGCATGATGTTTATCTAGTAAATCCATATTATGCGTTACTATGCAAAACGGGTGTACGTTCTGCTCTTTCTCCTGTTTTGCCCTCTCTCTCTTTGTGTTTTTGCAGAGCCGGTTCACCAAGAATCTCCTGAACTGGTTCCTGGCAGGACGCTGCGTTACGCAATGCAATACGGCGACGAACGCTTAACCACGCTGCAAGTTTCAAAAGGTTTTTTCGCGCGTATTGTTGTGGAACAAATCGGATTGGATGTCAAAGTGGCTATTCTGACGCCGTCAAGGGCGCAGATTGCATGGGTAGACCGGCCCAACGCTGCTTATGGCCCCGAAGCCATCTCCTTTGTCGCTCCTGAAAGTGGCGTCTACACCGTCAAGATCACCACCAGCGTGCCGTTCAGCAATGCGGGAAAAATTCATGTCCGTTGGGTGGCCTACAGGCCCGCACTTCCCGAAGACGCAACTCGCATACTTGCAGAAAAACTATGCACTGAAGCGGCAGCATTACGCGACAGCTCGCACCAGGAAATGCCACAGAGACAGGCACTCTCTATGTTTGCTGAATCTGTAGAGCTGTGGCGAACGTTGAACGACTCCTATGAAATCGCGATAGCACTTTACGGTGAGGGGATCACGGCACGATCTCTCGGATTGTATACGGAAGCCGAACAGCACTTGCAAGAATCGATCAAACAGATGCATCGCATTCAGCGGCCCCTTGGTGAAGCCGCTTCCTGGGGGGCATTGGGCTTTGTGTATTTTGCCATTGGAGATCAACCGAAGACGACCCTTTGCTTTCGCAGCGCACTTGCCATTGACCGGCGAATCGGCCACTTGGCCGGGATGGGCCAAAGCTACTATGCCCTGGGGTCATTAGAATTCTACAGAGGTAACTACCCAAAAGCGGCAATCTTGTTGGAGCAGGCCCGTAAATTGTTTGCCACCGTCGGATACCAGCGGGGCTCTGCGCTGGCAAACACAGGGCTGGGTGCGGTTTCGGTCTGGAGCCACCAATTTGAAAAAGCGCTCGATCATTTGAAAACGGCACTCGATAAATTTTCGGCATTGCAAGATGATTATGGCCGTGCTGATGCCCTTCTTGCCATGGGATCGCTCAGAATTCAGCAGGAGCGTACCGGTGAAGCCACCGAAGTTTTGCAGCAAGCTTTGCACTATTTTCAAGCCACCGGAAATATGGAAGACACACTATCCACGCGCTTCCTGCTGGCCCGAGTAGCGATTCAGGAGCATCGCTTGTCCGATGCCGAGACTCAGCTTGAATCTCTCGTCCAGGACGCCGAAACAATCAAGCCGCGGGTCGGCGGCGAAGATGAACGCATGTGGTATGTTGCTACTATCCAGGACTACTATGGCCTATTGGCTCGAGTCCTGCTGCAATTAGATCAGCAGGAGCCTGGCAAGAGATTTGTCCTGCACGCCTTTGAAACTTTTGAACGAGCCACCTCTCAGGCGCTCATCGAAAAGATGTCTTTGCAGCAGAAATCAGGCACTTTGGCCTCCGAGGGTCCTCTGCAGTTCAAGCCTGGCATCGCCCAAGACCTGGTGGAACAATTGCCCCCGCAGTCGGCACTCTTGGGATATTTTCTGAACCGATATTGCTCATGTGCTTTTATTGTGACGCCTGACCAGGGAGTAAAAGCCTTTACACTCTCTGATCCTGAACAGATTTCCAGGATTGCTGCCCTTACTGTGTGGAGGCTAGGTGCCTCTGCCGCGACACCTGCTCCAAATCGGCAGTTGCGGCAGCTTGGCGATTTGCTGCTCGGACCAGCAGCGCCGGAACTGCGGGGGAGGCGCGATATCATCGTGGTTTCGCAAGGGAAGCTCGACCTGCTTCCTTTTGTTCTTTTGCCAGATCCAAATGACCCGGCAAAGCTCATGATTGATTCTCATGATGTCGTGCAGCCCCCCTCAGCCTCCTATTTGGCCTTTGCGCAAGCCTACCCGTCCCAGGAGCATGAGAAAGAGCTGCTCGTCTTTGCCGATCCTGTGCTCGACAATGGAGATCCCCGCCTAAAATTTCAGTCCGTAGAATCGACCCAAAATAGGACGGCTGCCCTTTCCAGAATGGTCTTCACACGCCTGGAGGCTGAACAAATTACCGGCGAATTGCGCAAGAGCGAGTACACGGAAGTTTACGGATTCGCATTTGCTAAAAAAGCCATTCAATCCAAATTCCTGAATCGCTACCAATATCTTCACTTTGCCACCCACGCGCAACAAGACAATCGCCTGGGCAACAGCGCTGCGTTGCTGCTATCACGTTTTAATGACCGCGGGAAAACCGTGCCTTACTTGCTCACCGGCGATGAAATCAATCGGCTCAATCTCACTGGCCAGGTGGTGACTCTGAGCGCCTGCCGTACGAGCGCAGGTCAACAGATGAGCGGAGAAGGCGTCCTCGGCCTGGCGCGGTCCTTTCTTTATGCTGGGGCCAGCTCGGTGATCGCGAG
>Ga0209166_10000888_pt1 | contig 27884 bp, 30 predicted proteins | sample Coa_R1_3_FD_187151 | JGI IMG/M metagenome (GOLD analysis project Ga0209166, IMG submission 187151) | Surface soil microbial communities from Centralia Pennsylvania, which are recovering from an underground coalmine fire - Coalmine... | ecosystem: Environmental > Terrestrial > Soil >...
AGGGGCTGGCGCCGGGGGCAACGCTCCGTCACCTGAGGTCATCCGTTCGGTCGCCGCCACACCTTGGCCGATCGGCCATTTCGCGGCGTGATCCGGTGTTCGGTGTCCGTTACGACACACGTTGGCGTGTCAGGTGTCCGACACTCTTACAAAACTTGGCATCCTCTTGCCCTCAAGATCGGAACGCTCCGTGATATCGGGACATAGCGACGCGCCGAAGACGCCTCTGACCCTTGGCCCGCGTCCACTGTGGACAGTACGCCTGCGGCCTGACCTGGGGTCTGTATAGGAATACAACACACACGCTGGCGTGTATCGTTGTGGGTATGACGCGCATCGACCTCCCCAGCATCGACACCCCGACCGGCACCCTGGACGTCTACACCTGCCGAGACGGCATTGAGCTCTACATCCAGCCGGACGGCGACGCCGAAAGCGTTGACCTGGTCCTCACCCGCGAGCAGGCCGCCGCGCTGATCGCACGCCTCGCCGCCGCCCTCGCCGAAAGCGCGTAACCGCGAGGCCCCCCGTCACGCGGCGACAGTCGCCGGCACATCCACGACCGGCCGTGCCGCTTCCGCCCCGCACCGGGCACAACTGGCCGACGCCCACACCAGGCGCCGCCCGCGGGTGATGGGTTGCCCGTGGGCTTGTCCTCCGCAGTCGCAGTGTCCGACGGGGAGGTGGAGGATGAGTTGGGCGTTCCAGAGGTTGAGGTTGATTTGGCCGTCGGTGAGGACGCCTCGGCTGTAGCGGATTGCCATGGTGCCCCCCTCCGTGCAGAGTTGAGTGTGGTTGTGTCAAGTTCAGGGTGACACATGTCGCGGGGCGGGGCAATGCGGATCGAACGGGCGCCGAGGGCGACGGGTGTCCGGTTGGTGCGGCGCTGTCCGTCCGGGCACGATACGCAACTATGGCGATCTATTCCACCCATTCACGTTGACCACTACCGAGCTTGATCGAAACCAGATAATGCCGATTATGTGGCGGCGCGGCGCCTCGGAAAGCCCAAACAGGCCCGTATCCTCACCAACCATGGACACCCCTCCCGCAACCGACATCGCGACAATCGTCTCCGGCGAAATCGTCGCCGGCCGCAAGGACACCAGCCTCGCCGGCATCACCGCCGCGTGGCTGTGGACCTACCGCGAATCGGCGCACACCCGCGCCGCCTACCAACGCGACATCACGGCCTGGGTGCACTGGTGCGCGGAGCGCGACCTGGATGTCCTCGCCGTCGAACGGCGAGACGTCGACGCGTACGCCGCGTTCCTCGCGAACACCCCCAACCCCCACACCGGCCGGCCCCTCGCCCCGGCGAGCCTCGCCCGCCGCCTGTCCGCGATCGCCTCCTGGTACGGGTACCTCCTCGACGCGAAACAGGTCACCGCCAATCCCTGCGTCCGCGTCCGCCGCCCGAAGATCGACAAGGACATGACCACCACCGTGGGAATGTCCGCGATCGAAGCGATCGCGCTGCGGTCCGTCGCCGGATCCGACACCCGCCTCTCATCGGCGTGCGGGGTCGCGCTCGCCGCGTTCCTCCTCGACCTCGGCGCCCGGGTCTCCGAGGTGTGCCGCGCGGACATCGCCGACCTCGGCCACGACAGCGGCCACCGTACGGTGCGCCTACGCATGAAGGGCGGGAAGTCCCGCATCCGCGCGGTCCCCCCAGCGCTGAATACCGCCCTCGCCGCCTACCTGGGCGACCGAACGGAAGGGACGATCTTCCTGAACCGTGACGGCCAGCGGATCAACCGGGACGAGGTTGCCGGGTTCGTAACGCGCTGCGCGCGGGCAGCCGGGCTGGCCGGCTGGGAGAAAATCACCCCGCACAGCTTCCGCCACGCGTGGGCGACGATCGCCCGGGAACGGGGCGCCTCGCTGGAGGAGCGCCAGTACGCGCTCGGGCACGCCGACCCGCGCACCACCCAGCGGTACGACCGGGCCCGGGCGTCGTTGGACCGTGACCCGTCGTACCTAGTGGCTGCCGCCACCTCCGGGTGACGGCACCCCGCGCCGGGGACCGTTCCTGTCGTACCCCGGCGGTACAGTTCACGGCGATGGGGAAGTGATATCGCCGAACCGGGTGTGGGGCCTGCCGCTGGCACCCGGCGTACCGAACCACCTGACCGTCGCCGTATCCGGGGAAGCGCCTCCGGACTGACGCCGGCCGGGCCACTAGGGAAAGCTCGACGATCGGCAGGCAGCTCCCATCTCCAGCGCGGGACAACCGTCCGAGCCCGCGTGACGTGGAGGACGGCTCTGCGCGTAGCCCCGGCCCGGCGGATTCGGAACAAGCCGGGGCTACGGCATATCTATATACGCGGGCCACCTGGTGAGGGTCCGGGTCCCCCTTCCGAACCAGCCAAGCTAACCGGTGGGTACGACATCCGCCACGCCGGCAGGCTGATGGTCACCTGGATCGTGTAGTACGTCGTGAATGGAAACGGCGGGGCCGCCGTCGTGTTGGGCATCGGCCAGACGATCGGCGGCGGGGTCGCGGCGGTTGACGGCCACGCGACCGTCTCGCCGCGCTGCAGCCGCTCGTTCAGTGCGCGGTGTTCCTCGCAGCGCGGGCAGTCGAGCCCCGAGCACCAGGTGACCGAGCCGTTCGCACCGTTCACAACCTCATGGGACATGCCGCCGACCTTACGCTGACATGGTGATCCACAAACGGCTCCCCGTGCGGCGTGGGATCGCCGGATATGCATATCGCCGTAGGAGAATGAGATGCCCCGGCAGCGTTCCCGCGCCCCGGGGCCGACCGATCCACCCTTCTGGAAAGGGACCGATGTGGTCCACATTAACCATGCCGATGTGCTCGGCTGCGGCGCGTTCAACGCCGACATGCCGGATCGAGACCGAGGTCTCGCGGAACTCTTGGACACGCTGGCAGATGACCCAGCCAAGCGGGAGATCTCGATCGTCGCCATGCAGGCGGCGAGCATCGGATTTGACCTTGCGGACGAAGCGGCCTTCAACATCGTTGTAGCGACCGGCCGTCGTTGGCACGAAGCCGGCGAGGAGATGCGAGTGCTCCTCTTTCCTACCCGAACTGCGGAGCCGAGGACTGCACAGGTCCAGCCGGAGCGCGGTCACGCGCCCATCGTCTACTACATGCGCCTCGGGGACATCGTAAAGATAGGCACCACGACGAACGTCGCGAAGCGGGCAGGCAGCATCAATCCGGAAGGCGTGATGGCCGTCGAGTTCGGCGCCGTGGATGTCGAGCGGGCTCGCCACAACCAGTTCATCGATCTTCACCTACATGGCGAATGGTTCCGGCTGGACGCCACCCTGGGCTCGCACGTCATTGAGGTGCGAGCCGCCTTCGAGGCTGCGACAGGAGAGACGACCGAGGCCTGGCTCGCCCGAATGCGGACCCCCGGTGCCGAGCGCGGCAAACGGCGGAAGCCCGTGCGGAGCTAACATCGTGCACATGATTCACCACCCGATCAGCAGCGAGGAGTCGCTGGTGGATCGGGAACTCCTTGCTGCGGTTCTCGGCCTGTCGGTGGCGTCGATCCGGCGTCACTGCGAGCCGATCGCCTGCGACGTTGAAACCCATCGCGTGCTCTACGCGTGCAACATTCGGGATCCCCGCGGCGCGTCGGAGGCCCTCCGTGACGTGGCACCACGACAGAAGAGGACGAAGCACGGGCGTGTCTCGCCCGTCGCTGCTTGACTTGTGGCCTTAGAGCACCCAAGATGCGGCTAGACCAGTATGCCCACCGACCAGTTTCGGTGGGCGGTTTGCTGTTTTCAGGGACTGGTTCGGGTCGCCGCGCGTTGAGCCTCGACCTCCCCAGGCGGCCTCCCTGCTTGCTGGCGACCCGAACCTCAATTCCCCCCCCCGCGGCCCCCAAGAGTTGCGCCTGTTCTGAGTCTTCCGTCCTGTTGGCCGCTTTCGAGGGGTGAGCGCCAACCCAGGGACGGCAGGGGTTGGGAAGGGAACCCGCGCTTCGGCGTGGCCGCGTCCCCTTCCTGGCGTGGTGCCCGGCCGGCGGCTAGGGCACCCGCCCCACCCCCCTCCTTCACGACCCAACCCAGTGCAACCAGGGGTGTGGCGTGCACCTACTAGCCGCAGCCGCCAACTGGTTCAAACACTGTGGGGCCTACCCGCCCTGTACGTGCACCACCGCCGACTCAAGGCCCACCACCGCAGGCTGATCGACGAACTCCGCGCCGACCTGCTCGGCGACGAACCCGACGAATGAAGCGCGCATTTCCCGGCTTCCCGCCCCACCGGGTGGGCAGTTTTCCCACCCTCCACCGGCAAAGGAGTAAGCCATGGGAGCCCCCGCGGGTCTTTACAATCTAATCCGGTCCAGCGTCGCCACCAGCACCGCGATCACCGTCAACCAGGTGCTCGTACCGGCTGCCGCCTCGGCGGAGTTTACCCGCGCTTGGTGCAACCAGGACTCGGTCACCACGACCAACCAGACCCGCATCCAGCTGAACCAGAACTCCACCGCGTGCACCGTGACCAGCCAGACGCCGTTCCCGGCGCAGAAGTCGATGCAGGCGTCGAAGTGTGTCGGCGGTACCTCGGCGACCGGTATCACGGCGACGATCGAGGGCACCGTGACGGGCACCTGGTGGCAGGAAGGATTCAACATCGTCAACGGCATCCTCTATCTTCCGGTGCCGGAGGCCCGCTGGATCCTCGTCGGCCAGGCGTCCGGCTTCGCCGCGCTGAAGTTCCCCGGCGCCCCGGCCAGCGCGTCCTATACGACCGCTTTGGAGTGGTTGGAAAGTGCGGGGTGAGGTTGGCTAGCGAACGTGCTAAGTTCGCGGCCCTGAACGCGGTGGACGGCAAGCAGTGACGACTCCGGTGCCGGAGCTTGAGGTCCACCGCAACTGGTGCATCGAAGAGCCGGACGTGCTACTCGACCGGGTCCGGCAGTCATTCACCTACGGACCCGGCGAGAACCGTGCCACCGGCCAGTTCTACGCGGCCGGTGAGCAGAAGTGGGTACCGGCGCTTGCGGTCCGCGGCCCCGAACTGCTCGACGACCTGGCAGTACGGTTCGGCCGATTCACGATCGTTCACTTCCAGGCGTACCGCAACGGCTCCGGCTGTGACTGGCACGCCGACGACCCGTTCGACGCGGCGGCTGTCCTTTCCCTCGGGGTGACCCGCACCTTCGGGATCCGCCGGCCCGGCGTGGACCCGCAGTGGATCCCTGTACGCCACGGAGATCTGGTGTTCATGCCATCGGGTTTCCAGCAGGCTTGGCAGCACTGCGTGCCCGTAGAAGACATTCCCGGTGAGCGCTGCTCGCTGGTGTTCCGAACAGTGAGGAGATAACCCGGTGAGCAACGCGATCGTGTCCACCGCCGCCCGGGTCACCCTGCCCGACGGCCGCCTCGCCGCCACCATCGACGAGGTACCGGTCGGCGGTGGCACGCAGGTCAAGACCGTTGACGGGGAGAAGGTCGAGACCGTCCACGACTCGTCGAAGGTGTACCACCTTCGGCTGATCAGTCTCGACCGGTCTGTACCGGACGAGCTGCGCGAGTTCAGCGACTACGACGAGGCAGTGGCGGCCGGCGTTGCGTACGCCGACCGGCTCGAGCAGTCCGCCGCGCAGGCCCTGGCCGACCTGAAGGCGTGAGCCTGCGGTGCCGAACTTCGCCGGTGCGGTGCTGCTGAAACCGCCGGAGACCAAGCAGTCGTACGAGCGTAAGCAGCTCACAAACCTGATCCGGGTCGGCGGGAAACTCGCCGTCCTCGGCGTGGAGGACGGCCGCCGCGCGATGGGCTGGTGGCATGTCGTGCGGCCGGGCACGTTCAACACACCGATAAGTAACTCGTGGGGGCCGGATCAGCAGGGCGACAACCTGGTGTACGGCAAGTCCCTGTGCGGCAAGACGAACATCATAAGCAACGGCTACCCGGCGGATTGGCGCCCACCGAAGGGCACACTTTGCCCGGCCTGCTCCGAACTGCTCTGAACAGGAGACTCTGCCCGTGGGAACTGTCATCCTGCCCACCTCGCCGTGGACGTTCTACGCCGTGTCCTCCGACGACGGCTTGGGCACCCTGTGGCTCGCGTTCACCGTCACGTTCACGGGCACGTGGGCGCCAGCCACGGCCCTGACCGGTGGCCAGGTGTTCCGCGCCGCGGCGTCGTCGTACACGCGGGTGGCGATCGGTCCGCTCAACACCGACGGGTCCATCCCGACCGGCACGAAGGTTGTGACGGTGCCGCTGGGAACGACCAACTTCACCGCCAATCAACTGCACGCCGCTGGACTGAATACGGTCGCTGACATCACCGGGGCGCCGCAGATCACCGCCCTGCCCTGACCCACCGGCGCGGGGGGTCTGAGCGGTGACGATCAGTGAGGACACCGCCAATCAGCCTTCCCCGGTCCATATCACCACCACCTCGGGCACGACCGGGTCGTTCAGCCCGCAGGCGGCCACGCTGCTGGTGGCGATGCTGGTCGGTGACGGCCCGGTCACCGCCGCCGAGACGGGATCCGTTTCCGACTCCGGCAGCCACACCTGGACCCGGCTCGTCCAGTCCAACACGCACGCGTCGGGTGTCAACGCCATCGGCGGGTTCTGCGAAGTCTGGGTCACCTACCTCAGCTCGGCCCCCGGGTCGATCACGGTCACCGGGTCGTGGACGCCCACCAGCGGCGCGGCCGCCGGTAACCTCGTCGTCCGGTCGCTACTCGGCGCGGCATCAACCCAAACCGGGGTTACGGCCACCGCCGCGAACAACGGGTCGAACACGATCAACCCGACGGTGACGCTGACCCCCACCCAGGTCGGGTCATGGGTGTACGGGTGCGCGCTGGACTACACCACCAACTCGACGCTGACGGCCAATGGCAGCACGACCAGCATCGACCAGTTCAACGACTCCACCAACGGGGACACCTGGGCGACGTTCAAAGGCGCGGCGGCCACCACCACCCTCACATCAACGACGTTCGGATACACGAACGCCGCCGCCGCCTACCAGTTGGCGGCCGTTGAGATCCTGCCCGCCGCGACATCAATCCCGTGGAACCCGCAGCGCACCACCCTGCCCACCGACCCGGGCACGTCGTGGTGGATCCAGCGGGACCGCCGCGACGCGAACACCGTCGCCACCCCGGCGAATCCGCTGCCCTCACCCCTGGACACGGCGTGGCAAGCCGACGCGAACTACTGGCACCTGTACGCAGACGCGGGCAACACCGGTGGCCGGTCGTGGATGCCGCAGCAGCGGCCCTATATCTCCGATCCGAGCCTGCTCGCCGGCAACCCCGCTGATCCGCTGCTCGTGGCCGGCGGGGTGGGCGGCGACACGTGGCGTCGGTACGCGGTGCCCGACTACACCGACCGCCGCCTGGTCCCCGCGCAGCGACCGTACGTCTCCGACCCGAACCTCCTGACCACCGCCCTGCTGGAAAACGAACTGCTCGGTGGTGCGGACGATCTCGCCCGGCACCGACACGCCGGCGTGTATACAGATCGCCGATTCGTTCCTCAGCAGCGCGCGTACGTGTCTGACCCGAACCTGTTGGCAACGGCGTTGCTTGAAGGGCCGCTCCTTGGTGGGGCCGATGACCTCACCCGGCATCGGGCGGCAGCCGAGTATATTGATCAGCGCCTCGTTCCTCGGCAGCGCCTGTACATCTCCGATCCGCTGCTCCTGACAACCGCCCTGCTTGAGTCTCCACTCCTGGGCGGCGCGGACGACCTGGCCCGGCACGCGAACACGTCTGTGTACCTGGATCGCAGGTTGGTCCCGCAGCAGCGTCCGTACGTGTCGGATCCGTCTCTCCTCGCGACGGCCCTGCTCGAGTCGCCGCTTCTCGGTGGTGCGGATGATCTGACTCGCCACGCGAACGTGTCGACCTACCTCGACCGGCGCTTGGTGCCCCAGCAACGGCCGTACGTGTCGGACCCGCTGCTGTTGACGACGGCTCTGCTGGAGTCGCCTCTGTTGGGTGGGTTCGACGACACCGCGCGGCACCAGTCCGCAGCCGAGCAAGTTGACCGGCGTGAGGTGCCGCAGCAGCGGATCTACATTTCCCCACCCGGCCTGTTGGACACCGCCGAGCTGGAGAACGAACTGCTCGGCGGGGCGACGACCGGGCTGCGCTCAGCCACCCCCGCCACCCACGCAGACCGCCGCCTCGTACCGCAGCAGCGCGCCTACATCTCCACGGTGGGCCTGCTGGACACGGCCCTGTTGGAGTCGCCCCTGCTGGGTGAGGCCACCACCCCGCTGCGCCGGGGCGCGGCGGTCACGAACCCCGCCGTGTGGTGGATGCCGCACCAGCCCACCTTCCCGGGGCCGCTCGACCAGGCCCTCCTCGAAACCCCGCTGCTGGGTGCGGCGGAGGACCTGCGTCGCCGGCAGACCGGCGCATACCAGGACCGCCGCCTCGTTCCCGACCAGCGGCTCTACATCAGCGGGGTTGGCCAACTCGACACCGCCCTCCTCGAGTCGCCCCTACTCGGGCAGGCCACGATCAGCACCCAGTACCTGGTGCCGGCCACCCACAGCCCACGCTGGTGGATGCCGCAGCAACCCGCCCGGCAAACGTGGTACTTCGACGCCGGCCCGGGGACACCACCCCTCACCCTCGCCTGGGGTGCGGACGGAAACCTCGTCCTCCTGTACAACACCGCCGGGTGGCAGCCTGACCGGCGCCTCGTTCCGCAGCAGCGGTCCTATATCAGCGACCCGTCGTTCTACCCGGTCGTCGCCCCCATCGACCCGCTGACCGTGGCGTGGGGTGCGGGCGGCCCCTACTGGCACCTGTACAACACGGCCGCCGACCAGATTGACCGGAGGCTGGTTCCGCAGCAACGGGCGTACATTTCCGACCCCACCCTCCTCAGCACCGCCCTGCTGGAAGGTGTTCTCCTCGGCGGGGCGGACGACCGCCCCCGCCGGTGGCTGACCGCCGCCACCCACACAGACCGGCGGCAGGTGCCGCAGCAACGCACCAACATCGATCCGCTGCTCCTGACAACCGCCCTGTTGGAAAGCCCCTTACTCGGCGCGGCGGATGACCTGGCCCGGCACGCGCTGCTCTCGGCGTACCTGGACCGGCGGCTTGTTCCTGCCCAGCGCGCCTACATCTCCCCGCCGGGGCTGCTCGACACCGCGTTGCTCGAAACCCCGCTCCTCGGCGGCGCGGACGATCTGCAACGCCGGTTCCTGACCGCGGTCGAGCTCGCCGACCGGAGGCTGGTTCCGCAGCAGCGCGTCTACTTCGACCCGAGCCTGTTGGCGACCGCGCTTCTGGAGTCGCCCCTGCTTGGGGGTGCCACCACCTGGACCCGCCACGGACCGGCCACCCACACAGACAGGCGCGCCGTACCGCAGCAGCGGCCCTATGTCAGCAACCCGGACCTGCTCGCCACGGCCCTCCTCGAATCCCCGCTCCTCGGGGCGGTAGACAGTCTGCTGCGTCACGCCACCTGGTTCACCAACCCACCCGCCGGTGGTCAGCAGGCCGCCCGCTACGACCAGGCCCCGTTCACCCCGCCCACCAACCCGGCGGATCCGCTGCTGGTCTCCGGTGGTGTGGGTGGCGACACGTGGCGCCGCTACCAGCTGCCCGGGTACGGGTGGCGCCCCCTGCTGCTCATCCAGCAGCGCACCCCCACCGCATCCCAGGGCACCATCCGGGACCTGATCCTCGTCCTCGGCCAACCCGCCGGGAAGTGGCAGATCGGTGGCGTCACCCGCTCGGTGTGGCAGGTCAGCGACGCGATCGCCAAATGGACGATCGGGGAGGTCTGAGTTGCTGACCATCGCCGCCGCGTCCCTGGAGTACGTGCGGGTACCAGTCACCGCCACCGCCGCTGGCCTACCCGTGGACCCAACCAGCGACTCGGTGGCGATGGCGTTCATGCCGAACCCCACCACCCAACCCGGGTCGGGGGACTGGCACACCGCCTCGTGGGACACGGGCACCTTCGGCGGCAGGTACATCGCCCAGTGCCTCATCGGCCCGGGTGGGGGTGTGCAACTGAACCCGGCCACCTGGTGGGTATGGGTGAAGATCGTCGACAGCCCCGAAGTACCCGTCCGGGCCGCCGGCACCCTCCAAATCATCTGACCCCGAAGTTACCCACGGGTTCGGGTCTCGCGTTTATCGGGCTCAAGACCACTTTCCGATCATGCAACAGTCGAACGTGACCCCCCAAGGAACGTGAACCATGGCCAGGCCAACCAAAGCCCAACGGGTCACCATCGTGCAGCGCCGCGCCGCGGCCGTGACCATGCGGCAGCAAGGCGCGGACTGGCAGACCATCGCCGACAAGCTTGGCTACAAGACGCGCGGCGCCGCCTGCCAGGACGTGAACCGCGCACTCGAGCAGGCCGTCGCCGAACAGGCCACCAGCGTCGAAGCCCTCCGCCAGCAGGAACTGAACCGCCTCGACGAACTGTGGGCCGACGCGTACGCCATCCTGAAGCGACGGCACCTGACCGTCAACCAGGGCAGGGTCATCCTCGACCCTGACACGGGGGAGAAACTCCGCGACGATGCTCCCCGCCTTCAAGCCATCGACCGCCTGTTGAAGATCCAGGAGAGGCGGGCGAAGTACCTCGGGCTCGACGCCCCCACGAAGGTGGAGGCGATCACCATTGACGCGATCGATGCTGAGATCGCCCGCCTCGTCGCCGAGCTTGACGGCGCTGAAGCTGGCGAAGCTGAAGGAGCTGAGGCACCTTCAAGCTGAGGTTGCGCAGCGCCGCCAGCTGACCTCAACCCGGACGTGGCCCAGCCCCGGCGACCTCGCACGGGCGTTGACCCCCACAACCATCCAAACCCCAGCCCTCGATGTTGTTGACGACGCCATCCGGTGGGCGTACACCACCAAGGCCGCACGGCTGATCGTGTCGCTGCCCCCGCAGGAGGGAAAGAGCGAAAGGGTCACCAAGACCGGTTCGCTGTGGGCACTGATCAGGGACCCCCAGCTGCGGATCGGTATCGTCTCGTACGCCCAGTCGCTGGCTGAGGGCTTCGGCCGGGACATCCGCAACTGGGTCACCACCTACAACGGTGACGACGGATCCCTCGACCTCGGGTTGCGCATTGCCCGGGACAACGGGTCGGCCCGCCGGTGGCAGTTGTCCGGCCACCGCGGCGGGGTCATCTGCGTCGGCATCGGATCGGGTCTGACGGGCCGCCCGCTTGACGCGCTGGTCATCGACGATCCGTTCGCTGACCGGATCCAGGCCGCGTCCGCCTACTACCGGGACCGGGTGTGGGACTGGTGGCGGGCGGTCGGATCCACCCGCCTCGCCCCCGGCGCCCCGGTGATCGTGATCCTGACCCGGTGGCATGAGGACGACCTCGCCGGCCGGCTGGTCGCGGCGGAGGACGGGGACCGGTGGCGGGTCGTCAACATTCCCGCCCTCGCCGATCACGATCCGGCGAAAGGCCAAACCGACCCGTTGGGTCGGCAACCCGGCGAGTGGTTGCAGTCCGCGCGGGGCCGCAGCGTCGCCGAGTGGGAAGCGATCCGCATCCAGGCCGGTGTTCGGGTGTTCACCGCCCTGTACCAGGGCCGGCCGTCACCGGACGCGGGGAATGTGTGGCAGCGTCAGTGGTGGCGCCGCTACTCGGTGCCCCTGTGGTCGCAGCACCCGACTATCCCCGACGCGTACCGGGTCGACGAGTACGACGAGATGGTCATGTCGTGGGACATGGCGTTCAAGGACACGAAGTCGTCGGACTATGTTGTTGGCCAGGTGTGGTGCCGCCGCGGCGCGAACGTGTACCTGCTTGACCAGGTGCACAAGCGGCTGTCGTTCACCGACACCCTCGTCGCGTTCAAGGCGCTGGTGGCCCGGTGGCCGCAGGCCACCGGGAAGTACGTGGAAGACAAAGCCAACGGCACCGCGATCATTGACACCCTGAAGTCGAAGATTCCCGGCATCGTTGCCCTGTCCCCCACGGAAAGCAAGTACGCGCGGGCGAATGCGGTCGCACCGGTCGTGGAAGCCGGCAACGTGTTTCTGCCTGAGGCGGAGATCGCCCTGTTCGATCCTGAGGAACTGGTCACCGAAGCGGCGGACTTCCCGAACGGCGCCCACGACGACCAGGTTGACGCGACAAGTCAGGCGTTGGCGCAGATGCTGCTCGACGGCACCGGGGCGCAGGCGTGGATCGACTACGTGCGCCGCAAGGCGCAGACGGTGACCGCAACCGTTCCCGACCCGGCCGCTGCGCCCTCACCTGAACCGCACGCCCCGGCTGGGGAGGCGCCACCCGAAGACCCCGCCACCGCCCGTAAACGTGCCCGGGACGCCGCTTTCCGGGAGCAGCAGCAGCGCCGATAGTGGGGGTGCCGTCCCGCATGGGTGTCCGCTCCCGCCTCGCCGACCTCGGCACCGTACTGGTCAAGCGGTTCGGGCAGAACAAGCCCACCGACGTCGCCGCGGGTGAAACCGCCGCGGGGATGGATGTCACCCGCCCGTTCTCCCCGGGCGAGCCGATCGGCCCGTACGACGGGTACTCCCGCACTCCCCGGTCCCGGGACTTCGTCCCGGGCTACAACATTGCGGCCCGCCCCCGCAGCCACGAACGGGTCGCCTTCGAAACCCTAAAAGGCCTCGTCGAAGCGTACGACGTGGCGCAAACCTGCATCTGGCACCGCATCGACTCGATCCGGGCACTGGAATGGTCCCTGGTTCCGGTGCGCGGGTTCTCCGGCGACGCGGACACGGCCATCGACCGGGGCATGGCAGCCCTGGAAAAGCCGGACCGGAAAACCCCATTCCCGAACTGGTTGGCGAAGTGGCTGTACGACGTGTTGGCCTACGACGCCGGCACCTTGTACCGGATGCGCAACCGGGGCGGCCGGCCCATCGGGCTGAAGGTCGTGGACGGCACCCTCGTCGCGCCGCTGCTCGACTACTGGGGTGACTCCCCCGAACCGCCCGCCGAGGCGTACGTGCAGTACGTGCACGGCCTGCCGTGGAACTGGCTGACCCGCGACGACCTCGTGTACGAGCCGTTCCGGCCGGTCGCGAACAGCCCCTACGGCCGCGCCCCGCTCGAGTCGGTGCTGCTGAACGCGAACACGGACCTGCGGTTCCAGGCCTACTTCCTGCAACGGTTCACCGAGGGCAACATTCCTGAGGCGTTCGCGTCGGCCCCGGAAACCTGGTCACCGAACCAGATTGAGCAGTTCCAGGAGTACTGGGACGCGTTCATGCTCGGCGACCAGTCGGTAAAGCATCAGATCCGGTGGATTCCCGGCGGGTCGAGCATCGCGTGGAGTAACGAGAAGGACTTCCAGGACCACTTCTCCCTGTTCTTGATGCGTAAGACCTGCGCGGCTTTTCATGTGGTGCCCGCCGACCTGGGGTTCACCGAGAGCGTCAACCGGTCCTCCGGCGAGACGCAGGCCGACGTTCAGCACCGCGTCGGGGACCTGCCCCTCATCGCCCACATCCAAGGCATCCTCACCACCTTCCTCCGCAAGGACCTGGGCCTTCCGCTGCAGTTCCTGTTCGACACCGGGCAGGAAAAGGACGACCGGTTGGCGCAGGCCCAGGCGTGGGAGATTTACATCTCCTCCGGCATGGCGTCCCCGGACGAGGGCCGGGAGAAGCTCCTCGGCCTGCCCGGGGATCCGCAGCGCCCCACGCCCCGCTTCTACGCCACGAACCGGTTGGGCCCGGTGCCGCTCCTGTCGATCCAGGGCGTGTCAGGCAAGGTCGATTCGGAAACGTTCGGCCCCGCCCCGGACCAGCCGGTCCTGTACCAGCCGTTCGTCGCCGCACCCGGTGTGGTTCCCGCCGCTGGTACGACCGACGCGAAAGCGTCCCTCGCCGCGGAGGACGCCTATCAGCTTCAGGTCCGTGACCAGTTGGAAGGCCAAACCGCGCAGCCGGGTCCGGTCGCGAAAGACGGCACCCCCACGGTGGGCGTGACTGCGGAAACGGGCATCGTCAGCTACGACCTGAACGGCCGCAGCGGCAGCGCCGGGCGGCACCGAGCGCCCGACGACGAAGACGACCCGGACGAGGCGCAGCGCGCCGAACTGGTAAAGCGGGAACTCGCCGCGTTCCGCAACTTCCGCGCCGCCCGCCGCCGCAGCGGCGCGTGGCGGGACTTCACGTTCGTGCACACCGACCCGGTCACCGGGCATCGCCTCAACGACGCCGGCCGCCTCGCTGTGCGTAAGGCCGCCGGGCAGGTCGCCGTGGCCGGGCTAGCGGTACGCGCCGCAGACACCGGCCGCGTGCTGATGCTGCAACGCGCCCTGGACGACGACGACCCGGCCGGCGGCACTCTCGAGTTCCCCGGCGGCCACATCGAAGAGGGCGAGACACCGTTGCGCGCGGCGTGGCGGGAGTGGAGCGAGGAGACGGGTTGCATACCCCCGCCGGGCGAGTGTACCGGCGAGTGGACCAGCTCCAACGACATCTATCAGGGCATCGTCTGGACCGTCACCAACGAGGCGTGCGTGCCGGTACGCGGCGACGCCCAGGTCGGTAACCCAGACGACCCCGATGGCGACTGCGTCGAAGCGGTCATGTGGGTCGATCCCGATCACCTCGTCGACAACCCAATGGTCCGACCGGAACTCGCCGCAGATCTGGTACTGGTCCTCACCGCACTTGGTGGGGACCCGCCCGGCGAACTGGTGAAAGCGGGTGGTGGCCCAAAAGACCCGGCCCCGGCCCCCGACTGGCCGGGGTGGGAATGGGACCAGCAGGTCGCTGACCACTGGGCACCCCTGATCGCCGACGCCACCGGCAGCGCCCTGACCGAACAGCGCGCCGCGCAGGTGGTGGCCGCCTACCAGTCCACCGACCAGCCCAGCGACGACACCAGCCGGGACGCGGCGGTCGCCACCGTGGCGCTGTGGCTGGCCAGGCAGGACATCACCGCCACACCACAACTCACCCAGACCCTGACCGGGTTGTACGCCGACGCGTACCTCATCGGCGCCGCGTCCGCCAGCGCACTGCTTGATGGGGGGAAACCGGACCTGGGTGGGTGGCGGCCCGGTGACACCGCCACCACCCAGGACCGCTTGGCCCAGCTCGACGGCACACCGGGACTGGCGGACCTGCTCGACACCGCACCCGACATGGCCGCCGGCATCCTGGACACCCGCACCGAAGCGGCCGCCCGGGTACTGCTCGACGGCACCGCCGCCGGGGACAGCACCGCCAACATGACCGCTGGCCTCCTCGCCGCGTTCAGCAACATCGGGGGCGCCCGAACCGTCGCGGTCACCGAAGTGGTCGCCGCCTCAAGTGTCGCGTCGATGGCCCTGTACGTAGCGCGGGGTGTGGAGTGGGGCCGCTGGGTCACCGACCCGTCCGGCAACGTGTGCGCCCTGTGCATCGCGAACGCCGATGCGGGGCCGGTGCGGATCGGGGACGCATACCCGTCCGGGCACTCCGAAAGCCCAGCCCACCCTCACTGCCGGTGCGAAGTGGTTCCCGCCGGCACCCGAACCGCGGGCGGCTTCGGCGGTGCAGCCGCCGCTGTGGACGACGAGGAAGCGGCCGCGACCGAGTCCGAAGCCGAGGCGGGCGCCGCTGAAGCCGTCGCCACCACTGAAGCGTCCCTCGAGTCCAGCGTCGCCACCGGCGTCACCGACCGGGAAGTCCTCGGCGGTGGGGTGTCCGCCGAAACTAGCCTCGTCACGTTCGCCGACGGCACCCGGGCTGTGGAGAAAGTCGCCAGGTCGTACGCGGAGCGGGAACCCGACGAGGCCACCGACGCGGAAACCCTCGCCGCGAAACTCGGCCGCGCGATCGGTGTGCAGGTACCCGACGCGGTGCGCACCGCCGACAACACCGTGTACCTCGCCTACGTGGCCGACGCCGAAACGGGCATGGAGAAAGCCCTCACCGACCGGGCCCTCGCCGAGCTCGCTGACACCACCGCCGGCCGGCAGTTGGGCCTGTTCGACCTGCTCACCCAGAACACTGACCGCAACACCGGCAACTGGCTGGTTGACGGTGGTGGCGGCCTGTGGGGCATTGACCACGGGTGGGCGTTCAACGAGTTCTCCACCACCGAGGGCATGCAGATCGTCACCGGGCGGAACCCGTTCGCGGGTGGCCTACTCCAGATGAATGACGCCGGCGAGGTCACAGGTGGTTCCGGCGGGTTCTCCCTCGTCGACCTCGACCACCTCCGCACCGCCCTCACCGGTCTTCAAGGCGACTTCACCAGCCTGGGCCGGGAAAGCTGGTACCAGCAGACCCTCGACCGGTTGGACTGGTTGGCGCAGCACGCCACGGGCGATGGGACACTGTTCGGATGAGCGAGCTGGTCGTCACGTCAGTGCGTACCGGTGCCGAACTGGATCGGGTCAGTCTGGTCGACGGGAAACTCGTCTACGCCACCGGCGATGCCCGGGACATTCTTGAGGCGCTGCGGCGTAGCCGGCCGGGTCTCACCGATGAGCGGCTGTTCGAGCTGCGCTCCGACTGGTCGAACGGGTACATCACCATCAAGCCCGCCGAGTAGGAACCCAACCCGACGGAATCTGTTTGCAGGGCAAGGGGTGTGATGGCTCATGCCCGAGGAGCAGCGGTTCCTGCTTGGAATTGCGTACCAAGCTGGGCCGGACCCGCGCATCCGACGCGGCGCCGACGGAGGGCGCGACTACTTTGAGCCGGCCGAGCTTGAGAAAGCGTGCCACAGCTTCCTCCGCAACGGTCCCCGCGTGGGTCTGTTTCATGTGGACGGTACGGACGGCGAGGCAACCGCCACGGTGGTCGAGTCATACATCTACCGCAACGACGAACCGTGGGTCGTCGCCGAGGACCTCGTAGTCCGAAAAGGCGATTGGGTAGTCGGTGCCATCCTCAGCCCGAAAGCCTGGCAGCTGTACAAGTCCGGTCGGATCTCGGGATGGAGCCCGCAGGGCACGGCGAAACGCCGACGAGTCGTCCCCGTCAACTCCGAGAGTGAGTCGTGATGACCGCGCCTGTTGAGGACGACGAACTGACGGCCCTGGTGGACCCGGACATCCCTCGCGTAGACCTAGTCGATAAGGGTGCCAACGGCGTTCCTCGGTGGCTCATCGCCAAGCAGGCCGACGGCACCCGCGGGCTGATGGATCCGGCGTTCGTGCGTGACCTGCTCGGGCAAGCCGAGCCCGCCCCCGTGGTAAAGCAGGAAGGGGAAACGGTCACCATGTCCGGAAGCCCCGCCGCGATCGCCCGGTTCATCCATCAGGCCGCGCGCCGCGCCGCCGATCCGGTTGAGAAGGCCGACCTGAGCTCCGCCGAGGAGAATGACCTCCCCGACTCCGCGTTCGCGTACATCGAACCGGGCGGCGAGAAGGACGGCGAGGGCAAGACCACGCCCCGAGAGTTGCGGCACTTCAACATCAGCGACGCGGCGCACGTGCGTAACGCCCTGTCCCGCGCACCGCAGTCCCCGTTCGGCGACAAGGCCATGCCCAAGATCCGGGCAGCGGCGAAGAAGTTCGACATCGAGGTCACCAAGGAGAGCGACATGGCCGACGAAGACCTCGACGCGGCGACGGTCCTCGCCGAACCCGACAACACCGACTCCCCGGGCCTCGCCACCACCCCCGGCTCCCCCGCGTGGGAAGCGATCGACGCCGCGACCGCCCGCAAGTGGACATCGATCCTCGCCCGGGCCCGCGCCGCAGTGGAGCTGCTCGCCGACCGGGAAATGATGGAAGCGACCGCCGGGGCGGAGGACGACTCCGACGAGGCGCTCGACCTTCTCGACGCGTGCTGCGCCATCGACTACGCCATCGGTGTTCTCGCCCCGTTCGCGGTGGAGGAGCAGGCCGAAGCGGACTGCGGCGCCGACGACATGGCGATGGTCGGGAAGGCCCTCGCCGGATGGGATCCGGCTCCCCTGGACACCATCGAAGCCCTCGGCCGGGTCCGTAAGGCTGGCCGGGTGCTGTCCTCGGCGAACGAGGCCGCGATCCGCGACGCCGTGGACAAGCTGCAGAAGGTGCTGGCGTCCCTGCCCGCCGCGCCCGCGCCCGTTGAGAAGGCCGGCGCGCCGGTCGTGACCACCACGGAGGAACCCGACATGAGCACCGCCGACCTGCCCACACCGGCCACGTCCGCCGAGACGGTGGCCGTACACGGTGAGCAGCCGAAGATGGGTATCGCCAAGACCGGCGAGCCGGTGGCCAAGGCCGATGGTGAGGGTAAGGCGGCGATGCGCGCCGTGTACGACGCGAAGGGCCGCCTCGTCGGCATTGTCGACCCGGCGGACATCACCCCGATCGAGGACGCCACCCCGGAACCCGACGCCGAGCCGGACACGGCACCCACCCCGGAGCCGGCGGCGGATGACATGCAGCCCGCCCCGGCCGCCGAGGTGGGAACCCCCGCCGACGCCGCACCCGACGATGTCACGAAGACCGAACAGGAAACCGACAACACCAGCACGACGGACACGCTCATCAAGGGCATCGCCGACGTGGTCAAGGCGCAACTCGACGCGCACAGCACCGCCCAGCAGGAGGTCCTCGCGAAGATGGCGGGCGACCTGGAGGCGGTGACGCAGGCGAGCGAGGTGCTCAAGGCCCAGGTTCAGGCGTTGGAGGAGCAGCCCGCCGCACCGAAGGTGTTCACCAACGGGGCCGTTCCGCCCGCGCACCTCATGCGCGGGCAGGACCGTGGCAGCGCCCCGGTCGACCAGGCCCAGGTCAGCGAACTGCGCAAGGGGCTGTACTCGCCCGTCGCCGCGGAACGCGACAAGGCCGCGCTCGACCTGAACGCGCTCGCCATCGCCGAGCTCCAGGAGATCCACCACCGGCGGTAACCCGCCCCCTTCCTGCCTGAACCTTCCAGCCCCCGGCCGTGCCAACGCCGGGGGCTTTCGCATGCCCAGGAGGCATCCGTTGAGCATCGAGAACGTCACCGAGGAAACCCTCGCCGCCATCACCAAGGCGCAGACGACGGGCATCCTCGAGTCCACCGGCATCTACAGCTACGACCTGTCCGGGCTGGTGTCCCTGGTTCCGGTCGTCACCCCGTTCCGGGACATCGTGGCCCGCAAGGCCAGCCCGGACGGGAACCCGTTCGCCGTGTGGCGTGCGATCATGAACCTGACCAACTCGCAGCCCGACCCGTCGATGGGCTTCGACTACGCCGCGAACGAGGTCGTGTTCCTGGAGCAGGACTTCCAGGCCAAGTACATGCCCACCGGCTACGCGGGTCTGGTCACCCAGGACGCGTACGACCTGGCGAAGGGGTACGGCGATCCGTACGCCATCGCCACGTTCCAGGTGTTGAACCAGGTGTTGATCGGCGACGACCGCAAGCTGATGGGCGCGCAGTCGTTCGCGCTGGCCCGCCCGGCGGCGCCGACCCTGACGCAGGCCGACACGGGTGGCACCATCGCAGCCTCCACGCAGGTGTACGTGGGTGTCGCAGCGCGCACCGGGTCCGGCTACTACTACGGGTCCGGCAACTCGCAGGCGAACTCGGCGAACGTCACCACCTCGACCGTGGCCGCATCGACGCACAAGATCACCGCCACGGTCGGCAGTGTCCGCGGCGCCGTCTGCTACGACTGGTTCCAGTCCGCCGACGGCAGCACCTGGTACTACTACACCACCACCACCGTCAACACCGTCGTCATGACCAAGACGATCGCCGCGAACCAGGCGTTCCCCGCGTCCACGGTCTGCCCCGACCTGTCGACCTCCTGGAAGGGCACCGCCAACACCAAGCCCACCATCAACACCGCGGCGGACAACGGGTCGGCGAACGCCAACGACTACGACGGGTTCCTCGCCACCCTGTGCGGGGACTACAGCTCCACCGGGCAGTGGGTGCAGTCGGGTACCGCCACCGCGAACCCGTCGTACAACTCCAGCCTCGACGGGGCGGCGCTGACCCTCACCGGCGGCACCGTCACCGAGATCGAGGCGAACCTGTTCCTGCCGCTGTGGACGCAGGTCAAGTGCTCCCCGACCGCGCTGATGGTCAACGCCGCGCAGGCGCAGGAGATCGCGAACCTGATCCTCGGCGCGAACTCGGCAACCACGTTCCTGAACACCGACACCGCGGGCCGTGTGAGCGTGACCGCCGGCGGCCGGGTCGGAGAGATCGTCAACGCCCCAGCCGGTGGGGTGACCGTACCGATCGAGGTGCACGTGTCGCTGCCCCCGGGCACCATCGTCGCCCGCACCGACCGGGTCCCGTTCCCGCAGGCCAACATCTCCAGCGTGCTGGAGTACCGGACCCTGCGCGACACCGCCCAGTTCGACTACGGCATCAGCCGGGTAGCGAACACGTCCGGCGGTGGCCCGCGTAAGGAATTCGAAATTCGCAGTAACGGCGCCATGATCAACAGGGCACCCGTCGCCATGGCGGTCATGCAGAACGTGGGCTGAGTCCCGCCCTAGTAGGTAGGGCCGGCGTTGGACGCCGGCCCTACCTCGGTCTACCTCAGTGAATCTTCCTTGAACCGCCACCCGAGGAGACTCCCGTGCCCAACCCGAATGACGGTCTGATCGCCCCCTACGCCAACACCCTGGAGCTGACCGGCGGCACCATGACCGGGCCGATCGCGATGGGCTCCAACAAGATCACCGGCCTGGCCGCTGGCAGCGCGCCGACCGACGCCGCGCAGATACAGCAGGCAGCCGACCAGGCCGAGTACTACCTCAACGGCGCGCCCACGTTCATGCGGTACAACATGATGCGCCGCAACGCAGGCGGGAACCTGTCCGCCCTGACAACCCAGGTGATGACCTCGGTCGCGATCCTGCTGTACGCCGGGGATGTCGTCACGAACCTGACGTTCATGTCGGGGGCAACCGGTGCCAGCGTGCCAACCAAAACCCCTTCCAACACCTGAGGAGCGCCGCATGCGTCTCTACCCCCGCGCGGGTCAGACCGCCATCGACGACCCGGAGTACGGGCACTTCGACGCCGGCCCGGACGGCGGGTTCGACCTGCCCGAGGACCTCGCTGAGCGGCTGCGCCGGTTCCACGTCGACAAGGCGCCGGTGTGGGAAACCGACATTGAGCGGCAAGCCCGGCTACTCAACGAGGAGTTGGAACGGCGCAAGGACCCGGCGACGCTCCTCGCCGCGGTGGAGCAGCTCGTCGCGGCCGCCGCCCAAACCGCCCCCACCGAGCCGGCTCCGGCGAAGTCCCGGACGGCGAAGAAGGCCACGACCGCTGGGTGATCCTGGTCCCGCACACCCGACTCCACCCCGCAGCAGGGCGGCTGCTGAACCGGCACGCCCCCGGGCATGTGCGGGTACGGCTGGACCCCGCCGATGCGCAGGCGTACTGGCAGCTACTCGCCCACTGGTGGCGGCAACCCGGCGACCTGATCGTCGTGGAGCAGGACGTGGGCATCCATTCGGGGGTGCTGCCCGGCGTGGCCGGGTGCCGGCAGCCGTGGTGCGGGTACCCGTACCCGATCGGGGAGCAGCTGCTCGTGTGCCTCGGGTGCACGAGGTTCACCGCCGAGCTGAAGGCGGCTGAGCCGGATCTTCTCGACACGGTAGGGGTGGACGGCACCGGCGGGATGCCGGCCCGGCATTGGAAGTACCTGGATGTGAAGATCCTCACCCACCTGCGGGAACGCGGGTACGTCCAGCATCGGCACGAACCGCCCGTGAAGCACTACCACCGGTACCCGGCAGCGAGCGGGGGGTAACGGCTGATGCCCCTCGGTACTCCTTACATCACGCCGGAGATCGCTACCAACGCACCGACGGGCGTGTCGTGGTCGATCATTCCGTTCCCGAAGGCTTCCTCGCAGGCCCAGTACGCCGAGCAGGTCTCAATTTGTTGGCGGGCCACCTCAATGGTCGACACCTACTGCCGGCAGGTGCTGCGCGCCACCGTCGACAATGAGGAGCTGACCGGGCCCGGTAGTCCCCGGGTTGGGGTGGAGAAGGACACCTGCAACGGGATCCTTGTGATGCGGCGGTGGCCCGTCACGCAGGTTCTCGCTGTGGCGACCGCGGTGAACCGGACGTGGCCGCGCACCTGGACGCTGGTCCCAGCAGGCCTGTACGAGCCGGCGCATCCGCTGATCAACCAGTTCACGGACTCGGCGTCGGCGACGATGCCCGACGGGGGGCAGAAGATCCTCGTTGCGCCCGGGTACATCGACTGGTGGTACGGGCGCAACGGGTACCGGGTGCTCACCTCGTATGTGAACGGGTGGCCGCACACCAGCCTCACCCAGGCCGCCACCGCCACCGCGACGACCCTGCATGTTGATGATGTGACCGGGTTCGCGGGGGCGTCCGCGTTCGTGTACGACGGGGCCCTGACGGAACCGGTGTCCTGCGCCGCTGTTGCGGCGACGAGTCCGCTGGTGTTGCCGAACGGGGCCGGTACCGCGCAGTCGGGGCCCGGAACCCTCACCCTGTCCGGGGGGTTGGTGCAGGACCACGCGGCGGGAACAGTCGTGTCGGCGCTGCCCGCGAACGTGATCTGGGCGACGGTGCTCGCCGCAGCGTGCCAGGCCCTGGAGTCGGGCATTGACGCGATCACCATCCAGAACCTGCCGGGGTCGCAAACCGTGGGTGGGCATGGGGTGTCGGATCTGGAGGCGCAGTATGAGCTGCTCCTCGACGACTACCGCCGGATCATATAGATGCCCCTGAATAGCATTCAGCTGCATATCCGTGATCTCCTCGACGGGCTCGAAATCCCCGGGTCCACGCAAACCCTGGAAGCGTTCGTCACCCCACCCATGGTCGACAACCTCGACAACCCGAAAGCATACGTGTGGGGCGCGCGGATGCGCGGCACCCGGCAAACGATGCCCCGCGGCATTCCCCCCGCAGCCGGGTTCAAAAAGTTGACCTGGATGGTCGACGTGTACCTGTCCTACGAGACGAACCCCGACACGGCCACCGACGAAGAATTCCCCCTGATCGTCGACGCGGTGATGGCGGCCACCTGGGCGGCGACGATGCCCACGTTCATCACCGACCCGACCACCGGGGTCAAATCGCAGCTGCTGGCGATCGGTGAGGAGTTCGAGTTCGAGTACCCGCCGGAGAAGGCCCCCGCGACGCTGCGGATGTTGTACTACACCGGCCGTCTCGGGTTGACCGTGTACGAGGCGGTGCAGGGCTGATGTTCTCGTCCACGTTCACCGACGGCGGGGCGACCCGCCGGTTGACGGGGTTCCGGTTCGTGGCGGCTGCGGCGGCGTGGACCGCCGAGGTGGAACCGTTCGTCGCGGCGGCGTTGAAGGGCCACGCCCCGGTGGGGAAAGGGCCCGGAGCGGGCGCGTTCCGGGACTCGATCCGCGGCAGCCGCCACGTCGACGCGACCGGTGCGGTGCTCACCTTCACGTCCAACGTGCCGCACGCCAAGTTCGTGATCGGCGGCACCCGGCCGCACCTGATCCGGCCACGCCACGCCAGAGCCCTGTACTGGGTGGACCCGTCCGGCCGGGACCGGTTCGCGCGCCTCGTTCACCACCCCGGCACCCGACCGAACCGGTTCGTTGAGCACGCCGTCGCACCGTTGGTGCCGTTCCTGCGGGCCCGGCTCGCCGCCACGATCGAGCGGGCATTTCAGGAGGGCTGAGACGTGCCGACGATTCCGCTCCCGGAGGGTGCCCGGCGGGTCGCGTCGGACGGCAGTAACCGGTACACGGGTGGGGAAGGTGACCGGGTCACGGTCAGCCCCGGCAACGCCGACATCATCCGCCGGTACGCGGCTGGTCGTCCCGGTCGGGGACAGCGGTTCGGGCTTGGCACGAAGACGAGCCGCACCTGCCAGCCGTGCCGGCGGGTGTGGAACGCGTGGTCCACCGTGTGCCCGCGCTGCGGTCAGCCAACAGCCGCAGATGGGTAGAGGCCGGAGGCGCGGCTACCACCTGTCAGCGAAAGCCCGTGCGGCCATGTCCGCCGCACGCAAAGGCCGGCGGCACAAGCATCGGGGACGCCGCCAGTCCGCCGCGACCCGGGCGAAGATTTCCGCAGCGTTGAAGGGCCGCCACCACCGGGGTCACCGGCTGACCGCCTCGACGAGGGCGAAGATCTCCGCCGCGCTGCGGGGACGCCACCACAAGGCCCGCAAGACACGTCACCGCCACCGGGCACGCCACACGGTCACCCGGCAGCGCATCCCCCGCTACTTCGCGCCCGGAACTGGAGGGGCCCCGTCATGACCGCACCCGTTGAGGACACACCCGACACGGTGGTCACTGTTCCCGCATCCCCGGATCCGGCGATCGCCCCCGGTACACCGGACCCCGCCGACGAGGCCGAGCCGGCGGCGGGACCGGAGGACCGGTGGGTGCGTTTCACCGGCCCGGTGACCCAGACCGTCGGGCACGTCGGTGAGTGGGTGAGCGGTGAGGTCAAGCACGTCACCGGCTGGCTGGCCGGGCGGCTTCTGCAGCATCCCCACTTCGTCGAGGCTGCCGACCCCACCGACCCCACCCCTGACGCCGAGGCCGAGCCCGAGCCCGAGGCTGCGGCGGAACCTGAGCCCGCGCCGGCCGAGGCGACGAAGCCGGGCAGGCGTGCCCGTCCCGCGCCCGGCAGCGAAGCCGCCCCCACCGACTAGCCCGACCGCAGCCCCCGCCCAACCTGCCGGCACCGCCACCATAGGAGCAGCGCATGCCCACCACCGTTGTCGAGCGCTACGGGTCGCTGTCGGCCACCGGGGTAGCGAAGGAAACCACGTTCGGCACCCCGGTCGCGGCGTCGGTGTTCGTGCCGATGACCGGCAACAACCTGGAGCTCGACCCGGGTTTGTTCTCCCCGAAGGTGATGTTCGGGCAGCGGGACGTCAACACGTTCCCCCTGTACGGGCAGAACAAGAACGCGGGCAGCCTGAACTTTCCCCTGTTCCCCACCCAGGGAATCAACCTCCTCGCCGGTGCGATCGGGGCCGACGCGGCCGCCGGGAACGGGGTGACCGGCACCGGGTCAGCGTCGCCGAACACCCTGAACGGGGCGACGATCGCAGGGGCGACCACGGTGACGCTGACCAGCGCGACCGGCTACACCGCCAACGCGTTCATCCAGGTCGACGTGAACGCGTCGGGGCCGACGACCACCGCCGAAGTGCGGAAGATCGTCAGTGTGTCCACGAACACGTTGACCTTGGACACGGCCCTGACCTATGCGCACGCCAACGGGGCCGCGACGAAGGTGGTCACCGCCCCGTTCACGCACACCATCACCCAGGCCACCACCCTGCCGTCGTTCACGGTGGAGAAGAACCTCGGCAATTTCGAGTCGCTGCAGTTCGCGGGGGCCCGCATCAACAAGTTCGACATGCAGGTGCAAAACGGCAACAGCGAGGTCGCGTGCGCGGTGGACCTGATGGCGAAGTCGTCGGCGGTCCTCGCCACCCCCACCGCGATCACCGTCGTGAACGAGCTGCCGTACGTGTTCGCCGAGTGCACCACCTCGTTCAACAGCCAGACGATCAGTCAGACCACCAACGCTGAGGTGACGATCGAGAACGGGCTGAAGGACACCTTCACGTTCAACGCCAGCCACAACCTGCAGTTCCTCACCCCCGTGACCCTGAAGGTGTCCGGGAAGACGGACCTGGTGTTCACGAGCCTGGACGACGCGACGTGGGGCTACTGGACGCAGATGACCAACGGCACCGAGGGTGCCCTGTCCGTGTCCCTGGCCCACCCATCCAGCGGCGGCACCGTGACCCTGAACCTGGGCCGATCCCGGATCCGTACCAGTGCCGACGCGGTGAAGATGGACGACGTGATCATCACCACGTTGAACTTCGACGCGTTCCTGAACCTGACCACCCTGCAGACCATCACCGCCACCGTCATCAACAGCGCGTGGCTGCCCTACTAGCACCCCTTTGAGCAAGGAGAAACCCCCTTGGGCTTCCTCAGCCTGTACAAGCAAACCGACCGGGTTGAGCTCGGCGGCGGCTACTACATCGACATCAAACGGCACCTGTCCATGGCCGAAACCGCCCGCGCGGAGGAGATGCGGGTCAGTAAGGACATCCGCTCCGAAATGGGCGCCGCGAAGGACGGCAAAGCGGGGGATGTCACCGCCACGGTGATGCGCATCGACCAGCAGGCGTACAACACGGAGATCCTCGTCGCCGCGGTCGTCGACTGGAACCTTGACGACGACCAGGGTGTGCCCCTGCCGCTGCCCCCGTACATTCCGGGTAAGCCCACCGGGGACGACAAGGCGAACCTGGTTCGCCGCGAGTCGATCGGCCTGCTGCCCGCGTTCGCGGTGAAACGGCTGCTCGAGCAGATCGCCGCGAATGAGAAGGCGGGGGCGGACGCCGAGTCGCTGGCCGCCTTTCCAGGAGAGAGTGTCAGCGCACCTGCGTAAACCCCACCTCGTCCCCGCGCCTGAGGCGTACACCGAGTACTGCCTGGAGCGGCGGTTCTGGGAGGAGTTCGGGGCGCCGCAGCCCCCACTGGACGACTGGCCCAGGCGGAAGGTTGCCGAGTACACCCGCATCCAGCGGGCTATTGACGAGGTGACCCGGGAGCGGGAACGCACCCCCGCTATCGGATCCGGCGCCGGCGGCCCGCCGGGTTCGGCGGCTGGGCCGGCGACGGAAGAGGCGTACCAGCGGATGCGCACCCAAGCGGTCACACCAACCCTGCCACCCCCACCACCGACCTGACCCAGCAACCTCGGGGTGGTGGGTGTGGGCGACGACATCACCCTCCTGCTCGTCCTTGAGGCCCGGGACAAGGCCGCCGCGATCATTGAGGGGATCACGGGAAAGGTCAAGGGGTACACCGACGCGACGAAGGTCGCCGCCGACCAGGCCACCCGGTCCGCCGCCGACATCGCGGCAGCGAACGAAAAGGCCACCGCCACCACCGCGTCGTACGAGCGGGCCGTCAAAGCGCAAACCGATGCGCAGGCCTCCCTGCGGGAGGCGATGCTCGCCACGAAGTCCGCCCAGTTGGAGGCGGACGCGGCGGTTCGGGAAGGCGCAGCGAACGCGTCCGCAGCGGCGAAACTCGTCACCGAGGCCGCAACGCAGGAGGAAGCGGCCCTGGTCCGGCTGCAGGAGGCGGAACGCCTCGCCGGTGTCCGGGCGAAGGACATGGCGGCGGCGCAGGCAGCGGCGAGCACCGAGGCTGAGGCGTCGTCGTCGAAGATGACCGGCCTGGGTGTGGCCGCCGGCGCCACAGCGTTGGCTGTGGGGTACATCGGCGTGAAGTCGATCGAAGCGGCGGCCGACTTCCAAACGAGCACGACCCGGCTGATGACCAGCGCCGGGGAGACCTCCAAGACCATCGACACCGTCCGACAGGGCATCCTCAAGATGGCCGGCGATGTCGGGTACTCAACGTCCCAACTGTCCGACGCGATGTACAAGGTGTCCTCTGGCACCTTCACCGGCGCGGCTGGGCTAGAGGTCCTGCGAGCCGCAGCCGAGGGCGCGAAGACCGAGAATGCAGACCTCAAAACCGTCGCGGATGCCGTTACCACGACCCTGATCGACTACCACCTCGGCGCCGACCAAGCGGCGATGGTCGCCACGAAGCTCGTTGCTGCGACCTCGGCGGGTAAGACAACCTTCGAGGAGCTGGCGGCCTCGCTGCATTCGGTGATGCCGCTTGCGTCGATGCTCCACGTACCACTGAGCGACATCCTCGGCGACCTTGCGGCGATCACCCTCCACGGACAAACCGCCGACCAGGCCACCCAGAACTTGGCCGACACCCTCAAGCACATGCAGACCGTCACCCCGACGATGGCCAAGGAGCTGGCAGTACTGGGGATGACGAGCAACCAGCTTGCCGACGACCTGCGCACCAAGGGCCTGTCTGGCACGCTTCAGGAGATCTCCGACCGCTTCGAGATCCAGGACCTGATGGTCAAGTACTGCACCGCCGTCGACGCCCACGACTGGGACGCCTACGAGACCGTCTTCACGCCCGACGCGTTCATCGACTACTCGCAG
>Ga0209166_10000889_pt1 | contig 27855 bp, 18 predicted proteins | sample Coa_R1_3_FD_187151 | JGI IMG/M metagenome (GOLD analysis project Ga0209166, IMG submission 187151) | Surface soil microbial communities from Centralia Pennsylvania, which are recovering from an underground coalmine fire - Coalmine... | ecosystem: Environmental > Terrestrial > Soil >...
CTGTGCTACCGGGAGGGCGGGCCGGCCCTTCGTGGCTCAGGGTGAACTGGAAGCCGGCGCTACCAAGAACAGAAATAGGGGGCAGGGACAAAAAGGCGCCACGGGTGGGCGCGGCGCCTTTGCAAAACCAAATTTGGAAACGGGTTCGGGTTACTTGGCTTTCTTGGGGGCTTTCTTGTCGGCCTTCTTGGCTTTTTTTGCCATGAAGATCTCCTTCCGTCGTTCAGTCGTTTGTTGCCAGGGCAAGCAGAGCGAGTGAATCGCAATCGTGCCCGCTGCAACTCGTATACGGGTGCCCGCCGCAAGTGTCAAGAAAATTTCGCGTTCCGACCAAAAAAATCCGCGGGGCAATCGGAATAAAATCCTTGCGGCCTACTTGGGTGATTCCGTGAATGTGCCGCCGTAATAGCCCTGGCGGGCCAGAATCGTCAGGCCGTCGCGGCGGACGCGCACCTCGATCGAGTGGTAGTCCACGGGACGCTCGCCCTTTGGCGAGTACGTCAGCGTGTACTGGTTCCGCGCTTCTTCCGTGATCCGGGTATAAAACTCCGAGAAGGCGTTCTGCTTCGCCCCGTAATAGATGTCGCCCCCGGTGTCGTGCGAATAGCTGACAAGGCGATTGAATTTCCGCTCAAAATACGAGCTGCCGGTGGCCACGCTGTAAACGCTGATTTCCTGCCGCAGCAGCTCCGCCTTGGTTTCGTCGTAGCTGTGGGTGTTAAATTTTGCGCCGTTCTGCCCGTCGGAGATCAGCAGAATCACCTTGCGGCGTTTCCGGCTGTCGCGATCCTTCAGCAATTCGGCCGCCTCAAATACGGCATCGTCGAGGGCCTTTGTGGGCTGGCCCTTAATCGCCTGCAGCCCTGCCGGATTCGGAGCCGCGCCCGGTGCCGGCTCGTTATTGATGGTGGGACCGCTGAACGGACCGCCCGGAGGAGCCACCGACGGCTCCGAAGAGAGAGTGGTGCGCTTCAACTGAGTGAGCAGATTATCCTGGTCCCTGGTGAAGCCTTTGCCTTCGTGAAAGAACTGGTCGAAGCGGCAGATGAACGCCTCGTCGCTGGTGCTGAGGCCGCTGACGATGGAAACCAGGCTGGGATCCACCTGCATCTCGTCTTTGCGTTTCAGATCATTGTCAATCAGAATGACCAGCGAAAGCGGGTAGGTCTCCACGGAAAGCTGGGTAATCTGTTGCTCGATGTTGTCCTCAAACACGCGAAATTCGTCCCGGCGAAGGTCCGCGACCAGGTTGCCGTTGCGGTCTTTCACCGTCACCGGCACCACGACAGTGTTTGTGACCACCCGGATCGGCGCCGGCCCCTGTTGCTTGTCGGCAGGTTTCGGCTCTTGCGCGGCGGGTGGCGCAGCCGGTTTTGGCGGTGTGGGATCCTGCCCCAAGCCCGCCGCGGCAAAGAAACAAAGCGCGGGTACGGCAGCGAAAAAGGCTCTTTTTCGTGGACAATTCATATTGTTCGGGCCAAACTTTCCAGGTTAGTGTGATCTCAGGTGCTGCCGAGCATTCGACGCATCCCGCAGGCCAGTTGGTTGCATCGTAACAGTTGACGCTACCCCGGGCGTGGGGCACGGGGCCAGAAGAAAGCAGCAACCCCTCGCCGTACCAAGACCTCAATTAAGGATACCGGGAAACAGTGAAATCCGTGAGTGCGAAGATGCGAGTTTGGAAAAGACTGGCAGTGCAGGCGTTGGCCTGCAGCGCTGCGTTAACTGTGGCGACCCCCGCCGTGCCTCAGGGTCAAACCCAGAATCCCCCGACCATTAAGACGGAAGTCAGCCTGGTCAACCTGTTCGCCACGGTGCGCGACAAAAACAAGCGCGTGGTCACCGACCTGAAGCAGGACAATTTCAAAGTGTACGAAGACGGCCACGAAGAAAAGATTGCCTTTTTCTCGCGCGAGATGATGTTGCCGATCACGCTGGGTTTGTTGCTGGATACCTCGGGCAGCGAACAGAACATGCTCGGCGCCATTCAGGGCGCGGGAAGCCGTTTCCTCCGACGCGTTCTGCGCAAGGGCGACGAGGCGATGATCATCTCGTTCGACACGGATGTGGACTTGCTTTCCGACTTTACCGACGACCGTTCGATTCTGGATCGAGCCATCAATAAGGCGCGGATCAATACGCCGGGCGGGGGATACATCGCGGGGAACCCCGGTCCGGTTCCCTCGGGAAACATGACCGGCACGGCGCTTTACGATGCTATTTACCTCGCGTGTGGTGAAAAGTTGAACGGCGAAGCGGGGCGCAAAGCCATCGTGATCGTCACCGACGCCCAGGACGAAGGCAGCAAGGTAAAAATGGAAGAGGCGATTGAATCCGCCCAGCGCACCGACACCGTGATTCACGTGTTGCTGGTGGCCGATCCCCGGTACGGCGGAAACGGCGGCGTGGCCCGCCGCCTGGCCGACGATACCGGCGGCCGCGTCATCTACGTCAGCTCCGAGAAAAAACTGGAAGAAGCCTTCGACCAGATTTCCGAGGAACTCCGCAGCCAGTACACCCTGGGCTACTATCCCACCAACAACACCAGGGACGGCAAGTTCCGCAAAATCAAGCTGGACGTGGACAACCACGACTTCAAAGTCCTGGCTCGCAAAGGCTACTACGCCCCCAAAGGCTAGCCTGCTTCACGCTTCTCGATCACCGATTGACCCAAAGCAACCCCTTGGCTAACATCACATGGCGGTCGGGAACCACCGTCAACTACCACAAATGAACCAGGATAAAATTGCCCACTATCGTATCGTCCGCCAACTCGGCGCGGGCGGCATGGGATTGGTGTACGAAGCCGAAGACACGAAGCTCGGCCGCCGCGTCGCCCTGAAATTCCTGAAAGAAAGCGCCGGACATGACCCGGGCGCGATGGAGCGTTTTCTTCGCGAAGCGCGCTCCGCGTCGGCTCTGAACCACCCCAACATCTGCACCGTTCACGCGATCGAAGAGTGCGACGGCCGCACTTTCATCGCCATGGAACTCCTCGAGGGCGAATCGCTCGACAAGGTTCTGGCCCGGGGCACGATGCCCATCTCCCACTGCGTGGAAGTCTGCATCGAAATCGCCGACGCTCTCGACGCCGCCCACAAAAAAGGCATCGTCCATCGCGACATCAAGCCGGGCAATATTTTCCTCACCAGCCGCGGCACCACCAAGATTCTCGATTTCGGCCTCGCCAAATTGATGGAAGTGGAGGGCGGCCCGTCGGAGGACACGCTGGCCGATTCGGAAACCGTGTTCCAGACAAGCGTCGGAACGACCGTGGGCACGGTGGTCTACATGTCGCCGGAGCAGGCCCGCGGCGAGGCGCTTGACGCCCGCACGGATCTTTTTTCACTCGGCTCGGTAATGTACGGCATGGTCACCGGCCGCCATCCGTTTCAGGGTTCCACCAGCGCCGTAATTTTCGGCAACATCCTCCACGCCGCGCCGGTTTCCCCGGTGCACTTTAACAGCGACATCCCACCGGAACTGGAACGCATCATCAACAAGCTTCTGGAGAAGGACCGCGAGATGCGCTACCAGGTCGCGGCCGAACTGCGCGCCGACCTGAAACGCCTGCTGCGCGAACTCGAGCCGGGCCGCCCTTCCTCGGATTCGAGCGTCGCCGCCAGCCGCGCAACGGTCAGCGCCGCCCATGCCGCCGCAAAATCCTCCGGCTCGACGCACAAACCGATCAGCAGCACCGTTCTGGTAGAAGCGGCGAACCAGAACAAGCTGGGCACCGGCGTAATCCTGGCGGTCGTTGCAGTGCTCGCGGCGGCCGCCGCCTACGGCGCATACACCTTCGTGCAGAAGGGCAAGCATCTCCCCTTCGAGAAATTCGCCATTGAAAATGTCTCGAACAACGGACACATTTCGCAGGCCGCGATCTCTCCCGACGGGAAATACCTGCTGCAAGCGCTGGAGGAAAATGGAATGCAGTCCCTCTGGCTGCACCATATTCCAACTGAGACAAACAAAGAGGTGGTCGAACCCGCGGCCACGCTTTACGAAGGCCTGACTTTTTCTCCGGATGGCAACTACATCTATTTCGTCAGGCGTGAAGAGGCCGAAGAAAGCATCTCGGTCCTCCTTCGCGCCTCGGTTCTCGGCGGCGAGCCCAAAGTCCTGATCCGCGACGTCGACAGCCCCATCACCTTTTCGCCCGACGGCACCCACTTCGCGTTTCTCCGCCAGCTGCACGATTCGCCGAAGTGGGATCTGCTCCTCGCCAAGAGCGACGGCGCCATCGAGCGGCCGATCTTCACTGGACGCCTTTTGAAGAGCGACAGCTATGTCCCGGCATGGTCACCCGACGGAAAAACGATCCTGATCCCGATCGTGCAGCCCTCGAGAGACGCGATCGGCGGCTTCTCCGCTGTTGACGCCAGCACCGGAAATGAACAGGTGCTCGCCGACGCCTCCGGGCACATTTATTACGTGCCGACCTGGCTTCCCGACGGCTCCGGCCTGATCGTCAATAGTTCACAACTCGACAGCGGCCACCGGCAAATCCAGCTGGGATTTCTTCCCTCGCCGTCCGGAGAGTTCCGCCCCTTGACGGCCGACACCAACAATTACGGCGGGCAAACAATTTCCAAAGACGGCAAAACGCTCGCCGCCATCCAAAGCCGGTTGCGATTTGAGTTTGGCGTGGGGCCCAGCTCAGAACCCGACAAGCTGGCCGCGGTACCTCTGGAATCGCAATTGCCAGTTTGGCGGTGGGACTGGACACCGGACGGCAAGCTGGTGCTGCCCCAATCCGGCGACATCAAAATCGTAAATCCAGCCGGGGGCGAAAAAATCGTTCTCTCGGACAGCAAGCACATTCCCGATCAGGTGGCCGTCTGTGGCGACGGGCGCTATCTCGTTTTCCGGCAATTGGCCCGCACTACCGCTTCCTCCGCGAATCTGTGGCGCTCCAACCTCGATGGCAGCGATCAGCGGCAACTGACCTCCGGCTTCAGCGAACAGGCGCCCAGTTGTGCGAAAAGCGGGCCGTGGGTCTATTACGTGGATAGCAACGACAATGGCTACCTGAAACGAGTGTCCCTCGAAGGCGGCTCGCCGGAAACCGTCGTCAACTTCTCGATGGGTTTTTACGCCCTCTCCCCCGACGGGAAAAATGTGGCTTCGCTCGAAGTCCGCGAACTCGACCACAAGCTGATGCTGCGCATGGATTCGACCGAATCCCATCGCATGGTTTATCACGACATTGACCAGCGAGCGCTTCCCGGCGGACTGGCGTTTGCGCCCGACGGAAAAGCCGTGGCCTACGTTATAAGGGAAAAGGGAGTGGATAATCTTTGGAGCCAGCCGCTGGAAGGCTCCGCCGGCAAGCAGCTCACGCATTTCACCAAGGAAAAAATTATTCGATTTGTGTTTTCACCGGATGGTTCGCAGCTCGCGATCGAGCGCGGGGAGAAAGAAGCCGACGTGGTGCTCCTGAAAGACACCAGCAAGTAAGATCGTTTCCCGCCCGCAATAAGGACTTGCCCTACTTCACCGAACCCGCCGGTTTTGCGACAACCACGTTGGTCCGCGCAAAATAGCCTTTGCGCGCCCGGACCTGGTATCCCTTGTGCTCCGGCACTTCAATCCTGATCTTGTGGTACCGGCCATCGAGAGAATGGGTCGAAGGGTTATAGGCGATGGAATACTGGTTGCGCAGTTCGTCGCCAATATCCTGGAATGACTGGTCCAGATCGTCCACGTGATAAGGATAGAAGGCGCGTCCGCCGGTCTCTTCCGCGAGCGCCTGCAGAATTTTGTCCCCGTCGGTCAGGTGATATTTGCGGTTCCCGGATCGCTCCTTGCTCGGATCATCCAGCGTCACCCACTGCGTGCTGGTGCTGATCGTATAGATCACCACGCTGCTGCGCTGCGCTACCTCGATCGCTTCCGCGCGCGTGTGCGTCGAAAGATTATCCTCACCGTCGCTGATCAGGATCATCACGCGGCGAACGACGTCGGGCTGGTCGCCGGGCGGACGCGGCGGGTGGCTCAGTTCCTGCTCGCAGGCCTGATAAATGGCGTCGTAAACGGCCGTGCCGCCACCCGCGCGCGTGCGCAGAATCTGATCGCGCAATTTGCCGGTATCCGGCGTAAATGTCTGGACGACTTGCGGTTCGTCGTCAAAAGTCATGACAAACGCTTCATCCTTGCCACGGCGCAACACGCTGAAAAGAAAATTGTTCGCGGCGTCCTGCTCGAACTTGATGCGGTCGCGGATGCTGTTGGAAGTGTCCAGCAACATGCCAATACGCAACGGCAGATCGGACTGCCGGCTGAAGTAGTGGATGTCTTGCGAGACGTTATCGTCCAGAACCTTGAAGTCCGGCTTCTCCAGGGACGGCACGAGCTTGTTGCGGCGATCGAGCACTGTGAACAGGACGTCCACCAGGTTTACCTGGACGGGAATGACGGTCTGACTTTTCTGCACCTGCTCCTGGGGCGGCGGTGGGGCGGGAGGAGCCGGCTGCTGAGCCGATCCTGGAGCGCAGCTCAAGATGGCTATTGCCAGAGGAAACCCGAGGTGGCGGAGTCGCATGTTCAAGGATTATAGGAACCCTTTGAGCGCAGCGTCAATCCGCGACGCGGACTCGCCCGCGGCCGCCGCAAGCTTCTGGAGATACTCGCGCAACTCGGCAGGCAGCGGCGCCGTAAGCTGAATCGGTTCCCCGGTGCGCGGATGCTGAAACCCAAGCTTCGCCGCATGCAGGAAGTTCCGCCCCAGCGCAGGCAAAGAAACGCTGCCCACAGACAACTGGCCGGAAGCGCCATACAGCGTGTCACCCACAACGGGATGCCGAAGTGCCGAAAAATGAACGCGGATCTGGTGGGTGCGCCCGGTGTGCAGCCGCACCTCCACCAGCGTGGCGGAATCTATGCGCGCCAGCACCCGCCAATCCGTCCGCGCCGCCCGCGCGTTCGGCAGCGATGCCGCCCGCTTTGCCGTCATGCGATTCCGGCGAACCGGATCGCGGGCGATGGGCAGCTCAATGCGGCCGTGATCTTCCGTTAGATTGCCGTGCACCAGGGCAACATACGTTTTTTGAATCGTGCGCTCGCGGAAGCCGTCCGCCAGCTTCGCGTGTGCGAAATCGTTCTTGGCGACCAGTAAAATTCCAGAAGTCTCCTTGTCAATGCGGTGCACGATGCCCGGCCGAAGCGGATCGCCACCCTCAGAAAGCGCCTGGCCCCGCCCAAGCAGCGCGTTGACCAGCGTTCCGCGCGAATTCCCCGCTCCGGCGTGCACGGTCATCCCCGCGGCCTTGTTCACCGCGATCAGGTCATCATCCTCATAAAGAATGTCCAGCGGGATTTGCTCGGGCTCGGCCTTCATCGCGGGCCGCGGCGTGGGCGTCACTTCCACAACGTCATCCGCGCGCACCTTTTGCGCATCTTTCGCGGGCCTTCCGTTCAATACCACGAGCCCGGCTTCGATCAATTCCTGCACCCGTGTCCGCGACAGCTCCGCGCTATGCGTAGAAACAAAGCGATCCAGCCGCAGCCCGGCCTCCGCCGGCGACACGATGAATTTGAGTGGGGATGTTGGCATCAAGCGAAGAGTGTACAACCCAAAGGTCGCAACCCGCCGCAAAAAGAGGGGCCGAGAAAACCGCTTTAGCGGTTAGCGCTGCTTCGACTTCGGCTGATGAAAAATCAAATCGTAAAGGAGCAGCAGAGCGCCAATGGTCACGCCCGCGTCAGCAATATTGAACGTCGGCCACGGATTGAACAACGAAAACGGCAAAAATCGAACCCATACCTCCAGAAAATCCGTAACCGCCCCGTGCACAATCCGATCGGTCAGATTCCCCGCCGCCCCGCCCAGCAGCAGCGCCAATCCCGCGGCATTGACGGCGCTCGCGTCTCGCCCCGCCACCAGCAGCCACGCAATCAACCCGATGATCAGCACCGAGCCCACGATGAGAATCACCCGGGTCAACATGCCGCTGCCATTGGAAAAAAAGCTGAACGCAATCCCTGGATTTTTTGAAAGGGAAATACTGAACCAGTTGGGAATCACCACATGCGGAAAATAGGCCAGCGAGCGCGATTCAATCCACGCCTTGGTCGCGCGGTCCAGCAGCACCACAACCAAGGTCAGCCAAATCCAGCGGATACGCCCAGGAATGATCATGAGATCGAGGAAGCGGAAAATTGCCTACCCTTTCGAGGCCTACCGTGTCGAGGCAACGGCATCCGCATCAGGACCTCCCGCCTCGATTTCCGCGATGGCTTGGCTGCAACGCTCGCAAACCGTGGGATAACGCGAATTCTCCCCCACGTGCACGGAATAATTCCAGCAGCGGTCGCACTTCTTTCCGTCCGCGCGCTGCACGCTGACTTCAAGCCCTGGCACAACCTCGGAACGAAACTCGCCGGAACCCGCGCTGAGCAATTCGACCTGTGAAACGATGAACAGCCCCGGCAACTGAGGCAAATACTGTTTCAGCTTGGCCTTCAGCTCCAGGTCGGCATTCAGCAGCACCTTCGCCTCCAAGCCGGAATTGATCAGCTTCTTCTCATTGCGCGCCGCTTCCAGCGCCTTCAGCACCTCGCCGCGCACTTTCGCGAGCAACTCCCAGGTGTTCGCCTTCTCCGACGCGATACCCGTGCGCAGGTCGGCTTCTTCCGGGAAGAGAGCGATGTGCACACTCCCGGGTTCTCCGGCAGCACGTGGCAGGAATTTCCACACCTCCTCCGCCGTGAACACCAATGTCGGAGCAAGCAGGCGCACCAGCGCGCCGGTGATTTTCCAGACAGCCGTCTGCCCGGAACGCCGGGATTTGCTTTTCGCCGCCTTCGTGTACAAGCGGTCTTTCAGCACGTCGTAATAAAACGCGCTTAAATCCACGACGCAGAAATCGTGAATCGCATGGTAAACGCGGTGAAACTCGTACGCCGCATACCACTCGCGGCATTTCTTCACCAGGTCCGCGGTGCGCTCGAGCATCCAGCGATCCAGGTCCTCCATATGGTCGTTGGCAACCACATGAAGCGAAGGATTGAAGTCGTTAAGATTGCCCAGCGCAAATCGAATCGTGTTGCGGATCTTGCGATACGCTTCGCTGAGTTGCGTCATCACCCGCTCGCTCATCTTCACGTCGGCCTGATACTCCTGCGAACCAACCCACAGGCGAAGCAAATCCGCGCCCCACTTGTCGCAAATCTCGGAGGGCAACACCACGTTGCCGAGCGATTTCGACATCGGCCGGCCCTGCTCGTCCAGCGTCCACCCGTGCGTCACCACGCCGCGGTACGGCGCCTTGTCGCGGATGCCGGTGGCGATCAGGAGCGAACTGTGAAACCATCCGCGATACTGGTCGGGCCCCTCGAGATAAACGTCCGCCGGCCACTCGTTGCCCCTCAAAACAGCCAAGTGCGACGAGCCGGAATCGAACCACACGTCCAGAATGTCGTTTTCCTTGCGCCACTTTTCCGCGCCGCAACTGCATTTCGTCCCCGCCGGCAGCAACTCCTCCGGCGTGTGCTTGTACCAAGCGTCGGCGCCTTCTTTCTCAAACCACTTCACCACGTTGCGGAGCGCCGTGAAATCATTCAATTGCTTGCCGCAGGCGTCGCAGAAAAACACGATGATCGGCACGCCCCAGAACCGCTGGCGAGACACGCACCAGTCCGGCCGCTTTTCGATCATTTCGTAGATACGCTCTTCGCCCCAGCCGGGAATCCACTTCACGGCGTGAATTTCCTCCAGCGCTTCTTGCCGCAGCGTCTTTTTCGCCCCGCGCGCCGCCTGATCCATTTTGATGAACCACTGCTCGGTGGCGCGAAAAATCACAGGATTGTGGCAGCGCCAACAGTGCGGATAGCTGTGTTTATAAGGATGGTGTCCCAGCAGCGCGCCATGATCGCCAAGCAATTTCACAATGATGGGATTCGCCGCAAAAACATCCTTGCCTTTGTATTCCGGCAAGCCCTCGGTGTAGACGCCCTTATCGTCCAGCGGCGCGTAAATTTCCAGCCCATATTTCTGCCCGGTGTTGAAGTCGTCCGCGCCGTGTCCGGGAGCGGTATGCACGATGCCGCTGCCCTGATCCAGGGTGACGTAATCCGCCAGCAAGCCTGGAACCTGAATCGGCAGAAACGGATGCTGGAATTTCATCCCCTCGAAATCCCGGCCTTTGAAGCGCGCCAGCTCCTCGGCTTGCTTGATCCCGCAATCCGCCTGGAATCCGGCCACGCGGTCCGCGGCCAGCAACAACTTTCCCTTCTCCGTCGCGATCACCACGTAGTCGAAGTCCGGGTGAAACGCCAGACCACGGTTATGCGGAATCGTCCAGGGCGTTGTCGTCCAGATCACAGCCGAAACATCGGCGCCAATCTTCGCGGCTTCGCTTTTTCCGCCACCAGCCACCTTGAACGTTACCCAGATCGAGGGGCTGGTGTGATCTTCATATTCCACTTCCGCTTCGGCCAGCGCCGTATTGTCGTAGATACACCAGTAAACCGGCTTACGGCCGCGGTATACGTAACCCTTTTCCATGAATTCCAGAAACGCACCCGCGATCGTGGCCTCATACTGATGGCTCATCGTCAGGTAGGGATCGTTCCACCGCCCAAACACACCCAGCCGCTTGAAGTCCCGCTTATGCTGCTCCACGTATCGCGTGGCGTAGTCCCGGCACATCTGGCGGAATTCCGGGGGCGAAACTTTGCCCTTCCCGCCCAACTGCTTTTCCACCTGCGTTTCAATCGGCAGTCCGTGGCAATCCCATCCCGGCACGTACGGCGCGCGATGCCCAGCCATGCTCTTGGACTTGACGATCATGTCCTTCAAGATTTTGTTCAGCCCGGTGCCCAGGTGAATCGTCCCCGTCGGATACGGCGGGCCATCATGCAGGACAAACAACGGCTTGCCCTCGCGCGCCGCCAGAATCTGTTCATAGAGATTCGCCGCCTGCCAGGCCTCCAGCTGCTTCGGCTCGTTCTGCGGGAGGCTGGCCTTCATGGCGAAATCAGTCTTCGGCAGGTTGAGCGTCTTTTTAAGTTCCAATGGTTCGGTCATGGATTCGGTGAATGAATGTCCCTTCTAATCCGCCACTTCCAGTGTATCTGGAGAGTCAACACGCAGCGTTCGAAAGCGGGAAACTTTGGAAAGCAAAGTAACTACGTATGTTACAATATTGGTGAAGATGTGTCAGCCGAGGGGTCGCGCAACCTTTCCCAGCCGGCGCGAATCATAACGGCTAAGGTAAACCTTATGTCGGGGATTCGCGTCTACAGTAGTTGAGGGGAGAACGGTGCCGGGTATTATCAATCTTTTGCCAGATGAACTGAGCAAGCCAAAGCGCTCCGGGCCCGAGGAAGTGATTCCGGTCCCGAATAGTGCTCTGCCTGATTTTGGCGCTCCCGCTCACCTGATGCCCAATGATTTCTGGTCCAATCTCAAGCAGTTCCTCGTGGAACGCCCGGTCAAAATCATCGAACGTAAGGACGTTCCGTTCACCCGGAATTCTTTTGGCTCCGGCCTCAGCGAAAATCTGAAATTTTTTCTGTCTGCGCCCAAGGCTCGCAAAGGCCCTGTAAATAAGCGCCTGGAAGTCGATTGGGGCGGCAATTTCGGCGGCTTCATGGGGCAGTTGAAGGAATTTTTCTCACCGACCCGTGTGGTGATGCCCGCGGGGATTAAGCCGGTCAAGGTAAAAGAGATCTGGTCGAAGGACGAAAATTTTGGCTGGACTCAGGCGATTGCCCTTGTGGTGCATGCCTGCATCATCGCGCTTTTGATTGTTCCCTTCCTCACGAACATGCTTCCCTCGACCACGCAGGCAAAGAACAAGCTGGATGTCACGTCCCTCGATATTTCGCCCTACGTCGCGAAGCTGCCCGCAGGAAATAACAAGGCGGGCGGCGGTGGCGGCGGTGGAGATCGCTCCACCCTTCCCCCGACCAAGGGCAGAGCGCCGAAATTTGCCATGACGCAATTCGCCGCGCCAACCGCGGTCATTAAGAATCCCAATCCGAAACTGGCCATGGATCCGACACTGCTCGGACCTCCGGACCTGAAAGTTCCCAATTCCCCGCTCCCCAACATGGGCGACCCGCTGCAGTCTACCGTGAACCTGTCGAATGGCACCGGTGGTGGCGGGGGCATCGGCTCCGGTGAAGGCGGCGGCATCGGCAGTGGCACGGGCGCGGGTCTCGGTCCCGGCGAAGGGGGCGGCACCGGCGGCGGTATGTTCCGCGCAGGCGTGAACGGCGTGGGACTTCCCACCTGCTTCTACATGCCCAACCCGCCCTATTCCGACGAAGCGCGCAAAGCAAAATATTCGGGTGTGGTGCTGGTCGAAGCGGTCATCACGGTGGACGGCCGCGTCACAAATCCCCGGGTTATCAAGAGCCCCGGCCTGGGCCTAGATGAATCCACAACCAACACCATGCGCACCTGGCGCTGCAAACCGGTCACCGGCCCGAACGGCAAGCCCGTTCCCGTGCTAGTACCGTTCGAAGTCACCTTCCGCCTGTATTAAGCATGAGTTCCTTCAAATTGAATTGCGAGACGCGGCCCCCAGACGTCCAAGACTCATTGGCCGGCGAGCCGACTTCGATCAGGCTTCACCACCTGAACTAGCAGATCGACCGCGATTACCTGGAGTTATCATCTTCCAAAGCGATGAGTAATTGTCCGACAGAATCGTAGCTGAGCCCGGCAGGAAGTCCCATGGGGCGTGGATGCACTACGAACCGTTTGCGCGATTGCGCGCCGGAAATCCCAAGTCCCAGTCTCAGGAAATGATTCACGGCTGTCTTCAGAGATCCGAAACCGGAGCGCTTCATCTTTCGCCGAAGAGCTCTGGCTATATCATCAAGGCTGAATGTGGCGCGCACCTTGAAATGCTCGAATAGGATGAGACGCCCTGTCAAGATCATCCTCAGTTTCCCATCGTGTCATAGGAGGCCTTGTCTGCTTACGACACTTCCGCTGTTGTTTGCCGAAGCCGGGCAGCCCGTTCTGCTACGATGAGGCCATGCGAAACAGACTGTCTCTCCTCGTATTTTTCTGCTCTTTTCTCTCGCTCGGCCAAGCGAGTTTCGGTCAAGGCGCCACCGGCACGCTGGACCTGACCGCGCGCATCGCGCCGACCGGCGCGCGCCCCGAACCCGTGCGCCAGTTCACCTTTTACATTTTGACCAAAAGCTACGCGGACATCCTGAAGGAAGCCGCGGACCAATTTCCTCTCGCCGAGCGCGAAGAGTTCATCAACAACCTGAAAATGTCTCCGGAGCTGAAAGCCTGGATGAAGCAGCACACGGTCATTGACCTGACCGCCCCGGACGTAGACAAGCTCATCACCCCTGACGATGTTATGAACATTCCCGAATTCTTCGCGGGCTATGAGCGCTCCAACAGCGGCGGCGTCACCAACGGCTTGCCGATGCCCAAATACCGCGAAGCCGACGCCGAAGCCAATCCCGCGAAATACTTCAAATTGAAACAGGAATACATGTCCGCCACAAAAAAATTCGTCGAGTCACATCCTGCCACGATTTCCGGCATGGAGACGGAGCTTGGCGGCGTAAATCCCAAATACAAATGGGACAAAGCCGTTCAGGAGCACAATCAAAAAGTTGCTCAACTCGCCCCCGACCTGGCGCAGACCAAATACCTGGCGGCAAAAGGCGACACGGACCTCGACGGCCACATGGTCGTAAAAGGCCTTCCACCGGGTAACTACTGGGTCAGCTCTCTGGGACTCGACGCAGCCTCCGGCGACCGTCGCCTGAGCTGGGACGTCGCGGTGACGGTGCACTCGGGGACACCCACGCAACTCATCCTCTCCAATCTGAACGGGTCCAATCTGCAGAACTACAACTCAACGCATCCCTGAACTGCGCTATTCTGATGCCATGGGCAGCCCCATTCTGTGGGTCGGGTTCAATCTATTTGTTCTCCTCGCACTGGCCCTCGATTTGGGCGTCTTCCACCGCAAAGCCCACAAAATAAAATTGGGCGAAGCGGCCTTCGGCAGCGCCCTCTGGATCACGCTGGCGCTAAGTTTCGGCTGGTGCATCTGGCACTGGTACGGCGAGCAGCGCGGGTTGGAATATTTCACCGGCTACGTGATCGAGAAGGCCCTCAGCGTAGACAACCTCTTCGTGTTTCTGGTGATCTTCCGCACGTTCCAGGTGCCGGAAGCGGTGCAGCACCGCGTGCTTGCGTGGGGCATTCTCGGCGCGCTGGTTATGCGAGGGATCATGATCGCCGCGGGCGCCGTCCTGGTTTCCAGATTCCAATGGATTCTGCCAGCCTTCGGCGTATTTCTCGTCTACACCGGTTTGCACATGCTGTGGAAGCGGGAAAAGGCAGTTCACTACGAAAAAAATCCTATCTTCCGGTTCGCCAGTTCGCATTTGCGAGTCACCAAGGAATACCGCGGCAGCAGCTTTTTTCTCAAGGAAGGCGGGCAATTCTTCGCCACTCCACTCCTGCTCGTCTTGCTGATCGTGGAAATCACCGACGTGACCTTCGCCGTGGACTCCATTCCGGCAATCTTCGGCATCACCCGGGATCCCTTTATCGTCTACACATCCAACGTTTTCGCGATCCTGGGCCTGCGCGCCCTGTATTTTCTGTTGGCGGACGTCCTGGAATACTTCCACTACCTTGGCATCGGCCTGGCGCTGGTGCTGATGTTCATCGGCGCAAAGATGGTGGCCGATCCCTGGCTGCATATTTCTGTGCTGCTCTCGCTGAGCCTGGTCGGGGGAATCCTGCTGTTTGCGATGTTAATTTCCGTTCTGACGTGTCCGGCGAAGAAGAAAGAGCCGCGGGCAGGTTAAGATATCCTGTGATCATTCCATGCACCGGACTCAGGTGAGACGATGAACGAGCTAATGCAACTCGCGATTCAAGGAATGTCCTCTCCGGATTCTGAGGCGCGAACCGTTTCCGCGACGGAGATTTATAAAACGGGCCGGGCGCTCGCCGACCACGCCGTCTATCCCTGGTGGGGCGACGAAGAACTCGCGGCCTTGCTCAATGGCAACGACCCTAAGATGACCATCGGGCTCGCGGTAACCCCCGAGCGATTCAAACAGATTCACGAAGCATGCGGCCTGCCCCACCTCTCCGAAGTGCCGCCCGACCAAGATGCCCTCGAATTCGAGCTGCACTTTCCCGGCGGTCTCTCGATGGACGTTTTAACCAGCAAAGATCCCGCAGGCAGCGGCGCCATCGCAAAATTCCTGCAAAAATTTGGCGAAGGCATCCAGCAGATCGAATATCTCTGCAAGGACGTGGACCGCGCCACGCAAGTTCTGAAAAGTAAATTTAATGTGTCCCCGATCTACCCGTCGACTCGCCCCGGCGCCGACGGCACCCGCATAAACTTCTTCCTGGTCGCCGCCCCCGACGCCGCCAAAATCCTGATCGAACTCTACGAACCCGCCCCCCGCCTCGACTAGTTTCACTCACTCGCAGGAGCAACCGGTCCGGGCTAATTTTTCTCAGCGCACCCTGCGCTCTTTCTCAGCGGCCTCTGCGTTAAGTCTTTTTCTGCTTTCCAGGAGTTTCCAGCTGCCCCGCCAAAAATTCCCAAACTCGAACAACCTCCGCCACGCTCCACGCCTGGGCAAAACACCCCGCCGCCGGAAATGGCGCATCGCCACCAAAAATTTCACTGATGCTTCCAAGTCCCGCCGAATAAATGCTTCTTCCCAACGGCTCCAGAAAACTCTGTGCCGCCACCCGATCTCGGTAGACCTTGTAATGAGCAAGCGCAAACGGACCCAGCAGCCAGGCCCACACAGTTCCCTGGTGGTAAGCCGAATCTCGTTCTCGAGGCCCGCCGGCATAACGGCCCATATATCCGGGGTCCGAAGGCCCAAGGCTGCGCAGCCCGAACGAAGTCAACAACTCCCGCCCCAACGTATCCACAACGCCTTTAGACTGTTCCGGAGTAAGCGGGCTAACCGGCAGCGACACCGCGAACACCTGGTTTGGCCGCAACGCGGCGTCCGCGCCGCCGCCCGGCACATCAATCACGTCAAAGCAACAGTTCCGCGAGGGATTCCAGAATTTCTGGAAATTTTTCTCCGCCTTCTGTTTCAGTTTTAAATAACCCTCTCCCGGCCGCGCCAGCCGCCGGGCAAACTCTCCCATCGTGTTCAGCGCGTTGATCCACAACGCGTTGATCTCCACGGGCTTTCCAATGCGAGGCGTAACCACCCAGTCGCCGATTTTCGCGTCCATCCAGGTGAGCTGCACTTCCGGGCTGCCGCCATACAACAGCGCGTCGGTTGGATCCACTTTTATGTTGTAGCGGGTCCCCGCGACGTGCGCATCCACGATCGCCGACAAAACGGGAAACAGTTTGTTGACCAATGCCAGGTCCTGCGTCGCCTCAAAATATTGCCGCACCGCCTCGAAATACCACATCGCGGCATCAATCGTGTTGTACTGAGGCGCGCCGCCGCGGTCCGGAAAATTATTCGGCAGCATTCCGCCATCCACGTACCGCGCAAATGACTCCAGGATCTTGCGCGCAATCTCCGGCCGGCCCAGCGACAGCGAGAGCCCGGGAAGGGCGATCATCGTGTCCCGGCCCCAATCGCAGAACCAGGGATAACCCGCGATCACGCTTAAGCCGTCCGGATCATCCGGCAGCGCCCGCTTGGCAATAAATTGGTCGGCGGCCAGCACAAGCTGCCACAGCCACCCGGGTTCGTCCTCCGCAGGGGTCGCAACCGTTTGGGAATGCCTCTTCTGCCACGCTTGGAAGAGTTTCAAGTCGTGGTTGGACTGCAAACCGCGCGCCTGCTCGCCGTCCAGCAGCGCTCCGGGCTCTGTCGAAAACACCAGCGTCAATTTCTCGCCAACAGCCAGCCGCGCGCGAAACACTCCAGCCAGCAGCCGGTCTTCGTGATCGTCCAGCCCGCGCTCGCGCTCCGCCGGAAGAAAGAAATCCCGGTACCACTCGTGCCGCGGCTCAAACACGGCCGACGCGCTCTTCAGAAAAAACGGCGTCGCGCCATCAAACGCAACAACCCGAATGCCCATCTGCACCGGCTCGATCTTCATCTGCCAGCCATCGCCGTGCGTGGTGGCATGAAAATCACGGTAGCTCACAAGAATCTTTCCTTCGAGCTCGACGGATGAATTTCCCCGGGCCAGCGTGTACTCGACGAAAGTCGAGTTCTCTCCCTGCTTGATCCATATGCGTTTTTCCAGTTGCGCGTCCGCAAGGGCGTAGCGCCACACGGGCTTCGTGCCTTCCAGATGAAAGCTCTCCATCTGCAGATAACCTTTTGGAGAAGTATCGCCGCTCAACCACCGGTTCGTCCCCAACGGGAAACTCGTCCCGCCATAGCGAACCGTTTCATCCAGTCCCGCAACCAGCAGCGTTCTGTCCGTTGGAGGCTGCAGCGAAGCCATCAGCAGCCCGTGATACCGCCGAGTGGAAGTCCCCGCGGCGGTCCCGGACGCAAATCCGCCAAGGCCGTTCGTAACCAGCCACTCGCGGCTCTCCGCAAGCTCCAGGTCGCCGAGGATTTCTCTGCCAAATTGCACTTCGGCAAGAAGCGACAAGTCTTACTCTCCGCTCTGCTCCAGAAGTTTCGCCACCAACCCGGTCCACCCCGTTTGATGACTGGCGCCGAGTCCGGCGCCGTTGTCCCCATGAAAATACTCGTAAAAAAGTATCAGGTCGCGCCAGTGCGGGTCGCTGTTAAACAGTTCCTGCCCGCCGGCAAACGGCCGCTTCCCGTCTTTGCCGCGCACGAAAATTCGGGTCAAGCGCTTCGAAATCTCCTGCGCCACCTGCCATAAATCATGTTCGTTCCGCGAATGCGTCGGGCACTCAATCTTGAAATCCTCGCCAAAATAATGGTGATACTTCTGGAGCGACTCGATCAGCAGGTAGTTCACCGGAAACCAGATCGGCCCGCGCCAGTTGGAATTGCCGCCAAAAACCCCGGTATTCGATTCCGCCGGTTCGTAATCCACCTTGCTGGTGTGCCCGTTCACCTCCACTTCGTAGGGATGGTCCTCATGATAGCGGGAGAGGGCGCGAACCCCGTGCGGCGACAGGAATTCCGTTTCGTCCAGCATGCGGCAAAGAATCCGCTTCAACTGCTTGCGATTCGCCAGCGAAAGCAATCGCCGCACGCCGCGAGCCGAACGCTGCGTCATTTCGATATGCTCCGGCACATCCGGATGGTTGTCTATGAACCACTGCATGCGCCGCTTGAATCCCGGCAAACGGTCCACGATTTCCGGCTCCAGCGTTTCCACGGCAAACAGCGGAATCAGCCCCACCATCGAGCGGATCTTCAGGAAATGTTCATCGCCATTCGGCAAGTGCAGCAGGTCGTAATAAAAACCGTCCTCATTGTCCCAAAGCGAGCGCCCGCTGGGCCCCATGTCGTTCATGGCCCGGGCGATGTAGACGAAATGCTCGAAAAATTTGCTGGCCACATCTTCGTACGCCTGATCGTCTTTCGCCAGTTCCAGCGCGATTGCCAGCATGTTCAGGCAGTACATGCCCATCCAACTCGTGCCGTCGGACTGCTCCAGGTGTCCGCCGGTCGGCAACGGCGCGGAGCGGTCAAACACTCCGATGTTGTCGAGCCCCAGAAACCCACCTTGAAATATATTGTGGCCGTCGGGGTCCTTGCGGTTCACCCACCAGGTGAAATTCAAAAGCAGCTTGTGAAAGACCCGCTCCAGAAAGCTGCGGTCGGCCACTCCGCGCACGCGCCGCTCGATCTTGTACACGCGCCAGGCAGCCCACGCATGCACGGGAGGATTAACGTCGCCGAACGCCCACTCGTACGCCGGCAACTGTCCGTTTGGATGCATGTACCACTCGCGGAGCAAAAGGATCAACTGTTCCTTGGCATAATCCGGATCGATGATTGCCAGCGGGATGCAGTGAAACGCCAGGTCCCAGGCCGCATACCACGGATACTCCCATTTGTCCGGCATTGAAATGACGTCGTCGTTATACAGATGGGTCCAATCCTTGTTGCGCCCGTGCAAGCGCTCCGCGGGAGGCTCGGGCCCCGCCGGATCTCCTTCCAGCCAGGTATATACGTCGTAGTGGTAAAACTGCTTGCTCCACAACATTCCCGAATAGGCCTGGCGCATCACGCGATGCGCATCCTCCGACATGCCTTTGGGAATTCTCGATTCGTAAAATTCAGTCGCTTCTTTCTGCCGGTCGACAAACACGGCGTCGAATCCCGCGCCAAAATCATTCGTTCCCGGAACGCCGGACGCGCGTTCATGGTGACCCGGCCCGGAAATTGTGCCGACCATCGGCGAGTCGGAATCCATCCCACCCAACGGGTCCAGGTCCGTCAGTCGAAGCTTGAGCGTCGCGGATTCCCCCGGCCCAAGGTGCCATGCATAGTGCGCCGCCATCTTCGTGCCCGTGTGCTCGGGATTCACGGCTCCCTTGTTTCCGCGGATCAGATACGAATGGAAACCATCCTTCACATACGGTGTCCGGCTGCGAAATTTGAATATTTCCTCATAATTCGTTTCGTTTTCCGTAAACAACAGCTCGGGAGTTCCCGCCGCCAGCAACCATCGTTTTCCGTATTGCCAGTGTTGCAGCTCCGTGCACAGCGAACCCGGCGTATCGGGCGCCCTCCGCGCCACCGGCCGCCGCAAGTCTTTTCCCCACGACCAGGTGTTGCGATACCACAGCGTCGGCAACAGGTGCAGCGGCGCCGCGTCCGGCCCTCGATTGAACGCGGTGATTTTGATCAGGATGTCTTCCACCTCGGCCTTCGCGTATTCCACGAACACGTCGAAATACCGGTTCTCCTGGAACACGCCCGTATCCAGCAACTCAAACTCTGGGTTCGTTCGCCCGCGCCTTCCGTTTTCTTCCACCAGCCAACGATACGGAAACTCCGCCTGCGGATATTTGTACAGCATCCGCATATAGCTGTGCGTCGGCGTGGAATCCAGGTAGAAATAGCACTCCTTTACATCCTCACCGTGATTGCCCTGATTGCCGGTCAGTCCAAACAGCCGCTCCTTCAAAATGGGATCTTTGCCGTTCCACAACGCCAGCGCGAAACAGATCATCTGGTGCCGGTCGCAGATCCCTCCGATACCGTCTTCGCCCCAACGATAGGTTCGCGCGTGCGCATGCTCAAATGGGAAAAATTCCCAGGCCGTGCCGTTTGCGCTGTAGTCTTCGCGCACCGTCCCCCACTGCCGATCCGAAAGATACGAGCCCCAGCGCTTCCAGTGCTTTTTGCGCAGCCGGGCTTCTTCCAAGCGATGATCTTCGACGGTCAGGAGTCTGGGCATAGTAGGAGGTCCTTAGACTAGGAGGATTTCACCGGGAACTTGGTTACATCCGGAAGTCTATCGTCGCATCATTGCAGAAGCTCCGGCGGAGGACAATCGGGAGATTGTCGGGTATGCCACCGGTGTTAAAGGGATTTCTCCGGCCACCAATGAGTTAATCGAAGCGTTACCTATGACGGGGCAGATACTTTGCCGAGCCGCGAGGTTTCAAGTATCGTTCCCCCTGCAGAGGCGTCTTGGGATCCAATACATAGAACGGAGTGGGAGCCTCGCCCGCCGAAGTGACTCCGTCGCTCACTCAATGATCTCCATACGCTGGGGTGTCTGCGTCCTGTTGTATTCGTGCAACAACGCTGAGGAGGCGTCATGAGAAGCAAGCCCAGTCGTTTGGCACTCTCGGGGATAGCATTGGTTTGTGCGGCAATCCTCATTGCCTGCGGTGATAGCACTCCCAGATTGCAATTTGTCACCGTGGCCCCGATTAGCGGGGAGATTTACGTCAGCGGCTCGGCTGGCGCTGGTGTAAGAGGTGCGATTCGCCACGGCGCGCGCGCGGCTCTGCAGAATCCGAGATCGACTGGAAAGCATGCGGCAGCCATCCTCCAGCCTGCGACCGCCACCTGCGGCTCCCTGCAGTATGCCGCCACAGCTCTTTTCAGCGACGGATCCACGAAGGACGTGAGTAGCACCGCCACCTGGAGTTCCTCAAACACTTCCGTAGCTGTCGTGAGCACCACCGGGTTGGCCTCGGGAATCGGCCTTGGCACAGCGAACATTGGCGCCACCTTTAGTGGAATTCCCGCCCAAAGCGAGCCCTTGGCGGTGGATCAGCTCAATTCCATCACCCTTTCTCCATTGGCTGTTACCGTGCCGCTCGGCACGAGTCAGCCCTTTGTGGCTGACGGCAACTTCACCTTCGCCGCCGGCGGCACCGGAGACCTCGACGTCTCCAGCCAGGTAACCTGGAACAGCTCCAACACGGCCGTAGCGACGATCGACAACAGCGGCAATGCCACTACCGTCGGCACCGGTTCTACCACCATCTCTGCCACCAGCTGCGACGGCATCACCTTTGGACAAGCCACACTGACCGTCGGTCCGGCCGCGGCCACTTCGCTGGTGATTACGCCTTCCACCATTACAATTTCCACTGGTACCACAACTCTCTTCACAGCGATGGAACTTCTCAGTGACGGCTCCACGCAGCCTCCGGCTAACCCGGTCACCTGGGGTTCCGGCACGACCACGGTCGCCAGCATCGACCCAAATAGCGGCGTGGCCTTGGGTGTTACTGCTGGCACATCCACCATCACCGGCACCGAATCGAAGTCAGGACTTACAAACACTGCAACGCTGACGGTGCAAGCAGCGGCCGCTCGATTCGCCTATGTCGCGAACGGTAGCGGGGGTGGCGTCACCAGCTTCGGAACCATCTCAGGTTACTCGGTGGATGTGACAGGCGGCACTTTCACGCCCCTTACCGGATCGCCCTTTGCGGCGTTCGGCCCGCAACAAGTCCTGATTCATCCTTCCGGCGATCTGATGTACTTCATTGACCGCAGCGGAGCGTTGCGTCTGTTCGACATAAATTCGGCTGACGGTTCGATCTCCGATTCCGGGCAGGCAGCCGTGCAAGCCTCCACCACCACCAGCACAAACGTCGGAGTAATTGATCCTGCCGGCCGTTTTATTTACGTCATCAGCGACGCCGATAACGCGATTTATGGCTTCTCGATTACCCAAACCGCTAACAAGGCGCCGGCAACCAATGGCGCCCTCACAGCGATCCCAACCATGACCGCTTACACCGACGTGACATTGAAAACGCCAACCTGGATCATGACCGATCGCACTGGCAACTTCCTCTACGTGGTCAACAACCTCGGGAATAGCGTCAGCGAGTATGCCATCACCCAGACGGGCGCGAGTGCCGGCGCGTTGACTCTACTGAGCGCCACGCCAGTCCCAACCGGTGCTGCGCCGTTCTTTGGGACAACCGACGTGAACGGTCACATCTTTGTCGCCAACAGCGGCGATGGGACGGTTTCCGTCTTCACCATCGGCAGCGGCGGCCTGCTCACCCAGGTTGGCAGCAGCAACTTCACGGTCACTGGCGCAAATACCGTCTTCAACGTCCTCACCGACCCGACCGGGAAATTTTTGTACATCCTCGACTCCCCGGCCACCGCCGGTCAGGTCTTTGCGTATAACCTGGATGGTACGGGCGCGATTACCACACAGATTGGTTCAGCCCAGGCCACCGGCCAGAGCCCCATTGGCATGGCCATCGATCCAACAGGAGCGCTGCTGGCCGTCGACAATAATTTCGACGCCACCATCTCGCTCTTCAAGGTCACCCTGACTGGCGCGGGTGCAGGAGGTTTGTCCACGCAGACGACCGTAAACGCGGATACCGCCCCGCAGTTTGTGGTTTTCTACACCGCCGCCTCGGGCCAGTAATCTCGAGCGGTAAAACAGCAAAGGGGATGGCCTCGGCCATCCCCTTTTTTTTGTTTGTGTGATCATCGATCGGGTCAAATCAATTAGTCGAGCGGATAGATCTTTGCGGATTGCCGCGAATTCAACTTCGCAGAATTGTATTCGAGAGAAAGCGGCTTATTCGCCGTACGGGACCCAGATGTTCTTCACCTGGTGGGCGTGCTCCAGGTACCAGCGGCCTTCGCTTTGGGGATTGTCGAAGAAATCGATGTGCCGGCCTTCGTTGGTCCAAACCTGCTTCAGATTGCCCACGGACAGCGCCTTAGCGCTCGCGCAGATTTCTGCATCCCCGTAACACCAGATGCCGTCGAGATCATCGTGCTCCGCCAACACCTTCAATAATTCCGTTGCGCGGCCCGCGACGATGTTGACGACCCCGCCCGGCAGATCACTCGTTTCGAAAACTTGGTAGAGGTCTCCCGTGATCAGCGGATAGGACTCCGAGGGCACGGCGACGACCGTGTTCCCCGCGGCGATCAGCGGCAGTACCAGCGTGAAGAACCCGAGCAACGGAAATTCCGCGGGGCAAACCACCCCTACCGTTCCCAACGCCTCATTCATCGCAATTGAAACGTTGCGCATCGGCGGATTGTGCACCGCCCCGTCAAACTTGTCCGCCCAGCCCGCATAGGAAAACAGCCGCTCCACGCTTCGCTGCACTTCTTCCGCGGCCTGTTTCTTTCCCACCGCCGCCGCCAGCCGTCTGGAAATCTCCTCGCTACGTTGCGAAAGGTTCTCCGCAATGTAATAAAGCACCTGCGCGCGGTTGTGCGCGGTGGCCTTGCTCCACGACTCCGCCTTGCGGGCTGCCTCGACCGCGTTGCGAACGTCTTTGCGGTTCCCCAGCGGCGATTCGCCCAGCAACTCGCCTCTTTTCCCGCGAATTTCGATGCTGTAGCCGGAGTCGGGCCGCGCCTGCTTCCCGCCAATATAAAGTTTCACGGTGCGGTCAATTCCGGGATTCGCCACTTCCGCGTGATCTTTCTTCCCCGCGCCATTCTTTTTCAACGCCGGCGCTTTGCGGAACCATGTAGGCTCCAGATATTCCAGGAGGCCTTCCCGGCCGCCCTCGCGCCCATACCCGCTTTCGCGATAGCCGCCGAATCCGCATGCCGCGTCAAAAAGGTTCGTGCTGTTCACCCACACCACACCGGCCTTTATTTGAGCCGAAACGTGCAGCGCCACGTTAATGCTCTCGCTCCACACGCTCGCCGCCAACCCGTACGCCGTATTGTTCGCCAGTTCCACTGCCTCGCGCGGCGTTCGAAACGTCATCGCAGCCAGCACCGGCCCAAAAATCTCCTGCTGCGCCACGATCGACGTTGGGTGCACGTTGCTCAACAGCGTCGGCTTGTAATACAGCCCGCGAGCAGGCATCAGCACTTCCGGTTGCCAGCATGTCGCCCCTTCCGCGATTCCTTGCTTCACCAACCGGTCAATGCGCTCCAATTGCACGCGAGCAACAATCGCGCCGATATCAATCGCCTTGTCGAGCGGCGCGCCCACCCGCAGCGTGCTCATGCGCGCCTGCAGCTTGCGCGTCATTTTCTCCGCAATGCTTTCCTGCATCAGCAAACGCGAGCCCGCGCAGCACACCTGCCCCTGGTTGAACCAGATTCCGTCCACCAGGCCTTCCACCGCGCCGTCCAGATCCGCGTCCTCAAAAATGATGAAAGGCGATTTGCCGCCCAGCTCCAGCGAAAGTTTTTTATGCGTCGGCGCTGTTGCTTTCCGGATCGCGCGTCCCACTTCCGTCGAACCGGTGAACGCAATCTTGTCCACGTCGGGATGTTTTACCAGCGCTTCGCCGGTCGCGCCGTCGCCGGTAACAATATTCACAACGCCCTTCGGCAGTCCCACCTCGTTGCAAATTTCCGCAAACGCCAGCGCGGTGAGCGGCGTATACTCCGCCGGCTTCAGCACCACGGTATTTCCCGTCGCCAGCGCCGGCGCAATCTTCCACGCCAGCATCAGCAGCGGAAAATTCCAAGGGATGATCTGGCCTACGACGCCGCAAGCCGTGTACCCGGGAAATACCTGCTCCAGCAGTTGCGCCCAGCCCGCGTGATGATAAAAATGCCGCGCCACCAGCGGGATATCAATGTCGCGGCTCTCGCGAATCGGTTTCCCGTTGTCCAGGGTCTCCAGCACCGCCAGCCGCCGCGAATGCTTCTGTATCTGCCGGGCCAGCGCATACAAAAACCGCGCCCGCGCATGCGGCGTCAGTTTCTGCCATCCGGGCAGAGCCTTCCTCGCCGCTTTCACGGCCGCATCAATGTCCGCCGCACTTCCCTGCGCCACTTCCGCCAGCAGCGTTCCCGCCGAAGGATCCGCCGTCTCAAAATACTTGCCTTCCGCAGGAGCCCGCCACGCGCCCTCAATAAAATGCCCGAACTTCCGGTGATGGAGGTCCAGCCACACCAGCGACTCCTTCGGATCCTCCGGCGCCGGGCCATACTCCATCGTTCTGAATTTTTCGACGACGTTCATTTCTTTTGTCTACCCCTCTAAATTCGCGGCGCGACTCCGCGCGCAATCCTACGCCTGGGCTTCCTTCGCCTTTTTCTCCCGCATCCCTTCAATTCGTTTCAGAATAAACTTCAGCCGCTCCCGGCCCCATTTCGTCCCCATCACCACTTTTTCGACGTCCAGAAACACTTCCGCGTCGCTCGACTTCTCGCGCAGCTCCGTCAGGAAGGGATACACCTTGGCAAATATGAAGAACATCTCACCGCTGCATGCCGGCCGCAGGAACAACTCCTCATCCAGCACTCCCTGCCGCACCAGCGATGCCGCCATTCCCCAGTAACTCGCGCCCTGGCGCAGCCAGTTGTTTTCCTGCGACCCCCCGGCGTTCGCCACTTTCAGAAAATCATCCGCATTCCGGGGGGAAAATTCCCACAGCCACCAGTTTCGCGCTTTGCGCAATTCCGGCTCCCGCCGCAGTTCGTAAAGCTTCAGGATCAGCTCCGCATCCTTGGCACTCGCCTTTTTGCCCATCGCTCCGCATCTCCTGTGGCAGAGGCACTTCTGCCTGTGCTCTCCGAACAAACCTCAATCAAGCAATCGGATGCCGATACTCCGCCGAATACCGCCCGGTCACGTGAAATTCCAGTTGCCGCTCAATGTCCGCCAGCATGCCGCTGGCTCCAAATCGGAAAAGATGGGAGTCCAGCCAACTGTTGCCCAATTCTTCTTTCATCAGCGCCAACCACTCCAGCGACTGCTTGGCCGTCCGTATTCCTCCCGCGGGCTTGAAGCCGACCGCCATCCCCGTCTCTTCGGCGTATTCCCGAATCGCTCGCGTCATCACCACGCCTACCGGCAAAACGGCGTTCACAGCTTCTTTTCCCGTCGAAGTCTTGATGAAGTCCGCCCCGGCCATCATTGCCACCAGGCTGGCCCGCGCCACATTGCGCAGTGTCAACAAATCGCCCGTGCCCAGAATCACTTTCAGGTGCGCCGGCCCGCAAGCATCCTTGAACGCCACGATTTCGTCGTAAAGGTGCTGCCATTTGGCGCCAAAGACATGCGCGCGCGTGATTACCACGTCAATTTCCTGCGCGCCCGCATCCACCGAACGCCGGATTTCCGCGATGCGCTCCTCGAGCGGCGAAAGCCCCGCGGGGAAACCCGTGGAAACCGCAGCCACTGGAATATGCGTCCCTTCCAGGGCTCGCCGCGCCGTCTCGACAAACAGGTGGTAAACGCACACCGCGCCAACGTGCAACTGCAACTCCTCGATCCCCAGCTTCTCCACAAGCTCCTGCTGGATCGGCTGCCGCGCTTTAGCGCACAAGCGCCGCACCCGCTCATGCGTATCGTCGCCGCTCAGAGTGGTCAAGTCCATGCAGCTGATCGCCCGCAACAGCCAGGCAATCTGCCAGTCCTTTTTCACCGTGCGCCGCGTCACAATCGTCGCCGCCCGGCGTTCCACCGCGCTCAAATTCACACGCACGCTTTCCACCCAATCCAGATTGAGCGAAGTTCCGCGATTCGCACTCAACGCCGTTCCCTGCAGCGTGGCAATGGTCTGCCCCGCCGCATTCTCACTCACAATCCGGTTTCCCTGCCGGTCTGTAATTTCCAACTTAGGCCGTCTCTGCGTATCCATACCCTGTCTCCACCAACCGGTCGCCATCAATTGACCCTAATTATTCAGCATATCACCCCAAACGATAAGCGGCACCTGCACCCCTCCACCAGCAACAGCCACGTTCAGGTGGTCCCGAGTGCATTAGTAGCGGCCGTCCCCTTCAGGCGACGGCCGCCTCTTTCTCCAACCCTAATTCCCGGCCGCGTCCTTCGCCCCGGGCGTAGCCCGCGAAAGCAGCTCGACATATTCCTTATAAAATTTCGCCTTATCCAGATCGTCCTGCACTTCCACCAGCACTTCGCCCATCCCCGGCTGCAATCCCGGCGTCCAGACTAGCGTATTCCCGTAACCTGCCCCATGATCCACGTCAATGTCCATGTAGAGCTTCCGCCACTTGGTGATGATGCTCGGGTCGAGCCATGCCACAGCCGCCAGTTCATCCCACAAGTAGCCCGGCTCCGCGTATTTCGCCACATACTGCGCCGCCGGCTCAGCGCTTTTCCGCACCTGCTCGATCAGGCTTTTTTCCATATGCGTCTTCACCGAAATATCCACCGTCGTCAGCGCCACCCGAGGCCATTTCGCATGCAGCACCGCGCGCGTCGCTTCGGGATCCATCCAGAAATTGAACTCCCGCGTCGGCGTCAAAGAAAATTCCGGATCATCCGTCTGTGGATTGATGCTGCCGCCCATCATGATCAGTTCCTTGGTCAACGAAGGAAACTCCGGATCGAGTGCGATCGCCAGAGCCAGGTCCGTCATCGGTCCCGCGGCATAGATCGTCACGTCGCGTGGATACTGGCGCACCATTCGCACCATGAAATGCCCGGCGTCTTCGTTCGCAGCCTTGATCGACGGCTTCCCCTCGCGCATCGGCGGAATTTCCGTCGGCCCATGCACCTTGCCTCCCGCGGCGAAATTCCACGCGCCCTGGTAGACGACCTTCCCGTGAATCGTCTCCCACTTCGCG
>Ga0209166_10000890_pt1 | contig 27837 bp, 22 predicted proteins | sample Coa_R1_3_FD_187151 | JGI IMG/M metagenome (GOLD analysis project Ga0209166, IMG submission 187151) | Surface soil microbial communities from Centralia Pennsylvania, which are recovering from an underground coalmine fire - Coalmine... | ecosystem: Environmental > Terrestrial > Soil >...
AATAGTACGATGGATGCAGGGACGGACATGGCCCACCGGGAAAGCGCCTGCAGCGCCACGACGATGCGCAAGGCGTCGCGCCGATTGACCCAGTTGTTCGACGATGCGCTGACCCAGTCGGGCCTGCGCTCGACGCAGTTTGCCATCCTGGCCGAGCTCGATCGCCGCGCGGCCGCGCCGCCGACGATGGCTGAACTGGCCCAAGCCCTGGTCATGGACCGATCCGCCCTCGGCCATAACCTGCGCCCGCTGGAACGGGATGGGCTGATCGCGCTACAGGAGGGCACCGAAGATCGGCGCCGGCGCCATGTCGTGACCACCGCTCTGGGCAGGATCAAGTTCAGCGAAGCCAAGCCGCTCTGGCAGAGGGCGCAGGACCGGTTCAACGAAGTATTCGGCGAAGCCGAAGCCGTGACCCTGCGCAAGACCCTGCTGGGCATCGCCTATAACGAGCGGCTGGCGTCGCTTCACGACTGAGGAAAGCCTCTTATCCGCAGATACGACCACGCCGTTCATCGCAAGAAAATATGGGCACATGCCCTCTTAAAGGGGAGCGCCATGCGCAGAATCTATCTGGCACTTCTGTCCCTGGGCGCCGCCTTCGTTCAGGCGGGACCAGCCTTGTCGGCGCCGATCGAGGCCGCCACCCTGGACGAGCTCAAGTCACTCTACAAACGCCTGATCGACGCCGAAAACCGGCACGATCTCGCCGCCGTCCGACCGTTCGTCTGGGACTCGCCCTCAACCCTGTTCGTCGCCAAGACCGCGACCGCCGCCGAGGGTAATTGGGCCGGCTTCTGGGGCACGGAGGTCGTCATGCAGCACTTCGCCGACCTCTACAGCGGCCCGTTCCATATCGACCCGGACTATGACGCGGAAAAGGTCGTCGTCCTCACGGCCGGCGTCGCCGAGACCTATGTGCCGGTCAAGATCGCCGTCGCCTATGCCGGCCAGACGCCGGTGCCGAAGCCGTTCCTGATGATCCTCGACTGGATCCGCACGAAGGACGGCTGGCGCATGGCGACCGATATCGCCCTGCCGATCCCGCCCGCGCCCAAGGCCGACTGAGCCGGAAACGGTGCTTTCTCATCCCATGATCGAAAGGAGTTCCGATGCATCCGCTTCGCAGAGTTCGGGAATTGCCTGCGCCTTCGTTCGAACAGGTGGCGGCGGTCCTCGCCGAAAACGTCGTGTTCAACAGCCCGCTCCTGGTCCGTCCGATCGTGGGCCGCGATGCCGTCGCGCGGACGATCGTGCAATCCTCGCGCAACCGCGGCGACGGGGATTACGTGATCGAGACGAAGCTCGATGACCGAACAACTTTCCTGCGCTGGACGGGCAAGATCGACGGCCGCAAGCTCGAGAGCTTCGAAATCCTGGTCGACGGTCCGGACGGGCTGCTGATCGAACGCACGATCGCCTATCGCCCCTACCCTGCGCTCAAGCTGTTCCGCGAGAAGATGTACGCCGCCCTCGGCGATCAGCTGCCCGCCGACATGTGGGACTACGTCGACTGACAGCACGCCCCTGGGGCGCTGAGGGGATTGGTAGGCCCGGCCGGACTCGAACCGACGACAACACCGTTATGAGCGGCGCGTTCTAACCAACTGAACTACGGGCCCCCGCCTTTCGGGCGGCGGAGTTTGCGCGAGCCGCGGGGCAAAAGGCAAGCCCCCGGCTCGGGCGTGATGCGCATGACCGGCCCTCGCCGATCGAGTGCGGCAAGAAAACAGGCCGGCGGCCGATTGGAGCTACTTCAGTTCCTCCAGAAGCGCATGGTGGAAGGCCGCGGGGTCCTGCACCTGCGGCGCATGGCCGAGCATCGAGAACTCGACCAGGACCGCCTGCGGGATGAGCCCGGCCGCGCGCTTGCCCAGCTCCGGATAATTGCCGAGCTTCGCCCGGATCTCCGGCGGGGCGGCGTCCTTGCCGATCGCCGTCGTGTCCTTGTCGCCGATGAACAGCACCGTCGGCACCGTCAGCCGCCCGAGCTCGTAGAACACCGGCTGGGTATAGATCATGTCGTAGAGCAGGGCCGAGTTCCAGGCGACGAGCTTCTTGCCCGCCCCCTGGTTCAGGCCGGCGAGCATGTCGACCCAGATCTGGTAGGCTGGCTGCCACTGGCCGGCGTAATAGGTCGCCTGCTCGTAGCGGCGGATGCTCTCGGCGCTGGTCTTCAGCTCCCGCTCGTACCATTGGTCGATGCTCAAGGGCGGCACGCCCTCGGCCTTCCAATCCTCGAGCCCGATCGGATCGACCAGCATGAGCTGGGTCACCTGGGCCGGGTACATCAGCGCATAGCGGATCGCTAGCATGCCGCCGGTCGAATGGCCGACGAGCGTCGCCTTGCCGACGCCGAGCGACGCCAGCAGGGCATTGGTGTTCCGCGCGAGCTCCTGGAAGCTGTACTGGTAGTGGGCCGGCTTGGTCGATTTGCAGAAGCCGATCTGGTCGGGCGCGATTACGCGATAGCCGGCATTGCTCAGCACCTGGATCGTCTCCGTCCAGGTCGCCGCACAGAAATTCTTGCCATGCAGCAGCACGGCCGTGCCGCGCATCGTCCCCGTCGCCGGGATGTCCATATAGGCCATCTGCAGCTTTTCGTTCTGGGAACTGAAGCCGAAATGCTTGACCGGATAGGGATAGTCGAAGCCCTCGAGCTCCGCGCCATAGCTCGGCCCCGCCAGCGCCGAAGCGGAAGACGACAGCAGGCAAATCAGGGTCGCAAGGCACAGGCGCGGAAGCATGGCGGCCTCTTGGTCGGGGAGCGACGCCCCAGACTATGCCATGCTGGCGCGGAACATCCTGAGGTAATTGCCGCCGAGGGTGCTGCGACCGACGGGGCCATCCCCCAGAAAGCGAAAGGGCCGATCTTTCGACCGGCCCTTGCTTGGCTCTCTAGGTATCGAGGAAGCTTCTGAGCTTCCGCGACCGGCTCGGGTGCTTCAGCTTGCGCAGCGCCTTCGCCTCGATCTGGCGGATACGCTCGCGGGTAACCGAGAACTGCTGGCCGACCTCTTCGAGCGTGTGGTCGGTGTTCATGCCGATGCCGAAGCGCATCCGGAGCACGCGCTCCTCGCGGGCGGTCAGGCTGGCCAGCACGCGGGTCGTGGTCTCGCGCAGGTTGGCCTGGATCGCGGCATCGAGCGGCAGCACCGCGTTCTTGTCCTCGATGAAGTCGCCCAGGTGGCTGTCTTCCTCGTCGCCGATCGGCGTCTCGAGGCTGATCGGCTCCTTGGCGATCTTCAGGACCTTGCGGACCTTCTCGAGCGGCATCATCAGCTTCTCGGCCAGCTCTTCCGGGGTCGGCTCGCGGCCGATCTCGTGCAGCATCTGGCGCGAGGTGCGGACGAGCTTGTTGATCGTCTCGATCATGTGCACCGGGATGCGGATCGTGCGTGCCTGGTCGGCGATCGAGCGGGTGATCGCCTGCCGGATCCACCAGGTGGCGTAGGTCGAGAACTTGTAGCCGCGCCGATACTCGAACTTGTCGACCGCCTTCATCAGGCCGATGTTGCCCTCCTGGATCAGGTCCAGGAACTGCAGGCCGCGGTTCGTGTATTTCTTGGCGATCGAGATCACCAGGCGCAGGTTCGCCTCGACCATCTCCTTCTTGGCCCGGCTCGCCTCGCGCTCGCCGCGCTGCACGGTCGAGACGACGCGGCGGAACTCGCCGATCGGCAGGCCGGTCTCGGCCGCGACCTCGCCGATCGTCTTGCGGATGTTCTCCGCCTCGTTCGTGTGCTTGGTGATGAAGTTCTGCCAGCCCTTGCCCGAGAAGCCCTTGATCTTCTCGAACCAGTTCGGGTTGAGCTCGCTGCCGAAATAGTGGTTGAGGAAGTCCTGGCGCTTGACGCCGTCCGACTCCGCCAGGCGCAAGAGCTTGCCTTCGAGCGCGATCAGCTGGCGATTGAGGTCGTAGAGCTGCTGGACCAGCGCCTCGATCCGGCCATTGTTGAGGCGGATGCCTTGCATCGCCTCGACCATCTCTTCCTTGTGCTTCAGGTAACGCTTTTCCGTCGCCTTCGGCAGCTCCTCGCCGGCCTGGGCGGCGTCGACCCGCTCCTGATGCAGCTTGGCGAGCTTCTTGTAGATGTCGGCGATCTTGTCGAAGGCGGCGATGACCGTCGGCTTCAGCTCGGCTTCCATGGCGGAAAGCGAGATCGAGGCCTCTTCGCCCTCGCCTTCGCCCTCACCCTCGGGGCCTTCGACCTCGGCCTCCGGCTCCTCGCCCTCGGGGACGACCGGCTCCTCGCCCTCTTCGCCCTCGCCTTCCGCTTCGTTCGGGAAGGCGTTGCCGTAGGTCGCATCGAGATCGATGATGTCGCGCAGCAGGATCTTGCTGTCGTTGAGCGCGTCGCGCCAGCCGATCACGGCGCGCATGGTCAGCGGGCTCTCGCAGATGCCGCCGATCATCATCTCGCGGCCGGCCTCGATGCGCTTGGCGATGGCGATTTCGCCCTCGCGCGACAGGAGCTCGACCGAGCCCATCTCGCGCAGGTACATGCGCACGGGATCGTCGGTCCGGCCGATATCCTCGTCGTCGAGGTTGCCGTTGACCCGCGACTCGCCGTCGCCCGACTCCTCGTCGACGGGGGCGGTCGGCTCTTCGGCCTCTTCCGCCTCGACGACATTGACGCCCGCTTCGGACAGCATGGCCATCGTGTCTTCGATCTGCTCGGACGAGACCTGGTCCTGCGGCAGGGCGGCGTTCAGCTCGTCATAGGTGACGTAGCCACGCTCCTTGCCCTTAGCGACCATCTTCCTGACGGCCTGCGCCATGGTATCGACGATCAGGCTCTCAGCGGCCTCATCGCGGTTCTCATTGACCTCTGCCGTACTCGCCGCTTTTGTCGCCATCTTCACCCAGTCCTAACTTATACCCAGGGGACCGTCGATCCGGCCGCCCCGCCCCCGGGAACCGCCGCATCGGCTCGTCGTTCATCTGCGGGCCCGATCGCCGTCCGGTACGGCTGGACCCGCTCAGCTCCTGCAATCACTGCAAGGTCGCAAACTCAATGCCGACCGGGCGACACCCATCCAGCTGTCGCCCCGTCGAATTCGGCCTGTTCCGTGCGTTCGATTTCCGCCTGCTCCTGCAAGGCCCTGATGCGTGCCCAACTGGCCTCGGTCGGCTCCACCTCGAACCGGCGCACCGCCGCTTCGAGCTCCTGTGCCCGATCCAGATGGCTGTGCCAGAGGCTAAGCGCCTGAAGCCAGCCGAGCCTTGTCGTCTCCCGATCCGCCGGCTCCGCGAATTGCGCGTGTGCCAGAACCTGCTGACCGAGCAAACGCTCCACATCCCGGACAAAGCCGTGGTTGGTGAGGTGATGCTGAAGGGTGGCTGCGTCAAGTCCGGAATTTGCCGCATGGACGTTTAAGATCTCTCGACGCAGTTTGTCAAGGTCCGGCGCGGTCAGGACCATGTGCGCGAATTCCTCGACATGATCGTCGAGCAGGTCGGGCCGGGCCATCACGACAGCGACCAGAAGTTCCTGCCGCCGGCGTTCAATCGTCGGCTGCCCCGCCGACAGACGCACACCCGAAACCTCTTCCGGCGCCTGCGGCTTGAACCGGCCGTCCCGCCCGGATTTCTGGCGGATTTTAGCGCGTTGCGGGCGGCCTTGCTCATAGAGCTTGTTGCGGAAGAAGAACTGGTATTCGCGCTTCAGCCCCTCGTCGGCGATGGCGGCGGCGCGCGCATTCAGGCGATGGGTGAGGTCGGCGCGCCGCTCCGGCGTGTCGATCGGCTTCGACGCCAGTTCCTGGGCAAACAGCACCTCGGCCAGCGGCTTGGCGCCATCCAGCACCGCTTGCATGGCAACATTGCCCTGGCGGCCGATCAGGCTGTCCGGGTCTTCGCCGGCCGGCAGGACCGCGAATTTCAGCGAGCGCCCGGCCTTCAGGAGCGGCAGCGCCCGGTCGAGCCCGCGCGATGCCGCGCGCTGGCCGGCGGCGTCGCCGTCGAAGCACAGGGTCGGCTCGGGCGTGAGCTTCCACAGCTCCTCGAGCTGTTCCTCGGTCAAGGCAGTGCCGAGCGGTGCGACCGCGCCCTCGAAGCCCGCGCGATGCAGCGCGATCACGTCCATATAGCCTTCGGTGACGACCAGCGCCGCGCCCTTGCCGACCCCGGCCCTGGCCCAACTCAGCCCGTAGAGCACGCGGCCCTTGTGGAACAGCGGCGTGTCGGGCGAGTTCAGGTACTTGGGCTTGCCGTCGCCCATGACGCGGCCGCCGAAGGCGATGACCCGGCCGGCCCGATCGAGGATCGGGAACATGACGCGGTCGCGGAAATAATCGAAGCTGTCGCGGCCGTCGTCCGGCTTCTTCACCAGCCCGGCCTCGATCAGCATCGGCTCAGGAAATTCGCGCAGCAGGAACTGCTTCAAGAGCCCCTGGCCGCCGGAGAAGCCCGGCGCGTAGCCCAGGCGGAAGCGCTCGATCGCCGCCCGGTCGAGCCCGCGCCGGTCGAGATAGGCGCGGGCCGCCGCACCCGCCTGGCCGTCGAGCTGCGCCTGGAAGAAGCCGGCCGCGGCCTCCATGACCTCGACCAGCGTCTTCTGCTTGAAGACCCGTTCGCGCTCCTGCGGCGTCGCGCGCGGCACTTCGAGCCCGGCCTCGCCGGCCAAGGCCTCGACCGCCTCGACGAAGCCCAGGTTCTGCGACTGCATGACATAGCCGATGACGTCGCCATGCGCGCCGCAGCCGAAGCAGTGGAAGAAGCCCTTCTCGTCATTCACCGTGAAGGACGGGGACTTCTCGTTATGGAACGGGCAGAGCCCGCTGTATTCCCGCCCCTTCTTGACCAGCCGCACCTTGCGTCCGATGACGTCGGGCAGCGAGACGCGGAGGCGGATCTCGTCGAGGAATCCGGGCGGGAAGGCCATGAGAGGGGGCGGGGTGCGAGGCTCAGGCGGCGGTCAGGGCTTCCTTGACGAGCGCACTCGCCTTCTGGAAGTCCATCTCGCCGGCATGGCGTTCCTTCAGGGCCGCCATGGTCCGCCCCATGTCCTTGATGCCGGCGGCGCCGATGTCGGCGATGACGGCACCGATCGCGGCGCGCGTCTGGGCCTCGTCCATCTGCTGCGGCAGGAAGCGCTCGATGACTGCGATCTCGGCCGCTTCCTGGTCGACCAGGTCCGCCCGGTTGCCCTGTTTGTAGAGTTCGATGCTCTCGCGCCGCTGCTTCACCATGCCCTGGAGCACGGAGAGCACGGCCGATTCGTCGATGCCGTCCTGATTGCCGGCGCCGCGAGCCTCGATATCCTTGTCCTTGAGCTTGGCCAGGACCATCCGGATGGTCGAGGTGGCGCGCTGGTCACGGGCCTTCATGGCCTCTTTGAGCGCGTCGTTAAGCGCTTGGCGCAGCATGGCTGTATTCCTAGTCGAAGAGAACGGGGCGGCATTGATAGGGAAAACTCTACCCCTTCTCCAGTGGAATCCGAGTCGCATTTGCGCGCGCCCTCCGCTCGAGACCCCGCCATGCGCGGCGCTCACGCAGGGCAGCCCCCAGCCGTGAAGGGGGACGTCACGCTTGACGACGGATACCCCATGGCACTACTCGAAAAGCTCGCCGGGTCATGTTCACCCGGTGACCCTGAAGAGGTCGGTTTTGCCGCGAGATGCGGTGTCCTCCCTGTCGGCTTTGGCTTTTGCCACTCGCCCACGGGGGGTCGACGCGCATCTAAAGGTTAAACACGACCTTTTCGATCGAGGAGCCGATGATGTCCGAGACCGTCAGCGCACAAGCGCGCCCCCCGCGTCCGCCCGGTGCCACCGCCGCGTTGGTACTGAATGATGGGACGGTCTATTGGGGACGCGGCGTCGGCGCCGTCGGGACCCAGGTCGGTGAGGTCTGCTTCAACACCTCGATCACCGGCTACCAGGAGATCATGACCGACCCGTCCTATGCCGGTCAGATCGTCAACTTCACCTTCCCCCACATCGGCAACGTCGGCGCCAACGCCGAGGACCTCGAGGCCGTGACCGCCGCCGCGCGCGGCCTGGTCATCCGCACCGACATCACCGATCCGGCCAACTGGCGCGCGGTGCAGCACTTCGACGCCTGGCTGAAGAAGTACAATCTGATCGGCCTCGCCGGCATCGACACGCGCGCGCTGACCCGCCGCATCCGCGACAAGGGCCCGCCGAACGGCGCCATCATCCATGCGCCGGACGGCAATATCGACATCGACGCGCTGCTGACCCAGGCCCAGGCCTGGCCAGGCCTCGAAGGCATGGACCTGGCGCTCGAGGTGAGCTGCCGCCAGACCTACAGCTGGGACCAGACGCGCTGGAGCCTCGGCGACGGCTACGGCACCCAGGCAGCGCCCACGCGCCACGTGGTCGCGGTCGATTACGGCGCCAAGCAGAACATCCTGCGCACGCTCGCGTCCAACGGCTGCCGGCTCACGGTCGTGCCGGCGACGGCCACGGCCGAGGAGATCCTGCGCCACGAGCCGGACGGTATCTTCCTGTCCAACGGCCCCGGCGACCCGGCGGCGACCGGCGAATATGCCGTGCCGGTGCTGAAAGAGTTGCTCGAGACCGGCAAGCCGATGTTCGGCATCTGCCTCGGCCATCAGCTCCTGAGCCTGGCCGTCGGCGGCACCACGACCAAGATGACGAACGGCCACCGCGGCGCCAACCATCCGGTCAAGGACCTGGAGACCGGCAAGGTCGAGATCACCAGCCAGAACCACGGCTTCCGGGTCGAGCCTGAGAGCCTGCCGGCCAACGCGGTCGTGACCCACGTCTCGCTGTTCGACGGTTCCAACGAAGGCTTCCGGCTGACCGACAAGCCGGTCTTCTCGGTTCAGCATCACCCGGAGGCCTCGCCAGGCCCCCAGGACAGCAACTATCTGTTCGAGCGCTTCGTGCGCCTGATCGACGAACACACCGCCGAAAGGGGAGCGAAGTAGCATGGCGAAGCGGACCGATATCAAGTCGATCCTCATCATCGGCGCCGGCCCGATCGTCATCGGCCAGGCCTGCGAGTTCGACTATTCCGGCGCCCAGGCGTGCAAGGCGCTTAGGGCAGAGGGCTACCGGATCATCCTGGTCAATTCCAACCCGGCGACGATCATGACCGATCCGGACCTGGCGGATGCGACCTACATCGAGCCGATCACGCCCGAGATGGTCGCCAAGGTGATCGAGGCCGAACGGCCGGACGCGCTGCTGCCGACCATGGGCGGCCAGACCGCGCTCAACACTGCGCTGGCGCTGGCCAAGGACGGCACGCTCGCCCGCTTCGGCGTCGAGCTGATCGGCGCCAAGGAAGAGGCGATCGCCAAGGCCGAGGATCGCCAGCTGTTCCGCGACGCGATGGACAAGATCGGGTTGCAGTCGCCGAAGTCGCGCGCGGTCCAGTCGCTGGACGCCGCACGCCAGGTCATGCACGAGATCGGCCTGCCGGCGATCATCCGCCCGTCCTTCACCATGGGCGGCACCGGCGGCGGCATCGCCTACAACACCGAGGAATACGAGGAGATCGTCAAGGGCGGCCTGCGCGCCTCGCCGACCAACGAAGTGCTGATCGAGGAATCGGTGCTCGGCTGGAAGGAATACGAGATGGAGGTGGTCCGCGACCGCGCGGACAATTGCATCATCATCTGCTCGATCGAGAACATCGATCCGATGGGCGTGCATACCGGCGACAGCATCACCGTCGCCCCGGCGCTGACGCTCACCGACAAAGAATACCAGATGATGCGCGACGCCTCGATCGCGGTGCTGCGCGAGATCGGCGTCGACACCGGCGGCTCGAACGTCCAGTTCGCGGTCAACCCGCACGACGGCCGCCTGGTCGTGATCGAGATGAACCCGCGCGTCAGCCGGTCCTCGGCGCTGGCGTCCAAGGCGACCGGCTTCCCGATCGCCAAGGTCGCGGCCCTGCTCGCCGTCGGCTACACGCTCGACGAGCTTCGGAACGAGATCACCAAGATCACCCCGGCCTCGTTCGAGCCGACGATCGACTATGTCGTGACCAAGATCCCGCGCTTCGCCTTCGAGAAGTTCCCGGGCACGGCACCGCTGCTCTCGACCTCGATGAAGTCGGTCGGCGAGGCCATGGCGATCGGCCGCAGCTTCGCCGAAAGCGTCCAGAAGGCGCTGCGCTCACTCGAGACCGGCCTCACCGGCTTCAACGAGATCGCGATCAATGGTGCCACGACCAAGGACGGCAAGGACGCGGTGCGCGCGGCGCTCACCCAGCCGACGCCCGACCGGATCCTGGTCATCGCCCAGGCGTTCCGCCATGGCCTGACCGTCGAGGAAGTCCATGCGGCCTGCAAGTACGAGCCGTGGTTCCTGCACCAGATCCAGTCGATCGTCGAGACCGAGAACCGCATCCGCCAGCACGGCCTGCCGCAGGACGCCTTCCAGTTCCATGCCCTGAAGAAGCAGGGCTTCGGCGATGCGCGCCTGGCCGAGCTCGCCAGCACGACCGAGGCGCATGTGACGGCGCTGCGGCACAAGCTCAAGGTCCGTCCGGTCTATAAGCGGATCGACACCTGCGCCGCCGAGTTCCCGTCGAACACGCCTTATATGTACTCGACATACGAAGGCGACGGCCTGTCGCCGGCGGAGAACGAGTCCGATCCGACCGATCGCAAGAAGGTCGTGATCCTGGGCGGCGGGCCGAACCGCATCGGCCAGGGCATCGAGTTCGACTATTGCTGCGTCCATGCCGCCTATAGCCTGCGCGACGCCGGCATCGAGACCATCATGGTCAACTGCAACCCGGAAACCGTGTCGACCGACTACGACACCTCGGACCGGCTCTATTTCGAGCCGCTGACCGCCGAGGACGTGATCGAGCTGGTGCGGGTCGAGCAGTCGAAAGGCACGCTGCTGGGCTGCATCGTGCAGTTCGGCGGCCAGACGCCTCTCAAGCTCGCCGCCGCCCTCGAGGCCGCGGACATTCCGATCCTCGGCACCTCGCCCGATGCCATCGACCTCGCCGAGGACCGCAAGCGCTTCCAGCATTTCCTGGAAGAGCTCAAGCTGAAGCAGCCGGAGAACGGCACCGCCTATTCGGCCGAGGAGGCCGAGAGCGTCGCCGAGAAGCTGGGCTTCCCGCTGGTCATGCGCCCGTCCTACGTGCTGGGCGGCCGGGCCATGGAAATCGTGCACGGCATGCCGCAGCTGAAGCGCTACATGGAGAATGCGGCCAAGATCTCGTCGACCGGCCCGATCCTGCTGGACCGCTACCTGTCGGACGCGATCGAGGTCGATGTCGATGCGCTCTCCGATGGCCAGCAGGTCTATGTCGCCGGCATCATGGAGCATATCGAAGAGGCCGGCATCCATTCGGGCGACAGCGCCTGCTCGTTGCCGCCCTACTCGCTCTCCGACGAGATCATCGCCGAGATCGAGCGCCAGACCAGCGCCATGGCGCTGAAGCTGGGCGTGGTCGGGCTGATGAACGTGCAATACGCGGTCAAGGACGGCGCGGTCTATGTGCTGGAAGTGAACCCGCGCGCGTCGCGCACCGTGCCGTTCGTCGCCAAGGCGACCGGCGTGCAGATCGCCAAGATCGCCGCCCGCGTCATGGCCGGCGAGACGCTGGCGTCGCTGGTCCCGGCCGAGCGGCCGACGCTCGACCATGTCGCGGTCAAGGAAGCGGTGTTCCCGTTCAACCGCTTCCCCGGCGTCGACCTGATCCTCGGGCCCGAGATGAAGTCGACCGGCGAGGTCATGGGCCTCGACGTCGATTTCGGCCGCGCCTTCGCCAAGTCGCAGCTCGGCTCCGGCACCACCCTGCCGCTGTCGGGCACCGTGTTCGTCTCGGTGCGCGATCGCGACAAGACCGCGGTGGTCGAGCCCTGCGGCAAGCTCGTCGAGATGGGCTTCAAGCTGGTCGCGACCCACGGCACCGCCGCACACCTGCGCGCCGCCGGCCTGCCGGTCGACACGGTCAACAAGGTGCTGGAAGGCCGGCCGCACATCGTCGACCGGATGGTGTCCGGCGGCGTGCAGCTGATTTTCAACACCACCGAGGGTAGTCAGGCCATCAGCGACAGCTTCAGCCTGCGCCGCACCGCCCTCACCCACACCATCCCGTACTACACGACTTTGGCCGGCGCCAAAGCCTCCGTGCATGCGATTCAGGCCTTGAAGAGCGGCAGCCTTGAAGTTGCCGCCCTACAATCCTATTTTGGTTGGCCGTCCGAGCGGGGTGGGACCCCCGCGTAAGGACGGTTTCTTATTCCCGCATCGCCGAAATTCAGGTCAGGCCGTCGAAGAAATGCAAAGAGTTCCCATGACCGAGCCCGGGTTCATCCGGCTCCAGGAAGAACTGCGCCGTCTGAAGAGCGTTGATCGCCCGGCCGTCATCCGAGCGATCGCCGAGGCGCGCGAGCACGGCGATCTTTCCGAGAACGCCGAATATCACGCCGCGCGCGAGCGGCAGTCCTTCATCGAGGGCCGTGTCCTCGAGCTCGAGGACAAGATCGCGCGCGCGGAGGTGATCGACGTGAGCAAGCTCTCGGGCACCGCCGTCAAGTTCGGCGCGACCGTGGTGCTCGCCGACGAAGAGACCGACGAAGAGACGAAGTACCAGATCGTCGGCGAGGACGAGGCCGACATCAAGCTGGGCCTGCTCTCGGTCACCTCGCCGCTCGGCCGGGCGCTGATCGGCAAGCAGGTCAACGAAAGCGTCGAGGTCACGACGCCGCGCGGCGCCAAGTCCTACGAGATCGTCAAGGTCCTGTTCTAGGGCGCGCCGCGGTCAGGAGCCGTCGCGAATAGCCGGGCGTTCCCCTCACCCGCCTCGCGCTGCTCGGCACCCTCTCCCCCGTCCGGGGGCGAGGGATCCCTGCAGCGAATCTCCCTCGCCCCGCTTGCGGGGAGAGGGTCGGGGTGAGGGGTGCCGCAGCGATCATTTCGCTTGGCATCCTTGGCGGCGGAAACAAAAAGGGGCGCCGACCTGGTCTGCGCCCCTTCGCCTCACCGGCGCGCCGCGATCACTCCTCGTCGACCGCGTCCACGTCGATCGGCACGCCGACCGCGTATTTGCTCGACCGGATGGCGAGGGCGGATTTGACATGGCTGACGTTGGGTGCAGTCGTGAGCTTGGTGGTGAGAAACTTGTGGTAGCTGTCCCAATCCGTCGCCACGACCTTCAGCAGGAAATCGGTCTCGCCGGCCAGCATGTGCGCCTCGCGCACCTCCGGCCAATGGCCGACCAGATCCTCGAATGCCTTCAGATCGCCCTCGGCCTGGCTGACCAGCCCGACATGGGCGAAGACGGTGACGCCATAGCCCAGCGCATCCGGCTCGATCGCGGCATGGTAGCCGCGAATGTAGCCGGCCTCCTCCAAGGCCCGCACCCGGCGCAGGCACGGCGGAGCGGAAATGCCGGCCCGGCGCGCCAACTCCACGTTGGTCATCCGGCCGTCATCCTGCAAATCCCGCAGGATCCGCCGGTCGATCCTGTCGAGCTTAATTCGACGCATGTACAGAGCCCCCAAAAAAAGTTGGGCAACTATCTTACAAAATACGTCGCCGAATCAACACATCTGAACCAAACGCATAGGAGATCGGCGGGAGAAGACGCATGAGCGCCGGGGTCTGGCTGCTTTACGACGGCAAGGTCGGTCTGCGCAGCCAAGTTGTGGGCGTTGCCGAAGCCGTGGGTCTGCCGTTCGAAGAAAAGAAGCTCTCGATTCGCTATCCCTGGAAAGGGTTGCCGCCGCTGCTCTGGTGGAACGCGACCGCGGCCGCCGGCCATGCCGGCCATCGCCTGACGCCGCCCTGGCCGCGGCTGGTGATCGCCGCCGGCGGCCGGTCGGCAGCGCCGGCGCTGGCGATCCGGCGCAAGAACCAGGGTCGCACCGTGGTGGTGCAGATCCAGGACCCGAAGATCCCGCCGGCCCGCTTCGACCTGATGATCGTGGCCGATCACGACAAGGTGCGCGGCCCCAACGTCATGGTCTCGCTGGGGGCCGTCCACCCGGTGACCCCGGCCAAGCTTGCCGCCGGCGCCGCGCTCTGGGCGCCGCGGCTCGCCCACCTGCCCCATCCGCGCGTCGCCGTGGTGATCGGCGGCGATAATGGCGTCTACCGCCTGACTCCGGCGATCACCAACCGGATTGCCGACCAGTTGGCGGCCCTGGTCCGCGACGGCGCCGGCCTGATGATCACGACCTCGCGCCGGACCGGGGCCGAGGCCGAGGCGATCCTCCGCGCCAAGCTCACCGGCCCGCAGGTCGAGATCTGGTCCGGCACCGGCGAGAATCCCTACTTCGGCTACCTGGGCCTCGCCGACCATATCCTGGTGACCGCCGATTCGGTGTCGATGATCACCGAGGCCAGCGCCTCCGGCAAACCGGTCCATGTGCTGCCGCTCGAGGGCGGCTCGAAGAAGTTCGAGCGGTTCCATCAGGCGATGCGCGCCGCGGGCATTACCCGGACCTTCGACGGCAGCCTGCAGAGCTGGACCTACACGCCGCAGGACGATACCGGCGCCGCCGGCGCACGCATCCGCGAAATCATGCAGGATCGCGGCCTGTGGCCAGCCTGACCCGCCTGCCCCTGCCCGTCCTGCTGCTCGGCGGCGCCGTCGCCGCGGGCCTGCTGTTCATGGCGCTGCCCGGCCTCGACCTCTGGGTGAGCGGCCTGTTCTGGCGGCCGTCGGACGGCTTCTTCCTGCGCAACTGGGCGCCGTTCCGCACCGTCTATGACGCGGTGCCGGTCCTGACCTGGACGATGGTCGTCGGGCTGCTGCTGCTGGGCCTCGCGGTCTGGATCTCGGGGCGCGCGATCGGGCCGTTCGACCGCCGCACCATCCCGTTCCTGCTGCTCAGCATCGCGCTCGGGCCGGGACTGCTGACCAATACGGTGCTCAAGGACCATTGGGGCCGCGCACGGCCGAACCAGGTGGTCGAGTTCGGCGGCACCAAGTTGTTCACGCCGGTGCTGCAGCCCACCGACCAGTGCGACCATAATTGCTCCTTCCCGTCGGGCCATAGCGCCATGGCCTTCTCTTTCGTCGGCCTGGGCTTCCTGCCGGCGACCCGGCGGCGGCGGCAATGGGTGAGCGGCATCGCGCTCGGCTTCGGCAGCCTGGTCGCCCTCGTGCGGATCGGCCAGGGTGGCCATTTCCTGTCGGACAATATCTTCGCCGCCCTGCTGGTCTCGGCCGTCGCCTGGGGGCTGCACCGCTGGATCGTCGAGGAGGACGGGCTTGACCGGCCCTGGGTCCGCCGGCTGGCGCGCGGGATTGCGGCGGCAGCCGCAAGTGCCGCTGGCGCCGCCGGACGCCTGCCCGTCCCGCGCCCGTCGCCACGGCGGAACTGGCTCGCCGCCATCCTCCTGGCGATCGCTGCGATGGCCGTTTCCATCACCTGGATCGACCGGCCGCTGGCGCTCTATTTCAAGGCCGACGACGACCGGCTGGTGCATTGGTTCCAGTGGATCACGCAGTTCGGGCTCGGCTGGGGCTGGCTGGTGATCTCGGGCGCCGCGGCCCTCGGCCTCTGGGCCGCGTCGCGCCACCCCCGCGCTGGCGCGCTCGGCGAGCGCCTCCTCGCCTGGTCGCTCGTTCCCGGCTTCATCTTCCTGTCGGTGCTGGCGAGCGGGCTGGTCGCCGACATCGTCAAGATCCTGGTCGGCCGGACCCGGCCGAAATTGTTCTTCGCCGACGGCAGCTTCACGCTGACCGGCCTGTCGTTTCGTGCCGACCATTGGTCGTTCCCATCGGGCCATGTGACGAATGTGGCAGCCCTCGCCGCGGCGCTCGCCATGCTCTGGCCGCGCCATGTCGCGGCCTATGCGCTGTTCGTGGCGCTGATCGCCTTGAGCCGCATCGCCACGACCCAGCATTTCCTCAGCGACACGATCGGTGCTGCACTCCTCGCCACGCTCGTCACCGCCTATATCCGCGGCGTGTTCGCGCGCTCCGGCCTGCCCCTCGCCGATCTCAAGGCCGGGGTGCTGCAGGTCCGCCCGACGGTGTCCTGGCGCTACCGGCTGTTGGGACGCTGAAACCGGACTCACCGTTCACATCTAGGTTGAAGCCTCAAATCAGCGCATGATCCGCCGCCGTGCAGCGCGGAGAATGACGATGCGGTCACTCATCCCCCTGATAGGGCTATGGCTGCTGACCGGCGCAGCGGGCGCCGCGGCAGCCGCGCCGGAGCCCGTCCGCGTCGCGGTGATCGAGGAGCGCAGCGGCACGCCTGCGCTCGGCGCGCTCCATGCTGAGGAAGGTTTTCGGCTCGGCCTCGACTATGCGACTCACGGCACCGTCACCGTGCACGGCCGTCCGATCTTGCTCGCCGCCATCGAGGGCCGCGGCGAGGCGGATGCCGCCAGCCTGTTGATCGCCGCCTTCGGCAACGGCAAGGCCGATCTCGCGGTCGCCATCGGCTCGTCGGAGGCGGCCCTCGCCATGCTGCCGGTGACGGCGACGTTCAAGCGGATCCTGCTCGTCGCCCAGGCGCCGGCCAGCGCGCTCACCGGAGAGAAGCGCAGCCGTTACGTCTTCCGCACGGCCGCCAGCGCCGATCAGTGGGCGCTGGCCGAGGTGCTGGCGCTTGCCCGCCCTGAGCTGAATTTCTTCGTCGCCGCCCAGGACACGCTCGACGGCCGGGATGCGGTCGACGCCCTGAAGGCGGCCTGGCGGCGCCACGCCAACGGTGCCTTCCTGATCGGCTCGCGGCTCGTCCCGCCTCGGACGGCCGATTTCGGCGACGCGGTGAGCGCGGAGTACGAGGCGCTCCACGACCTGCACGGCGCGAAGACGCTGCTGACGGCCTGGAACGCGCCCGACCCGCCGACCCGGGCGCTCGCCGCGACCGATCCCGGGCGCCTCGGCATCAGGCTCGCCCTCGCCAATGATCTCGACCCGAACGCGCCGCCGCCCGAAGCAGCACTCGACGGTGTCGCCTCATACTTCGACGGGATGCCGCGCAACCGGGTGAACGACTGGCTGATCTCGGCCTGGCGCCACCGCTACCGCGAGCGCCCCGATGGTGCCGCCGCCGAGGGCATGACGGCGGCGCTGGCACTGGTCGCGGCGCTGAGGGCAGCGCCGTCGGCCGAGACCGAGGCACTGGTCGCGACCATGGAGGGGTTGCGCTTCGAGACGCCCAAGGGCGAGATGATCTTCCGCAAGGAAGACCACCAGGCACTCCAGGCCATGTACCAGTTCCGCACCGAGCCACGGCCCGTCAGCGGCGCCGCGCCGCGGCCGCCGGAACTGGTGCACGCCTTCACCATCCCCGAGATTGCGCCCTGAGACGGCGGCGCGAATCCTATGGATTTGCGTCCTTGTAGCCCTTGAACCCGGTCAGCTTATAGACCGTCACGTCGCGCGCGAGGCCCGGGCCGAGCGGGACGACGACATGGGCGACCGGCACATGCGCCTCGAAGCGGTTGAACACCTCTTCGAGTTCCCGACCGGTGCGCTGGGTGATCCAGAGATAGTCGCCGCCCGGCGTGCCCGCGAGGCTGTCGTCCATCTCAAAGCCGTTCTTTACATGGCCGGCCGGGTTCCACATGCGCATCTCGAACGGGTGCGGCTGCATGTAGTAGATCAGCGCCGCCATCAGCTCGCGCTGGTCGGCCAGCAGCGGCAGGTCCAGATGCTGCAGGCGGATCTGCGACAGGCTGGTGCCGAGCGTCTGCCAGCCGCGCACCCGATGCAGCGGGTCGAGCTTGCCCGGGATCGGATGGCCGACCGCAGCCGAGATGTCGCGCGCGCCCAAGAGCAGCACGCATAGCGCCACATGCAGCACGACCGACCATTGCACGAGCGCGTCGCGTCCCTTGCCCTCGAGATAGGCCACGACCAGGATCGTGGCGGTCAGATAGGTCGGCGCCGACCAGTTCGGCTGGGCGCGCGACAGGATCGATTCGACCAGCATGATCGCCAGGGTCGGCAGCGCGAAGCACATCAGCAGCAGCGCGCGCCGGTCGGCGGCAACCCGCCGGGCGGTCGCCGCGATGACGATCAGGGTGCCGAGGAAGATCGGCCCGAACACGCCGAACTGCGCACCGGCGAATTCGGCGAAGGCCTGGGGATGCAGGCCGTAATCGCGCACATTGGCATTATCGCGCGTGTGCAGGTAGCTGACGAACCCGTTGGTGGCGTTCCAGATGAAGTTCGGCGCATAGACTGCGAGCGCCAGCAGGACGCTGAGCAGGAACGGCTTCAGATGCCGGCGCTCGTCCGGCACCAGCACCAGGAAGCCCAGCGCCGAGCCCAGCCAGAAGCCCATGGCGTATTTGGAGAGCAGGCCGAGACCGCCGGCCACGCCGACCAACAGCCACCAGCGCCCGCCACCCTCCTCGCGCGCCCGCACGAAGCCGTAGGTCGCGGCCGCCCAGCACAGGAGCAGCGGCACGTCGGTCGAGACGATGAGCGCCGAGAGCGAGACCGCCGGCAGGGTGATGAACGCGATCATCGACCAGCCGGCAATGCGTGCGTCATAGAGCCGCTTGGCCGTCGCATGGACGAACAGACTGGTCAGCACATAGAGCAGCGGCGCCGAGACCTTGACCGCCAGGTCGGTCGCGCCGAACAGATGGGTCGTCGCCCAGATCAGCCAGGCGATCATCGGCGGCTTCGAGTAGTAGCCGAACTGGAATTTCTGCGCCCAGATCCAGTATTGCGCCTCGTCCGGGTAGAGATCGATCGGCTGGCCCGCGAGCCACAGCAGGCGCAGGAACGTGACCACGCCCACGACCAGAAGCGCGATGCGGAACGTGGGATCGACCTCGCGGCGGAGCTTGGGCGCGGGTGCGGGCGTTGCAACGGCCGGCGTGGCGGCCGTTCGGGATTTTCTAATTCTCATGGCGGCGCGACCCTACCCGAAACCGCCGATGCCGCGCCAGCCGATCGCAGGGACGCGTGGTCGCAGGCTGTCATGCCGTGGCTGGCATGCTAAGAGAGGGGTTTCGGGGCCGCCGGTGCGTCGCCATATCGCGATGTCCAGGCGGTCCCAGTCCTTTTTCAGCAAGCTCCGGACGACATGGCGCTCAAGATCGAAACCTTCTCGTCGCTCAAGGGCGGCAACAGCTTCTTCAAGGCGGTGACCCATCCCGAGGTGGCGGCCCCGGCGGCTGCCCTCGTCCGGCGCCTGGCGGAAGCGCGGTCGGTCGCGATCTATGATCCGCTGGGCTTCGCCACCGGCTTCGCCGCGGTGCGCGATCTGTCCGCGGTCCGGATCGGCGGCGTCTATGTCCAGGCGGTGACCGACCTCGGGCAGGAGCGCCTCGGCCACGGCACCAAGCCGGTGACCGACCTGGCGCAGTCGGGCGCCGATCTGGTGTTCGTGACCGCGTTCGACGCCGAGCGGCTGATCCAGCAGATCGCGCATCTGCTGCCGGCGGGCGCCACGGCCGTCAGCCTCGACACCCTGCGGCTCGACCCGAGCCTGGTGACCAATCCGCGCAATTATCTCGACCCGCTGAATTTCGCGACGAACTTCGCATTCTTCCGCGACCGCGACGGCGCCCATACCCGTGTCGTCACGGCGAATTACTGGTCGAACTACGGCGCCAAGGAGACGGCGCTGGCGCTTACGCTCTTCGACGCGGCGGGCACGGTGCTGGCGCAGTGGCGCGAGCCGCTCGTGCCCGGCCAGTCGGCGGTGGTGATCGACAGCCGCGCGGTCCGCGCCCGCTTCGACCTGCCGGCATTCGAAGGGCAGCTGTTCATCCACGCGATCGGCGCCGCCGGCCATGACGTGGTGAAATACGCGCTCGACACGTTCGAAGAGGATGGCCCGTCGCTGTCGTGCACCCACGACGCCAATGCCTGGCCGGCCGACTTCTACGCCGGCCTGCCGGCGCCGCGCGCCGACGAGCGCGTCGTGCTCTGGGTGCAGAACAGCATGCCGATCGCCATTCCTGCGGGCGGCATCGCGCTCAACCTGATGGGCCATAACGAAGTCGTGCCGTTCGGGGACGAAGTCGCCCCCTTCGCGACCGTGCCGCTCGACGTCGCGAGCCTGCTGCCGGACGCGCGCTGGCCGCAGCAGATCGAGATCTCGGCCGGCAAATATGTCGTGCGGCCGCGCTACGAGGTGACGCGCGGAGACCGCACCCGCGTGGCACATCCGAATGTCGAGCGCACGGATCTCAAACCCGACCCGAAGATCGCCGAGCTCGGCCCGTGGCTCGGCAAGGGCTTCATCCTGCCGGCGCCGATCCTGCCGCCCGGCCGATGGTCGAGCCTGCTGCTGCCGACGCCGATGGCGCTGACCCAGGGGGCCCTGCCGATCGAGGCGACGATCTACGACCCGGCGGGACGCAAGCTCGCTGCCCGGAAGTTCGGCCGGCTCGGCCGGCACGAGTCGGTGGCGCTGGAACTCGACCAGCTCATCCCCGACCGCTCGGCGCTGCCCTGGGGCCATGTCGAGCTGACCTATGACTTCGCCGCCGGCACCGATGTTGATGGCTGGCTGCATGCGCTGTTCCGCTATGAGGACCGGACGAGCGGCCATGCCGCGGAAACCAGCTTCGGCGCCCATGTCTTCAATACGGTGCTGACCTATAAGGACGAGCCGCAGAGCTATGCCGGCCGGCCGCCGGGCCTCAGCACCCGACTGTTCCTGCGGCTGGGTGCCGCACCGCTCGACACGATCTGCCACCTGGTCTATCCGGCCTCGACGCCGTGGCACCCACTGTCCTCGACCGATCTCACGCTGCTCGATCGGACGGGCCGCGAGGTCGCGCGGCGCCGGGTCGAAATCCCCTGCGGCGGCTCGCTGTTCTGGCGGTATCACGAGATGTTTACTGCCGAGGAGCGGGCCGCGGCCGGCGCCGAGGCCTATGTCGTCGTCCGCGACGTCACCTGCCGGCTTTTCGGCTATCACGGGCTCACCGGAACGGGCGGCCGGTTCAGCTTGGACCATATGTTTGGGTTCTAACGCACGCGACCTACCAGCCTTAGCCCTTGCCTTTGGGCCAAGACATTCAATACTCTCTAAAACGCAGTGGCCTTCGCGTAGGCCCCGGAGTTGTCATGTCTGAACGTCATCACACGAAGGTCCTGATCATCGGCGCCGGCCCGGCCGGCTATACCGCGGCGATCTATGCCGCGCGCGCGAACCTGCAGCCGATCCTGGTGCAGGGCTTGCAGCCGGGCGGCCAGATGACGATCACGACCGACGTCGAGAATTTTCCGGGCTTCGCCGACGTGATTCAGGGCCCCTGGCTCATGGAGCAGATGCAGAAGCAGGCTGAGCATGTCGGCACCAAGATGGTGTTCGACCTGATCACCTCGGTCGATTTCTCCAAGCGCCCGTTCGTCTGCACCGCCGACAGCGGCGATGTATTCGTGGCCGAGACCGTGGTCATCGCGACCGGGGCCCAGGCCCGCTGGCTCGGCGTCAAGGGCGAAGAGACCTATCGCGGCTTCGGCGTCTCGGCCTGCGCCACCTGCGACGGCTTCTTCTTCCGCAACAAGAACATCGCCATCGTCGGCGGCGGCAATACCGCGGTCGAGGAAGCGATCTACCTGACCAACCACGCCGACACCGTGACGCTCATCCATCGGCGCGACTCGCTGCGCGCCGAAAAGATCATGCAGGACCGGATGTTCGCCAATCCGAAGATCCGCGTGATCTGGAATGCCGAGGTCGAGGAAATCACCGGCGAACAGAACCCGCCGCGCGTGACCGGCCTCACGCTCAAGGATACGGTGACCGGGGCGGTGAGCCAGCTGCCGGTCGACGGCTTCTTCGTGGCCATCGGCCACACGCCGGTGACCGACATCTTCAAGGACCAGGTGACGGTCGACGCCGACGGCTACATCGTGACCCGGCCGGACTCGACCGCGACCAATATCCCCGGCGTGTTCGCCGCGGGCGACGTCAAGGACAAGGTCTTTCGCCAGGCGGTCACGGCCGCCGGCATGGGCTGCATGGCGGCGCTCGAGGCCGAGAAATTCATCGCGGCCCATGAGGTTCATGGGTCCAAGGACAAGACGGCACTGCACGCGGCCGAGTGAATTCGTGTGCAGGGTTGATGAGCGGGAGGCATCGGACCGGGGGGACTTTCCGATTCAGCCCGCGCTGACCCAAAGTTCGACAGGGGACGGGAATGGATTGGGATAAGCTGCGGGTCTTTCATGCGGTCGCTGAGGCTGGCAGCTTCACCCACGCGGGTGATGCGCTGAACCTCAGCCAGTCGGCGGTCAGCCGGCAGATCAGCGGGCTCGAGGAGAGTCTGCAGGTGCCGCTGTTCCACCGGCATGCCCGGGGCCTCATCCTGACCGAACAGGGCGAGCTGCTCTATCGCACGGCGCGCGACGTGTTCGCGAAGCTGTCGATGACCGAGGCGATGCTGTCGGAGAGCAAGGACCGGCCCAAGGGCCCGCTCAAGGTGACGACGACGGTCGCGTTCGGCTCGGCTTGGCTGACGCCGCGCATCCGCGAGTTCCTGGAGCTCTATCCGGAAATCACCTTGAGCCTGCTGGTCGACGACGGCGAGCTGGACCTGTCGATGCGCGAGGCCGACGTCGCCATCCGCATGGCGCCGCCGCGCCAGCCCGACCTGGTGCAGCGTCACCTGATGACGGTGCGCTCCCATGCCTATGCCTCGCCGGACTATCTGAAGAAGCACGGCACGCCGACCCGGCCCGAAGACCTGGACGAGCATCGCGTCGTGATCTACGGCGATGATTCCCGCCCGCCGACGCCCAGCATCAACTGGCTGTCCGAGGTCGGCGCCAAGCCCGGCGCCGAGCGCCGGCCGATTCTCAAGGTCAACAACATCTACGGCATCTACCGCGCCGTGCAGAGCGGCCTCGGCATCGGCTCCCTGCCCAATTACATGGGCCAGGAGACGAGCGACCTGATCCGCGTGCTGCCGGAACTGTCCGGCCCGACGGTCGAGGCCTATTTCGTCTATCCGGAAGAGCTGCGGCCGTCGAAGCGCATTGCGGTGTTCCGCGACTTCCTGATCCGCAAGGTTCAGGAATCCCGCCTGACCTGACCCGTTCGCTGCAGGTAGCATGATGAAACGCCCGCCCTTCCGGCGGGCGTTTTTCATTTGTGGCAAGAGTTCGTCATGAAAAAGTCAAATAACGGCATGGCGATGCGTTATCCGCAGGGGTGACTTGCCCAATTTCAGGGTGGTTTCCGCAGGCAGACTGCCCAATTATTGCGCTGCGGGAACGACGCGGCGCGGTTGAAGCGCGACGCAAATCCCAAAGGAATTTGCCGGCATTCGCCGGCACCGAGTTCCCAGGCCTAGAGCTTGGGAAGGGGTCTTCGGATCCTACGTCTCCCAGACGTGAAGCCTCCCTGTTGACTTACGCCCGGAACCGCAAGGTTTCCGGGCGTTTTTTTCATTTCGCAGCCGGCGCGACGCTTGAGCGCCCGGCCCCCGTCAGATCAGGTGGAAGAAGTTGCACAGGATCACGACCGCATAGGTCTTGGCACAGGTCGCGAGCAGTGCCCAGGTCCACTTGTTCATACGGCTCAAGGTGAGCGCCACGTAGACGAAGAACGCGGCCAACAGCGCCTTCTCCACCCACCAGTAGCCGCCGAGATGGGCCATCAGGAAGGCCTGCACCGGGTTGCCCTCGAACGCACCCGGCGTCGCCGCCAGCGCTGCGTTGGTGCTGAGGATATCGAGCGGCTGGGCGAGCGCCAGCGCGAGGATCAGAGCTTGGGCGATCAGCCGGCTGGTACGGGTCATGGCATTCCTCGATGCGGGGAACTCGTTCTCCCCACAATCGGCTCTTTCCGACGCGTCGGGTGTTAGCCGGATCACGATTGCCCGCGCGGAATCGAAGAAAGATGAGTTGCCCGAGATCGGCAACCAGCCTCAGGCGCGGTAGCGCAGCGCGTCGACCAGCCGCGTGAACGCGGGCGATGGCTGGCGCCGGTTCGGGTAGTAGAGGTGATAGCCCGAGAACGGCTGGCACCAGTCATCGAGGACGCGGACGAGCCGATTGGCCGCAAGGTGCTCGACCACCAGATCCTGCGGCACATAGGCCAGGCCGTGGCCGGCGAGTGCTGCACGCAGTGCCAAGGGACTGCCGCTGAAGACGCACTGCCCGTCCACCTGCATGCTCAATGAGCTGCCGTCCTTATCGAACTCCCAAGCCATCATCCGGCCATAGGTCGGCAGCCGTACGGTGATGCATCGGTGTTGTGCCAGGTCCCGGGGGCTTTCGGGCCGCGGGTACTTGGCGAAGTAATCCGGTGCGCCGACAACCGCCATCCGCATATCCGGGCCGATGCGCACGGCGACCATGTCCTTGGCGACTTGGTCACCCAAACGCACGCCCGCGTCGTAGCGTTCAGCAACAATGTCGATCAGGCGGTACTCGACGCTGAGCTCCACCCGGATGTCGGGATATTCATGCAGGAAGCCGGTCAACTTCGGCCAGATGACCGTATCGGCCGCGTGGCCGGGCGTCGAGATGCGCACGGTTCCTGCCGGCTTGTCCCGCAGCGCCGAGACGGCCGCAAGCTCGGCCTCGATATCCTCGAACCGCGGCCCCAGCCGGTCGAGCAGGCGCTCTCCGGCAATTGTCGGGGCGACGCTGCGCGTCGTCCGTGCGAGCAGGCGCACGCCCAGCCGGGCTTCGAGCGCTCGTACCGTCTGGCTCAGCGCCGACTGCGACACCCCTAGCTGCGCCGCGGCCTTGGTGAAGCTGCCCTCTCGCGCAACGACGAGGAAGGCGAAGATGTCGTTGAAATTCTCACGCGCCATGGATCAGCCCGCCCGATCGAGATCGGTATATTTTGTCGTGCGAGCGGGTCGAACGCCAATCCATGAAGACATGATGGGGCCCGCATCCCGAACGGTCCGGGACGCGGGCGCCCGCTCACCGGCTAATGAACTTTTGCCGAGCCGGCGAATAACGCTCGCCTTGCACGGTGACCTTCGAGACGGCATCGGCAATGTCGCGCAGATCGTCCGCGGACAGAGCAACCTCCTCGGCACCGAAATTCTCGGTCAACCGATGCAGCTTGGTCGTGCCGGGGATCGGCACGATCCAGGGCTTCTGCGCCAGGAGCCAGGCCAGTGCGACCTGCGCCTGCGTCACGCCCTTGCGCGCGGCGATGGGTGCCAGCAGGTCGACCAGAGCACGGTTGGCCTTGCGCGCCTCAGCCTCGAAGCGCGGCACGGTATTGCGGAAGTCGGTGCTGTCGAACGCGGTGTTCTCGTCAATGGCGCCGGTCAGGAAGCCCTTGCCGAGCGGGCTGAACGAGACGAAGCCGATGCCGAGTTCCTCGAGCGTCGGCAGGATTTCCTGTTCCGGCTCCCGCCACCACAGGGAATATTCACTCTGCAGGGCCGCCACCGGCTGGACCGCATGGGCACGGCGGATCGTCGGCGCACCGGCTTCGGACAGCCCGAAATGCTTGACCTTGCCTTCCCAGATCAGATCCCTGACGGTGCCGGCGACGTCTTCGATCGGCACTTCGGGGTCGACACGGTGCTGGTAGAACAGATCGATGCGATCGGTCTTCAGCCGCTTCAGGGCCGCTTCGGCGACCTCCCGGATGCGTGCCGGGCGGCTGTCCAATCCCGCCTGCGGATCGCCGTCGCGAAAGCCGAACTTGGTCGCGATGACCACCTGGTCTCGAAACCCGGCCACGGCTTCGCCTAGGACTTCCTCGTTGACGAACGGGCCGTAGGCTTCCGCCGTGTCGAAGAACGTGGCGCCGTGCTCATAGGCCTTGCGGATCACCTCGACCGCCTGCGCTCGTTCCGTGGCCGGGCCATAGGCAAAGCTCAAGCCCATGCAGCCGAATCCGAGGGCCGAGACCTCGAGCCCGCTGTTTCCAAGTTTGCGTGTATGCATGATCAGTCTTTTTGGCAGAGAGAGGGGAATGCACTCGGGCGAGCGGCCTGGCAGAGCCAGGCCTCATTCGCACGGGGCGTTACCCTATCGATGCTGCCTCCAGACGATTAGCCGGCGCGGTCGGCATGAGCTTATAAGCTGGGCTTCTAAATCATCCGAGAAGCCATGGGTTTCGCGGCCAATGGGTCCGGTCCTCAACCAGCGTGCTTGGTCCGGGGGATGAAGCCGGGCACACCGGTATCGACCACCGCGTTGAAGCGGACTCTGGTGGTGACGCGGTCTCGAATTTCCTGCATGGCGTCGTCGGGCAAGGCCGAGACGTCAAAATTCTCTTGGATATGGTGAGGCGACTTCGAGGTCGTCAGGAGAGCGGTGCCGCGCTGCACCGCCCAGGCCAGCGCAACTTGCGCCGGGGTCTTGTGGATGCGCTGCGCAATGGCCACAAGGACTGGATCGTCCGTCAGTCTCGGCTCCATCGCGTGCCCGAGGGCGGCGAATGCCAGCACGACGATCCCCTGCTCCCGGCAATACTCGAGCAGCTCCCATTCGGGGAGATACGGATGGGCTTCGACCTGCACCACGGCCGGCTTGATCCGCGCGATGGCAACGATCTCCTTGAGCTGCTTCAAGCCGATATCCGACAAGCCGATCGACCCGCACCGGCCCTCGTCCACCAGGCGTTCCATCGCCTGCCACGTCTCCGCCAACGTCACCCCGGTATCGTAGATGACCTGGCCGTGCTCGTCCCTCGGGTCCTGCTCGTCGCCGGGTTGGAAGGCATAGGGCGTGTGGATGAGATAGCAATCGACATAATCGAGCTGCAGCCGGCGGAGACTGGCCTCGAAGGCCGGTAGGACCCGCTCAGGACGATGGTTGTTGTTCCACAGCTTCGTGGTGACGAAGACGTCCTCCCGCCGGATCTTCCCGGCTTCGAACACTTCCTGCATCGCCTCGCCGACGGCGCTTTCGTTGCGGTAGCGCTCCGAACAATCGAGATGTCGAAATCCCGCCTCCAATGCCGCCTTCGTCGCTAGCTTGGTCGCAACAGGATCGGGGATCAGCGTGCCGAACCCGAGGGCCGGCATGGCTCTGGGTCCGTGAGCGAGAGGGATCGTCGTATAGCGAAGTGTGTCTGGCGTTGTCATGTCTATGCTCCTTGTCTGGGCCCGATAAGACACCGGGACCTTTCGGGAAGGCGCTTCTTCGAAGACCGCCGATGCCGATTACAGCTCGGTGTCTCCTTGTTCATCGCGGTGCGCCGTTCTCAGGGTGATGGCGCCGGCCGAATTGCCGCCGAGCGCCACGGCGAGCTGCGTCGTATCGAGATATCGGGCCGTCTCCGCCCTGATGTGGCCGAGCAGCGCCTGCTGATAGGCTCGTTCCGCATCCAGCACCTGCAGGACGCCGGTTTCGCCGAGGCGGTAGCCCTCCTGGTTCAAGCGCAGGCTGGTCGTCGCGGCGGCGAGTGCACGCTCCTGGGCCGCATATTGCTCGGCGTCATGACTGATCGCCTGGAGCACATCGGCCACCTGGCCGAGCGACTTCACGACGGTCTGCCGGTAATTGGCGAGGGCTGCCTTGTAGCCGTCGATTGCGGCGCGGCGATCCGCCTCGAGGGCGCCGCCATGGAAGATCGGACCGGCCAGTCCGGCGCCGATGCTCCAGAGGGTGCTGCCCGCCTGGAACAGCGAGCCCGGGCCTGTGGCAGCCTGGGAGAGCGAAGCGGAGAGTGTGAGGTGGGGATAGAGATTGGCCGTCGCTACGCCGATCGCCGCACTCGCGGCATGGAGCTCGGCCTCCGCCCCTTGGATGTCCGGTCGGTCATGGGCGAGCTCCGACGGCAGGCTGACAGGCAGGTCCTGGGGCAGCCGGAAGTCGGCTAGGACGAAGTCGGGCGCGACCCAGTCGGCCGGCCCCTTCCCCGCCAGGACAGCGAGCGCATGGCGCGCGGCATCCCGCTGCTGTGCCAGCGGCGGCAGCAATGTCTGGTCCTGGGAGAGCTGGCTCTCGGCGAGCGCCACGTCGACCTGGGTGACGCTGCCGGTGAGATGGGCTCA
>Ga0209166_10000892_pt1 | contig 27794 bp, 24 predicted proteins | sample Coa_R1_3_FD_187151 | JGI IMG/M metagenome (GOLD analysis project Ga0209166, IMG submission 187151) | Surface soil microbial communities from Centralia Pennsylvania, which are recovering from an underground coalmine fire - Coalmine... | ecosystem: Environmental > Terrestrial > Soil >...
AGGCCGCGCGCATGAAGGGATGGAAGGGGCGTGCGGTGGACGTTCTGGGAATCGACATCGGCGGCTCGGGGATCAAAGCGGCGCCGGTCGATGTGACCAAGGGCACCCTGACACGGGAACGCGTCAAGGTGCTCACCCCGCAGCCGGCCGCGCCCGAGGCCATCGCTGAGGCGGTGCACGGCCTGGTGGCCGGGTTCGGCTGGTCCGGCAAGGCGGGCATCACCTTCCCCGGCGTGGTGACCGGCGGCGTCATCCGCACCGCGGCCAACCTCGACCCGTCCTGGATCGGGGTGGACGCCCGCGACCTGTTCGGCACGGTGACCGGGCTGGAGGTCCAGGTCATCAACGACGCCGACGCGGCAGGCCAGGCGGAGATGCGGTTCGGCGCCGGGGCGGGGCAACAGGGCACCGTGGTCATGCTGACGTTTGGCACAGGCATCGGCAGCGCGCTGTTCACCCACGGGGTGCTCGTGCCCAACACCGAGTTCGGCCACATCGAGATCCGCGGCAAGGACGCGGAGAAACGCGCGTCGGAACGGGCCAGGGAAATGCACGACCTGGACTGGGAGCACTGGGCGGGCCGGGTCGGCGAGTACATGAGCCATCTCGAGGCGCTCATCTGGCCGGACCTGTTCATCGTGGGCGGCGGAGTGAGCCGGAAGTCGGACAAATTCCTGCCGATGCTGGAGAAGCTGCGCGCCCCGGTGGTCCCGGCCACCATGCACAACGACGCAGGCATCGTCGGCGCGGCGCTGGCCGGCGCCTGACCGGCCTGCCCCCTGTGCGCCCGGCGGGTCCCCCGGGGGCGCACGCGGCGGCCCGCGCCCGCAGGAAGGTCAGCGCACGCGGGCGGCCCGCGCCCGCAGGAAGGTCAGCGCACGCGGCGGCCTGCGCCCGCAAGGAGCCTCAGCGCACGCAGTGCCCCGCCGCCCGCAGCGCGGCCTTCACGTCGGCGATCCGCAACTGGCCGAAGTGGAACACGCTGGCGGCCAGCACCGCGTCGGCGCCCGCCTCGACCGCGGGCGCGAAGTGGCCCAGCTCCCCGGCGCCGCCGCTGGCGATGACGGGTACCGTCACCGCGGCCCGCACGGCGCGGATCATCTCCAGGTCGAAACCCGACTTGGTGCCGTCCGAGTCCATCGAGTTGAGCAGGATCTCCCCGACACCGAGGCCGACGGCGCGGGCGGCCCAGGCCACTGCGTCGATCCCGGTGCTCTGGCGGCCGCCGTGCGTGGTTACCTCGAACCCGCTGGCCAGGCCGGCCACGCCCGGTGCCCGCCGGGCGTCCACCGAGAGCACCACGCACTGCGAGCCGAACCGCTGCGCCGCCTCGGCCAGCAGCTCCGGCCGGGCCACGGCGGCGGTGTTCAGCGACACCTTGTCCGCGCCCGCGCGCAGCAGCCGGTCCACATCCTGCGTCGTCCGCACGCCACCGCCGACGGTGAGCGGGATGAACACCTGCTCGGCGGTGCGCCGCACCACCTCAAGCGTGGTCTCCCGGCCGCCGCTGGACGCGGTGATGTCGAGGAAGACGAGTTCGTCGGCGCCCTGCGCATCGTAGGCCGCGGCGAGTTCCACCGGGTCACCCGCGTCGCGCAGCCCGGCGAAGTTGACCCCCTTGACCACCCGCCCCTCGTCCACGTCCAGGCACGGGATGACCCGGGTGGCAACGCTCACCCACCCACCCCGGGTTTGTAGGCGACGGCCTCGACCTCGATCAGCATCCGAGGGTCCACCAGCGCGGCCACGCCGATCATCGAGGTGGCGGGCATCGTCTCGCCGAAGGCGGCGCCGTGCGCCAGGCCGTACTCCTCCCACCGGGAGATGTCGGTGACATACATCCGGGTCCGCACCACGTCGGCCAGGCTCAGGCCGAGCTGGTCCAGCGCGTGCGCCACGTTGGCGATCGCCTGCGCGGTCTGGGCGCGCGCGTCGCCGGCACCCACCAGCACCCCGTCCGATACGGACGTGCAGCCGGACACGAACACATAATCCCCGGCCGCCACCGCCCTGCTGTACCCGACCACCGGCTCCCACGGTGTCCGGGTCGAGACTTTCCGGGTCATGCTGTCATCACTGCCTCCAGCGCCTGCTCCAGGGTGAATGCCCCGGCGTAGAGTGCCTTGCCCACAATCGCGCCTTCCACCCCCAGCGGCGCCAGCGCGGCGATGGCCCGCAGGTCGTCCAGGCTGGACACGCCGCCGCTGGCGATGACCGGCCGATCGGTGCCCGCGCACACCGCCCGCAGCAGGTCCAGGTTCGGCCCGGTCAGCGTGCCGTCCTTGGTGACGTCGGTGATCACGAACCGGTGGCAGCCGTCGCGGTCCAGCCGGGCCAGGGTCTCGGCCAGGTCGCCGCCCTCGCGGGTCCAGCCACGCGCGGCGAGCCTGGTCCCGCGCACGTCCAGCCCGACTGCGACCCGTTCGCCGTGCTCAGCGATGATGGCCCGCACCCAGTCCGGGCGCTCCAGCGCCGCGGTGCCGACATTGACCCGGGCGCACCCGGTGGCCAGGGCCGCACCGAGGGACTCGTCGTCCCGGATCCCGCCGGACAGCTCGACCGCGATGTCCAGGCGGCCCACCACCTCGGCAAGCAGCGCGGCGTTGGATCCGCGGCCGAACGCCGCGTCAAGGTCCACCAGGTGGATCCACGCCGCGCCGGCGGACTGCCAGGCCAGCGCGGCTGCCAGCGGGTCGCCGTAGCTGGTCTCGGTGCCCGCGGCGCCCCGAACCAGCCGCACCGCCTGGCCATCCGCCACGTCCACGGCGGGCAGCAACGTAAGGCTCATAACAAAGTTCCCAGCCAGTTGGACAGCAGCTTCGCGCCAGCGTCGCCGGACTTCTCGGGGTGGAACTGGATGGCCATCAGCGGGCCGTTCTCGACCGCGGCCAGGAACGGCTCCCCGTGCTCCGCCCAGGCGAGCACCGGCGGCGCCACCCGGGCCAGGGGGCGCAGCGGCAGCGCCTTGGCCGCATAGGAGTGCACGAAGTAGAACCGCTCGGCCGGCCCGATCCCGGCGAACAGCACGGACCGCTCCGAGCTCCGCACGGTGTTCCAGCCCATGTGCGGCAGCACCGGGGCGTCCAGCCGCTCCACCCGCCCCGGCCACTGGCCGCAGCCGTCGGTCCGCTCGCCGTGCTCGATGCCCTCGGCGAACAGGATCTGCATGCCCACGCAGATGCCGAGGACCGGCCGGCTGCCGGCGAGCCGCCGGTCGATCACCCGCTCCCCCTCGACGGCCCGCAGCCCGGCCATGCACGCGGCGAACGCGCCCACGCCCGGCACCACCAGGCCGTCTGCGGCCAGCGCAGCGTGGCGATCCGCGGTCACCGCCACGTCCGCTCCGGCGCGGGCTAGGGCCCTTTCAGCAGAACGAAGGTTCCCGGAACCGTAGTCCAGCACGACAACCCGGGGCCGGCGAACCGTCACAGAACGCCTTTCGTGCTGGGCACGCCCGGCGAGCGCGGGTCGGGTGCCGCGGCAGTGCGCAGCGCCCGGGCCACCGCCTTGAACTGGGCCTCAACCAGGTGATGCGGGTTACGCCCGGTCACCGACAGATGCAGGCAGATGCCCGCCGTAGCTGTCAGTGCTTCGAAGAAGTGCCTGGTGAGCGTGGTGTCGTAGGTGCCGATAAGCGGCGCCATGCCGTCCGGCTCGCTGTGCACCAGATAGGGCCGCCCGGACAGGTCTATGGCGGCCCGGGCCAGGGTCTCGTCCAGCGGGACCACGGCGTCACCGAACCTGGTGATGCCCGCCTTGTCACCAAGCGCCTCGCGCAGCGCCTGGCCGAGCGCGAGCGCGGTGTCCTCGACCGTGTGGTGCGCGTCGATCTCGGTGTCCCCGTCGGCCTCGGCGGTCAGGTCGAGCAGGCCGTGCCTGGCCAGCTGGGCGAGCATGTGGTCGAAGAACGGGACGCCGGTGCGCACCGCGGCCGTGCCGGTGCCGTCGAGGTCCAGCCCGATGACGATCTTGGTCTCCTTGGTGGCCCGCTCGACCCGCGCCGTCCGGTGCATCTGCCGTCTCCCCTCACGCCACGGGACTGCCGAGCACGCCGGTCAGCGCCCCACGGAACGCCGCCATCTCGGCCGGGGTGCCGATGCTCACCCGCAGCCAGCCGGGCGGCCCGGTTTCGCGCACGAGCACGCCGCGGTCCAGCAGGCCCTGCCAGATCGCGTGGGCGTCCGCGAACTCGCCGAACAGGACGAAGTTGGCGTCGGAGTCGGAGGCGGCGAGCCCGCGCCCGCGCAGCCAGCCCACCAGGGCGTCGCGCTCGGCGCGCAGGCCGTCCACGGCGGTGAGCAGTTCCCCGGCGTGTGCCAGCGCGGCCCGCGCGGTGGCCTGGGTGGGCGCCGACAGGTGGTAGGGCAGCCGGACCAGCAGCAGCGCGTCGACCACGGCAGGGTCCGCGGCGAGATACCCGACCCGGGCGCCGGCCAGCGCGAACGCCTTGGACATGGTCCGGGTGACCACCAGGCGCGGGTAGCGCGGCAGCAGGTCCAGCGCGGTGTCCGCGCCGGTCCGGGCGAACTCGGCGTAAGCCTCGTCCACCACGACCATTCCCGGGGCGGCGTCGCAGACCGCCTCGATGACCGGAAGCGCCAGCGCGGTCCCGGTGGGGTTGTTGGGCGAGGTGAGGAACACCACGTCGGGCCGGTGCTCGCCGATCGCACGCACAGCCACTTCCGCGTTCAGGCCGAAGTCGGCATCCCGGCTGCCGCTGATCCACCGGGTGCCGGTGGCCCTGGCGATCAGCGGGTGCATGGCGTAAGAGGGCTCGAAGCCGATCGCCGACCGGCCGGGGCCGCCGAAGGCCTGGAGCAACTGCTGGATGATCTCGTTGGAGCCGTTGGCCGCCCAGACCTGCGGCGCGGTCAGGCCGTGCCCGAGATAGGCAGCGAGGTCGGCGCGCAGCGCCATCGCGTCCCGGTCGGGGTAACGGTTGAGCGAGTCCGCCACGCCGGCGACGGCGTCGGTGATCGCCTGGGCCAGCGCCGGTGTCGGCGGGTAGGGGTTCTCGTTGGTGTTGAGCCGCACCGGCACGTCCAGTTGCGGTGCCCCGTACGGGGCCCGGCCGGCCAGGTCCGGGCGGATCGGTGGGCCGGCCGCCGTCCGCTGGCCGGGAGCCGGCGCATCTGAGGCGCCGCCTTCCTGGCCGCGGGGCACCCGGACTCGTACCGCGGCCACATGCGCGGCGAGGTCCTCGGCCTCGCCGAGGGCGTCGATGTGCGGGGCCGCGACGGCCAGTGCCGCGGCCGAGCACTCGACCACGTGGATTCCGCGCATGAAGGCGAGCACGGACAGCCCGGCGGTGTGCCGGGCGGTGCCGCCGGTGGGCAGCACGTGGTTGGAGCCGGCCAGGTAGTCGCCCAGCGAGACGGGCGCGTAGGGGCCGACGAACACGGCGCCGGCGTTGCGGACCCGTGCCGCCAGGCCGGTCGCGTCCTCCGCCTGGATCTCGAGGTGCTCGGGCGCCCACACGTCGGAGACGGCGAGCGCGGCAGCGGTGTTGTCCACCAGCACGCACGCGGACTGGCCGGCGAGCGCGGCCTCCACCCGCTCGCGGTGCCGGGCCGCGGCCACCTGCGGGTGCAGTTCGGCCTCGGTGCGCTCGGCGAGACCCGGGTCGGTGGTGATGAGCAGGCAGGCGGCCAGCGGGCCATGCTCGGCCTGGGCGACCAGGTCGGCGGCGAGGAACCGGGGGCTGGCGGTGTGGTCGGCGATGATGGCGATCTCGGTCGGGCCGGCTTCGGCGTCCACCCCGACGGTGCCGGCCAGTAGCCGCTTGGCCGCCGTCACGTAAGCATTTCCGGGGCCGGTGACGACGTCCACCGGGGTGCAGTCGGCGGTGCCGTAGGCGAACATGGCGACGGCCTGGGCGCCGCCGGCCGCGTGGACCTCCTCGATGCCGAGCAGCGCGCAGGCGGCCAGGATGGCCGGGGCGGGCAGGCCGCCGTGTTCGGGGCGGGGCGGGGAGGCGACGGCGATCTGGCCGACCCCGGCGACCTGCGCCGGGATCACGTTCATGATCACCGATGAGGGCAGCGGGACCAGGCCGCCGGGCACGTAGACCCCGGCCCGGCCCACCGGCACGTACCGCTCGGTGACCTGCGCACCGTCGCCGATCCTGGTGACATGATCCGCCGGCCGCTGTGCCTGGTGAACCGGGCGGACCCGCCGGGCCATCTCCTCCAGCGCGGCCCGCAGCTTCGGGTCCAGCCCGGCCAGGGCGTCGGCCAGCGCCTGCGCCGGGACCTTGCTGGTGGGCAGGTCGACCCCGTCGAACCGGGCGGTGTATTCGCGGACCGCGGCCGCGCCCCGGTGCCGCACGTCCTCGCAGACAGGCCGGATCTGCTCCAGAGCGACGCCCGTGTCCAGTGCCGCACGCGGCAGCACGCCGGCGAGTTTCTCCCTGGTCATGGCGACCGCTGGCTGCCCGCGAAGATCGATGACTGAGAGCACGCGCCCAGTCTATGGAGCCGTCTCCCCGGGCCGCTGAACCGTCCGCATACCGAGAGGCTAAGCCCTCTTGCGGTGACGGCCGGGACTGATCAGCAGTTCCAGGCCGCCCGCGACCACCGCGACAGCAAGGGGCCAGGCTGCGAGCGCCCCGTTCGCACCCAGCGTCAGCGCATCCTGGAGCCGGGCGCCGGTCGGCAGGGTGGCGAGCAGGTGCTGGAACGAGGCGAGCCCATACTGCTCCCCCACCCAGCGGGTCACGAAGGCGGCGGCGAGTGCTCCGCCGAGCAGCCCGGTCAGCGCCGGCGGGCCATGCCTGCGCACCGCGAACAGGTAGCCGAGCAGCCCGGACACCACCCCGCCGGCCAGGCACACCAGGCAGAACGCGGCGTCGCCCGCGATGAAGGCAGTCGTCTCGGTGTTGACAAGCGCGGCCGCCCCGGGCGAGGTCATCACCAGCCACGGGCGCGGCGCCACCGCCGCCCAGCCGAGCCCGGCCACGACGCCGAGCACCGCGGTCCCAGCGGCGGCCGCCAGCGCCGCGACCAGGACGGGCACCGCGCCGCGCCACCGCCACGAGCGCACGGCCTCGCCGCCACCGGCTGGGTCGGGGAAGGGAATTGGCACAGACATGGTCGGCAGCAGCGTACGCGACGGGCGTAACCGGCGCCGAGCGAGATGTTTAGAAGCCATTCAGCAAACCTTGCTACGGTGAGGTGCGCGATAACGAATGAGACGTCCGATTCGGCGTGCACGAGCCAGCGAGGAGGCGTGCACCACCCGGCCAGGGCTAGGGAAACGACGTGATCGAGGCACACGATCTCACGAAGCGCTACGGGGACAAGCTCGCGGTCGACCACCTGTCCTTCACGGTCGGGCCCGGCCGGGTGACCGGGTTCCTCGGGCCGAACGGCGCGGGCAAGTCGACGACGATGCGGCTGGTGCTCGGCCTGGACCGGCCGAACGAGGGCGGCGCGACCATCGACGGCAGGCCGTATGCCGAGCTGGCCCAGCCGCTGCGCACGGTCGGCGCGCTGCTCGAGGCCAAGGCGATGCACCCGGGCCGAAGCGCGCGCAACCACCTGCTGTTCCTGGCCCAGACCCAGGGCCTGCCCAGCCGCCGGGTGGATGAGGTGCTCGACCTGGTGGGCCTGCGCGACGTGGCGCGCCAGCGGGTCCGCGGCTACTCGCTGGGCATGAGCCAGCGGGTGGGCATCGCAGCGGCGATGCTGGGCAACCCTTCGGTGCTGCTGCTGGACGAGCCGGTCAACGGGCTCGACCCGGAGGGGATCCTGTGGGCCCGGAACCTGCTGAAACGGCTGGCGTCTGAGCAGCGCACGATCTTCGTGTCCAGCCACCTGATGAACGAGATGGCGGTGACCGCGGACCACCTGATCGTGATCGGCAAGGGGAAGCTGATCGCCGACTGCACGACGCAGGAGTTCATCGAGCGGAGTTCGGAGAAATCCGTGCTGGTCCGCTCGCCCGAGGCCGCCGCCCTCGCCGGCCTGATCGCCGCCGAGGGCGGCAAGGCCATCCCGCAGGAACCCGCCCACGGACGGGCGGCGGCGCTGAGCGTGACCGGGCTGGACGCACCGAGGATCGGGGAGATCGCCGCGGCCAACCGGATCGTACTGCACGAGCTCACCCCGCGGCCCGCCTCCCTGGAGGAGGCGTTCCTCGAGCTGACCGCCGGCAGCGTCGAGTACGGCGGGGACGTGCCCGCGGCGTCCGAGGAGACGGCGGCCAGCAGTGCGGCCCCAGCCAGCACCGCGGCCCCAGCCAGCACTGCGGCCCCGGGGAGCAGCCAATGACCTCCGTCAGCCCTCCCGCCTCCCCGTCCCCCCTCACGGCTGCCGCGCTCCCCGCTCGGGCTCCGGCACGCCGGCCGGGCTTCGGCGGCCTGCTGCTGGCCGAGTGGACGAAGATCCGCTCGGTCCGGTCCACGCTGTGGACGCTGGTCATCTTCGCAGTGGTCAGCCTGGGGCTCACCGGCCTGTTCACCTGGCTGACCCTGAACGCGGCGAGCAACGGCAGGCGTGACGCCCGTGCTTCCGGGCTTTTCACCGACCCGGTCAGCTTCATCCTCGGTACCGGGCTCGGGCTGGGCCAGCTCGCGATCTGCGTGCTGGGGGCCCTGGTGATCAGCAGCGAGTACTCCTCCGGCGCGATCCGGGCCTCGCTGCTGGCCGTACCACGCCGCTACCCGGTGCTCGTGGCCAAGGGCCTCGTCTTCGCGGTGCTCGTGGCCATCGTTGGTGAGATCGTCGCGTTCTGCTCCTTCTTCATCGGCGCCACGCTCGTCAACGGCCAGGCCGTCACGCGCACGCTCAGCGTGGCCGGTCATGCCGTCACCGTGCGCCGCACCCTCGAGGTGTCGCTCAGCCAGCCCAACGTCACCCGCGCGGTGGTCGGCGCCGGGCTCTACCTGACCGGGCTCGGGCTCTTCGCCCTGGCCATCGGCGCCCTGATCCGGCACACCGCGGGCGCCATCACCGCGGTGATCGGCATGGTGCTGGTGATCTTCCCGCTGGCCGGCCTGCTGCCGGACAGCTGGGGCGCGCATGTGCACGCCTACCTGCCCACGATCGCCGGCCAGCTCATCACCCAGGACAAGCCCACGGCCGGCCAGCTCTTGTCCGCCTGGCAGGGGTTCGGCGTGTTCTGCGCCTGGACCGCCCTGCTCCTGGCCGCCGCGATCTACCTCCTTCAGCGCCGCGACGCCTAAGCCGCCGGCAGGCGCCCCAGCGCCTCCACGTGGCGCGCTAACCGACGCAGGCGGGCCCAAGCAGCTGCTTCAGGTCGGCGACCAGGCCGGGTGACGGCTTCACCCGCAGCTTGTCGTCGAGCTTCACCACGGTGGTGCGGCGCCCGTTGGCCAGCCGCAGGTGCACCTCATTCAGGCCGGGGTGGCTGCGAAGCACCTCCTGGAGCCGCTCCACCACGGCCGGCACGCACCGCTGCACCGGGAGCGACAGGACGAAAGGGCCGCTGCCGGTCACCGACAGATCCGGCACGCTCACCTCCGTCGCGATGAGCTTGGGTGCGTCCTCCCGGCGGTCGAGCCGGCCCTTCACCAGCAGCATCGCGTCGTCAGCGAGCTGGGTGGCGCAGCCGGCGTAGGTGGCGGGGAAGAACAGCACCTCGATCGCGCCTTCGAGGTCCTCCAGCGTGGCCGCCGCCCACGGCTTGCCATCCCTGGTGACCTTGCGCTGCACCCCGGAGAGGATGCCGCCGACGGTGACCGGCTGGCCGTCGCCACGGCCGCCGCGCGCCGCGCGCTCGGCCTCGTCGGCGGCCGAGGACAGCAACTGCGCGACGGAACAATCGGTGCCGTTGGCGAAGATGTGCTCGACGCCGAGCAGGGGATGGTCGGACACGTACAGGCCGAGCATCTCCCGCTCGAACCCGAGCAGGGTGGACTTGTCCCATTCGCCGTCGGGCACTGGGACTTCGAAGGTCGCTTCCGCCTCGGTGTCCGGCCCGAACAGAGAGTCCTGGCCCATCGCCTCGTTGCGCTTGACGTCGATCACGGTGTCGATCGCCTGCTCGTGGATGAGCACCAGGCCCTTGCGCGGGTGCCCGAGCGAGTCGAAGGCACCGGCCTTGATCAGTGACTCGATGACCCGCTTGTTGCACACGTTGACCGGCACCTTGTTGAGGAAGTCGGAGAAGCTGGTGAACGCCCCCTCGGTGGTGCGGGTGGCGACGATCGCGTCCACCACCGCGGTGCCGACGTTGCGCACGGCGGCCAGCCCGAACCGGATGTCGCCGCCTACCGGGGTGAACGTGGCGGCCGAGGCATTCACGTCCGGCGGCAGCACGGTGATCCCCATCCGGCGGCACTCGTTCAGGTAGAGGGCGCTCTTGTCCTTGTCGCCGGCGACCGAGGTGAGCAGGCCCGCCATATACTCGGCCGGGTAGTTGGCCTTGAGGTAGGCGGTCCAGTAGGACACCAGCCCGTAGGCGGCGCTGTGCGCCTTGTTGAAGGCGTAGTCGGAGAACGGGACCAGGATGTCCCAGAGCGTCTTGATCGCCGAGTCCGAGTACCCGTTCTCCCGCATCCCGGCGGCGAACGGCTCGAACTCCCTGTCCAGGATCTCCTTCTTCTTCTTGCCCATGGCCCGCCGGAGCAGGTCCGCCTTGCCGGGCGAGTAGCCGGCCAGCTTCTGGGCGATCGCCATCACCTGCTCCTGGTAGACGATCAGCCCGTAGGTGTCGCCCAGGATATCGGCCAGCGGCTCGGCCAGTTCGGGATGCAGCGGCACCACCGGCTTGCGGCCGTTCTTGCGGTCGGCGTAGTCGTTGTGCGCGTTGGCGCCCATCGGGCCGGGCCGGTAGAGCGCGCCGACCGCGGAGATGTCCTCGAAGTTGTCCGGCCGCATGCTGCGCAGCAGTGCCCGCATCGGGCCGCCGTCGAACTGGAAGATGCCCAGGGTGTCACCCCGGGCGAGCAGTTCGTAGGTGGGCTTATCGTCCAGCGGCAGTGTTTCCAGGCTGACCTCGGCGCCCCGGTTGGCCCGGATCCCGGCGAGCGCATCGTCCAGGACCGTGAGGTTGCGCAGGCCCAGGAAGTCCATCTTGAGCAGGCCCAGGTCCTCACAGGCCGGGTAGTCAAACTGGGTGATGACCGCGCCGTCGGCCTCCCGCTTCCAGACCGGGACGTGGTCCAAGATCGGCTCGCTGCTCATGATCACGCCGGCCGCGTGCACGCCCGCCTGGCGGATCAGCCCCTCAAGGCCACGCGCGGTGTCGATGACCTGGCGTATTTCCTGCTCCGCCTCGTACAGGCCGCGGATCTCACCGGCCTCGCCGTATCGGGGGTGGTCGGCGTCGAAGATGCCGGCCAGCGGGATGTCCTTGCCCATCACCGCCGGCGGGAAGGCCTTGGTGATCCGGTCCCCGAGTGCGTAGGGGAACCCGAGCACCCGGGTGGAGTCCTTCACCGCGGCCTTCGCCTTGATGGTGCCGTAGGTGATGATCTGGGCGACCCGGTCGTCGCCGTACTTCTCGGTCACGTACCGGATGACGTCGCCGCGCCTGCGCTCGTCGAAGTCGATGTCGATGTCGGGCATGGACACGCGCTCGGGGTTGAGGAACCGCTCGAACACCAGCCCGTGGTTGAGCGGGTCGAGGTCGGTGATGCCCAGCGCGTAGGACACCAGGCTGCCAGCGGCCGAACCGCGCCCGGGGCCGACCCGGATCCCATTGCGCTTGGCCCACATGATGAAGTCGGCGACCACCAGGAAGTACGAGCAGAAACCCATGGACACCATGACGTCCATCTCGAAGCTGACCTGGTCGCGGCGCTGGTCGTCGTAGCCGTCCGGGTAGCGGCGGTCCATCCCCCGCCAGACCTCCTGGCGGAACCAGCCCTCCTCGGTCTTCCCCTCCGGCACCGGGAACTTGGGCATCAGGTTGGACTTGGTGAACGTGACGTCGGTGCGCTCAGCGATCCGGAGCGTGGCGTCGCAGCCCGCCTGCCAGTGCTCGTCGGTGCTGACCGCCCGCATCTCCCGCGGGCTCTTGAGGTAGTAGCCCGTCCCCTCGAACCGGAAGCGGGCCGGGTCGGCGAGGGTGGTGCCGGTCTGCACGGCGAGCAGCACCTCGTGCGGGGTGGCGTCACCCGGTTTGGTGTAGTGCGAGTCGTTGGTGACCACGAACGGCAGCGACAGTTCGCGGGCGATGCGGCCCAGGCCGTCCCGGACCCGCTGCTCAATGGCCAGGCCGTGGTCCATGATCTCGACGAAGAAGTTGTCCGGGCCGAAGATGTCACGGTAGGCAGCGGCGGCCGCGGCCGCCATGTCGTACTGGCCGAGCCGGAGCCTGGTCTGCACCTCACCAGAGGGGCAGCCGGTGGTGGCGATGATTCCCTTGGCGTGCGCGGCCAGCAGTTCACGGTCCATCCGGGGCTTGCGGAAATAGCCCTCGATCGAGGCCAGCGAGGACAGCCGGAACAGGTTGTGCATGCCCTCTGTGGTCTCGGCGAGCAGCGTCATGTGGGTGTACGCCCCGGCGCCGGACACGTCGTCGTCCTTCTGCGCCGGGGTCCCCCACCGCACCGGCTGCCGGAACCGCCGGTGCTCGGGCGCCACGTAGGCCTCGATCCCGATGATCGGCTTGATACCCGCGGCGGTGGCCTTGGCCCAGAAGTCATAGGCGCCGTAGACGTTGCCGTGGTCGGTGATGGCGATGGCCGGCATCTCCGCGTTCTGGCAGGCGGCGAAAATGTCCTTGAGCCGGGCGGCACCGTCCAGCATGGAGTACTCGGTGTGCACATGGAGGTGCACGAACGAGTTACCTGCCCCGCCGCCGGCCGCCGTCACGAAGAACCGCCTCCTTCAGGCATGCGCCAAGACGCCCCTGCGGGCGCGTGAACAGGGCCGGGGGAAGTGGCCAGCGCTCCCGCTGAGGGCCGCACTGGTCCGGCAGAACGAGCCTAACCGAGGGAGCCGACGTTCCGTGCTTGCCACTCCGTGGGATGCCGGGTTCGCGTCAACTGTCCGAGCGGAGCACCTCGAGCGCGTGCGCCAGGTCTGCCGGATAGGCGCTGTGGAACTCGGCCCACCGGCCGTCGGCCGGGTGCGCGAAACCCAGCGCCGTGGCGTGCAGCCATTGCCGGGCCAGGCCCAGCCGGCCGGCGAGCACCGGGTCGGCCCCGTAGAGCCGGTCCGCGACGCACGGGTGGTGCAGCGCCGCCATGTGCACCCGGATCTGGTGGGTCCGCCCGGTTTCCAGCTTGACCTCGATCAGGCTGGCGGCCCGGAACGCTTCCAGCGTGTCGTAGTGGGTCACGCTAGGGCGGCCGCCGGTGATCACCGCGAAACGCCCGTCCCCGGCGGGATGCCTGCCGATGGGCGCGTCCACGGTTCCGCGCAGCGGGTCGGGATGCCCCTGCACCAGGGCGTGGTAGCGCTTGTCCACGGCACGCTCGCGGAACGCGCGCTTGAGCGCGGAGTAGGCGGCCTCGCTCTTGGCCACTACCATCAGCCCGGTGGTGCCGGCGTCCAGCCGGTGGACGATGCCCTGCCGCTCGGCGGCCCCGGAACTGGCGATGGTATGCCCGGTGGCCCGCAGGCCGTCCAGCACGGTGGGCCCGGACCAGCCCGGTGTCGGGTGCGCGGCGACCCCGGCCGGCTTGTCCACCACGACGATGTCCTCGTCCTCGGCCACGATGGCCAGGCCCGGCACCGGCTCGGGGGCGTGTGTGACGGGCGGCGGGGGCAGGGTCACCTCCAGCCACTCGCCGGCCGGCACCCGTTCCGACTTGGCCGCCGGGCGGCCCGCGACCAGGACATTGCCGCTCGTCACCAGGTCTGCCGCGGTGGCACGGGACAATCCGAACATGCGCGCCAGCGCGGCGTCGAGCCGCTCACCGTCCAGCCCCTCGGGGACCGCCACCCGGCGCGGCCTGCCGGCCGTCACGTCTGGCTGTCCCCCGCCTGGGCCTCTCCGCCCGGCCTGCGGGCGGCGTCCTCGCCGCCGACGGCCCGGACATCCCTGCTGCCGTCCAGGCGGATCCCGCGGGCGGCCAGCAGTACGGCCAGGACCCCGCCACACACGATGCAGGAGTCGGCAACGTTGAAGACCGGCCAGTGCGGCAGCTGGATCCAGTCCACCACCTCGCCGCGGAACACCCCCGGGGAACGCAGCAGCCTGTCGGTGAGGTTCCCGGCTGCGCCGCCCAGCAGCAGGCCGAGCGTCACCGCCCAGGCCATGCTGTACAGATGCCGCGAGGTGCGCACGATGAAGAAGATCACGCCCACGGCGATGAGGGTGAACACGATGGTCATCCCCGGGCCGAAACTGAACGCGGCACCGCTGTTGCGCACCAGTTCCAGGGTGAGCAGCGTGCCGATCACCCTGACCTCCTGATCGGGCCTCAGTGTGGCCACCACGACGACCTTCGTGATCACGTCCGCCACGAAGACCGCCGCGGCGACACCGAACAGCAGGCCCACCCGGCGCGGACGACGCGGCTGCTGCGGGCCTGGTTCCTGCACTCTTAACGCCTTTCCTCGCGCTGCTTGCAGGTCACGCACAAGGTGGCACGTGGAAACGCCTGCAGGCGCGCTTTCCCGATCGGCTGGCCGCACGATTCACACACGCCAAAGGTACCGTCATCCATCCGGGCGAGCGCACGCTCGCTCAGTGACAGCAGGTCACGCGCGTTCTGGGTCAGCGCGAGTTCGTGCTCCCGCTGGAAGGTCTTGGCGCCAGCGTCGGCGGGGTCGTCGCCGGCGTCCCCGACCGCGTCACCGAGCCGCTCGGCGATCGCTGACTCGGCCTGGCTGATGTCGGCGATCAGCCCGGCGATGTCCTCCTGAAGCTGCTGGCGCACCTTCTTCAGTTCTGTTTCGGTCCAGGGCTTTTCCCCCGGGCGCACCGGAAGGGCGGCGGCGCCGGCGCCGGCGGCTGCGGCCATGGTCTGCCTCCCTCTGCAGAAACAGGTGCCCGGAGCCGGTGAATCGATCTTGAATTCGGGCAGTCCCCGGAGGATATTTCGCCATCCCGGGCTCCGCAAACGCTGCGTGCCCGGCCCCGCCACCCGCCCAGGGAGTTCCGGCCCCACCACCGCGCCCAGGTAACTCCGGCCCCACCATCCCGCCCAACTGACCCGGGCGCGGCGCATCGGATATCGTGTCAGTCTGCGAAGGCATTGATGGGGACAGCTGCCGCCGGTAGCGGCCAGGAGCGACCCGGGGACGGTGTGAGCCCGGGGGCGCGCCCAGCGGACCAGATCACCCCGGAGCCGCCGGAAGAACGGCGCTCCCACCGGCCCGCCCGGCCGGGAGTGGCTCAGTAGAACCGGCCGCGCGAATTGAGCGGGCCGCGATCCAGCCCAGCCGGGCGAAATCGCGGTCAAGGAGGGTGGTACCGCGGGACAGCCGCCGGCCACGTCCCGTCCCTCCAGCGATCCGTGCACTAGCAGCCACCCCGGCCGTGCCGACCGTTGGAGGAGTCCGATGCCCCCGTCAGGCGCTCAAGGCGCTGCCTACTTCCCGGCCGTGCCCGCGGCGATCGACCTGCCCGCGATGGAACACGAGATCCTCCAGCGCTGGCGGGACGGCAAGGTCTTCGACCGCACCCTGGACCGGACGGCTACCGGGCAGATCTGGACGTTCTACGAGGGGCCGCCGACCGCGAACGGCATGCCCGGCGTGCACCACATCGAGGCCCGGGTCTTCAAGGACCTCTTCCCCCGGTTCAAGACCATGCAGGGCTTCCATGTGCCCCGCCAGGCCGGCTGGGACTGCCACGGCCTGCCGGTGGAGGTCGCGGTCGAGAAGGAACTCGGGCTTTCGGGGAAGAAGGACATCGAGGCGTACGGCATCGCCGCGTTCAACCAGCGCTGCCGGGAGTCGGTGCTGTTGCATGTGGACGCCTTCGAGGAGCTCACCAACCGGCTGGGCTACTGGATCGACCTGTCCAGCGCGTATCGCACGATGGACTCCAGCTACGTCGAGTCCGTCTGGTGGTCGCTCAAGGAGATCTTCCGTGAGGGCCTGCTGGTCAAGGACTACCGGATCAGCCCGTACTGCCCGCGCTGCGAGACCGCCCTGTCCGACCACGAGATGGGCCAGCCGGACGTGTACCGCCCGGTGACCGACCCGGGCGTAACGGTGCGGTTCCCGCTGCTGACCCTGCCCGCGGCGGCCACGCCGCTGCTGACCGGGGCGGACCTGCTGGTCTGGACCACCACCCCGTGGACCCTGGTGTCCAACACGGCCGTGGCCGTCCACCCCGGGGAAAGCTACGTGGTGGCCCGCCAGGCTGGCGGCCAGCAGGCCGTCGTGGTGGCGGAACAGCTGATGCCGCGGGTGCTGGGCGAAGAGTGGCACGTCGCGGCCCGGCTGCGCGGCTCCGACCTGGTCGGGGCGACCTACCGGCCACCGTTCACCCTGGTTGACATCCCCGGTGCGCACCGGGTGGTTCCCGGGACGTTCGTGACCACGGAAGACGGGACCGGCCTGGTGCACATGGCGCCCGCGTTCGGTGCCGACGACATGGAGACCAGCCGGGCCCACGGGCTGCCGGTGGTCAACCCGGTCCGGCCGGACGGGCGGTTCGAGGAGTCGGTGCCCCTGGTCGGCGGGCTGTTCTTCAAGGACGCCGACGAGTCCCTGGTCCGCGAGCTGACCGAGCGCGGCCTGCTGTTCCGCAGCGAGCCGTACCAGCACAGCTACCCGCACTGCTGGCGGTGCCACACGCCACTGCTGTACTACGCGCTGCCGTCCTGGTTCATCCGGACCACGCAGATCAAGGACCGGCTGCTGGCCGAGAACGAGCGGACCAACTGGCAGCCGGCCACAATCAAGGAGGGCCGGTACGGGGAGTGGCTGCGCAACAACGTGGACTGGGCGCTGTCCCGCACCCGGTACTGGGGCACGCCGCTGCCGCTGTGGGAGTGCGGCGAGCACCACCTGACCTGCGTGGGGTCAGTCGCCGAGCTGAGTGAGCTGGCCGGCCGCGACCTGTCGGAACTGGACCCGCACCGGCCGTACGTGGACGCCGTGGTGATCGCCTGCCCCGAGTGCGGCGGCCCCGCGCAGCGCGTGCCTGAGGTGATCGACGCCTGGTACGACTCGGGCTCGATGCCGTTCGCCCGGCTCGGCGCCCCGTGGCGCAACGAGGAGGAGTTCCGCCGCGCCTACCCGGCCCAGTTCATCTGCGAGGCGATCGACCAGACCCGGGGCTGGTTCTACTCGCTGATGGCTGTCGGCACCCTTGTCTTCGACCGGTCCTCCTATGAGAACGTGGTGTGCCTCGGCCTGGTAGTGGACGAGCACGGCCGCAAGATGAGCAAGCACCTGGGCAACGTGCTCGAGCCCCTGCCGCTGATGGATGCGCACGGTGCCGACGCGGTCCGGTGGTTCTTCGCCGCCTCCGGCTCGCCCTGGTCGACCCGGCGTATCGGGTCGGCCACGCTCGAGGAGATCGTCCGCAAGGTGCTGCTGACGTACTGGAACACGGTCTCCTTCCTGGCCCTGTACGCCAATGCCGGGGCTGCCCAGGGAGCGGCGTGGCGCCCGGAGATGCTGGCCAGTGCCCCGCCGCCGGCCGCCAGGCCGCTGCTGGACAGGTGGGCGCTGAGCGAGCTGACGATCGTCACATCCGAGGTCACGGCCGCCCTGGAGGAGTTCGACACCGCCGCCGCCGGGCGCCGGCTCGCCGCGTTCGTGGACGATCTGTCCAACTGGTACGTGCGCCGGTCCCGGCGCCGGTTCTGGCAGGGACCGGGGACGCCCGAAGGGGCCGCGGCATTCGCCACCCTGTACCAGTGCCTGGAGACACTCACCCGGCTGATGGCGCCGATCGTGCCGTTCCTCACCGAATACGTCTGGGGGCTGCTGCGTGGCCCCGAGGACCCCGACTCGGTGCACCTCACCACCTGGCCGGTCGCCGGTCCGGCCCTGGTGGACCGGCAGCTTTCCGAACAGATGGGCCTCGCCCGGCGGCTGGTGGAACTGGGCAGGTCGGCCCGGGCCGCGGCGTCACTGGGCATCCGCCAGCCGCTCCCCCGCGCGCTGGTGAGCGCGCCCGGGTTCGCCGGGCTGCCCGCCGAGCTCCGCGGCCAGGTGGCCGGTGAGCTCAACGTCCGGGGCCTGGACGCGCTCAGCACGGTCGCCGATGACCTGGTCGACCACGTCGTGAAGCCAAACTTCCGCACGCTCGGCCGCCGCTTCGGCAACCGTACCCAGTCGGTCGCGCGAGCCATCACCGCCGTGGATCCCGGCACGCTGGCCGGCCAGCTGGCGGCCGGCGAGGCGTCGGTCGTGGTAGACGGCGAGCCGGTGACGATCGGGCCGGACGACGTGATCGTGACCCAGACCCCGCGTGCCGGATGGTCGGTGGCCAGCGACGGCGGCGAGACGGTGGCGCTGGACCTCGACGTCACACCGGAACTGCGCCGCGAGGGGATGGCCCGCGATGTGATCCGGCTGGTCCAGGACGCCCGCAAGGCGGACGGCCTGGAGGTTACCGACCGGATCACACTGCGCTGGGAGGCGGCGGACCCTGAGCTCGCCACGGCGCTGACCGAGCACGGGCAGCTCATCGCGGGCGAGGTCCTGGCCACCGAGTTCGGGCCACGCGAGACCGCCGGCGACGGGCCCACGGCGGCGCCGGACGCGGGGGCCGGGCATCGCGGCGAGGACCTGGGCCTGACCTTCTGGATCCGCCGGTCCTGAGGGCGGCGGTCAGGCGGAGGGGCCGGGCTTGTCCGGCTGGCATGCCTTGCAGGGCACCAGCCCGGTGGCCCCGGCTTCCCGGCCGGCCATGGTCTCCAGGTCGGCGTCGCTGAGGAAGCGGATCAGGATGCATCCCCGCCGGTGGTACCTGGCCACCCCCGGCACGATGGTCACCTCGTCGTCCGGGGGTGCGCTGTCGGTGCCATCGTCGTCCCCCGCCCGGCCGCCGTCCACGGCGGCGTCCTGGTCTCCGGCTGCCCCCGCACTATCGGTGCCTTCGGAGGCATCGGCACCGGCGGCAAGGTCCGCCCCGGCGGCACTCTCACTGTCGGTGGCGTGCTCTCCGGCACCGCTGTCTTCTCCGGCACCGCTGTCTTCTCCGGCACCGCTGTCATCTCCGGCACCGCTGTCATCTCCGGCACCGCTGTCATCTCCGGCACCGCTGTCATCTCCGGCACCGCTGTCATCTCCGGCACCGCTGTCATCTTCGACGGCGCCGGCATCTTCGACGGCACTGTCACCGCCGGCCTGGTCCGCATCGGCCGGGCCGGGTCCGGCCGCGTCCGCTGCGTCGTCGGCGCCGGTCCCGGCCAGGACGTTTTCCCCGCCGCCAGCGTCCGCGCGGGTGCCCTCGGGCGGGACGCTCTCAGCCCCGTCACTCCTGAGAGCGTCGCTCAGAGCGGCGTCGCCCCCGGCAGCAGCGCTCGTGTCCCTGTCATCCCCGGCCTCGCCACCCGGCGCGGGACGGTCACGACCGGGTTCCGCGGGCTGATCCCATGTGCGGCTGGAGCGGCCGCCGGACCAGGCGCTCCACACGCTGCCAGCGTCTTGGCCGACCTCTCCGGCTACGGCCTCGGCGCTGTCTGCTGCTGCGGGCTCGCGACCGCCTGACGCCCGCCCGGCCCCGGTCGGCTCCCGTTCCTCTCCGGGCCTGGCCAGGTCGCCCACATACCGTGGGACCATCCGGCTCCACCGGGAGTCGCCGCGTTCGGCCACGGGCCGCGCGCCCTCCCCCGGGCCCTCATCCGGCCGGTCCGGCGCCGGCGAGGTCCCGGCGCGGTCACATGGTGCGGGCTCGGCGGGCCTGGGCGACCAGGCCGGCTCCGGCTCGTCGTGGCCTGGCCCGGCGGGGTGTTGTTTGGCTGCGGAACCGGCGCCCATGGCCCGTGGGCCCGCGGTGGCCGACCAGGCGGGCCGCACTTGGTCTTGGCCCTCGCTGCCCGCGCTCTCCTCGCCGACCCGGTCCCAGAGCTCCTCGTCGCGGCTGCGCTCGCCGTGGGGCTGGCGGCGTGCCACGTCGCCCCAAGCTCTGGCCGCGCGCCCGCCGGGTGGCGGCAGCCGGAAATCTCCGGCTGGGTCCCCGGCCGCTGCCCGCTCCCGGTCGCGCCCGGGCCCGGCGGGCCGCCGCGCCGACTCGCGCCCGGCCGGCTCCCGGCCGCCCCCTTCCCGTGTAGCCCGCGCACGGTCACCCAAGAGGCGCGCGGCGGCCTCGTCCCCCTCACGGCCGGAGCGGTCACGTTCGGTCCGTGCCCGGTCACCGCGCGCGGGCTCGCGGTGGGCGGGAGTGCCTGCCGCCGGTTCCCGTGGCACCGGTCCGCTCCCGGTGGCCGCCGATCCCGTGGAACGTCCCCGGGTGGCCGGGTGGCCCGCCGAGTGCTCACCGACGCGGCGGGCCGGCGCCGGGCCGCCCTTGGCGGCTATGGCACCTGGCCACCGGCCGGAGCCGGTGCCGCTGGCCGTGGCCTTCCGCACCCTTTCGGCAAGATCATCGTGGTCTTGGCGGTCGCCGCGCCCACCGCCGCGCCCGGCGCGAGCCCGGTCGCCTGCCATCTGAGCGGCACCGGACGGTCCGGTGCCGGCGAACCCGGCCACGGCCGACCGGAGACTGGCCGGGTCAGCGGCTGCCCAGCCGCGCTGGGTGCCGCCCGCTCCGGCGTCCCCGAAAAGCTCTCGGCGCCGGAGCAGAACTCCGGCGCCGAGGGTGACCGCCGCGAGGATGCTCACGGCGATCGACAGGTAGACAAGCACCAGGCTGGCCGAGACTACCCCGGCCACGAGAGTCACCATCGCCGCAGCGCTGAGGAGGGCGCTGGACCGGATCACGTGCGTCCTCCCACAGCCCGGCACGGCGCGCCGGGCTGTCCGCTACCGGCGGTCGTGTGAAGGGCCGTCCGAGGGGTGGAAGCCCCCGTTGTGCCCTCCGGGCTCAGGCGAACCGACGTAGGCGCCGGTGACCGCTGGCTGGCCATTGCGGGATTCCATGCGGGAGGACATGCCCCCGACCGACGACTGCGCCCCGGCGATCGCCGGGAAGGTACCACTGTCCGCGGCCCCCGCCTCCAGGTCGCGGAGCTGGCCTTCCAGGTACGCCTTGAGCCTGCTGCGGTACTCGCGTTCGAACGCGCGCAGGTCGTCGACCCGGCGCTCGAGCTCTTCGCGCTGCTGGACAAGGGAGCCCATGGCCTGACGGTGCCGCTCCTGCGCGTCGCGCTCCAGGCTCTCCGCCCGGGCCCGCGCGTCGCTGGTGATCTGCTCCGCCTGCCGCCTGGCCTTGCCCAGGATCTCGTCCGCCTCGCGGCGCGCCCGGCCCAGGGTCTCGTCCGCCTCGCGGCGCGCGTCGGCGATGGCCTGGTCGGCGGTCTGCTGGGCGAGGGCCAGGACACGAGCCGCCGTGTCCATGTTGTCCTCGCTCGGCATGCCCACCCGGACCGGCTCGGGCCGGTGCTCCGGCTCGGGCATCATCGGCTCGGGAGCCAGCATCTCCGGCTCGGGGTCGGCCAGCGGAGAACTGAGCGCGGACACGGCCGACTTGCCGCCGCGCAAGCACTCAGCCAGCTTGGACCGGAGTTCCTCGTTCTCCTGGATCAGCCGGTCCAGCTCGACCTCGACCTCGTCGAGGAAGGCGTCGACCTCTTCCTCGTCGTAGCCGGGCCGGAGCCTCGTGGTGCTGAACTGCTTATTTCGCACGTCTGCGGGCGTCAGCGGCATCTCGTCTCCTTGGTGCGCTGCAAGTCTGTTCCTATGGGACGGTACCTGATCACAACAGCCCGACGGCGTTGATCAGGAGAAGTACCACGAAGAACAGAACCATGAAGCTGAGGTCCAAGGCCACACTACCGAGCCTCAGCACGGGGATGAACCGGCTTAGGAATTTCAGCGGCGGGTCGGTTGCGGTGAACACGGTTTCGGCCACAACAAGCACCGGCCCGCGGGGTGACCAGGACCGGGACAACGCCTGGATCCAGCTGAAGATCAGTCTGCCGATGAGCAACAGCAGATAGATCCACAGGACGTATGTCAAGACGATCTTTACTAGCGCCACGTCCCTGTCCTGCTCTCGCGACTCCGCGGCAGCCACAACAGGGCGGGCCTTCCGGCCGGCGCCGAGCCGCCTGGCCCAGGGCTGCCTAACTCTGGTTGAAGAAGCCCCTCTCGGCGATCCGGGCTTTATCTTCGGCTGTCACCTCTATGGACGCGGGTGACAGCAGGAAGACCCTGTTGGTCACCCGGTCGATGCTTCCGCGAAGGCCGAAGATCAGACCGGCGGCGAAATCGACGAGCCGCTTAGCGTCACTGTCGACCATTTCCGTCAGGTTCATGATGACCGGGGTGCCCTCGCGGAAGTGCTCACCGATCGTCCGGGCCTCATTGTATGTGCGCGGATGCAGCGTCGTGATCCGGGTGAGATCGGCAGTCTGGCGCACGGGCGCGGGACGGCCGACCTCGCCGTTCGGGGTGTCGCCGTCGTAGCCCGCACGCGGCGTGACCTGCTCCCCCCCGGCACCGGGCGCCGCGTTCTCGTCGTCCTCGTAGCCGGCGTAGTCCTCCTCGAAGGAGTCGTAGCCGTCCTCGTAGGCCACCTCGTCCTCGACAAGGCCGAGATAGACCGCCATCTTGTGGATCGCGCCGGCCATCCGTCAGCCCTCCGTGGTCCCTGGCCTGCCATTCGCTGCGACGGACATTACCTGACGAAGCCCGGCCGGCCGCCGAGCAACGCCGTACCGACGCGAACGTGTGTCGCGCCGGCCGCAATAGCTGCTTCCAAATCGCCGCTCATTCCCGCTGACACTATGACGGCACCGGGATATACGGCACGCACCGCGCCGGCGATTCGCGGAAGTGGCGCGAATGCCTGGGCCGGGGGCACGCCGAGCGGCGCCATCGCCATCACACCGCCCAGCACCAGTCCCTCCTCCTCGGCCACCGCGGCGGCAAGGGCGGGCACTTGGGGCTCGGGGACGCCGCCGCGGGCCTCGTCCTGGTCCAGGCTGACCTGGACAAGGCAGGTGACGGACCGGCCCGCCTTCCTGGCCGCCGCGCCCAGCGCATGCACCAGCCTGAGCCGGTCTACCGAGTGCACGACCCCGGCATAACCGACCACGCTGGCTGCCTTGTTTGTCTGGAGCTGCCCGATGAAATGCCAGGTGAGCACCGGTGCGAGGTCCGCACATTGGGCAGCCTTGGGCGCTGCCTCCTGGTCCCGGTTCTCCCCCACGTCCCGCACGCCGAGCTCACTGAGCAGCCGCACGTCCGAGGCCGGGAACGTCTTGGTCACCGCGACCAGGGTCGCCTCGCCCGGATCCCGCCCCGCCGCCACGCACGCGTCCGCGATCCGCCCCCGCACCGCCTTCAGCCGTGAGCCGAGTTCCGCCCGCCGCCCCTGCACATCCGTCACATCCACATCATCACCCCAGCCGGCAGGGGCCGGAGCCAACGCAGAGCCAGGACCTACTTCAGGAAGTCCGGCACATCGAGCTCGTCGTCCTCTTCGAACACAACGCTCCGCCGGCGCGTGGTGGCCGCGTCGAACATGCGTGCCGCGGCGCTGCTGTCGGTACGGTGCCGCGCCGGGACCGCACCGGTGGCCGCGGCTACCTGCTTGGCGTCCTCCCCGCCCAGGTCCTCCACATCGGTGTCGCTGGCCTCAGCAGAAGGCTCGGCGGTACCCGCGGCTGGCTCCGGCTCGGCGTCCGCCGCGTCCGCCCGCGGGAGCGTCACGCTGGCGGGCGGCTCCATGGCCACGCTCTCCGCCACCAGGCGCTCAGCCGGCGCAGCATCGAGCGCATGCGCGCTCGCGGAGTGGCCGTTACCGGTGCCGAATCCGCCGGTGCTGGAAAAGGAGGCGGCTCCGGGGATGGTGGCACGGGCGTCCAGCGCGGGCCGGGCCATGACCGGCTGCGCGGTCAGCACGTGCCGCGCGCCCGCCTCGTCGAACCCGGCCGCGATGACGGTGACCCGCACCTCGTCGCCGAGGGCGTCGTCGATGACCGCGCCGAAGATGATGTTGGCGTCAGGCGCAGCCGAGTTGGCGACAAGCTGGGCCGCCTCGTTGATCTCGAACAGCCCGAGGTCCGAGCCGCCCTGGATGGACAGCAGGACGCCGTGCGCACCGTCGATGCTCGCCTCAAGCAGCGGGCTGGAGATAGCCATCTCCGCGGCGGCCACGCTGCGGTCGTCCCCGCGGGCGGAGCCGATGCCCATCAGGGCCGAACCGGCGCCGGACATGACCGATTTGACATCGGCGAAGTCCAGGTTGATGAGGCCGGGGGTGGTGATCAGGTCGGTGATGCCCTGGACACCGGACAGGAGCACCTGGTCGGCGGCCTTGAACGCGTCCAGGACGCTGACGTGGCGGTCGGAGATGGACAGCAGCCGGTCGTTCGGGATCACGATGAGCGTGTCCACCTCGCTGCGCAGCCGCTCGATGCCGATCTCGGCCTGGGAGGCCCGGCGCTTACCCTCGAAGCCGAACGGCCGGGTGACCACGCCGATCGTGAGCGCGCCGAGGGAACGCGCCACATTGGCCACCACGGGGGCGCCGCCGGTGCCGGTGCCGCCGCCCTCGCCCGCGGTCACGAAGACCATGTCCGCGCCCTTGAGGACTTCCTCGATCTCCTCGCGGTGGTCCTCGGCCGCCTTGGCCCCCACGTCGGGGTTGGCGCCGGCCCCAAGCCCGCGGGTCAGTTCGCGGCCGACGTCCAGCTTGACGTCGGCATCACTCATGAGCAGCGCTTGCGCATCCGTGTTGATCGCGATGAACTCAACGCCCTTGAGCCCCTCTTCGATCATCCGGTTTACGGCATTGACGCCGCCCCCGCCGATACCGACGACCTTGATGACCGCCAAATAGTTCTGCGGTGCTGCCACGAGGAGGGCCCTTTCCGCTTGTCTGCCGCTATCGTGTTCCTGCCCTATTGGCCGTGCGGCCGGTTTAATCCGCTCAACCGGGGAACCGGCCGCTCGCGCGGCCCGCCGAAGTGCATCCCCGCAGTGGCGGCTGGGCATTTCCGCGAATTTCCGTCCCTCAAAACCCTCACTCTCAACCTGAGATTTAGAGTTATGCTATGGTGACGATTGATACGGACAGTAGGGTTGCCCAGAACCTGGGTCAACTCGCCACGCCCGAGGCGAGTCAGCATGCTCGCTGATCTTTCATCACCCGGACGCAGGCCAGCCTCCCGAATCCACCTCTCGCTTTCCCCCCAGGAGCCGATGCGCCGCTGCGGGCTGCGGTGGGGCGTGGTCAAGGCCCGATGCGCCGCGGCCGGCTGCGGTGGGAGGCGTGGCGAGGGCCGGATGCGCCGTAGCGGGCTGCGGGGGTCTGGCAGACCGCGTTCAGCCGGCTGCCAGAGTGCCGCGAGCCGTCACTCCTCGCCGCCATCAGCACCAGATCAGCCCTTGATCATCGCTGTCCCGACGCCGCTGACGTCGTACACCCGGGCCCGGCGCCGCATCAGGATCAGCAGTTCCTTGGCTTTGACCTGTGCCCGCTCGGTCCCGCCCCAGACGACGACCACCCCGTTGGCGAGTTGCACCGACACCTTGTTCGGCCCGCCGGTGGTGACAATGCGCACTTTCCGTGCGACATGCCATGGGAGCTCGGCCAGCACGGTCGCGGCCGCGCGCACCGCCGGGCTGCCGCGCAGGCTGCCACCGGCGGTGTTCACCGTGAGCAGGGGAAGCCCCGGCGGCCGGCGGGTGACCTCACGGAAGTTCACCCCGAACGCATCCACCAGGGCGTACCCGCCGTGCACCGGCATGGCGAACACCGCCTTGCGCAACTGAATGCTGATCACCAGCGTGCTCGGCCAGTTTCTGCTGACCTGGGCGGACTGCACCTGTTTGAGCCGGGCGACCCGCTGTGCGATTTCGCCGGTGTTGACCCAGATGAGCGGCTGGCCGCGATCGACCCGGGCGACGGCGAGCACCTGCCCGGTGGAGACCGCCTTGCCCGTGCCGTTGACCTGGACCGAGCGCACCACCAGCAGCGTAGAACCGAGCAGGGCCCAGGCCATTACGCCCACGATCGCCGCCGCGGTGAGCGCGACGAGCACCGCCTTCCAGTGTGGCCGGCGCCGGCCGTCCCGGCCGCGCCACGGCCAGCTGACCCGCCACTGGGGCGGCCGGGGCGCGCGGTCCGGGCTCTGCCCCTGACGCGGCCCTGGGCGCGCTCCGCCCTTGGCGCCAGCACCTGGTCCGCCGGGCCGCCGCGGCGGCCCGGAAACTCTGCTAGCCATCAGGCGGCTCCCCCCGTTGCCGCAGTGCCGACACGATCAGCGGGCCGAGCGTGGTCACGTCCCCGGCACCCATGGTGAGCACGAGGTCCCCGGGCCGGGCGGCCGCCGCCACGGCCGCGGGCAGGTCGGCGCGGTCCGGGATGAAGCGCGCCCGGCCGCCCGGCACCGCCCGTGCGATGAGCAGCCCGCTGACCCCCGGTTCCGGGTCTTCACGGGCCGCGTACACGTCCAGCACGAACGCCTCGTCGGCCAGGCCGAGCGCGGCGCCGAACTCCGCCGCGAAGATCCGGGTCCGGCTGAACAGGTGCGGCTGGAACGCGGCCAGGACCCGCCCCGACGGCCGGATCTCATGGGCCGTGCGGAGATCGGCGGCCAGTTCGGTGGGGTGGTGCGCGTAACTGTCGAGCACCAGCACCCCGGCGGCCTCCCCCTTCGGCTCCATCCGGCGGCGCACGCCGCGGTACGCGGCCAGCCCCGCGGCGGCCTGCCCCGGATCCAGGCCGAGTTCCACAGCGGCGGCGTAGGCGGCGGTCGCGTTCAGTGCATTGTGCCGGCCAGGTACGCCGACCTCCAGCGGGGCCGGCGACGGCGCGCCGGGGCCAGCCGCTGGCCCGGACACGCTGAAGCGCACGGTCATGCCGTGCGAACGCACGCCGGTGAGCCGGTAGCCGGCGTCCGGGGCCTCGCCGTAGGTGCGGACCCGCACCCCGGCCTTTGCCGTCGCGGCGGCGAGCGCCCGGGCGCCGGGGTCATCGGTGCAGGCGATCAGCACCCCGCCCGGCGCGATCTGCCGGGCGAACTCCGCGAACGCCGCCTCGATCTGGCCGAGGTCGGCGTAATTGTCGAGGTGGTCGGCTTCCACGCTGGTGACGATGGCCAGTTCGGGGGCGAGCATCAGGAAGGAACCGTCGCTCTCGTCGGCCTCGGCGACGAACATGGCCCCGGTGCCGTCGCCGGCGCCCAGGCCGGTCTCGGTGAGGATGCCGCCGATCACGTACCCCGGGTCGGCGCCGCCGTGCCGCAGGATCGTGGTGAGCATGCTGGTGGTGGTGGTCTTGCCGTGGGTGCCCGCCACGGCGATGCCGCGGCGGCCCAGCATCACGCTGGCCAGGGCCGCGGCGCGGTGCAGGACACGCAGGCCGCGCCGGTGCGCTTCGGCCAGTTCCGGGTTGTCCTCGCGGATCGCGGTGGACACCACCAGCGTGTCGGCGCCGTCGATGTTGGCCGCGCCGTGCCCGACATACACCTCCGCGCCCTGGCCGGCCAGGGCGGTGAGCAGGTCGCTGGCCGCGGCGTCGCTGCCGGAGACCTTCACCCCGCGGGCGAGCATGATCCGGGCGATGCCCGACATGCCCGCCCCGCCGATGCCGGTGAAATGCACCCGGCCGAGCTCCGGCAGGGGCACCGGGGCCACCCGGCTGACCAGGCTTCCCATGTCAGCTCACCGCCCGTGCGCCGCGCGCCTGCGGGGATGCCGGCTCGCGATGATGTTCATCACCTCGTAGGCCATCCGGTCGTCGGCGTCCCGGCTGCCCAGCCGCGCCGCGGCCGCCGACATGCCCGCCACGAGCGGGGCATCCAGTATCACCGGCAGCAGCACCTCGCTGATCCACCGCGGGCTCAGCACCGC
>Ga0209166_10000894_pt1 | contig 27750 bp, 23 predicted proteins | sample Coa_R1_3_FD_187151 | JGI IMG/M metagenome (GOLD analysis project Ga0209166, IMG submission 187151) | Surface soil microbial communities from Centralia Pennsylvania, which are recovering from an underground coalmine fire - Coalmine... | ecosystem: Environmental > Terrestrial > Soil >...
GCAGGAAATCGATCGGCTGGCCTCGCTTGACGAGCTCGGCAACAGTCGACTGAACGCTGGACGGCTTGTCCAGATCCAGCGCCAGCGGCGTGAAAATCGCTCTTTTGTTCTCAGCCGCGAGTTGAGCGGCCGCTTGCTGGGCCCCGGTCAGGCTGCGCCCGGTGACGATGATCTCGCGGTAGCCCTCTATGGCGAGCAGGCGGGCTGCCGCATGGCCGAGCCCGGAAGTAGCGCCGGTGACGAGTGCAATCGAAGGTTTCATAGGCCTCTCCGTGGTGAAGGGTGAAGGCTCAAGTCGTGAGGCCCCACGAGGCCAGAATCGGCTTGCTAATTTAGAACTATTTGGTTTTATAATGGTGGAATGAAGGTGTCAAGGAGTTTCGAACTAAATGATTCAAAAAAACACCAGGCGGCGGGGTCGACCGCGCAGTTTCGACGAGACGGGGGCGCTGGAGAAGGCGACTCAGGTGTTCTGGTCGAAAGGCTACGATGGAGTAACGATTGACGATCTCGTCGCAGGGATGGGTGTGGGACGGCCCAGCTTGTATGCCATCTTTGGGGATAAGCGGGCGATATTCTTGCGCGTACTTAAGGCGTACGCAGAACGCAAGGGCGCAGCGGCCGCCAAGGCACTCCTCGCGCCACAGACGCTTCGCGACTCGATTGCGGGCTTTCTGAAGTACGCCGTCGAAAGTGCGACTGAGAAAGGGTCCGCCCGGGGCTGCCTTCTGATCTGCGTCGCACCGCTTGTGAACGACGCTGACGTTCAGCGGTTCTTGCAGAATGCGGCCACTGGCGGCGCGGCGCTGGTGGAGCGCCGGTTCCGGGACGCCATCAGCGCGGGAGAAATCCCATCTGACTTTCCCGCAGCCGAGCGTGCTCGCCAAGTCACGGATTTAGCGCGTGGGCTGACTATGCGTGCGCAGATAGGCATGCCGCGTAAGACGCTCCTCAAAGATGCTGAGGAAGCGGCCGAGTTGGTGCTCCTGCCGCGCCTGAAGGCCATCGGCAAGCAGAAGCTATAATTTCTCTCGCCGGCGCTCCACAAGACTGGACGCAGCAATAAGGTCGAGACTTCTTCGTTGTGGCGCAAATCGATTGCGGGAGGCGAGAGCGGTCAAGATCATCATGGGAACCTTCGACGATGTCCAGGCAGCCGAAAAGCGGATGAATGAAGCGAAAGCAGCCCTGGAGCGTTACATTGATCGTCCTCCGGACGAACCAGTTGATCACGAACTTCATCTCCAGCTTATACAAAAACTACGAGTCACTACGGATGAATATGCGAAGCAGATCGCAACTTTCATCCCATAACTGATCCGAGTGACCATTGCCGCGCTGACTGTCACCAACGCGCAGGGATTTCGATTCCGCCTGCCGTTCGCTTGCATGTGTCGCATGGGCAGTCATATTCTGACTGATCCATCTTTTTCGAATCTGGATCACAGATCTGCGGATCTTTAGTGATGGGAAACGCAAGAGAACGGGGACTAGCGCCGGACCACTTTGCTGTGCCTGATATTGCTCCACCGTCAGTAACGGTGATGGCGTGGTAATTGAGTTGACGGAGTGCGGTTGCGCTGCAAACGTAAACAGCGAACAGGGTGTGGAATAATCGGCGCATACGTGCCTTTCGATGCTGATGGTATTCGTGCGACGTTCTCAACCATGCAGCAGAAAAAATCCAGCCCTGCCGGTCCAAACGAGAGCGAAGCGTTGTTATGCAGGGTCTTAGAAGTTCAAAGGGGAGAGCCATTGCGCTAAGCGCAAGCTTGGGGATTTGGAGTCTTCTTTAGCATGGTCTGAGAATCCGCGCGTGTCGAGATTACAAACGTAACTATGACGCCGCATTCTCTAGATCATGCAGATGTTGGGACGATTGAGCGCGACGCTGCACGAGCCTCGCGCCGAAGTCGCTCTAACGACTGTGGGTTTCTGGGGGCATCCACCTTCGGGCAGGAACTTCAAGCAACGAATCGCCCAAGCTCGGTATCTTGATGGCTCACCAGATCACGCCAGTAGGATGATGATCCGCCCAAGCCGTGGAGGAGGAGCATCCTGAGTATGATCTCGGACCAAGAAAGCGGTGCAGGTCGGGTCATTGTGCTGCAAGCGCGGAGGCCTGCTCCAGCGCAGTGGGTAACAGTAATCGGGTTTTTACGCCGAACATTTCATAATCCGAGAAAAGCCCCCGACACCAATACGTGTTGCCCTGATCGGCTTGCGTCGCGATGGTGACTGGGACAAGGTACCGCGCTCCATCCTTCTCGAGCCAGCCGTAAGTCATCACTCCCCACCAGCGGTACCAGGGGCCCGAAAGGTTAAGGGTTTCCGAGATCCTTAAGATGATCCCAGACTCGTCCGTCCAGACTTCACCGTGGCAATCGTAGAACTTCGTCGTGCTCCGCTGGAAGAAGCCGTAATTCATGACAAACCGAAACGGGCACACCTTGTCCTCGACCTTCGCTTCGTACTGGAATACATGGAGGGTTCGACCACCGACAACGGCGTCAGTCGCTTGATGAATCTTCAGATTAAGCTCCGTCCCAACCAACTCAGGAAGATAAGACCACTCATCGCCAGAGACTATGGCGGGGATCAGCGGCGGGAAAGGGACTTCGTCGTAGAGCTTCTTACCGCCGGGGCGACGCCAATGTTGCCAGCCGTCGACGATGAGCGTCTCGTATGCGTCCGCCATCTGCGGGTCGCCGTTGTCATGACCCCAAGCGAAAGTTTCCGTCGCGATGAAGTTATGCATTGAGTCGGCGAGATGCTGCGCTGTGCGGCGTAGCTTGCTTACCTCGGGCAGTTCCGGCGTGCGCTGCGAAGGAACTTCGGCGCGCGGCCAGATATAAGGCCGGTACATGTCCGCGGCAACAGGAGAAACGAAAACAGTCTTCGGAAAAAGAGTCGCTTGCAGATATGGCTGTGCCCGCGAAATAAAGTCCGAAAGCTCCTTGACCGGCACAGCGAGTGCGATGCGGTCTTTTCCCTCGCCCAGTTCGCTGAGGACAGCGATGATTTTCTTTGTCCTGCTGTCAACCACAATGCCGCCGCTAGCGCCTCCGTGTACGCGACCTTCCTCGTAGCTAAAGGCAAACAGACCTTCGCGGGTCTCGCCTATGAACTTGGCTCGCCAGCAAACCAGCCCGCGCTTCGGATTCCAGTTGAACGGGTAGGCGTAGATGTCCGCTTTGGGGCCGTTTCCCAAATCGTCCGTGGCGAAGCCGATGCCATGGAAGTGCTTGAGAGGACGCTTCATCTCGTAAATTGCAAGATCATGAGCCGGAGTGTATTTCAGCGATCCGCCGCCCCCGTTTATCTCTCGCGCACCAGCGTCGTCCGGGCCGGAATCGAGATAGCGGTGCGCGGAGAACACTCCCTTGATGCGGATGTACTTGCCCATGACCTTAGCGACGTGGTAGTTAGTGCCCACGAAGCGGCACTCTTTGTCCAGGCAAAAAGCCGTGCCGAACTTAATGGAAAACGGGGCAAGGTGCTTGATGTTGGGCTTGAAATCCGTGACTGGAAAGACCACCTGCTCGGGAACAAGTTCCTGAGCGCACACCGGAAGGGTTATGGCGAACCAGAGGAGTAGAGTCCACACGCTTGGGCGGCGGAGTGCCTCGCGAGGACGGGCGCGAAGACTAGACAAGTTTTGAGAGTCTGTCTGGCGGGCGCAACGGTTGTGTCTATCTTTCGCTGACTGTAGCGGCAGATCTGCTCCTCCTAGTGAGACTTCATAAACGTAGGTTCTGGGGGTGCCCGGACTTGGCTGGGATCTGACGCCTCGTGGAAAACTGATCCTTATATCGCAGCTTGAGCCTGTGAAGTGCCCCCATTTGCTGTACCACTTTCGATGTTAGTTCTCGGTTGATTGTCGGTTTCAGCGGGGATGAGGCGCGGAGCAGGGGCGGCGTTTGAGCCCCTGCTTCGCTTCCAGCTCTGTATAGACCTTCCACTCATGCCCGCATCTCCACTAGTGTTCTGGCAAACTCCGCCGGTGGCAGATACTTCAACGAACTATGCGGTCGCTGTTCGTTGTAATCCTGCCGCCAGGTTTCGATTTTCCGTCGCGCATCACTCAAACTCGTGAACCAGTTCGCATTCAGGCATTCATCTCGCAGCCGCCCATTGAAGCTTTCCGCATAAGCGTTTTGCACCGGCTTGCCGGGCTGGATGAACTCCAGTCGCACCCCTCGTTCTTCGCTCCAGGCCGCTAAGGCTCGACCGCGAAACTCCGGTCCGTTATCCAACACAATGGCTTCTGGCAAACCTCTTTCGCTGGCAATCCGATCCAGCACACGTCGCACCCGTAATCCGCCTAGAGAAGTATCGACTTCAATCGCCGGACATTCCCGAGTGCAATCGTCTACCACCGTCAACATGCGAATCACTCTTCCCGTGCTCACGCAATCACTGACGAAATCCATCGACCACTTTTCGTTCGGCCGACGCGCTGCCGGCTTGCTTGCTGGCCCAACCCATCGGATTCGCCGTCGCTGCCGGATCCTCATCGCCAAGCACTCCTCGCGATACAGGTGATACACGCGCTTGTGATTGACTGCCGCCCCTTCTCGCACCAGCATTGCCGTCAGCCGCCGATATCCGAACCGCATGCGCTTGGAAGCCAGCTCTTTCAGTCGTGCCCGCAAGCTCATATCGCGCTCCGCTTTCCGCGCTCGATATCGATAGGTCGAACGTCCCATTCCCAGCAGCCTGCAGGCGTGCCGCTCACTCATCTCGTACTCCCTTCCACATAACTCACGGCTGCCCGAAGTCCCGCAGGCACTACCAGTTTTTTGAGAGCACATCCTTCAGCGCCCGGTTATCCAGCGTCAGATCCGCCACCACGTGCTTGAGCTTCCGGTTCTCGTCTTCCAGTTGCTTCAGCTTCTTCGCTTCGCTGCTGTCCATCCCTCCGTACTTCGCTTTCCAGCGGTAGTAGGTTTGCTCCGTGATGTTGGTTTGCCGACATAGATCGGCCGTGGACAATCCTGCCTCGCCTTGCTTCAGAATCGCGATGATCTGCTCTTCGCTGTGTCGCGTGCCCTTCATTGCGGTTCTCCTTTCCTGAGGTTTTGGAGAACTCACATTCTAGACGGTCCAGTTTTTGGGGGCTGGGTAACCTGGGTGGAAGAGACGAAAACTAACAGACCCAGAATCGCGAGTGTGCGTCTAAGATCCTCTCTTGGTGGGTAGAGCATAAGGGGAGCCTTTCTTATTAATTCCTCCGCGTAGCTTGTATAAGCGACTCTGCCATAGCACCGCAGCCACATACACCAAGACTGCGCAGATCAACGTGACAAACCCCACCACCCACGTCAGCGCCGAGTGGCCGCCGGTAAATAAGAGAAGGAATGGGATAAGAATTAGGAGGGCGGTGCCGTTAGCCAAGAGCTTCACCGAGCGCTCCTGTTTCAGGTTTCCTGTGCGCTCGCAGGGGATTGAAGTGCTACCGCGGAACATTTCCGACCTTTGCTCGATCTTAGACGGAAACCGTGACGGCTCATGCTCGGCGCGATCTAGTGCTTCTTCAGGATGTCGACGATGCTCAACCGAAGTGCTGTATGCCACGATTCGGAATGATGAACCAAGCCGGGATAGGCGGGCGCAGATTTCGCATTTCGTCGGTTAACCGACCGAGCGCGATCTGTTTGTAGACCCGCGGACCGCAGAGTGACGGGCAGAACCTGCCGACTGCGAGAAACAATCGTTGGTACGTTATGAGTGACACACTAGCGAAGCTGAGCAGGCAGCTACACCTCAACATGCAAACGTAACACTAACGCGACGCCAAACACCATTCTCCACTCCTTCAGGCCTCTGATCCAGCCCGACAGGAAAGGACTGACTTTGAAGTGGAACACATGGAAGGAATTTGTCACGACAACCTTAACTTTCCCAATATGCCGTGCGAATATCGACGAGTATCAATTGACACCATTCTGGTTAGCTGCGCATTACACGGGACTCCGTTATCTCGTTTACGGAGACTCTATGGAAGACTCCAGACGCTTTTATAGCAAGGAGGGGATCAGAGGTCCCGCAAAGTTTTAGTGCGGTTGCGTGACACCTCTCTCACGCCATGTCATCAAGATCAATTCGAACGGGGAAAGGTGCGTCCCTGAGACGGCAGATCAAATTAATCCAATTCGCTGTGCGAGGTCGAGCTTTTCCCGCTCCAGTGCTGCCTCTGACGCCCATTCTCCGAAGTTGTCAGGGTGTCGTTCACAGCGAATGATTATCTGGGCGAAGGTTGATTTACGTCAACCAGCACAGTGGGCAACGGGATTCCAATCCAGGTCCAACTTTTTGAAGAGTTAAGCCGTAAATCATGTTCCTCTAAACATGCGCAGGCTGCTTCTCCTAGCGCCATGCGAACTTATTCATTGAGTTGGCTAGCTAGGATGCTGCCATCGCGGAGGGCATTCGTGGTTGTGCCGGTTGTTCTACTACGGCGTCACTCAGTGCCAGCGAAACAATCGCCGTGGCGAATCTACGCCTAAATGGTGGACCCGGTCAAGGCTGGCCCACTCGTCGCTTATTTCAGAGCCAACGATTGTGTCAGCATCCGAGAGAAGCAGCCGCATCTGCTTCGGTGGTGCCAGTCTCTTGCTCGGATCGGTACACTCGTGCATTTCTTCAGTGATTTGGCTGAGTGACTGAAAGATGGATTGTAAGACGGAAGATTCCATCTTCATGGAGACTAGGAAACAATACACGCCTCACGCCCGAATAAGTCTACAGGAAAGCCTGTATGCCGACGGAAGCAAGGGTGCATAGCAGAAAAGGAAAGCGGCGGGTTCTTTAGCAGGAAGGTTGGCAGTGCCACGTCTGGCAACCGCAGTTTCGGGAAAGCCCGCCCAGCCCAGGTCAGATGCTAAACGGCAGAATGTACGGGCCGAACTCCTAACGATCAGGTAACTATTACCTACCGCCGTTTCTGCATTCAGCAACCCCTATGACTAGCCACCGAGACCGAAAATGGGTAGCGGGTAGCCGCCATGACAATTGCGTCAAGTGGGAACACTTCGGAATGACGTCGCGCGCTGAGCCCCGCGTTCCGCGCGGGCCGCCTCGATGCGCTCGCAACCGAACCATTGGTGGTGGGGAGTCCTTTCCTGTTGACGGGCACATGCACGATGATGCGTTAGCGAGATTGCGCCATGCAGAAGAATCCGACCATCAGGTGGCTCCGCCTTTTGCTCATTCTTTTTCTGTGGGGCGCTGGATGATGGCTTCTGATGGACGAGAAAAGCTTCTTACGTTCTTCAGAATCCGGCGGCAAAGGCTCAAAAATTGGTGAGTCCACTTTTAGAATCTCGTGAGCCTCACCGGGCGACTTCATGACCCGAAGCCATGGCCGATTTTCCTCACTTGAAAGCTGAAACATCCGCGTTGCTCCGAACATGTGAAGCGCGGGCGCAATGACAATCACCGGAATGGAAACCTCCGAGACTGCCGGGGGCGGATTTGGCTATTGATGCGGGAGGCACCTTGTCCTACGCACCAATCTGCACTATCTGTAAAGAATATGTGAACCTCGAAGAAAGCAAAACCGATGAACACGGGCATGCGGTCCACGAAGATTGCTACATCTGGACAGTCGAATTGGGGAAGCCGCGGAGACACATAACCAATTCGAGGCCCGTCCACAATCGCCTGAGTTGTGAGCTACCCCTGCTGTCGTGCTGATACGGGAATTACCCAATCGTGATCATTGGCTCTCAATGAGTTTGAAATGCTGCTGCCTTCCCTAGCGATAGTTGCTGCAAGCAGTGCCTTCCACTTGCGGACACAGCTGCACGTCTGGAACGCCTGGTGTGACGAACTGTGTAAGGAAATCTGGCGAGTGCTACGTGAACGCTACCTTTTGCAGGCCGGCATGGTTGACGAAATCATGGACCTCAACATTCATTGAACTTCCAAAGAGGGGGGCAACGGAGGATTTTGAGCGCTATGGTCTGCTTTCGTAGAGTGACATGGCCACACAAAGAAGTCAGCGTGCCTGTTTGTGCTAGACTCTAGAAGTCCCTTTACACATCCCTCCGCCGCTCCCCGCTCTGGGCACCGGTTTCTTGTGCAATCTGATAATTCCGCATTGGAGGCACCTATGCTGCTCAATAGTATGCAGGTTGTACCGAGGTCGCAACCGGAAGAAGGTTTTTCATTGTTGCAACGCACGATTGAGGAACTGAACAGGAATACTGTGGTTTTGATCGCCGAGGCTGGGAAATTGATTCAAGGATCGAAACAGCTATCGGATGTACTCAAGTCCTTCGAAGACCCCAGCACGAAGCGGAAAATGGGCTAACTGTTTAAACGCGATTTCATGCATTGACGTCGATTGTGACTCACTGATCGGCCCCGCACCTGACACAGATAGATGTCCAACATATATTTTCTACCTAGATGAATCGAAGTCCCCCATTGCTAGTACGTCTTCGATCCGAAGTCCACCATGGCAGGGTGATGGCTGCACGGCTGCGCGAGTTTGCTTCTCGCGCTGATGGTGGCAGGCAGGAATTAATAAGGGCGGCGGAGGCTGAGGAACGCTGCGTTGAGGAATGTGAAAAGGCTATAGCGACACTACGCCAAGAGTGGCAGAAGAACAATGAAACTGATAGAAATCACAAAGGCTCTCGCAACCGAAGAGCAGGCGTAGCTTGACTGTCGAAAAATCGCCTCTCTGACAAATGTCGGCGGTGCCAAAGCATTTTTTGCGCACACTACAGCGAGCACTCGGAGAAGAGCGCCATTTCGCTCTCGGGCTGGTTTGCGGTGACGCCGTGGGCCGTCCTGTCCAGCGGCAAAGACTATTGCCATCAGCCGCTGCTGCATGCGGCGGCCGCTTGATGGCCGTGGAAAAGACGCTGCGCTTGGAAAGCACAAAACGCTTTCCACTTTTCCACCGCCACGACGACGGATGTGAGACAGAGTTCTGCCAAGGTGGTGAGGAGAGAAGAAGAAGACGATAAGAACAGCCCAATGGCGTGCCGGAAAACCCGATGTTGCAAATGCGTCCTGGTGACCGAGGGATTTGTAAGGACCGACACGCGCGTATCATCATCGAGTGCCCGGAGAGAATTCTCCGCTTAGAGGGCGGATACATTTACGCAGACTGTCCCTTCGTCAACTTCAACCTTCTTGCAGTCCGGCGCGGACCATACGTTCGCCACAGTTACGCCATCGCTTAGTTTCGGAGGGTAACAGGAGTCGCCGTATTGGCTCGCTTTCCGCCAAAAATATACGACGGACCGGACTGCGCAGCATCGCATCTATCTTTGAAACAACGGGTTGCACCTCGAGGCAGAGGGCGACTGAAATGCACCAATAGAATCGAGTGAGCATCTTTCTCCTCTTTCAAGTTTCCTGAAACCTAAGTCAGCCCATCTGAAGTTCTTTTCTCTTAGCAACTACAACCCTTTGCTATCTCTTCCAGCTTTTCGTTCCAGCGACGCTCCAACTCGCCGGCCGCTTGACGGTTCCTGGCGTCAACAGCATCGTATTGCTCAAAAGCCTTTCTGGCTTCGTATTCCAGTTGTTCGAGCTTGCTGCTCAAAGCGATGCGCTGTGCCGCATCTCCGGCGCTTAATTCCTCAAGTGCGCGCAGGCTAGCTTCCACCCCCAGCGGGGAAATCACCTTGAGCAGTTCCTGACCCAACCGGCGATCCACCGAGGCACCACCAAAGCCCAGGCAGTAGTGCCCACCGTCGTCGTAATCTCCCTTGCAGAGCTAACGTGCGTGGGTGCCTCGCCCGCCCCAGTAACGTACGTGCAGCTTGCGACCACAGTGGCCGCAACGGAGCAGTCCTACTAGCAGACCTTGTCCGGCACGAATCGCCGCCATGCATTCGTCCCCTTGCCAGTTTACGGAATTACGCCGCGTCATTCGTTGATTCTCTTCATAGGTCGCCCAGTCAATATATCCCTCGTGATGATGGGGAATGAACACTCGGCATTCTTCCGCTCGACGCGTGGCGCTCTGCCGCTTCTGCAACCTGCCGTCCACCAGCAGCGTCGTGACCGGACGGCGGCCCCACACATACGCACCCGCATAGAATGGGTTGATCAGGATATCGCGGACTAGACTCTGAGTTGGGACCTTCCATATCAGCCTTGTCCCATGGATCGGATTCGCAGGTAGCTCTACGTCGTGATCCCGGAACCACTGGAACGTTTGACGTATGCTCCACCGTTCTCGAAATTTCATAAACACTAGTTGAATGGCTTCGCAAATCCGCTGATCGGGATGCAAGACAACCTTACCTGTGAGATCCCGGACGTAGCCGACCGGTAGCCGCTTGAACAACTCGCCGCGGCGCGCTTTCGATTCCTGTCCTGCTTGCATCCGTTGCCGAAGCACTTTCAGTGCGACGACGCTGAGTGTCCCTTTGATTCCCAGCACCAGTTGGTCATCCAGGTAATTCAGATCGTAAATCTGTTGTTCGTCGGCGATCAGCGTTCCAAAAATCTGGCACACCTCCAGCAACCGACACCAGTCCTTATCTGTGCGGGACAAACGCGAGACCTCCCGGCTACCCACGATTCCCACCTCTCCCAGAGCTACCAAGCTGGGCACGCGCTCGAATCCTTCTCGACGAGCCGCCGCCATGCCCGCACTGGAACCGAGATCACTGTCGAAGATCTCCACATCCCTCCAGCCCAAGTTTCGAATCCGATCGGCTACCTCATACTGAAGGCGCTGACTCTCCAAGTTGTAGCGCACCTGTTTCTCGCTCGATTGCCGTAAGTAAACGATCGCCTTGCGGGCCAGATGTTCCGGATCGACCAGATCGGCGCGCACTGTCGCATCTACGGGCACGATTCCGCTTTCTCCCCGAATCATCAGGCCCGATAGTTCCAGTTGCTCCACGATGACCTCCCTGGCATTCATTAACAGCAGTTGACAGAAGGTTATCGTGGCCGCGATTTTCCCCGGTGTGCAGAGAAAGCAACGAGGCGAGAGAGAGAAGAGCTTCCTTACTGAGATGAATCCGTTCGCTGATCGCTATGCTGCTGGCTTCTGGTGACAGCATCCATACAGGAATCTTCAGCCGCTTGCCGGCACGGTCGATGACTGACACTGCACCGTCTCCCCGTCTCGGTCGGCGAAGGATCTGAACGCTAGCACGATGGAGGGGGTGAAAAGGATAGAAGACCTGGACCTCAGTATCTTCTGCACTCAGGGTACTGTGGGCGTGGGTGCCTGCATCCCCACATTCACTGGGGACTCGGTCGCGAAAACCGGCCCGCATTTTTCGTGTGAGGGCGTTTCGTAGGAAATTCGGCTGACAACCATCTGTGTAGTTCTAACTGGAAATTCAATTCGAAATCAGTAATGTGGGCACCGTCTACATTTTCGACACCATTGATGTAGGCGGAAAACCAGAAGTAGCATACAAGTGCGTGAAAGTAATGGTCGGGGAGAGAGGATTTGAACCTCCGACCCCTGGTCCCGAACCAGATTCTAGAAATCCGTAGAATTTTGTTGATTGTAATTGATTCATATTGAACCGTTCGCGGCTCGCTGCCAAAACTTGTGGATCTTTGTTGAAGTCGTGTGCTTTAACAGCTACAAAATCGTCTACATTTAAGGTGGCGATTAAAGGGAACGCGAATGACCGCAAGGGGCTACCCCATTTCTTCGTGCGAAATCGCACTCGGACTTGTTCGGAATTCGGGAGCAGGTCAGCGGATAGTCGTCAGTCAATCTCGGTCTGCCGCACTTTATTGGCGCGATGCTTACATTTTGTTGGGATTCGCATTTGAAAATGTGATGTTCGTTTACACGGCAATGCTGCCGAGGAAGGACCTGGAGGATCCGAACGTGTGACCTTCGCGGCTGGGCCGGAGTCTATAAGTATTCGTCCCATGCGATCATCGGTCTCGTGCGAACTCCTAGCTCATCCCTTTGACGCAGGCACTGAAGGAAATGCCTGGGCGTTACCAAGAAGTTCTTCGATGGCCTCGACAGGTACTGGTTTGGAATACAGATATCCTTGCGCTAGTTCACAGCCGATTTCGGTCAGGAAGACCGCCTGCGCTTCCGTTTCGACCCCTTCCGCAACGACCTTCAGGTGAAGACCGTGAGCGAGCATCACGATAATTCGGACGATTTCAGCCGTTTCCGCATCCGTATCTACCCGCGAGGTGAAGGAACGGTCAATCTTAAGCGCATCCACCGGGAAGCGCTGTAACCGGCTGAGCGAAGAGTAGCCGGTCCCGAAGTCGTCGATGTCCAGCCGAACACCGAGTGCCTTGAATTCCGATAGCACGACGGCAGACCTGTCAGCGTCGGCCATGGCGATGGTCTCTGTTATCTCCAAATTGAGGCACGAAGGGTTGAGTCCGGTCTCCTGTAAGGTTTTGCCGATCTCGGCGGCCAGTTCAGGTTGTGCGAATTGCTTGGGCGCGATATTTACATTGACTGAGAGTGGAGGATCACACGGAAACAAAGTCTGCCAGGAGAGAAGTTGGAGGCATGCGTCACGAAGCAGTTGCCGATTGATCGCCAGGATTATGCCGGTGTCATCCGCAACAGCGATGAATTCTCCAGGCATGATGAGACCTTCGGGCCGTTGCCAGCGACTGAGCGTCTCAAACCCGACAATCCGGCCAGTGCGCAATGACACAACCGGTTGGTAGTAAACGCAAAACTGATTCAATTCAATCGCTTTGCGCAAGTCAGTCTCAAGCTGCAAGCGCTTGATAGCGCCCGCATGCATCGTCTGGTCGAATACCTCGCAGCGGGCCTTACCGCCACTCTTAGCTCGATACATCGCAATCTCGGCGTCCCGGAGGGCATCCGGCGCCTCCGTCCCTCCACCGTTACTGAAAGCGATGCCGATACTCACTGAGAGCACAATCTGTTGATCATTGAAGTGAAAAGGAGTCGCTAATCTCTGCTGAATGCGTTCAGCGACACGAATCGCATCGCTGGGGTCATGCAATTCCTCGATGAGCACCGTGAACTCATCTCCCCCGGGGCGCGCCAAGGTACTCTCTCCTGCGAATAGTTCTGTGTCTTCGCAAATACACGGTCGTGAGACGGTATCCGAGCCACGCAGACCCGCGCTCAGACGGTTTGCAATTTGCACGAGGAGGCTGTCCCCGGCGGTATGACCTAGACTGTCGTTGAAGACTTTGAACTCGTCAATGTCGATGAATAACACTGCGAACTTGAAATCCAAATGCCGGCGCGAAACCGCGACGCTCCGTTGCAAGCGATCGAGAAAGAGAGAGCGGTTCGGGAGATCGGTTAAGCTGTCGTGAAAGGCCTGATGCGCCAATCGCTCCTCGGCCCGTTTCCTCTGGGTAATGTCGCGATTTACGATGACCAGTCCACTCGTCTGGCCTTCATTGTCCCGAATGGCACTGGCGGTTGACTCAAGAAAACGCCAGGAACCATCTTTGTGGCGGATACGGTACTCGAGCTGCTCTCCGCGGCCAGTGGTGCTCGCCTTGGCAGAAGCCTCCTGTACGCGCGCACGATCATCCGGATGGATCTGATCCAGGGAAGAAGTTGCCGCCAGTTCTTCAGGTCCATATCCCAGGATTTTCTGATAGGCGGGACTGTTATAGAGACGCTTTCCGCTACGGTCGATTACTGCAATCATGTCCGCCGCATTTTCCGTAATCAGTTGAAAGATTTGTTCGCGCTCGGCCAGTTGGCGACGGATTCGCTGCAGTTGTAGATGTTGGTAAATCGTATAGATGTTGAATAACAGGACCAGAGCGGCTAGTCCGCGAACCCACTCTTTGAGATTCAAGGAATAGACACCGTCGAGTGGTTGGTGAAAACCAGGAAAGGTTAACGAAATAATCGCAAATGTCAGGACTAGGGTTACGGCTACGGCAGAGCCCCAAAGCCACCACTCCCGCCCTTCGACCTGGCGCATTCCGAAAGTAAGGGCCTTGCTGTCGTTCTCCGATCGAGCGCGTTTTCTCACGGTGTTACCTGCCTTGTCATTTTGCACGATCCGGTCGAGCGACAACTGCGCTGTCGGAGGATTGACTGGGTGCCCCGTTTTGCTCGTGGGGATGGGCCAGTAGGCGGTCGAGTTCCTGCCCAAGCGATACGGAATTTATTGGCTTCGATAAGTAGCCGTCGAAGCCAGAGCTCAGAATCTTCTCGCGATCCCCCTGCATGGCGTATGCGGTAACCGCCACGACGGGGAGCGCCGCGAAGCGCGGATTCTCCCGAAGCTTGCGCGCCACGGCATACCCGTCCAACCGCGGCATGCCTATATCCAAAAGCAGGAGGTCGGGATCTGCCTGCTCCACTGTGGCCAGCGTTTCCTCACCATCGCAGGCTTCCACCACGCTGTATCCCCGGATCTCCAACAATTCCCTGAGCAACTCGCGATTCGTGGGATTGTCTTCCGCAACGAGGACTCTCTTCATTGCGTCTGTCCCGCAGACTTGGCGACCCTGCGTCCTCCGATGACCCTTCTCACCTCGGTAATGAGCTGCTGCTGCCACGAGCCGTTCTTTTGCAGTAACGCTTGTGTTTCATGGCCGAGCAGGCCCGCCTCTTGTTCAGTCAGGCTTTTGCCAGTCATCACCAGAATGGGTAGCTCTTTCAATGTGGCTTCTCGCCTGACATGGCGAATCACCTCAAATCCATCCATGCCTGGCATCAGCAGATCGAGCAGGATTGCTCCTACACTTTTATTCGCGAGCACCTCCAAAGCTCGCTTACCGCTTTGCACGGCTTGGGTCTCGTACCCAGCACTCCGCAGAGTTTCCTGGAAAAGTTCCAGCGCTTTTGGATCGTCGTCTACCAGCAGGATGGAGGAATCGTCGTCGGCAGGGAGGGGCGCATGTTTGCGAATCGCCTCCAGCAGAGCAGGTTTGCGAACCGGCTTGACAAGGTAGTCAGCCGCACCCAACGCAAATCCTACCTGCCGTTGATCGACGATGGAGAGGATGATGACCGGTATGTTCGCAGTTTCTGAATTCTTACGGAGCGATGCTAACGTTTCAAAGCCATTGCTGCCGGGCATTAAGACATCCAGAGTAATGGCGTCTGGACGGAGTTGTTGAGCTTTCTTGATTGCGTCGGCGCCTGCTGCCGCCATCGCCAACCGGTATTCTGGTTCCAGGTAGCTAGCCAGAAGCTCACGGGACGAGCTTTCGTCATCCACAATTAACACAAGGGGAGCGATGCGGTCTGAGGCTGACAGAACAGCGGTTTTTGCGGCTCCGATGATGGGCTGCGCCTTCGACGTTAGGTCTGCCGCGAGAAGCGTAAATGTGAAGCGGCTGCCTCTTCCCAACTCGCTTTCTACTGAAATCTGGCCTCCTTGTTGCTCAACTAGGCGTTTTGTGATCGCAAGCCCCAGTCCCGTGCCTTCCTGAACGCTATCCGCGCCTCCCTCAATCTGTCGAAATTCATCGAAGATCACTTTCTGGTCTTCGGGCCGAATGCCGATGCCGGTGTCTATTACCGACACGCGCACAAAGTCCCAATAGTCGACGCACTCAATGGCTACTCGGCCTTCCTTGGGCGTGAATTTAACCGCGTTGCTAAGCAAGTTATAGAGGATTTGTTTAAACCGCACGCGATCTGCTTTGACAAGAGATTTGCTGTTTACCTTCTGCTCAATCCGGATGTTCTTGGCTATGGCAAGCGGATGGATAGTGGAGAGCACCTCGGGTAGGGTGTCCTCCACCGCGAACTCTTCACTGCGCAGCTCGAGTTGGCCGGCCTCAATCTTTGACAAGTCCAGAATGTCATTGATTAATTGCAACAAATGGGCCGAACCTTGTTTGATGTGGTTGACGAAGCGTTTCTGCTTGTCGTTAAGTTGTCCCGCCGTACCCTCTGCCAAAAGATCTGAAAAGCCGACGATTGCATTGAGTGGCGTCCGCAATTCATGGCTCATGTTGGCGAGGAACTTGCTCTTCATCTTGGTTGCGCGTTCGACTTCGCGATTCCGAAGTTCCAGTTCCCGGTTGCTGGCGGCTAATCTCTGAATAAACTTGTGTCTTTCAGCTTCAGCCCGCTTCCTTTGGGTAACGTCCACTGCAACAACCACTTCAGCGGCACGGCCCCCAAAGGTCATCGCGTACGAGGTAATCTCAACATCGATTTCGGTTCCATCTTTTTTACGATGCTTCCAGGCCCCAATTTTCTCATCGCCATCTCGCAGGTTGTCTACTTCTTCGAGCAGTTGAGGCACGTCTTCAGGAGGACGAATGTCTTTAAGGGTCATTGCGAGGAATTCGTTAGCGGAATAGCCGTACTGCTTCACCGCGGCACGGTTTACCGCAAGAAATTTCAGTGTCTCCCTGTCGTAGACCCAGGTCGGGTGCGGGTTATTGTCAAATAATTTGCGGTGCCGCTCTTCGGTCTCCCGGAGCAGTTCCTCGGCGTGTTTGGGCTCGGTAATGTCGCGAGTGATTTCGGAGAAACCGCGCAATCTGCCGGAGTCGTCAGTCAGGGCCGTAATCACAACATTGGCCCAAAATCGTGATCCGTCCTTTCGGAGCCGCCAACCTTCATCCTCAGAGCGGCCTTCCGCCATGGCGGTTCGGAGTTCATGGTCTGGTTTGCCTTTGAGCAGATCTTCTTGCAGATAAAAACACGAGAAATGCCGGCCTATGATCTCATCGGCCTTATAGCCCTTGATGCGTTCGGCCCCACGGTTCCAGGTTGCAACATGTCCCGCTGCATCGAGCATGAAAATGCCATAGTCTTTGACATCGTTTACTAGCTGGCGAAAACGCTCCTCGCCCGCACGCAGCGCCTCATCTATCCGTTTGCGCTCCGAAATATCTCGGGCAACGGAATAGATAATGTTCCGGCCGGGCTCTGAAATGGCATTCCAGGAAAGCCATTTATAGGAACCGTCCTTACACAAATACCGGTTCTCGAATGCAAAAGTCACCGTTGGATTCTTTAGCCGGGAAGCCTCGGCTGCAGTCAGCTGACGGTCGGCAGGATGGATAAATTCCAAGTAGGGCTTTGCCTTCAGCTCCTTTACAGTAAAACCCAACGTCTTTTCCCAAGCTGGGTTTAGATTCTTAAAGAACCCGTCAAGGCCAGCAACGCAAAACATGTCCAGCGACAGGTCGATAAATCGATTACCCGTTTCCAGTCGAGAATAGAGGGAGGCCATAAACGTGCTCACTCCCAGACCGACCAAGACAAACACCAGGCCGAGAAGCCATACGCGCCGTTCTACTACCCAAATTCCTCGATGCAAGTCGGGCAACGACTGTTCCACCAGCACGCCCCAACCGTATTGACCCACCGGTTCGTATCCCACAAATAAAGAGTCGCTTCCGCGCACAAATGTCCCGTGACCTCTCTTGCCTCTCCTTATTTGCGTGACGGGCTCATATCCGCTCAGGTCAATAGGCGCCGAGTAGGGATCAATATTGGGACGAGCTGACAAGTGACCGTGCTGGTCCACTAACGAGATCGTCCACGCGCCCCCAATCTTGGTTTCCACCAAATGGCGACTCATCGTTTCGAGCGTGTAGGGGGCCATCAGTATGCCAACGGGCTTGCCGACTTGATCTTGGATTGGAACTACAATGGCGATGACCAACTGATGGGGTGCAACTGCGGTCTGATATACCTCGGAAATGTACGGCTTCCAATCGTGGGCGACGCCTTTGTACCAGTCACGGTAAGCAAAGTTCTGATTGACGATGGTCGGCTGGGCTGGGTAGACCGCCCGCATTGTTCCGTCGAGATCGTATGCGCTAACAAACGCGAAATCCGGTCGCAAGCTGCTTGCTTGCTGAAGATCCCACTCGACTCCCTTGAAGTCTCTATCGTTCCATGCCTGCAGAAATCTCCGGCGAGCAACAATTGATTGCAGGAACGCTGTGCTCTGGCGGAAGTTCTCATCCACTAAAGTCGAGGAGATACGTGCTATCTGGGTGCTCTCGGTAAGGGCCTGAGTTTCCACCTGATGCTTTAGGAGTTGCCCCACGGAATAAGCGAAAATGGCGATGGGGAGGACCATCAACGCTAAAAACAGAGAGTACAACCTCCCCCGGCTTCCCGAGACCCACTTTCCGATTTTGGCACTCGCTGTCAGCACACGCTCGCCTCGTTGAAATCGATCGATCAGAAGTCGTAAGCCCCCGCTTGAGCGCTCCGCAATTTCTAACCTCATGGCGCGCTGCGGTTCCAATGAAGCCTATCCGCCAGCCTTCGCCCCGCGAGACTGGAAGTCTGGCGTTCCAATCTTTATCAGCCGCTCGAATTGACCGAAGATTTTGGGATCCCACCATCCCTTTGCTACTTCATCTCTCATCGTTTGTAGCGCATCGGGGATGGGAAAAGCTTTTTTGTAGGGTCTGTCCGTGGTCAAGGCATCGTAAACGTCGACAATTTGCAGCACCCGTGCGGTGATCGGAATCGCTTCTCCGCGGAGGCCATCGGGATAGCCAGAGCCGTCAAGCTTTTCGTGGTGATGCCGGATAATGGGAAGTACAAGGCGGAAAGACTTCAAGGGCGCGCAAATGCGTTCGCCAATTATGGAATGCTCACGGATAATCGTCCACTCGTCCGGCGTCAACCGGCCCGGCTTGAGCAGAATTGCATCGGGCACGGCAATTTTTCCAACGTCATGAACGATTCCAGCTCGACGCAGCGCAGTAATTTGATCCTCTGGAAGCCCCAGTTGCCTCCCCAAGCGAGCTGAATAATCTGCTAGGCGCTCACAGTGACCGTGAGTGTAGGGGTCCTTACCTTCGATGCTTCGCGCCAGCGAGAACAGGACCGACTCAGCCCGCTCCAGCTCGTCCGTCCGCTGCTTGAGCGTTAAAAGCGACCGCACTCGAGCAAGCAGCTCGATCTTGTCCACGGGACGGGTCAAGAAATCATCCGCCCCAACCTTGATGCCCTCAATCCGATCTTGTTTGTCCGATAGGGCGGTAATCAGAATCACAGGAATCAAGTCGGTCTCGGCATTGCTTTTGATTTTTTCGCAGGCCTGAAAGCCTGTAAGGTGCGGCATCATCACATCCATTAACACCAGGTCGATCTGAGTTCTACTTAATTCCTGAATGACCTCACCACCGTCGGCAACGCTGATCACCGTAAATCCATGGGCCATGAGAAGTTCCTCTAACAGCTCCCGGTTTGCCGGCTGGTCATCAGCAACCAGAATATTGCCGGTGATGGATTGATGCAATCTCAACAACATTTTAATTACCCCAACACACTTGTTCAAGCTTGCCACACGTAAGTAGCATCATGTAATTACTTAGGTCATTTACACCTATGCCATTACACGAGAGGCACGCAATACAGACATAGCTCATAAGAGATATGTACACGCCCCACGCAACCGAGCGCTATAAGTACAGCGACTATCTGCATCGATGCGATGGTGCGCCGCAAATACCAATATGTATGCATACCGACATGATGAATTAACCAGCATTACGCTATGGCAATGGTAATATCACCGTGTAGGTAGACTGCCGCTTATACCGTAACAAGTAACCTCGCCTTATTTCCTAGTACATTGTTAGTTCCGTGCTCCTGTACTGAAACCAGGCTAAGACGAGTCGAGTGCACGATCGCGCATTTTGGAGGAGGCGACCGTCACAACATCTCGCCCGAGCGCTTTGGACTCATAAAGGCATTGATCCGCGATCTTAAGCAACTCGTCGGTAGACGAAGCATGCTGTGGAAACGCAGCTACGCCAGCCGAGAATGAGAGTGGGCCAAGATTCTGCTGCTTGTACTGCAGTCGCAACCCTTTCACCTTGGATCGCAATGCGTTCCCACGCGCTGCTGCGTCCTCTGCCGATGATTCAGGCAGGATAATGGCAAACTCTTCACCGCCGAAGCGACAACATATATCGGTAGCGCGAAAAAAAGTCCGAAGTAGGTCGGCAAGAGACTGAAGCACCACGTCTCCCGCATCATGACCGAACGTATCATTGAATTTCTTGAAATAGTCGAGATCGAGGAAAATAACCGCAGTGGATTGCTTCTTGCGGCTGGCCAACTGGAGTTCTCTTTCCAGCGATTCTTCAAGGAAGCGCCGGTTGAACAGGCGAGTGAGCGGATCACGAATCGACTGCTCGCGAAGGGTTTCGCGCAATTGCAGACTGGCTAGCGAAAGGGCGATCTGCGAGGCCACGCTGATCGCCAATTGCTGATGAGATTCCCGGAAGTTCTCGACCCATGAGCAGCTTTGGGACGGAGTTGCAGCCTCAAATGCTAAATGGAGAACGCCAATAGTATTCCCCTGCGCGACCATGGGCACGCAGACGCGTTCGAGATTGGAGCTGTTCGTTAGATGCTGGCAGGAGATGGCATTCCTACTCCAGTGCACCTGGCCGCGGCGTAGAGACCAACATGCTTCCGGAGGAAATGTCGGCGCTAACATATCCTTCTTGCCCCATCGAACGGCTGCTTCAACAAGGTCTCGGGAGGATCTGAACAGATAGAGAGCTCCGGATGCGGCTTCAGGGAAAAGTTTGTGCACACAATCGCGGGCGACAACGAATGCTTCCTGAACCGTCCCACTGCACTGCAGTAAAGCCCCCATTTCATTCAGTGCAGTGATCTGCTTTGTCCGTAGCTCTAACTCCTTCACCAGTCGGTCCAAGGACTGGGCATGCTGCCGCTGTGCTTCACTGGCGTGGAGCTGTTCAGAGATATCTTCATAAATCAGGTACGCGCCCCGCACTTCGTGGTTCAGTTGGAGCGGAACCCCATGCACGGCCAAGTCAAGGACTTTCCCATCTTTGCGCCGTTGTCGCACGGTACTGTGCAACGCTCTTCCGGCAAAGATCTGCGCTACCAACGGCGTGGAATCGGTGTTCTCGTCCCCAGGTATCCCCAAGCTTCTAATGTCAACCGAGGCGAGTTGGTGGCGCTCGTACTGGAAGAGGTTCTCAAAAGCGGGATTTGCCAAGTTCACACGCCCTTGTTGGTCGAGAACGGCGATGCCCAAGGGACAATTTTGAATCAATGCGTCTAAATAGATGGTTTGCTCGTGCAAATGAATGGCTAGGCGATGCCGTTCGCTAACCTCAGATCCGACTATGAGCCCAACCGCCGATTGCACCAGCATAAGCAAAGCGACCTTGGCGAAAAGAGCTGGCGTTGGAGGGAACAAACGCATGGCGACAACGATTCCGAAATTTAGTGCCAGCAAGCCGGTGACGACTCGGCGCACTCCTTGCCGCATTGCAATCCAAATAATCGGAATGAAAGACAAATAGAAATGCTCGTAACGGCCGCCCTTGGTTCCGAACATCACCCAGAGGACGGCCGCTATCGTCAAACTTTGGCCACAAGCCTCTGCGAGCGCAGCCAGAGAAAACGTGCTTTCAACAGGACCGTGTCTGGTTGGGTGAAGTTCGGCGGATTTGTCCAATAACCAATTGCGGACAGCCGGCATTACATGAATAAGGAGAAACGGCGCGATACCAACCAATCCGATCGCATCCCCTAAGAACCACCCGATTGTGGCTGGCTGATAATCGTGCCACGTGATGCTATGGTCGGCAATCAAGCATGCTACGCCGATGATGGTTGCGCCCGTAGCAGCGGTCGCACTTACAACCAGATAACGGACCACATCCCGTCGGTGACGCAGTCCCAGATCAATGCGGAGGGGGCCGCGCAACACATGCGCCGCGCTACCATAACAAATAGCTATCCCGGCGGCATCCACGGTACTGCTGAACGACGTAAGGGGCTGAGCATACATTATCCTGCATGCGAGCGTGTCGGAGAAGCAGATCAGCAAGGCATACCATGGACTGACTCCCAAGGTCAGGGCCATGACTAGGCCAATGGCGGGATACCAGGCAACGAGTCCAATGCGGGAGAACAAAACGATCTCAGGCCGGTTCAGCAGCAGATACAGCAACACGAACAAAAGGGATACCAGGGTGTGGCGAAATATAGTCCGGTGTGAATACATGGACAAGAATCTCATTGCCAAGAATGGCTCTTAAAGTGATACGGCTGCGACCGAATGTACGTTCGCTGCCATCCGATATTCGTGTTCCATTCCCCCAAAGCGCCTAATTGGCTGGTATTGCAGACGAGCCTGCTTCGTCTGGCTCCCGCGAGTCCAGCCCTCGTCGCTTGAGCGGTCTCCAAGCCATATCGCCGCGAAAATACTGCCACAGGCCTTGCAATCGCCAGATCATGTGCAATTGCCGGTAAGGAAAATGTTCCAGAAAGCAATAGCTCACGAGCCGCGCGACATCCTGCCAATCGTTGTATCGTTTATAAGTTAGTTCTTCTTGCAACACAGAACCGATGGAGATAAGCGTCGCAAACCCATATCCGAACAGCACGAACTGAAGAAAGAATGTCCAACTCAAGGCGCCAATCATGGCTGCGAGTAGAACCGTCAAGAATCCAGCAATCTCGATGACTGGAGCCAGCAGCTCGAAGATCCACAAGTATGGAAGTGCGAGGCATCCCACACGTCCGTAGCGCGGCCGAAAGAGCATGTCCCGGTTCGGCCACAGGACATCAAGAAGCCCTTTATGCCAGCGCGCTCGTTGCCTGGCCAAAGAACGGAGATCGGAGGGCACTTCCGTCCAGCAGACAGGGTCTGGCACAAACTCAATTCGGTAGTCCGCCCGCTTCTTCAACAAGTACCGGTGTAGGCGCGTGACCAAATCGAAATCTTCCCCAATGGCGAACGGCCGATACCCTCCAACACTACGTACAAGATCGGTTCGAAATACGCCGAAGGCTCCCGAAACAATCATGAGCATGTTGCCTCGTGCCCAGGCCTCTCTTCCGATTAAAAAGGCACGCAGATACTCGACGACTTGAATAACTTCAATGCTATTTCTGGCCAACCGTACCCGTCGGATTCGTCCTTTTGCAATCTCCGACCCGTTCAGGACTCGGATAATGCCGCCCGCTGCTACCACACGCGTAGGGTCCGCCAGGATGGGGACCATAATTCGCAGCAGAGCGTCTCGTTCGAGCACAGAGTCGGCATCGACCACACACACATACGGGGAGGATGCTGCATTCAATCCGGCATTGATCGCATCCGCCTTGCTGCCGACCGATTCCTTATCCACCACAAGGAGGCGTACGTCGATATCGCTTCGGTACTGGCCGCGGACCGGGGCACTCGCTACCTGCGGAACATAGACGGCTCTTACCGGCCGCAACCGGAATTCCCTCTGCATCACCGGCAGGGAGTTGTCCATCGATCCGTCATTGATGACTATGACTTCGAGTTCGGGATAATCCAGATCGAGGAGGTTCTTGACCGCCGTACAAATGAACTTATCCTCGTTATGTGCGGGTACGAGGAGTGTGATAGGCGGCATCATCGGGGAATCCTTAATCCAGTCGAAGCGGATACTTTGAAGATGCCGGAGGTGCTTTGCGCTGGTTCTTAGCGCAATGACAAGCATGGCAAGATAGGCTAAGTTAGAAAGGAGATAGTAGTAGAAAAGCCCATGATTAGCCCACTCGAGATAGGTTGTCATGATTGAGGCGCCGCCTTGGCGCGAGTGTTTTCGGAAACCTGAGTTCCGGTCGGCAGCTTTGCTGTCCGCAATACCTCAACCATAATTCCTTTGGTTTCCGGGTTGGTATGAGCGTCCTCGTTTATCGCTGCGAGAAGGCCAGCTTCCAAGCCCGCATTTTCCACAGCAGTCAAGAAAGCATGCAGTCCATATTGGTCCAGGAGACCGATTACCTTCTCAAAAATGCGCGGTAAGTCTGCTTTGAAATTAATGAGACCCTCTGCGGCTCGCAGGCGCACCAGTCGATTCGAATCGGTCAATCCACGCAACAGGAACGGTACCGCCGCGGCGTGGTTCAACCTCCCCAGACTTACAATGGCCCGCAGCCGCACAAACCATATGGAATCCTGGGCCAACTCGCTCAGCACTTCGACGGCCGTGCTGGGGTTCAGAAAGGAAAGGCCGCGTGCCGCCGCAGCACGCAGTTCGGGCAGATCGTCATCCGCAAACCGTAGCAACTCCGGGGCAAGCGAAGGTGCGGCTACTTCGCTGAGCACCCGTGCCAGCACTTCGCACACCGTTTTGTCCGTATGCTGGAGGTGGGGTAATAATACTTGCGGGCGTTCCGCGCAAGCCTGGATGAGCGCGCTTTGTAGAGGCAGGGCCGGGACGACCAGGCCAACGTCATCAATCCAATTGAGAATTTCGATGGCTGCCTCTGGACAAGCCATGCGGCCAAGTCCGCGCAAAGCAGCGAGCCGAGTTTCCGAATCAGGGTCTCGCAGTCCTTCAGAGAGAGCTCGAATTCCTTCGGACGCCCGCGTGCGGGCCAGTGCCACCAAAGCCGCGTGCCGCCTCCACCCTCGAAAGTGCCGCGCTTCAAGGATACGTTTCTCCACCAAGCCACTAGCCCGCATGAATTTCAGCAAACGTGCCGATTCTTCCGGATTCGCCACTTCATAGGCGTCCAATACCATCGTCTCGATGAGTTCCCTCTCCGACGTTTTTGTCCGCCATGTGGTATACGGAATGTCCGGAAATTAGCGCCTTCCACCGCTGCCGGATGGCGAGCATGCGCGCATCGCGCTTGGCGAAATACCACTTGCGGTAGGTTCGGCGAAGAAGGATAAAGGCTAACAGCAGCACATCTGCGACGATCACAAAGACGATCGCCTTCAGCACAAAAGCAGCCGGGCCCAGCTTGCGAAATGCGTTAAAAGCGGATCCCATAAGTAAATCCGAAACTGGATTCCTGGCGATTCTGCGATCGTCTTTGATAGGCTCCAAATCCACTCACGTCCTGAAGCGCTGTAAGTTGAAAACGCAGGCCCGCGCCGTACGTCTGAGAAGAAAATTCTCCGATCTGATTCAGTTGTGCAAAATTTTCCGTTCCGACCGCAAACAATATATTCCCGCTAAGACGGCGCTGTTCCCATTGCGTGATGGGAAATCCAAGTCGTGTTATTCCCGAAGGACGCCATTCGGCCTCCGACCCCGAGAAATGGCTCCGAGCTTCGATCAACCCCAGTGACCACGTCCACTCCCGAGGCAAATAGAAGACAGCAGTCTCATTCAACGTTAGAATCCGCGCTGTGGTGTACCAGTACCAATACTCTCCGTATATGACCTCTACCCCTCGTAACGGATTTGTCCGTCTCAGCTTGAATCCTCGATCGTATTCAAAAAAGCTCTCATCACGGGGGATGACACCGTTATCATGCGCAGCGCCTCCCCCAACGGTTAGCGCACCCCAAGTACCGGAGCTTCCCGTCAGGCTGGCGACAAACTTCTCCGCGTCCAGCCCTCCCCAGTGATAGCCGCCGGCCGCGATCCTGGTGCTCCAGCGAGACGTCCACTTAGATAAAATACTTACCTCTTCATCCTGGTTGGCATCGGCGAAGCTGAACAAGTCGGTGTTTACTCCCAGACGAAGTTCGTGCCTGCTTTCCGCGCGCAAAGAAGTAATGCCTTCGCGCCCGTCAACATTCATTGGATCCAGGTCCAGCGCACGATTGAATTCCAACTTCGCTTCGCTTTGAGCACCCAGTGCTCGCAAGGTGTGTGCTCGCGCCACTCGAATATCCGCCCGCCTCGGATCGAGTACGACCGCGCGGTCGAGCGCATACAGTGCCTCCCTACTTCGGCCTTCGCGCGAATAGACAGTCGCTAGACCCACCCAGTTGTCTGGATCGTTCGAACCGGCAGCGATAATTCCGTGGTATTCAACTTCAGCTTCTGCAAGTTTTCCTGACCACGTCAGAACCCGTGCCCGCCAGGCGCGAATGTCGATGTCGTGGGGCGCCCGAGCAATCTCACGATCTACGATCTGCATCGCTGCGGTCCAGTCGTGCGCTTCGGCATACTTTCTGACATCCGCTTGCCAGACTGAAGTCGGCGCTTGTCCATGGGCCACGCTGCACAGCAGCAGCCACACCCACCCCAACGCGATACCTATGAACATCGAACCGTGTTGGCTTAGGCGTATGCGATACATAAGTGCTATCTCATAGAGCGGTCACTTAGAGAGTGTGAACTAAACCCGTTAGGGGCGCACTACTTTGAGCTATATTGCTGTTACATTCGTAATGGGTGAATAGCGGTGCGGCTAATCTATTGTCCGGCTTCTCACAAGAGTGCATGTCGGTAGACCGACGATAACCGGTCCGTATAAGTCTTAAGGAGAGTGCATGGCCGCTCTCGTCATGGTGTCTAGCAAGATTTTATTGGCGAGTTGCTTCGGGCCAGTATCGACTTATCGTTAAGCCTGGAACGTGAACGTACGGGCGTCGTCGGTTAGCCGACGATAAATCCTGATATAATGTTATGCGCACGGGATCAGACGTAGTCAGGTACTACTCATGCTCTTATTAGGCCTAAGATAAGAGTTGTGTCTGCCGGGCCATTACATGCAGGTGACAACTGAGAGCATCCTTGCCAGGGTAAGGCAGCATCAACAACACAATTGAATCGAGGTGCTAGTCGACCAGTATCGACTCGCTTCGGTGTGTCGCCCTATGTGCGAATCATCACAGCGACACCTTCATAAGCTCCACCATTATTGAGCACGATAGATCACCCGAATATGCGCCGTGGAGTCGGTTCGCGGAGGCGCTCCAATCTCGTCATGACCTCGAAGACGAAACTGCCACACAATCTGATCGTCACTGCGCTCTACCTCGCGACATTGGGCTGATAAACCGCACGCATGATCGCCAGTCAACCAAAACTCCACTTTTTGAACTGTATAAGCCTCGGGGGCCCGGCCCAGCCTCAAGGTGTACCAGCGGCTCCAACTATTCCGGTTGCCGCTCGGTACAGGTCCGGAATCAGCGGTCATAATCGCTGGAGCAATTGACTGTGAAGGGCCCATGAGTTCGACAGCAACGGCAGAACCGGAAAGCCCCATTCGATTCACCATCACAGTTTTCTGAGGTTCCATCCGCACAACGATAAGACCACCGCCCTGGGGTGACAAATAAGCAGTCTCGTATCCTTCATGCTCTATTTCGAGCTGATCATTTTTCCGATACCCGGTCCAAAAAGAGAATCGGCCTCGCGAATCGCTTCTCCATGCGCCATCAAAAGAGGAGGGAAGAACTCTAATGCGAGCGAACTCGATCGGCTTTGCAGTGGATTCATCGATGATGCGCCCCCAATAGTGGATTGCTTCGATTCTAGGGGCTTGCCCTGCGCAGGCTGTAACGAAACTTACACAAAGCAACCAACGGACAATAGCTGTGCCATTGCTCGACCATTGAGAGCGCATGCGTCACCTTCCTGATGGGTGTCGGGGGGATGGCGTTGTGCACGCGAACGACACTGGAACTCTATTCGTAACTGCCGCCTATTTCTGTGATAGCTGTTGTGCGACGATTACGAATGTAATCCCGAAGCTATTTTAAAGACTTAGGTAGGTTATTAGTCGGTGTGCCGACAGTAGCAGAGTATCTTAGCTGCACTTTTACCTAGTAGTGTCGGCTAACCGACGGCAGCTGCCCTGTAATATGGGTGGAGAGCGACCGCCTCAAGGAAGGACGGAAATTAGTACTCGTGCATCATGGCAACCGCCATAGAATTCGTCGGGGGCCAGAGGCGACACAATGGTTATGAAGCGCCTGTTGGCAGGCGCATATTCTACGTTTCTAGCGGCCGGTAAGCAATAAAAGTCTTTTCCCCCCTGTCGGTAGCACATGATATGTCCGGTTGAGATAGCACGTGATATGTCCGCTTTGCGGGCGGCGAGGGTAGGAGACCATGCGGAGCATGGAATCCTACCCGAAGGCCGCGATGGAGCGGGCGATGAAA
>Ga0209166_10000896_pt1 | contig 27693 bp, 17 predicted proteins | sample Coa_R1_3_FD_187151 | JGI IMG/M metagenome (GOLD analysis project Ga0209166, IMG submission 187151) | Surface soil microbial communities from Centralia Pennsylvania, which are recovering from an underground coalmine fire - Coalmine... | ecosystem: Environmental > Terrestrial > Soil >...
CGCCCCAGCCACGGAGCCGGGCCGGCCATCATGAAGGGCAGGATGATGCGCGACCCCAGGTATGATGTCCTCTTCGAGCCGGTGCGGATCGGGCCGGTCACCGCCAAGAACAGGTTCTTCCAGGTGCCCCACTGCACCGGTATGGGCTACCGCGATCCCAGCGCCGAGGCGGCCATGCGACGGGTCAAGGCCGAGGGCGGCTGGGCGGTCGTGTGCACCGAGCAGGTGGAGGTTCACCCGACCTCGGACATCACCCCGTTCATCGAGTTGCGTCTCTGGGATGACAGCGACCTCCCGGCGCTGGAGCGAATAGCCGCGAGCATCCATGACGGGGGTGCTCTCGCCGGCATCGAACTGGCGCACAACGGCATGAACAGCCCGAACCTGACCACCAGGGAACCGCCGCTCGGGCCGGTTCACCTGCCCGTCGCCACCTGGGGGAACGACCCGGTCCAGGCGCGCGCCATGACCAGGTCGGACATCGCCGACCTGCGGCGCTGGCACCGTGACGCGGTGGTGCGCGCAATGGCCGCCGGGTACGACCTGGTGTACGTGTATGCCGGTCATGCCCTCAGCGGGCTGCACTACTTCCTTTCCGCCCGCTACAACACGCGCACCGACGAGTACGGGGGCAGCGTGCGCAACAGAGCGCGGCTGCTGAGCGAGATCCTGGCCGACGCCCGGGAGGCGGCCGGGGGACGGGCGGCGGTCGCCTGCCGCATCACGGTGGACGAACTGCTTGGGCCGGAGGGGATCACCCGCGCCGAGATCGAGGAGATCGTTGGCGAGCTTGCCGAGCTGCCCGACCTGTGGGACTTCGTCCTCGGCAGCTGGGAAGACGATTCGGTGACCTCGCGCTTCGGCCCCGAGGCGGGGCAGGAGCAGTATGTGCGCGGGCTGAAGAAGCTCACCACCAGGCCTGTCGTCGGTGTGGGCCGGTTCACCTCGCCCGACACCATGGCACGCCAGATCTCCGAAGGAATCCTCGACCTCATCGGTGCGGCCCGGCCGTCGATCGCCGACCCGTTCCTGCCCGTCAAGATCGAGCAGGGCCGAGCCGAGGACATCCGCGAGTGCATCGGCTGCAACATCTGCGTGTCGGGCGACTTCACGATGTCCCCGATCCGGTGCACGCAGAACCCCGCCATGGGAGAGGAGTATCGCCGCGGGTGGCATCCGGAGCGGATCAGGCCCCGGGAATCGCCCGCGCGGATCCTGGTCGTCGGGGCCGGCCCGGCCGGGCTGGAGGCCGCCCGCGCATTGGGGCAACGCGGCTACGACGTGGTGCTCACCGAGGCCAGCAGGGAACTCGGCGGGCGGGTGGCCACCGAGTCACGGCTGCCGGGCCTGCACGCGTGGCGGCGGGTCGTTGACTACCGGGAACAGCAACTGCGCCGGATGCCGAATGTCGAGACCTACCTGCAGAGCGAGATGACCGCCGGTGACGTGCTCAAGGCCGGCTTCGACCATGTAGTGGCCGCCACCGGCGCGCGCTGGCGGCGGGACGGAGTAGGGCGCTGGCACACCCGCCCGATTCCCGCTGATGGGGGACCACAGGTGCTCACGCCCGACGACCTGATGGCCGGGCAGCGGCCCGCGGGCAGCCGCGTCCTGGTCTACGACGATGATCATTACTATCTCGGCGGCGTTCTGGCCGAATTGCTCGCCGCGGCCGGCTACCAGGTCGAGCTGATCACCCCGGCGGCCCACGTCTCCGCCTGGACGGTCAACACCCTGGAGCTGGTAAAGATCCGGCAGCGGGTGATGCGGGCCGGCGTGGCGGTGCGGCCGAACCGCGCGGTCACCGGCCTCACCGCGCGCGGCGCGGTCACCGGCTGTGTCTTCACCGGCGAGCAGGAGGACACCGAGGCCGACGCGGTGGTGCTGGTGACCGCCCGGCTGCCTGACTGCGAGCTGTACGAGGAACTGCACGCCAGGGCGCCGGAGTGGGCGGGGGCCGGCATCACCTCGGTCGCCGCGATCGGCGATGCCTGGGCACCAGCCACGATCGCGGCGGCCGTCTGGTCGGGGCGGCGTTATGCCGAGGAACTTGGCGCGCCCGCCCGCGACGGGCGGGTGCCATTCCGGCGGGAACTGACCGCCCTGGTGCGGGACGTGTGACGGCCGCCAGCCTCCGGCATGGCCGGGCCGCGCGGGGCGCCCGGTCAGCCCCGGATCAGATCCGCTCCTCTTTCGGCCAGCATCAGCACAGCCACCACCGGGTTGACGGTGGTCAGCACCGGGAACGCGGAGGCGTCGATCACGCGCAGCCGGTCCACGCCCCGCACCCGCAACCGCGGGTCGAGGACCGCCCCCGGATCACCCGGCGCGCCCATCCGCGCGGTGCAGGACACGTGGTACACGGTGTGGCAGGTAGCCCGGGCCAGAGCGGATAGCTCCGCGTCCGCCTGTACCTCGGGCCCCGGGAAGACTTCCCGCGCCACCCACCCGCTCATCGGCGGCTGCGCGGCGATGCGCCGGGCCATCTTCACGCCCGCCAGCAGCGTCCGCTCGTCGTAGCCGTCGGCGTCGGTGAACATGCGGTAGTCGATCAGCGGGGGCTCATCGGGGTCGGCGGAGGCCAGCGTGACCATCCCCCGGCTGCGCGGCCGCGTGACGTTCGGCGTCATCGAGATGCCGTGCCGCGGGGTGCGGTACCCGAGCCGTTCGGCGTGCATGGCGAACGTCATGAGCGGCACGTGGGCCAGCACGTCGGGGACCACGCTGCCCGGATCTGTCCGGTACATGATGGTGATGTCCCAGTCGGTCGCTCCCTCAGGCGGGAGCGGCCGGGTGGCCTCCCACAGCACCAGGCCTTCGACGTGGTCGCACAGGTCGCTGCCGACCCCCGGCAGGTCGGCCACCACCTTGATGCCAAGCTCACGCAGCCGCTGGCCGGGCCCGATGCCCGACAGCATGAGCAGCCGAGGTGTGTCGATCGCCCCGCAGCACACGATGACCTCGCGGCGCGCGGCGATCTCGGTCACCTGGCCGTCCGCCCGGCGGACGGCCACCCCGGTCGCACGCCGGCCGGGACCGAACGTGACCTTCAGCACCCTCGTCCGCGTGAGTACCTCCAGGTTGCGCCGCGTGCCCATGATGGGGTGCAGGTAGGCGACCGAGGACGAGGACCGGATGCCGGTCGCCGGGTCGTACCCGATCGGCAGGAAGCCGGCGCCGTCCCGGTAGCCCGCGGTGTTCCAGTCCTCCCGGACCGGGACGCCCAGCGCCGCCGAGGCCGCCTCGACGACATCGGCCAGGTAGGCGTTGCGGTGCTTCTCGGCGACCGGGACGATGCCGACGGCCAGCCGGTCGAAGTAGCCGCCCATGGTGCCGGCATCCCAGCCGTGCGCGCCCGCGGCCACCCAGCGATCGAAGTCCGCGCGCGGTGGCCGCAGCGCGATCATCGTGTTGTGCGCCGAGCAGCCGCCCAGGATGCGTGCCCTGGCCTGGCGGATGAAGGAGTTGCCCCGCGGCTGCGGAAGGCTGGCGTAGTCCAGGTCATACTCGCCCTCCAGCATCTGTGACCAGCGGCGTATCTCCAGTGCCCGTGGCTCGTGCTGGTCGGTGGGACCCCACTCCAGCAGCCCCACGCTGATGCCGGGGTCCTCGCTCAGCCGGGCTGCCACCACGGCGCCCGCGGTCCCGCCGCCCGCGACGACGTAGTCGTAGGCCGCCCGGCTGGTCATCTGGCGGCGCGGGCGGCGTCCACGCACTCCAGCACGCGTTCGGGGGTGATCGGGAGAACACAGGGCCTGACACCGATCGCGTCCTGGATCGCGCTGGCCACCGCGGCCGGTGGCGGGCCGATCGGCGGCTCCCCGATGCCGCGGGCGCCGAAGGGTCCCATGCCTTCGCCCGACTCCAGGATCACCGCCTCGATGTCGGGCACATCTGTCGAGGTGGGGATGAGGTACTGGAACAGGCCGCCGGTCAGGTTCACCCCGTCCTCCATGGCGACCTCCTCCAGCAGCGCCATACCCAGTCCCTGCGCCACCGCCCCGGTGATCTGGCCCTGGACGGAGAGTGGGTTGATCGCCCGGCCCACATCGTGTGCGGCCACGTACCGCAGCAGCCGGACCTTGCCGGTGTCGAGATCCACCTCCAGGTCACAGAGGTGGGTGCCGAAGGTGAAATCCGGGAAGACCCGGTCCGCCTTCAGGTCGCGGACGACCGGCTTGCCCTTGGGGCCGAAGAAGGTGCCGAGCGCTTCGATGGGGACGTTGCGCCGCCGGCAGACCACCAGGGCCTGCCGCAGGTCCATGCCGAATCCCGGCCCGGCCACCCCGCCGGGCTCGAGCCGGAGCCCCTCGGGCGGCTGGCCGGCCTCGTCCGCGACCGCGCGCAGCACGCCCTCGCGCAGCAGCACGCATGCCTCGTGCACGGCGTTGCCCGACATCAGGAGCTGGCGAGTCGCCGTGGTGGTGCCCGCCAGGGGCGTCAGGGCGGAGTCCCCGAAGTGCACGGTGATGCGGTCCATGGGGGTGCCGAGGATCTCGGCGGCGATCTGGGCGAGGGAGGACGCCTGCCCGCCGCCGATGTCCGGCACTCCGCATCGGACGGTGAGGCTGCCGTCCAGTTGCCAGCCCACCCAGGCCGCCGCCGAGTCGTTCAGCCAGACGAGCCTGCCGTAGGACTGGATGTTCGAGGCCATGCCGCGGCCGACGGCGCGGCGTGGCCCGGACGGCGGCGGCTTGGCGCCGGCCCGATCGCAGACCGCGTCGATCGTCTGCCCGAGGAACACCTCGGTGTCGATCGGCTGGCCCACCGGCAGCACGTCACCACGCCGCAGTGCGTTCCGCTTGCGTATCTCCGCGGCGGGGATACCCAGTTCGCGGGCCAGCAGGTCCATCTGTGACTCGTAGCCGAAGACCACCTGCATGCCGCCGAACCCGCGGAACGCCGACGTCGGCGGGTTGTTGGTATAGGCGCACCGGGCATGCAGCCGCACGTTGTCCGCCCGGTACGGCCCGCAGGCGTGGACGGAGGCGTAGAGCAGCACAAGCGCCGACAGGTAGGCGTACGCGCCGGAGTCCGCCGTGATGTCCACCTGCTGCCCGAGGATCGTCCCGTCGCTGCGCGCCGCGGTGCGGTAGCGCAGCAGCATCCGGTGCCGCTTGGGCCGGGCCAGCAAGGACTCCTGCCTGGTCCACTGCATGCGGACCGGCCGCCGGGTGCGCCATGCCGCGAGCGCTAGGTACGGCTCGACGGTCATGTCCTCCTTACCGCCGAAACCGCCGCCGACGTAGGGTGCCATCACCCGGACCCGCGAATCCGGGATGTCAAGAATCCTCGCCACGTCGCGGTAGTGCTCTACGACCTGCGTCGCCACCCGGAGGTTCAGCACGCCCTCGTCGTCCAGCCAGCCGACCCCCGCCTCCGGCTCCAGGTAGGCGTGGTCCACCGCCTGGGTCTGGTAGGTGCCCTCGACGACGGTGTCGGCCGCGGCGAAGGCCTCGTCCACGTCGCCGCGGTCGATGCACCACTCGCCGAGCAGGTTGCCCCGGGCGTGCACGGCGGGCGCGCCGGCGGCCAGCGCCTGAGCCGGATCGAAGACCCCCGGCAGCTCCTCGTACTCGATCTCGACCAGGTCGCATGCCTGGGCGAGAACGTCCTCGCTCTCTGCCACGACCAAGGCCACCGGCTCACCGTGGAAGCGGACCCGGTCCGTCGCGAGTACCTCCATGCTCGCCTTCAGGGCGGCGACCTCGACCGTCTGCCCGGGGACATCGACCCAGATGACGTTGTGCGGCACGTCCTCGCCGAACAGGACGCAGGTGACGCCGGGCACGGCTACGGCCGCCGCCGCGTCACGGTGCGTGATCTTCGCCGACGGCACCGGCGCGCGCACGAGGCGGGCGTGCAGCATGTTCGCGAACGCGAAGTCGCCCGCGTACCGCGTGCTGCCCGCGATCTTCTCCCGCTGGTCGTGCCGGGGGAGAGGCTGGCCCACGACCCGCAGTTCCTCCGCCTTGGAGCTGCGGATCTCCGCCGACGTCACTGGGCACGCTCCCGCTGCGCCGCCTCGACGGCGTCCACGATCGGGCCGTAGCCGGTGCACCGGCACAGGTTTCCGTGCAGCCCTGCCCGGATCTCCGCGGGTGACCAGGTCCGGCCGTCTGCCAGCAGGGCGGCGGCGGACATCAGCATGCCGGGAGTGCAGAAGCCGCATTGTGCCGCATGGCAGGCGTGAAAGGCGCGCTGGAGCGGGCCCAGCGACCCGTCGCGCTCGAGCAGGCCCGCCGCGGTGGTGATCTCGGCGCCGTCGGCCTGCGCCGCAAGCACGATGCAGCTGGACACCGGCTCGCCGTCCATCAGCACGGTGCAGGCGCCGCAGATGCCTTCCCCGCACCCATACTTCGGGTCGGTGACACCGGCCTCGTCGCGCACCCAGCGCAGCAGCGTGAGGTGGGCACCGGCGGCGCGGGTGATGCGGCGGCCGTTGATGGTCAGCGTGATGGTGACGATTTCGCTCACGCGGCTTCTCCCGCTCGTCCTGCCGCCTCCTGCAACGCCCTGATCACCAGGACGCGAGCGAGGCGCCGCTTGTACTGTGCGCTTGCGCCGGCATCGCCGGCCGGGCTGATCCCCTGGAGTGGGCCGACCCGGTCCGCGACGCCGCCGGGCGGACATCCGGTCAGGGCCGTCTCGACGTCCGCCAGCCGCACCGGCCGGTCGCTGACCGCGGCCGCGGCCACCCGCGCCTCCACCACCAGGCCGTCGGCGATGCGGACGAGCGCCGCGACCGCCGCCATCGCGAAATCCCCGTCCCGGCGCGATACCTCCTGAAAACTCCAGCCCCAGCCAGGCCCGAGGACCGGCGCCGACACCGACACGATCAGCTCGTCGGCCGCCAGGGCGGTGGTGAAGAACCCGAGGTGGAAGTCCTCCGCGCGCACGCTGCGCGACGCGTGGCCGCTGGTGACCTCATAGGCCGCCCCGAGCGCCACCATCACCAGCGGTAGCTCTGCCGCCGGGTCCGCGTGGGCCAGCGAGCCGCCGAGCGTCCCCCGGTTACGCACCCGGTTGTTGCCGATGTGCGCGGCGGCCTCGGGAAGCAGGGGCTGCGCCGAACGGGCCCGGGCATCGGCGGCCAGCCGGGCATGGGTCACCAGGGCGCCGAGGGTCAGGTAGCCGTCGGCGCCCACGGTGATGTCCCGGCCCTCGGCGAGGCGGGAGATGTCCACCACCACCCCGGGCTGCGCCAGCCCGATATTGATCAAGGGCAGCAGGCTTTGCCCGCCGGCCAGGACCTTCGCGTCGTCGCCGTGCTCGCGCAGCAGGTCACAGGCGTCCGCATAGTGCGCTGCACGCTCGTACCGGAATGGTCGTGTCAACACCCGATTCCTCCATCGGGGCCCGATGCTAGATGTTGCTTCTCATGAGTAGCAAGGACTTCTCGCTCATTGAGAAGATTCTGCCTGATGAGTCAGCCGCGTGGCGGGTCCCGGCGGGGCGGCGGGCTCCGGCGGCGGGGCCCAGCCCGGCTCCAGGCCCAGAACCGCCGCGGGTGTTTCCTTGGCCATCCGCTCCAGGTACTCGTAGGGAACGCCGATGTCGAGCAGTGCGGCCAGCAGCATGCGCAGCCCCTCGGGGTGCGGTGGCCCGGCGAACTGGCCGAGATCCGACCCCAGGACGATGTTCTCCCCGCGCAGTGCCGTGATCCATTCCGCGAGCTCGCCGGGCTGCTGCTCCCAGAAGATCGGCGATACGCAGGAGCACGCCACATACTCCATGGTCGCGCCCTTGGCGATCAGCTCACGCTGCACGTCGATATCAAGCTTGCACAGCGACCAGTTCGCGTGCGTCACGATGAAATTGGTGACACCGGCCGCGACCGCCGCGTCCTGGAGGGCGCGGATCTCAGGAAGGGACAGGTGGCCCGTGGCCAGGGCCACGTTGTTCGCCGCGACGATCTCGCAGATCGTCCGGGCTTCGGCGGTCAGCGTGCGGCCGTCGGCTTCGAACACGGTGACGCCCTCGCCGGGAAGCTGTCGCTTAGGTCGGCCGAACTGGGGGTAGTCGGGCATGTCGAAGTACTCGGCGTGATACTTCGAGTGGTTCGAGGGCATCCAGACCACCTTTGCCCCGTAATGGATCGCCGCCTCCGCCACGTAGGGATTCAGGCCGCCCACTGAGCGGTTCAGCACCACGGCGCCGAACGATTCCACCCGCGGGAACATGCGGTTCACGTAGTAGGCGCGGCCCGTGGTGGAAGCGTCATGGTCCTTCAGCACAAAGCCCCGCATGCCGTACCGGGTCGCGATCTCAGCGAGGTCCGCGTCGTCGATGTGCCGCTTGAACAGCGCGGGCGCCGTGTGCGCGTGCATGTCGATGGCACCCTTCAGCAACTCAAGGTCAGGCCTGTCCACGGTGGTCCTCCGGGTACTGTGAGGTCTTCCGTTTTCGTATTGTGAAATCGTGTCTCGATAGATGGCACCGGCATGATAACATCCGGTGGTCAGAGTCGATAGAGAGGCAAGCGGGGATGGCGCAGTCCCGGGGCCGGGTGGCCGGTCCCACTGCTGGTGGCCGGGCTCACCGAGGCGGGATCGGGCGGGGATCTGGCGACCATGGCGAGACCGCTACCCGGGACGGCCCGGACGCCAAGCCGGCCTTCCAGGTCCTCGAGCGCACCTTCGGCATCCTGGAGGTGTTCTCCGAGGCGCGGCCCGAGTGGACCACTACCGATATCGCCCGCAGGCTGTGCCTGCCGGTGCCGACCGTGCACCGGATCCTGGCGGCGCTGCGGCGCCTCGGGTACGTCAGCCAGCACGAGGAGACCAAGCGGTTCCGCCTCGGGCTCGGCGCGCTGTCCCTGGGTGAGCGCGCCCGGGCGGTGGCCGACGTGCGCCCGGTGGCGATCGGGCCGCTGCGGCGGCTGTCCGAGGCGACCGGCGAGACCGCCCTGCTGACCGTGCTCACCCCAGAGCGCAACCGGGGGGTCTGCCTGGAAAGAGTAGAGACCCCCAAGCCGCTCCGGCTCTCGGTCCAGCCCGGCCGCCAGCTTCCACTGCACGCGGGTGCCTCCCAGAAGGCATTGCTCGCCTTCATGCCCGAGGACGACATCGAGCGCGTCCTGGCGGACCCGCTGGAGCGGTTCTGCACCTCCACGATCACCAGTCCGGCGGCCCTGCGCCGGGAACTGGCGACGATCAGGGGCCGTGGCTGGGCCAGCAGCTACGAGGAGACGAACGTAGGAGTGTGGGGCGTGGCCGTCCCCGTGCTGTCCGAGTCTGACGTGGTATGCGCCGTCGGCATCGCCGGGCCGAGTGCGCGGCTTGACGCCCCGCGGGTACGCCGGGACATCGGGCTCGTCCACGAGGCAGCGATCGCCCTCGGACGGGCGCTCGGGCTCATGTCGCCGCCGGTGTCCACCTCGGACGCGCGGATCGGCCCCGCGACGGAGAGGAATCAACGATGACCAAGGATCGTCCCCTCGACGGGCAAGTGGCGATCGTCACGGGCGGGGCCAAGGGCATCGGGGCAACCGTCGCCGAATGCCTCGCCGAGGATGGCGCTCACCTTGCCCTCGCCGGCCGGGACGCCGAGGCGCTGCGCGGGAAGGCCACCGCCCTCGACGAGAAGTTTCCCGGCCGGGAAAGTCTCGCACTCACCTGCGACGTCACTGACGATGAGCAGGTTCGTGCCATGGTGGACGCGGTGGCCGGCCACTTTGGCGGCATCGACATCCTGGTGAATACCGCCGGCGGGACCGGGCCCATCGAGACTCCCGCGCATGACTATCCGGTCGAGGAGTTCCGGCGGATCCTGGAGCTGAACGTCATCGGCACCTTCCTGCCCTGCAAGCACGTGATCCCGCACCTGATCAGGCGGGGCGGCGGCCGCATCGTGAACATGGCCGGCACCTCGGGCCTGCGTGGCTACCGCAACCGCAGTGGCTACTCGTCGTCGAAGTGGGCGGTCCGGGGCCTCACCCGCACCCTCGCGCTCGAACTGGGACGGCATGGCATCACGGTCAACGACGTCTGCCCGAACGTGACCAACGGTGCCCGAATGGACCGGATCGTGGCGGAAAAGGCGCGCCGGACCAGGATGACGCCGGAAGATGTCTACGCCGACTTCGCCGCTCAGACCGCCCTCGGCCGGTTCGTCGAGGAATCCGATGTCGCTGAGGCCGTCCGGTTCCTTGTCTCGCCCTCGGCCCGGAACATCACCGGGCATGACATTCCCGTCGACGCCGGCTGGGATGTGTGACGCCTAGCTGTCGTCGCTCCCCGGCCCTCTCCTGACCGCTTCGCGGCAGGACCGCGGGCCGGTTGGGACCGGCCCCGCGCTCCGAGACTGTCAGGCTCGTCGGGCCGCCCAGCGCCGGATCCGGGCACCCCGGCATGCCATACGGCCCGGACCGGCCATTTCCCAGGGCGGTGTCCGATTGTGTGCCCCCGTAAACGGCCGGTAGTGCGCTATACAAGGATGAGCACGAGGGAGCGACATGCCGCCTAACGACGGATCCGGGCAGGCCATGCAAATGGCCAGGGACCGGATAGACCTCTTGCGCCAGAAGTTCCGTGCGACCCCGGGACCGGTCAAGGTTGTGCTGGTCGCAGCGGTGTTGGTGCTGGTTGTGATGACCCCTTTCCTGTGGGGCCGGGTCGCTTACCTCATTGTCGTGGTGCCGCTGCTGTACGGCCCGGTCGCGGTCGTCCGGCGCAGCCGGTCCGTCCTGGCGTCGGTCGGCGTCGGCATCTGGGGGCTGGCCGCCGTCTCCATCGTGGCAGCGAAGTTCCAGCGTGGCAGCACCGACGCGGTGCCGCTGCTGCTGCTCCCGGTGGCGGCCGTGCTGCTGGCACACGCCCGGCCACTGGCCCGCGCGTTCGTGCCGTGCCGCACGGTGGTCCTGGTGCTGGTCTGGTCGCTGCCCCCGGCGATGGTCGCCTGGTGGCTGGACCGCAGCCAGCCGGCCATCGCTTATCTCCTTGCGTGGGGGCTCGCGGTGATCGTGCTGGGCTGGCGGCTCGGCAAGGCATGGCAGGTGGCGCGGGCCGATACCCGGCAGCGCGCCCGGGCGGCGATGACCGCCTCCTACGGGACGGCCGGGCCCGGCGCCCGCCCCGGGCACCTAGCGGACCAGGCGCGCGGGGTCCGCGCGGCGGAGGGGGTACGCGGCCAGGTGACCGCGGTCGCCTCCCGGGACCGCCAGCCGGCCAGCCAGGAACTGCCCGCGATCACCGTGGAGCAGGCCATGGCGGAACTGGACGCGATGATCGGCCTGGAGCCCGTCAAGGACCAGATCCGCCAGCTCACCGCCTCGGTGGAGGCGGCGCGGCGGCGGGCCGAAGCCGGCTATCAGACCGAGAAGCCGATGCAGCATTTTGTGTTCCTCGGCCCGCCGGGCACCGGCAAGACCTCGGTGGCCCGGATCATCGCCAAGATCTATTACGCGTTCGGGCTGCTGGAAAGCCCGGCCGTGCTGGAGGCGCAGCGCGCCGACCTGGTGGGCGAGTATCTCGGGGCCACCGCCATCAAGACCAACGAGCTGATTGACTCGGCCCTGGGCGGGGTGCTGTTCATCGATGAGGCCTACAGCCTGGCCAACGAGGGTGAGGGGCACGGCGACCGGTTCGGCAGCGAGGCGGTCCAGGCGCTGCTCAAGCGCGCCGAGGACGACCGGGAGAACCTCATCGTCATCCTTGCCGGGTACCAGCGGCAGATGGAGGACTTCCTCGCCAGCAACCCCGGGCTGAATTCCCGGTTCGCGATGCGGATCCGGTTCGGCGGATACACGCCGGCTGAACTGCTGGCGCTCGCGCAGGCGGCCCTGGCGCAGCGCGGGGAGTCGCTGGACGGTGAGGCCCTGCGCGAGCTCACCCGGATGACGGAGGATGTCGGCCGCCGCCGGATCATCGACGAGCTGGGCAACGGCCGGTTCATCCGCAACCTGCTGGAGAAGGCGGGCCAGGCGCGGGACGTCCGGGTGATGAGCCGGGGGGCCGAGCCCGCCGCCTCCGAGCTGATGACGCTGCGGGCCGAGGACCTGGAGCGCGCGTTCAGCGAGCTGACCTCCCGGTTCCGCGGCTATGCGGCGGCGCCCTCGCTGGAGAACGCCCTCGCCGAACTGGACGAGCTGATCGGCCTGGAGCCGGTGAAGCGGCAGGTGCACGAGATCGCCGCCCAGCTGCGGGTGGCCCGGCTGCGCGACCGGCAGGGCCTGGCCAGCCAGCCCCCGGCCCGGCATTTCGTATTCACCGGCCCGCCGGGCACCGGCAAGACCACGGTTGCCCGAATCCTGGGCCGCATCTTCGCCGCGCTCGGCCTGCTGGTCCGGCCCGAGGTGATCGAGGCGCACCGGGCCGACCTGGTCGGCGAGCACCTCGGCTCCACCGCGATCAAGACCGGCAAGCTCATCGACTCCGCGCTCGGCGGCGTGCTGTTCATCGACGAGGCGTACTCGCTGTACAACCAGGGTTACTCCGGTGGCGACGCCTACGGGTCCGAGGCGGTGGCCACCCTGCTCAAACGGGCCGAAGACGACCGGGACCGGCTGGTGATCGTGCTGGCCGGTTATCCCGAGGACATGGACCGCTTCCTGCGCAGCAACCCAGGCCTGGCCTCACGGTTCTCGGTGCGCATCTCGTTCCCCAGCTACACCCCGGGCGAGCTGGCCCAGATCATGACCGTGATCGCGGAACAGGCGGGCGACTCGTTCGACCCGGACGCGCTGCCCGTGCTCGAGCAGATCTTCCGGGACGCCTGCGACCGAGGGCGCATCGACGAACTGGGCAACGGCCGGTTCGCGCGCTCGCTGTTCGAGCGCGCCTGCGCCGCCCGGGACCTGCGGGTCGCCCACCTCGGCGAGGCGGCCAGTGCTGCGGACCTCACCACGGTGACCGCGGCGGACATCACCGTCGCGGTCGGCGGCCTGACCAGCGGCCAGGATTAGCGCCGCGAACTTCCTAGCCCGCCGCGGGACGGCGCCAGCCCGCCCTATGGCAGCCTGCCGAGTTCGGCTTTCAGCTTGGCGGTGTCGTTGCCGACGTCCCTGATCAGGTACATCAGCGTGTGCTGCACAGCGTGCTTGTTCTCGCCCCGGTCGAGCAGCCGCTGCGCGGCCTCCCAGAGCTCGGGTGGGTCGCCGCGCCAGAGCCGGTCGCTGAGCACCATGTGCCTGCCGATGTGCTGGTCGCTGGCGGGCCGCCCGTGCGCGTCGTCGTGGTCGGCGGCCAGCAGGGTCCGCCGCGCCTCTGGCTCGGCCGGGTCCAGCGCCCCCAGGTCGATGCCCTGGTAGTGGCCCCGGAGCACCGGGAAGGCGAACGCGCGCCGGGGAAGTGCCTCCAGGTCAGCGTCCGGCAGCAGCCTGCCCACCAGCGTGGTGTCCAGGCCGAAGCTGGACGGATCCCGGTAGACCCGGGTGAACGTCCCCATCGCGCCGAACACCGCGTCCAGGGTCTGATTGACTGCCTCGGCGCCCAGGCCGCGGCGCCGCCCGGCCCAGCGTGCCCAGGCGGCGAGCACGTGCGGCATGGCGTGCTGTTCGGCGGGCCAGAGCATGATCTTGCGGGGCAGCCAGTCGAGCAGGAACCTCTCCACCTTGGCCGGGCTCATCCGCAGCGGCCGGCCGAAGTCCTGCTCGCAGCCGTAGCTGACGATGTGGTCGGCGCACTTGCTGGCCGCCCGGCGGTCGGACAGGTCCTCGGCCTCGTCGGACGCGAGGAACTCGGCGATCAGCATCGCCCTGCGATCGCTGCTCCAAGCCAGGCGGCGCGCCTGCGCCCCGGCCCAGACCCACTCGGGCTCCAGGGTGGCCAGCCGGGTGGCGGGGCCGCCGAACGGCAGATCCGGCCCTGCCGCAGCCTTGACCGGGGGCGGGAGGGCGCGGATCCGGGACCTGATGAACGCATGGTAGGCAGGGAACGACTTGCTCACCGCCGGATCCGGGGTCGCGTGGGTGACCGCGAGCGCAGTCTCCAGCATGTGCCTGGCCTGCGAGGGATGGATCGGCCGGAACGCGCCGCGGCCCGGCTGCCCGGCTTCCCCGTGCCCGTCCCGGCAGCGTTCCAGCAGCGTGTCTACCTGGGAGGTGACCCAGCCGTCCGACAGCATGCCGTGGAAGTTGTAGTCCACCATGAGGACCAGGGCGTGCGGCTCCGTCGTCCCGCCATAGCTGAACAGGCACACGGCCTCGTCACGGTCGCCGAACGCGTCCGAGTTCACATAGCAGTCCGACGCGACCACGGCGCCCACGTGCTCGGCCCAGCCGGGGCGCTTGATGCCGCGCTCAATCAGCCCGAGCGCGGCCCCTTCGGCGGCGGCCGCCTGCCGCGGCGTGCCCAGGCAGGCGATGCCGGACAGCAGCGCGAGCGCTGTCGGGCTGTCATGCTGGGCCGCGTACGCGACGAGCCCTTCCCCGATCAGCTCCTCCAGGTCGGCGCTGCGGGCCTGAGAGCCTGGCTCCTTCTCGCCCCACCAGGTGCCGAGCAGCTCGCTGACCATCAGTTCGGCGTCGAGCGGGCTGCGCACGGCGAGCAGTTCCCGCGATGCCCGGAGCATCTCCGCGAACAGCGCGTTCGGCGGTGGGGCGGGAAGTGCTGACGGCCGGGGCACCCGGCGGTGACCGGGCCGGCCGCCTCCGGGGGGTAGATTCCTGCGGCGGCCCTGCGAACTCACCCGCCCAGTTTCCCAGATCTGCGCCGCCACGGGCACGTTCCGCGCGATCCGTGCCTGATTTCCCGGCGAGCCGTGCTAGCCCGGGGGAGCGACCCCCGGAACCCCCGGGGCGCCGATGGGGCCTGGCCGGCAAGCCGGCAGGCCCCATCGCGCGTGCTAGCCCGGGGGAGCGGTCCGCGGGGCCTCGGAGCGCCTCCTGGGTCGGCACGGCCGCGTGTGGTAGGCGTAGCGGCCACCCCGGAGCGCGAAGTGGCCTAGGATAAGGGAGCCTTACCAGCCGACCATCGTGATGAGCGCGGCAGCGGCGCTCGAACCGGGGTGCGGATGGATTCCCCGCTGCCGCGTTGATGTCGATGGCCTGCTTGAGTCCGCAGTGAGCAGGAAGGAGCCAGGGATGGCAGGCTCGCTCACGGGCCAGAAGCGGTTTTATGAGCACTGACACATCGGTGCCTCAGCCGCGGATGTCAGGAATGGACGTCTCCGACTCCGCGTTGCTGGCGACCCTGCTCCGCGAAGCCCCCATCGGTTTTGCCTTCTTCGGCACCGACCTCTGCTTCCGGCGCGTCAACCGCAGCCTGGCCCGGCTCTGCGGCCGCAATGGCGCCGACCACATTGGGCACCCGCCATCGCGGATATGGCCCGAGCCGCTCGCCGGGCGCGCCGAATCGGCCATCCGCCGGGTGCTCGCCGACGACCAGCCGCTGTTCGAGCCGGATCAGCCGATCAGCATGCTGAAGAGCGGCGGCAGGCCCGCAGCCGGCGAGGAGAACGGTGGCGGGGAGCACCACGGGGCCCGGCCGCAGGCCAGGCACTGGTCGTTCTCCTGGTTCCCGTCGCATGACCCCGAGGGCGCCATCAGCGGCGTCGCGCTGATCGCGGTAGACATGACCGAGCGCCGCAACTCGGAGGAGGCGGTCCGCCGCAGCGAGGAGCGGTACCGGTCGCTGGTGCAGGCTGGGGCGCAGGTGGTGTGGGTGACCACGCCGACCGGCGAGATCGCGGAGGACTCGCCGGAGTGGCGCTGGATCACCGGCCAGAGCCTGGAGGAGTACCTCGGCAACGGCTGGCTGGACGCGGTGCATCCGGAGGACCGGGAACGGGTCGAACGGGATTGGCACGACTGCGTGAGCGGCGGGAAGGTCTTCGACAGCCGCTACCGGGTGCGCACCAAGACCGGGTCCTACCGGCACTACGACGTCCGCGCGGTGCCGATCGAGCGGGACGGCAAGATCATCGAGTGGGTGGGCGCCAGCACGGATGTGACCGCCCAGCGTGAGGCCGAGGAGATGCGCGGCCGGCTGACCGAGCAGCTTTCCGCGGCGGCGCTGCGCACCGCCCGGCTGCAGCAGGCCACGTCGATGCTGGCCGAGGCGCTCACCGTGAAGCAGGTGGTGGAGGTCATCACCGAGGTCGGCCGGTCCGCCATCGGCGCCGACCGCTCGGCCGTGGCCCTGCTCGACCCGGAGCGGCTGCGGGTGCGCACGGTGAACCCGGGTGGCCTGCCGGACAGCCCCGGCCACCCTGGCGGCGACATCCCGCTGGACGTGCACAGCGTGGTCACGCTGGCCATCAACACCCGGCGCCCGGTGCTGGTGGAGAATCCCGACGCGCTCCGCCGTACTTTTCCCGAGGTGGACCTGGACCTGTTCCTGTCCAGCGCCGACGAGCGCGCCTGGGTGGGCATGCCGCTGCTGGCCGCGGGGGCGGCGATCGGCGCGCTGCGGTTCTCGTTCTCCCGGCCGCGGAAGATCACCGACGAGGAGCGGGTGTTCCTCGAGGCGCTGGCCGGCCAGTGCGCGCTCGCCGTGGAACGGGCCTCGCTGTTCGAGCGGGAGCACACCACGGCCGAGACGCTGCAGCGCAGCCTGCTGCCGGACCGGCTGCCCAGCGTGCCCGGGATCATCCTGGACGCCCGGTACCTGCCGGTGACCCGGAACATGGAGATCGGCGGGGACTGGTACGACGCGTTCCGGCTCCCGGACGGCCGGCTGGCCGTGGCGGCCGGGGACGTCATGGGCAAGGGGCTGTCCGCCGCTGCGGGCATGGGCCGGGTGCGGAACGCGCTGCGCGCCCTGGCGCTCACCGACCCGCGCCCGGCCGCCGTGCTGGCCGGGCTGGACCGGCTGTTCACCGCCACTGAACTCGACGAGCAGGTGACCACGGTCGCCTACCTGGTGTTCGACCCGGTGTCCGGGGAGGGACTGGCGGGCAACGCTGGCCACCCGCCGCCGCTGCTGATGTCCTGGGACGCGCCACCCCGGCTGGACCTGGGCGAGGCCGGCACGCCGCTGGGCTGGGCGAGCCCACGCCAGCAGTATGTGTTCCGGCTGCCCCCCGGGCACACTGCCGTGCTGTACTCGGACGGCCTGGTGGAGAACCGCCGCCGCGGGCTGCACTCCGGGCTGGACGAGCTGGTCGCGGTGGCCGGGCAGGCGGCGCCGGAGGTGGCCCAGGATCCCGCCCGGCTGCTCGAATACCTGGTTGACCGGATGCTCACCGGTTACGAACAAGATGATGACGTGACCGTGCTCGTGCTGCACGTGCCCAGGCGTGACGGCACGGCCAAAACCCTCGTGACGGAGTCACGAGGGCTGCAGGCCACCGGGGGGTTGGCCACCCGGACCAGCAAGGCGCAGGCTGGCACGACGGCGACTTCCATGATCGCGGCGAAAACGGGTAAAACATGACCACGGGGCGCCTGCCCCGGGAAGGCCCGATCGCATCGCGGGAGTTGCCGGCGGTACGAGCTACCCGTCGACTCCGCCTAAGGTGGATCACGGGAGAAGGGCGGGCCTGGCAACGATGGCCAGCGGCCCTTGCCATCCGCCCCGAACGGTCCCGGCAGCGGGTGCACGAAGTAAATAACCGTTGCCGCCCACGTGCGCAGGAGAGGTTATCTGTGTCGTCTGCCCGGTCGGACAGTCCCGTGTCACTCGCGGCTTGGCAGGCCGCCGTCGTTCAGCGAAGGAAGGGGTGACCGCGGTGGCAAGCGCGCAAGGCTCCGCGGCGCGGAGGCAGCCCAGCCAGCAAGGCCAGAGCCGCCCGTCGGCGCAGCAGGCTTCAGCGCAGCAGGTTCCTGCGCGCAGCCGGGCGGCGGGGCAGGCGGCGCGCAAGGGCGACGCGCCGGTCACCCTGGTGGGCGCGGACGAGCCCGCGGGGGATGCCACGGTGCCCGTGCGCCAGAAAGGATCCAGATCCCGGCGGCCGCAGCGTAATGCAGCAAAATCCGGCGCGGGAACCGGTGGCGACACCGCCGCAGGCGCGCCGGCGCAGGGACGGCAGGCCAAGCAGGCCCGGGCCAACGACGCGGAGGGCGCGCGGGAGGACGTCGCCGCTGCCCAGGACGGTGCCGGCGCGGCTGGCCTCGACGAGGACACACGCCTGGAAGAGGCCGACCTTGACGTTGTCGTGACACTCGAAGGGGTAGAAGACCTGGACGCCGTCGACCTGGAGGAGTTCGCCGTCGACGTGGACGTCGATGTGGACGTCGACCTGGAAGTCGACGTGGACATCGAGGACGGGCCCGACGACATCGACGATGCCGACCTCGATGATTCGCTGGCCGAGATCGAGGCCGAGGAGGACGCCGAGGACCCGGCGGCCCCGGCTGCGGACGAGCCCGCCGGCCCGGGGGAGGGCCCGAAGGTGGCGGCGGCCACCGGCCCGGCGGCACCCGGCGAGGGACAGCCAGGCCCCGCCCGGTCCGGTGAGGAAGGCGACGACGAGACCTTCGTCTACGGGGACGATGACGACGACCTGCCCGCCGCGCAGGTCGCGTCGGCCGGCGCGACCGCGGACCCGGTCAAGGACTACCTCAAGCAGATCGGCAAGGTCCCGCTGCTCAACGCCGAGCAGGAGGTGGAACTCGCCAAGCGAATCGAGGCCGGCCTGTTCGCCGAGGAGAAGCTGAGCCAGGGCACCGGCGGGATGGCGCCCGATGCGCGGATCGACATGGAGTGGATCGCCGAGGACGGCCGGCGGGCCAAGAACCATCTGCTGGAGGCGAACCTGCGGCTGGTGGTGTCGCTGGCCAAGCGCTACACCGGCCGCGGCATGCTGTTCCTGGACCTGATCCAGGAGGGCAACCTGGGCCTGATCCGCGCGGTGGAGAAGTTCGACTACACCAAGGGGTACAAGTTCTCCACCTATGCCACCTGGTGGATCCGGCAGGCGATCACCCGGGCCATGGCCGACCAGGCGCGGACCATCCGGATTCCGGTGCACATGGTCGAGGTCATCAACAAGCTGGCCCGGGTGCAGCGGCAGATGCTGCAGGACCTGGGCCGCGAGCCGACCCCCGAGGAACTCGCCGCGGAACTCGACATGACCCCGGAGAAGGTCATCGAGGTGCAGAAGTACGGCCGTGAGCCGATCTCCCTGCACACCCCGCTCGGCGAGGATGGCGACAGCGAGTTCGGCGACCTGATCGAGGACTCCGAGGCGATCCAGCCCGGCGAGGCGGTGAGCTTCACGCTGCTCCAGGAGCAGTTGCACTCGGTGCTGGACACCCTGTCCGAGCGGGAGGCGGGCGTCGTATCGATGCGGTTCGGCCTGACCGACGGCCAGCCCAAGACGCTGGATGAGATCGGCAAGGTCTACGGGGTGACCCGGGAGCGGATTCGCCAGATCGAGTCCAAGACCATGTCGAAGCTGCGCCACCCGTCACGTTCCCAGGTCCTCCGGGACTACCTGGATTGAGGGTGCGCCGGCCTGGCGTGTGAAGCCGTCAGCCGCCTCCCAGCTCAGAGGCTGGGGGCCTCGGCCTTGCCCGGGAACAGGCGGTCGGTCTCGTCCTGGATCTCCGTGGCGATGCGCGCCAGTGCCTCGCCGTGCTGCCGTCCATGATGTGCGCAGAACAGAAGCTCTCCCCCTCCAGAGAGCACGACGCGCACGTATGCCTGGGCGCCACACCGGTCGCACAGGTCCAGTGCACTGAGTGGCATCGTAGGGGCCATCGCTCCGGTCATGTCGCCTCCCTCGCGTCGTACCACTGGCGCAGGTCCCGCGCCGTCATCCGTGTTTTCATCTACTACCCCAAACAAGGGGTAGAACCATGACGTTCCCAACTACGGCCCAGCTACGCCAAGAGCGAACGACCGTCTTGGATCGCCTCAGATGTCTCGTTACTCACAGTATTGCCTCCTTTGTCTCTGGTTACCCTGTGTGCCCGGCGGCGTGGCTGGCGTGGCTTGTCGGTATGGCGGGCTAGCATTCCGTGGGACGGTTCCGGGTGCTCCGGCCGCCGCCACCGAGGAGAATCCGTGACTGCCGAACCTGCCGTGCTGCGGGCCCGGTCCGGGGGAGCCGCCCCCGACGGGTACACGGCTCGCCACCTGTCCGTGCTCGAGGGCCTGGAGGCCGTCCGCAAGCGACCCGGCATGTACATCGGCTCCACCGACGGCCGCGGGCTGATGCACTGCCTCTGGGAGATCATCGACAACGGCGTGGACGAGGCGCTGGGCGGCCACTGCACCAAGCTCGACGTGGTGCTGCACGACGACGGGTCCGCTGAGGTGCGCGACAACGGCCGCGGCATCCCGGTCGACGTGGAGCCGAAGACCGGGCTGACCGGCGTGGAACTGGTAATGACCCGGCTGCATGCGGGCGGCAAGTTCGGCGGCGGCTCCTACACCGCCTCCGGCGGGCTGCACGGGGTCGGCGCGTCCGTGGTGAACGCGCTGGCGGTCCGGCTTGACGTGAACGTGGAACGCGACGGGCACGAGTGGGCCGCCAGCTTCCGCCGGGGCGTGCCGGGGGAGTTCGCCGGGCCCGGCCCGGCGGCGGCCTTCAGGCAGCGCAAGGGCCTTACCCAGGTCCGCAGGGTGGCGAAGAAGGTGCAGGGCACCCGGATCCGGTTCTGGCCGGACCCACAGGTGTTCGTCCGGGACGCGCAGTGGAGCCTGGAAGCCCTGGCCCAGCGGGCCCGGCAGACCGCGTACCTGGTGCCGGGGCTGACCATCCGGATCGTGGACGAGCGCGGCGCGGACGGGCCGCACGAAGAGGTGTTCCGGTTCGACGGCGGGATCGCCGAGTTCTGCGCGCAGCTGGCCACCGGGGAACCCGTCACCGACGTGGTCCGGCTGGCCGGGGCAGGCAGCTTCACCGAGACCGTCCCGGTGCTCGACGGGCAGGGCCACATGGTGCCCACGGAGGTGGAGCGCGAGCTGCTGGTGGACGTGGCGCTGTGCTGGACCACGGGTTACGACACGGTGAGCCGGTCGTTCGTCAACGTGATCGCCACGCCCAAGGGCGGCACCCATGTCACCGGGTTCGAGCGGGCCCTGGTGCGGTCGCTGAACGAGCAACTGCGCGCGGTGCGGCTGCTAAAGAACGGCGACGAGCCGGTGACCAAGGACGACGTCCTGGAGGGACTGGCCGCCGTGGTCGCGGTCCGGCTGCCGGAACCGCAGTTCGAGGGCCAGACCAAGGAGGTGCTCGGCACGCCCGCCGCCTCCCGCATCGTCGCGCAGGTCGTCGCCGAGCAGTTGCGGACCTACTTCGCCGGGCGCGGCAAGGCCAAGCAGCAGGCGCGGGCGGTGCTGGAGAAGGTGGCGGCCGCGGCGAAGACCCGGATCGCGGCCCGTGAGCACCGGGACAACCAGCGGCGCAAATCCGCCCTGGCCGCCTCCACGCTGCCGGCCAAGCTGGTGGACTGCCGGTCCGCCGATGACCGGAGCGAACTGTTCATCGTCGAGGGGGACTCCGCGCTCGGCACCGCGAAGCTGGCCAGGGACTCGGAGTTCCAGGCGCTGCTGCCGATCCGCGGCAAGATCCTCAACGTGCAGAAGGCATCCCTGTCCGACATGCTCAAGAACACCGAGTGCGCGGCGATCATCCAGGTCATCGGTGCCGGCTCGGGTGCCTCGTTCGACCTGGACGCCGCCAGGTACCAGCGCGTGATCATTCTCAGCGACGCGGACGTTGACGGGGCGCACATCAGGACGCTGCTACTGACCCTGTTCCACCGGTACCTGCACCCGATGCTGGCTGCGGGCCGGGTGTTCGCCGCGGTGCCGCCGCTGCACCGGATCGAGCTGACCAACCCCAGGAAGGGTCAGCAGAAGTACATCTACACCTACTCCGACAGTGAAATGCGGCGGATCTTGCTGGAACTGGAGCGCAAGGGGCAGCGCTGGAAGGAGCCGGTGCAGCGGTACAAGGGCCTCGGTGAGATGGACGCGGGCCAGCTCGCGGAGACCACCATGGACCCGCGGCACCGGGTGCTGCGCCGGATCCGGGTCGAGGACAGCGCCGAGGCGAGTGCGATCTTTGACCTGCTCATGGGTTCCGATGTGAGCCCGCGCCGGGACTTCATTGTCAGCGGGGCAGCCGAGCTTGACGCGTCGAGGATCGACATCTGACCCGTCCTGCCCGGCGGCCCGCCGTGACCGCCCGCGGTGGACGCACGGGCAGTGCGCGGGGAGAATTGCCGGTACTGGCGGGAACCTGACGCCGCCGACAGCGGGGCAGCCCGCCGGCAGAGCGAAGGGAGCCCCCGCCGATGGCCGAGCCCCTGTTGTCCGTGCGCGACGCGGAGCGGGCCGCCGCGCAGGTCCTGTCGGCCGACATCTGTGACTTTATCGCCGGGGGCAGCGAGGCCGAGGTCACCCTCGCCGCGAACCGCGCAGCGCTGGACGCCGTGTTCCTCACCCCGCGGGTGCTCACCGGTATGACCGCCGCCGATCCCGGCAGCACGCTGGCCGGCTGCGCGTCCGCGCTGCCCGTGGCCATCGCGCCCATGTCCTACCAGCGGATGGTCCATCCCGAGGGTGAAGTCGGCATGGCCCGGGCGGCCAAGGAGGCGGGCGTCCCGCTGACCCTGTCTATGATGAGCAGTTGCCCGCTGGAAGAGGTTGCGGCCGTGGGCGCGACCCTGTGGCAGCAGCTGTACTGGCTGCGGGACCGCGGCCAGGTGGCCGACATCGTGCGGCGGGCCGAGGCGGCGGGCTGCGCGGCCCTTGTGCTCACCGTGGACGTGCCGCGGATGGGGCGTCGGCTCCGTGACATGCGCAACAACTTCGTGCTACCGCCCGGGGTGACCGCCGCCAACCTGCACGGCCCGGAAACCGGGTTGCTGCACCGGCCCGCGGTGGGCTCCTCCGGGGTCGCGGTGCACACCAACGAGGTGTTCGATCCCGCGCTGAGCTGGGTGGACGTGGCCTGGCTGCGGGAGGCGACCGCGCTGCCGCTGGTACTCAAGGGCATCCTCGACCCGGCTGACGCCTGCCGCGCGGTGGAGCACGGGGCCAGCGCGATCGTGGTATCCAACCATGGCGGCCGGCAACTCGACGGGGCGGTGCCGAGCGCGGCCGCCCTGCCCGGCGTCTGCGAGGCGGTCCAGAGCCGGTGCGAGGTCCTGCTGGACAGCGGGATCCGGGGCGGCACCGACGTGCTGCGGGCGCTGGCGCTCGGGGCGAGCGGCGTGCTGCTCGGGCGACCCGCCCTGTGGGGCCTGGCCTGCGGCGGCGCGCCCGGGGCGGCGCGGGTGCTGGCCCTGCTCGCCGCGGAGCTGACCGAGACGATGCACCTGGCCGGCTGCCCCGATGTGGCTTCGGCGCGGGCGCTGCGGGCCGGAGTTATCCGCGACGCGGGAGTCATGTCCCGGTAAACCCTGACGGCTGCGACTGAAAGTAGTCGGTAAGCTACGCCGAGTGACAAGACAACTTCTCGTGGCCGAGTTCCTGCGCGCCCAGGCCGCCTGGCGCCTGGCGCGAGCCGATGGTGACCCCGTCCGGGCGGCCCGCTGCGCGGCCGCGCTCCTCGACGCGGCGGCCTACGCGGCCGGATTAGCGGACGACGACCGGACGCTGGCCCTACTGGCCCGCGGCGGCTGCTTCCGGGGACAGGTCTTCGACCCTGGGCCCCGTGGCATCTCGCTCGCCCGCTGGTGGCAGTACCGCGACGCGCCGCAAGCCAGCCCGCGGGACCTGGTCACAGCCCTGGCCACCGCCGCTGGCGTCACCTCCTGACCGGACCGGGGCCGCACGCCACGGACCGGCCGGCCCGCCCCTAATCGACCCGGGCAGCGGCAACTCCCATGCGGCGGTGCCGTCGGGGCGGGCGGCTGTCAGGCGCGGGGCGCCGGGCCGCCTAGGGATGCCAGCGGCTGCCGGGCGCGGGTGCCGGAGCCGTCCCGGCGCCCGTCCGGCGGCGGCAGGTCCACCGGGACGCCCGCGTCGGTGGCGCCCCGGGCCGGGCCGGCCCCGGCCCAGGCCAGCACCAGGGTGTCCTCGCCCTTGAGGAACCTGTGACAGCGGACCCCGCCGGTGGCCCGGCCCTTGGCCGGGTACTCGCGGTACGGGGTCACCTTGACGGTCGCCGCCCCGGTTCCCGGCAGCGCGCCGGTGCTGCCCGCGACCGTCACCACGACGCCCTCCGGGGCCGCCGTGCCGCCCGGGCCGGCCCCGCCGTCCGGCGCGACCGCACCGAACCAGGCCACCCGCGCGTGGGCGGCCAGCCGGATGCCGGCCATCCCCGCGGCCGCCCGGCCCTGCGGGCGGACCGAGGCCGCGGGGAACTTCAGCAGCTGGGCATCGGTGGTGATGAACACCAGGTCGTGGTCCTCGCTGGTGAGCTGCACGGCGCCGACCACGCGATCACCGGGCTTGAGCGAGATCACCTCGAACTCCGCCGAGCTACCCGGGTAGTCGGGCGCGACGCGCTTGACCACGCCCGCCGCGGTGCCCAGGGCCAGCCCGGCGCCCGCCGGGTCCGGGGCGGCCAGGCCGGCCACGGTCTCCCCGGGGGCCAGTGCCACGAACTCGGTCACCGGGGCGCCCCCTGCCAGGGTCGGGGAATGCGCGCTCGGCGGCAGCGCCGGAACCTCCAGCGCCCCGATCCGGATCAGCCGGCCGGCCGAGGTCACCACGGCGACGGAACCCCGGGCGGTGGCCGCCACGCTGGACACCACCACGTCGTGCGCGGCGCGCGGCCCCGCCGCTGCCCCGCCGGGGCCAGCCGGTTCCGCGGCGGTGAACAGGTCCCCGGTGGCGTTCCGTTCTGCACTGTGAACCGGGGTGCGGGCGATCAGGCCGGTGGATGACAGCAGCACCAGGCACGGGTCGTCGGCGACCTCCAGCGGGACGGCCGCGGTGCGCGCCGCGCCGCTGCCCTCAAGCAGCACCGTGCGGCGCGGGTCGGCGAACCGCTCGGCAACGCTGGCGAGCTCGGCCGAGACCAGCTCGCGCAGCCGCTGCTCCGACTCCAGGATTCCGGTCAGCTCCTCGATCTCCGCGCGCAGCGTTTCCGCCTCACGCTCCAGTTCCAGCCGGTCGTAGCGGGTAAGCCTGCGCAGCGGCGTGTCCAGGATGTAACTGGCCTGGATCTCGGACAGGTCGAACACGCTCATCAGGCGTTCCCTGGCCGCCGCCGCGTTGTCGCTGGTGCGGATGACCTGGATTACCTCATCGATGTTGAGCAGGGCGACCATCAGGCCGTCGATCAGGTGCAGCCGGTCGGTGCGCTTGCGGCGCCGGAACCCGGTGCGCCGGCGGGTGACCTCGATCCGGTGGTCCACGTAGATCTGCAGCAGCTCGCGCAGGCCCAGCAGCCGCGGCTGGCCGTCCACCAGCGCGACGTTGTTGATGCCGAAGGTCTCCTCCATCGGCGTGAGCCGGTACAGCTCGTCGAGCACGGCCTCGGGGTGGAACCCGGACCGGATCTCGATGACCAGGTGCAGCCCGCGCTGCCGGTCGGTGAGGTCCTTCACATCGGCGATCCCGGCGAGCTTCCTCGCCCCAACCAGGTCCTTGATCCGGGCGATGACCTTCTCCGGGCCGACGTTGTAGGGCAGCTCGGTGACCACGATCCCGGCGCGGCGCGGGGTGATCTTCTCGATCCTGGCGGCGGCGCGGGTGCGGAAGATGCCGCGGCCGGTCTCGTAGGCGTCACGGATCCCTTCCAGGCCGACGATCTTGCCACCGGTGGGCAGGTCCGGGCCGGGCACGAAGCGCATCAGCTCGTCCAGCCCGGCGCCGGGGTTGGCGATCAGGTGCCGGGCCGCCGCGACGACCTCGCCGAGGTTGTGCGGGGCCATATTGGTGGCCATCCCGACGGCGATCCCGGAGGCGCCGTTGACCAGCAGGTTGGGCAGGCCGGCCGGCAGCACCTCGGGCTGGATCTCGGTGCCGTCATAGTTCGGGTGGAACTCGACGGTGTCCTCGTCGATGGAGGCGACCATCTCCATCGCGGCGGCGGTCAGCCGGGCTTCGGTGTACCGGTAGGCGGCGGGCGCGTCGTCGCCGCCGAGCGAGCCGAAGTTCCCGTGCCCGTCCACCAGCGGCAGCCGCATGACCCACCACTGGGCCATCCGGACCAGCGCGTCGTAGATGGCGGCGTCGCCGTGCGGGTGCAGCCGCCCCATCACCTCGCCGACCACGCGCGCGCACTTGACGTGGCCGCGGTCGGGCCGCAGGCCCATCTCGTTCATCTGGTACAGGATCCGGCGCTGCACCGGCTTGAGGCCGTCCCGGGCGTCGGGGATCGCGCGCTGGTAGATGACGGAGTACGCGTATTCGAGGTAGCTGCCGCGCATCTCCTCGGCGACGTCGATGTCGACGATGTTCTCGTCGAACGCCTCGGGCGGGGCTCCGCCGCCGTGCTGGCTCCGGGGGCGCGTGGTCGCGGTGCGTCTTGCCATGCCCGCCATTGTGCCTTCTCGCATGCGTTACGCAGGCCGTGGCGCGCTGGGCGGCCAGGCCCACCTGGTTGCCACAGCCGGATGTCCGCACGGGGCTAGCCTGACGGCGAAGGCCAGCCCTGATCACGTGGCCGAGAGGCCGCCGTCGACGAAGATCATCTGGCCGGTGATGTAGTCGCTGGCCCGGCTGGCCAGGAAGACGGCCACGCCCTCGAAGTCGGCCGGCTCCCCGTTGCGGCCGATCATGGTCCGGGCGGCCAGCGCCGCGGAGCGGACCGGGTCGGCGGCGACCTCGGCGGTGAGCGGGGTGGCCACGAAGCCGGGCACGATCGCGTTGCAGCACACCCCACATGGTGCCCAGGCCTCGGACTGGGACCTGGTCAGCCCGGCCAGCCCGGCCTTGGCGGCGCCGTACCCGCCGCTGTTGCCGAACGCCCGGACCGCCTGCTGGGAGGCGATGTTGAGGATCCGGCCCCAGCCACGGGCGGCCATCGGGGGGCCGAACCGCTGCCCGAGCAGGAACGGCGCGGTGAGGTTGACCGCTAGCAGCGTTTCCCAGCCGGCCATGGTCAGGTCCGCCAGCGGCGGCCGGATGTTGATACCCGCCGCATTGACGACGATGTCGGGCTCGCCGAACGGCCCGGCCGCCGCGGCGGCGCCGCGCAGCGCCGCGTCCCGGTCCGCGAGGTCCGCGCTCACCCAGGCCACGTCACCGCCTTCGGCCCTCAGCGCGCGCGCCGCCCGGTCCAGCGGCTCCTCGCTGCGGGCCAGCAGCACCACCTTGGCGCCGGCCAGGGCGAGCGCCCGCGCCATCGCGTGGCCGATGCCGGAACTGCCGCCGGTGACCAGGGCGACTCTGCCCTCCAGCGAGAAAAGCGAGAGCAGGAAGCCCGGGTCAGAGCTGGGGCCGGGCGCCAACGAGTGACCGGGCACGGGCGGCCAGGCGGCAGCCGCTCGCCAGCGCCTCCAGCGGCGGCTTCTGGTCCAGCCAGGAGATGAGGAACCCCGCGCAGAACGCGTCGCCGCTGCCGGTCCCGTCCACGACCTGCTCGGTCACCTGCGCCGGGGCGCGGATGGCGTCCGGGCGGCCGTTGGCGAACAGCGCGCCCTCGGGCCCGAGCTTCACCACGACCTGCGGGTACCAGGCGGTCAGCACCCGCGCGGCCTGCACCGGGTCGTCCCGCCCGGTGAGCACGCCGGCCTGTGCCGCGTTCACGAACAGCAGCGTGGCGCCGTTGGTCAGCTCCAGGTACGGCTCGGCGCCGACCCGTTCCAGCGGCGCGACCGAGGCACCGTCCACTGAGATGGTCATGTCCGCCTGCCTGGCGTAGTTCATCGCGGTGATGGCGGCCGGCCGGGAACCCTCGTTCAGCAGCGTGTACCCGGACATATGCAGGTGCGAGCCCGGGGTGAACAGGTCCTTGGGC
>Ga0209166_10000897_pt1 | contig 27687 bp, 19 predicted proteins | sample Coa_R1_3_FD_187151 | JGI IMG/M metagenome (GOLD analysis project Ga0209166, IMG submission 187151) | Surface soil microbial communities from Centralia Pennsylvania, which are recovering from an underground coalmine fire - Coalmine... | ecosystem: Environmental > Terrestrial > Soil >...
ACCCTTGAGTACCGTGCGCTGCTCAACCTTGGGATCGAAAACGGTCTCTCCCGACGCGACTTTGCGGATCGCGGCGCCGAGTTCGAGGTCCAGAGCGTCTTTGAGAACGTAACCCTTGGCACCCGCTTCGATCGCCTGACGGACCCAGGTACTCTCGGTATGCATGCTGAGCATTAGGACCGCGGTGTTCGGCTGGTCCTCCATGATCTGACGGGTCGCCTGAAGCCCATTCATGCCGGGAAGGGCGCAGTCCATCACGACCACCTGGGGATGCAGTTCTTTCGCCAGCTTGATGGACTCCTCACCGTCACCGGCTTCTCCTACTACAGCGATGTCGGGCTCATCTTCCAGCATGCGGCGAAAGCCACGCCGAACCAGGCTGTGGTCATCCACGAGCAACACTGTGATCTTCTTTTCCATAGGACTCCGCTTTCTCCCGGGGAACAGTCAAGTGGACCAGCGTTCCTCCCTCCGGAGGTTTTAAGAATACGATCGTTCCGCCCATGAGTTCCGAACGCTCACGCATGGCGACCAGCCCGATCCCGCGCTTGATGCCGTTCTGAGTGAAGCCTGCGCCGCGATCTTCGACTTCCAATTCCAAAGTGCGCGGTAGGAAACGCAGCCGCACCCATGCCTGCTTGGCGCCCGAATGCCGGGTCACGTTGTTGAGCGCTTCCTGCAATATCCGGTAGATGTGCACCCCGGCGCCGCTGTCCACCGGGAACGGCTCCCCCTGCTTCTCATAGGATATGGCAATTCCGGTTTGTCTTTCCACGGTGGGGATGTACCAGTCGAGCGTGCTCTCGAGGCCGGCTTCATCGAGCATCACCGGATGCAGCGCCTGCGACAGGCTGCGGACGCTTTCCAGCGTTGACTGGACGGTCTGAAGAACCTCCTGGAGGTCGGCGCGAAGGGATGAGCCTTCGGGAGCGTGTGTTCCGGCGCGGCGCAGCATCGAGCCGATCGCGGTGAGAATCTGTCCGAACTCGTCGTGCAGTTCGCGCGAGATGTAGCGCAGCGTGGATTCTTGCGTAGAAATCAATTTTTGCGCAAGTTCGCTACGGCGTTCGGAGATTTCTTCCAGGCGCGCGAACAGGCGGCGGTTCCAGCGAATGAGAGAGAGACCGTTGAGCAGGATCGCCAGCAGCGTGCAGGCGAGAAAGACATAGACCTGCCGCCGCACGCGATCGTAAATCTGAACGATGCGCTGGCCGGCCTGTTCTTCGCTTTCGCTGTTCTGCACAAGCAAGCGCGCGACTGCCGTGCTCAGGGCGGCTTGGCGCTCCTGAAGAGAGAGCTGAATCTGTGCGCGCGCTTCCTTTTCCTTGCCTTCCTGCGCGAGGGCGAAGATGCGGTCGACAGCGTCCCAGAATTGCGTGAAGGAGCTGCTCAGGAATGCGCTCTGCTCAGGAGTGCGGCCAGCCGCGGCAAATTCCGCTTCGAGGCGCATCGCGTCGTCCAGATCAGTGCGGATGCGCTGAAACTGCGCTGACCATGCGGTCAGCGGATAGGGCTCATCGCTGCTGACCATATCGCGCATGGCCACTGCCAGCAGGTTGAGGTCGTTCTGGATGCGCAACAACTGCAGAGAATCCTTGCGATTGCGGTCGACCAGGTTGGTCTGCAGCTGCCGCAGTCCCTTAATCTGCCACGTGATGTAGGCCGAATACGCGAGCACAGCGGACAGAGTGATGAGCAATCCCAGCAGCAGGCCAAGGGTCAGCGAACGCTCCGTGCGGTCCGGGGATGCGGGGCGCGACACGCCCCGAGCATACAACGGCGGGAAGCGGAATGTCACAACGCGTTTCTGTGTGCTACCTGATGCGGATAGCGATCTGGAAGTGTTGCAAACTCCGGAGTAAGCTGCTGTGCATGAAAATAGGGACCCCTACCCACACTTCGCGGTGGCCAATCCTCTTTTTGTGCGCTGTTTTCTGTTTTCTCCCGATACCACCCTTCACGTTTGCGCAAAGCATCACCGAACTCAAGAGCAAGGCTGATGACGGGGATGTACAAGCGCAATTGGCCCTTGCCAAGGCGTATCACCTAGGTGAGGGGGTCCTGAAGGATGACGGGCAAGCCATGCATTGGTGGGAGAAGGCTGCCGAGCATGGCGATGCATCGGCACAGATCAATCTTGCAGGTGCTTATCAAATCGGCACGGGTGTTCCAAAGAACTACGCAGCGGCTCTACATTGGTACAGCAAAGCTGCCGAGCAAGGCAATGCAGATGGGCAAGCAGCCCTAGCAGGGCTTTATCACTTGGGTCAGGGTGTTCCAAAAGATGACACCGAAGCCGTGCGTTGGTGGAAGAAGGCTGCTGAGCAAGGTAATGTAGCGGCTGAAGGTAATCTTGGAACTGCATATGGCTTGGGCGTGGGCGTTCCGAAAGACGAGGTTGAAAGCGTACGATGGCACACCAAGGCCGCCGACAACGGCAATGCCGCTTCGCAGCTTAGCCTCGGACTGTTCTACATATCCGGCAATGGAGTTCCGAAGAACGAGGCAGAGGGAGTCAAGTGGTTGCGCAAATCTGCTGAACAGGGCAACGCTGACGGTGAGTTCTGGCTTGGAGCTATGTACTACTCCGGCGTCGGAGTCGCGAAGGACATTGCCGAAGCTTTGCGTTGGTATCGCAAGGCAGGCGACCAAGGCAACGCAGCGGCTCAATACAACCTCGGACAGGCTTACAACTTGGGGGAAGGTGTCGAAAAGGATACCGCTGAGGCCGCTAGCTGGTGGCAGAAGGCCGCCGAACAAGGCCTTGCGAAGGCTCAATATAATCTCGGGCTGGCTTATCGCGCTGGTGCAGGCGTAGAAAAAGACAACTTGAAAGCGTATTTCTGGATTGCGATCGCTGCGTCAAGCCTCGAACAAGGATTTGTCAAAGACTATCGCGACAAAGTCGAGGCAGTGATAACACCGGCTCAGCTTGCTGAGGTGCAGGAACGCATCAGCAAATGGAAAGAGGCGCATCCGGCAACGCAAACAGCTTCATTAAATTCCTTACCAAGCGTCCAGCGCCCCCAGTATCAAGAACAACAGACTCAGACCCAGGACCAACAACAGACGCGCACAGAAACCCAACTCAAGCCGGTATTCTTAATAACGAATTGCGTGTTGAAGTCTGGTTCAATGATCCAATCCGCATTCAATGGTGCGCTGACGAACTCGAAAAAATACGAACTGGTGCACGACTTAAGCGACAAGGGAAAGATGGATCTCGTGATAACGGTGCGAATGATTTGCGTTGAAGATAAGGGTAACGTTGCGGTCGCCAGCGTTTATGGCTTTGCCAAATGCTTTGGGCCCAAGAATTGTCACGTATCCGTCAATGACTCGACGCTGAACGCTCTCTTGTCCGAACCCGGCATGGAAACGCAAAGTGGCATTAATCTCTTTAAGGGATTCGATGAGGACATGGCCAAGATCAAGGATCAGATGATCTTGAACCACTAATCTTGACCTTGGGGGCTGGCCCAGACTTGCTTTTCGCTCGATTCACCCCGAAATCGGCTGCCTCACGCTTCGGCGATTTTCGAAGCCATGGAGCCACCGAACCTCGGCCGAATTGTTCCCTGAGGCGGAGACCGAATGTCCTCCGGTCGCCACTTTTCCACAGGCACAACACCCTCCGATGTGACGGATGACCTTGACCCCGGCTGCCAAAAGCGCACAATGGGATCGTGCACATTCCACCGCAATATCCACCAAAACAGGCGCTTGCACTCGGCGAACGGATTCGGATATATAAGTGCTGATTTTGGAATATTTTGCGTGTAAGCCGTTCTTTGACAATATTTTGCAGCAGGGCGCGATGCATTTTCGACGCTAAGCGGCTTAGATTCAATATTTTGCGGGATTACGACCCCAAAAAATTTGGACTTAGGCGTCGCTTGCCCTGAAGAGCTAAGTCCTTCCACTAGAATATTTTGCTGGTAAGGTCTTTGTTATTAATATTTTGCGCAGGGTCCAATTGAGGAAATCGACGCAAGTCCAGCATTTTTAATATTTTGCCAACGATCGATCTCAAAATTCTCGATTCGAATGCGCTTCCACGAGCCCCCACCATTCTCGCCGTGAAGTGCCCGATCTGCAACCTTCTCAACACGGCAGACAGCTTCGACAGCGAGCGGTGCCACTGGAACAACGCCGTAATTAATGAACCGAATGTGAGCCCAACGGAGTCAAAAAGGAGATTTGAGTTCCCCAACCAAAGAAGCCGCGAAGCCTCCGAAAATGCAGCGATTGAAGGCGGTCATGCCGGAGGTCTGGAAGCTCATGCTTCCGCGCCGGGGCCTGCTGGCGCTGGGCTTCGTGCTGATGGTGATCAACCGCGTGGCCGGCTTCGTGCTGCCCTACTCCTCGCGATTCCTCATTGATAACGTCGTCACCAAGCACCAGATCGGGCTCCTGCGTCCGCTCGTGTTCTGGGTCTTGTTAGCCACCCTGGTGCAAGGCGTGACTTCTTTTTCTTTGACCCAACTACTCTCGAAAGCAGCGCAGCGCCTGATTGCAGAACTGCGCGAGCAAGTGCAACAGCACATCTCGCGGCTGCCCGTCGCTTTCTATGATGCCAATAAGACCGGTTCGCTGGTGTCGCGCATTATCAGCGATGTGGAGGGCGTCCGTAACCTGCTGGGTACCGGCCTGGTGGAGTTCGCTGGAGGATTGGTCGCCGCCGCGATTGCTCTCGTTTTGCTGCTTAAGACGAGTGTGCCCCTCACGCTCATCGCGGTCGGATCGCTCAGTTGCTTTGCCTTTACGCTGAACCGCGCCTTCGCCACGATTCGTCCAATCTTCCGCGAGCGCGGAAAGATCAATGCCGAAGTTGTCGGGCGCCTGACTGAGTCGCTGGGCGGAGTTCGAGTGATCAAGGGATATCACGCGGAAGAACGCGAAGAAAAGACTTTCTCCGCCGGAGTGCGCCGTCTGCTCGACAACGTCATGCGCACGCTCACGGCAACATCGCTGATGAGCCTCTCAGCGAGCGTTCTGATGGGGTTGGTCGGCGCAGCGACCATGTACGTCGGCGGCCGCCAGATGGTCGGCCACACGCTCACTCCCGGCGGTTACATTTCGTACAACCTGTACCTGGTATTTCTGGTCGCGCCGATCCTGCAGGTCGTTGCGATCGGCACGCAGATCACCGAAGCTCTGGCGGGGCTTGAGCGCACGCAGGAAATCATGCGCGAGCGGCCAGAGGATCGCGACCCGAACCGGACTACGACCCTCGAAGACATCGTCGGAACGGTGGAGTTCAAGGGCGTCAGCTTCAGCTACGACAGGGCGCACGAGGTATTGCACGACATCTCTTTCCGATCGCAGCCCGGGACAGTCACCGCGCTCGTCGGTTCATCCGGGTCGGGCAAGTCGACTACCATCGGATTGGTCTGCGCCTTCTACGTTCCAAGCAAGGGAACAATCCTCGTCGACAACGTCGATCTCAGCAAGGTGAAGCTTGATTCGTTTCGCACACGGCTCGGTGTCGTGCTGCAGGAATCGTTCCTATTCGACGGAACGATCCGCGAAAATGTTGCCTTCTCGCGTCCGGGCGCAACCGAAGAAGAAATCCTGCGGGCCTGCCGCATCGCGCGCGTCGACGAATTCGCCGACTCCTTCCCCGAGAAATATGACACCATCGTCGGCGAACGTGGCGTGAAGCTCTCCGGCGGCCAGCGCCAGCGCATCTCGATCGCCCGCGCCATTCTGGCCGAGCCGCGCATCCTCATTCTCGATGAGGCAACGTCAAGCCTCGACTCCGAATCCGAACAATTAATCCAGCAAGGATTGTCCTATCTTATGCAGGGGCGTACGACCTTTGTGATCGCTCACCGGCTTTCGACCATCCGCCGCGCCGATCAGATTCTGGTGATGGAGCAAGGACAAATCGTAGAGCGAGGCACGCACGCGGAACTTTATGCTGCTCAAGGACGTTACTATGATTTGTACACGCGGCAGCACGGCGTTGAAGAGAATCTGTTCCTGGCGCCGGGAGAAGGAGATGCGGTTGTGGTGAATGGCAATGGCGCCCGCGCCAAGGGAGCTGACGCGAAAGAACCTGACGCCATGCGCGTGCTGCGAGGAGAGATCCGCTAGTGACGACCATCCCTGCGGCGGTTCCTGCACGCGCCACCGTCGCCATACGCAGCGAAGATCTTTGCCGCCACTATCGCATGGGAGACAACATCATCCGCGCGGTGGATGGCGTGTCGCTCGAAATCCAGTCCGGCGAATTCGTGGCTTTGCTTGGCAGTTCAGGATCCGGGAAATCGTCCGTCTTGAATTTGATTGCAGGCCTGGACCGGCCGACATCCGGAAGCGTCATCGTCCAGGATCGTGATATCGCCAAGCTCTCACGCGATGAACTCGCCAAATATCGTCTGCATGTAGTCGGCATGGTCTTTCAATCGTTTAACCTGATCTCCAGCATGACGGTCGCAGAGAACGTGGAGCTGCCGTTGCGCTTTGCCGAAATCGATCGCAGCCAGCGGCAGAAGCTGGCGCACGAAGCATTGGAACGCGTCGGGCTGCGGACCCGCATGGACCATCGTCCCAGCGAGCTTTCCGGGGGCGAGCAACAGAGGGCAGCTTTAGCCCGGGCCCTGATCAACCGTCCGCAGCTTCTACTGGCCGATGAGCCTACAGGCAATCTCGACAGCCACACCGGAACCGAGATTATGGATATGGTCCGCGACTTCAACTCTGACCTCGGAATGACGGTGCTGATGGTGACCCATGAGCGCGCACTGGCCGAACGCTATGCGCAACGGATGATCTTCATGGCAGATGGGAAGCTGCTGGACCGGCAAACATTGCGGGAAACTGGTTCAACGCAATGAAACTACCCGATCTCACAGAATTGGCGCTGCGCAACCTGCGCGAATCGCTACTACGTAATTCTCTGACCACGGTGGGAATTTCGGTGGGAGTGGCCTCGCTGGTGGCGATGCTGTCCCTGGGCATCGGTCTTCAGCAAATGGCCTCGCGGCGTCTCGTAAAATCGGGTCTGTTCGACACCATCATCGTCACTTCGCGCCGCGAAATGCGCGGCATGGGACGCGAAGAAGAGCGCAACGGTCCTGCACCAGGACAGAGCCGCGTTCTAGACGAACCTGCGCGGCAGGAAATCGAGGGCCTGCCGAATGTGGCCGAGGCCTATCCGGACATTCGCTTTGCGTCTGAGCTCCGCTTTGAAGATAAACCGCATCTCACGATGATTTCGGCTCTGCCCGAATCGGCGAAATCGAACGACGCATTTGAGGGGATGCAAGGCACGTTCTTCTCGTCCGACTCCGCCCCGGAAGCGATTCTGCAGAAATCCTTTGCGGAGGAGTTGCTGGGCAAGATGCCCGCATTGGGTGCGGCCGAGCCCTCCGTGGCGGAGCTCGCCAAGCCGCTGCTCGGAAAAGAATTGATCATGCACTATGCGCAGCGTGCGGCCAGTCCGGGACCGGTCATGCCAGCGCCCAGCGACATGAAATCTCCCGATAGCGACCTCGCCGGTGCCGCTTATTCTGTCATCTCGCGCGAGCAGAAACTGAAAATCGTTGGCGTCTCCGACCTTGACCCCGAGAGTATGCGGGGACCCACCAGGGCGAAAGTATTCCTGCCACTGAAGCTGGCCGAGAGCCTTCATGTGATGCTGCCGACCGACTTGCGCGAGATCACGCGCGTGGCAAGCGATCAGCCGGTATATTCCTCGATCAGCGTAAGAGTGAAAAATCCATCCCAGATCCAGACTGTCGAAGATGCGGTCAAGAAGATGGGCTTCAGCGCCTTTTCGATTCTCGACGCCAGCCGCGGCCTGCGTCAGTTCTTTGCAGTGCTCTACGCATTCCTGGGAATTTTCGGAAGCCTGGCCTTGATGGTGGCATCGATCGGCATCGTCAATACGCTGGTGATGGCGATCCTCGAACGCCGCCGTGAAATTGGGATCATGAAAGCGATCGGCGCCAGCGATGGAGATGTGAAGAAGCTCTTCTTCGCCGAAGCCGGAGCGATGGGCGTGCTCGGAGGCGTGGTCGGCGTGGCACTCGGTTGGGCGATCGGTCAGGTGATCAACGTCGGTACAAATGTCTATCTCAAGCGGCAGTCGCTTCCTCCCGAGCACTTCTGGGCGGTGCCCTGGTGGTTGGTCGGAGGCGCAATCCTGTTCGCCTTCGTCGTGAGCCTTGTCTCGGGACTCTATCCTGCCGGACGCGCGGCCCGTCTGGATCCCGTTCAGGCGTTACGCTACGAGTAAACTGAGAGCATGGTCCGGATTCCTCGCCGCTGGCTTGCATTTCTCGTTCTCATCGCCGCATCGGCCGCAGCTCAGAGCCGCATCGATTGCAGCGCCTTCAACAGCCGCATCTTGAAGCGAGCCGAGCGGTATTGCGTTTACTTGCCCTCCGGCTACGATGCGGCCGTGAAGCAGAATCCTCCAAAGCGTTATTCCGTCCTTTATTTCCTGCATGGCCTGGGCGACAACGAGCAGACCCTGTTTAACAGCGGCGGCTGGACTCTCCTCGACGATCTGCGCAACCAACACAAGATGGGCGACTTCCTCATCGCCGCTCCCGACGGCAAGCGCAGCTTCTACGTGAACTCGGCCGACGGGACTGTGCCGTACGGCGATTTTTTCCTGCAGGAGTTCATGCCGCTGATCGAGAAGAAGTATTCCATTCGTGCCGGACGCCAAGGGCGGGCGATCAGCGGAATCTCGATGGGCGGATACGGCGCGCTGCACTTCGCATTCGCCCATCCGGAGCTGTTTTCCGCAGTGAGCGCGCAAAGTGCCGCGTTGATTACGGAATCGCCAAAAGAACTCGATGCCGCGGGCCGGACCGGATTGCCCTTGCTATCCGTACTAACCCCGGTTTTTGGAAAGCCGATCGAGCCGAGGCACTGGAACGAGAACAACCCGCTGCTGCTGGCCAAACGAAACGCGGCGGCGCTGACCAAGGTCGCCATCTATTTCAACTGCGGTCAGGAAGACAACTATGGATTCGAAAAAGGAGCCGCGCAATTGGATGATGAACTGCTACGAGAGCGAGTGAGGCACGAGTATCACGCGTATCCGGGCGATCACAGCCTTACCTACTTCCTGTCGCATTTTGCCGAAGTCATGGAGTTTCATTCCACGGCATTCGGCCTGATTCCGCAGCACTGACCGTTTCCGGGTGTAATGTAAACTAACGAGAATAGCTGTAGATACGCCCGGCACGCGCTTCGGTCATAAACCGGGCTGCGCACACGCCATGTATGCGGAGAGGTGGCCGAGTGGTTGATGGCTCCGGTCTTGAAAACCGGCGTACCCGAAAGGGTACCGGGGGTTCGAATCCCTCCCTCTCCGCCAGACCTTTAGTTTCTGCTATTTACAGTACGTGTGCTTATTGGCGGTTGCATTCGGTGCCGACTTCGGACGCACTCTTGTTAGCGTGGCCTGCATAGTCGTCTTCAACGATTGCAAGTTCGGTCCCCCTTCCACCGTCATTTGGCACGAGTTTTCTGAAATGTATCGGACAGTGAATCGCAGAGTCTCGTTCGGGAAGGTGGAAATCCAAGTCCAAGTATTCCCTTCCACATTTCCGCGCGAAAGGGTGGTGCCGGAGGCCCCGACTTCGAGGGACAGATAATTTTTCGAATTCGAATCGTAGGTCACCAGGTCGGTGACTGCGATTTTCCCCATTCCGGGGATGTCTTCCAGCGAATGGCAAATCACCCCGAAGCGATCCGCGGTCCAGGCGCAGGTTTCTGTGGAACTGAACTTGCCGGCGGGCGTGGTGGTGGTATCATTCGCCCTCGAAAGCTGTTCCGCCTCCGAATTCAATGTGCCGTGCGCGACCCAACTGCCGACCATTCTGCCCAGGTTTTGATAGGCGGCGCTGGGCTTGAATGTGCTCCGCGTCGTTTGCCCGAAACAAAGTGTGCCGCCGAGAATAACAGCAAGAACAGTCACGAAGGTTCCAATCCGAGGATGCATTTGTCTCCTCCGAAAAACGAAGCAATTCTAGAATACACTCTCAGGCTCGTGGTGGGGCTGAACACTAACTCCGTCAACTTGACGGAGGGCATGATGACAACCGGCAGCAACAGTGGACAGTCAGGTTCTAACCAGCTCGAAAACCGTGATCTCCGGCCGCGCCCCGAGACGAATAGGAAAGCCCGTGGTGCCGATGCCACGGTTGACGTAGAGCTTCGTGCTCCGCTGTTCGTACCACCCACTGGTATACCGATAAAACAAGTCGCTGAGGTTCAGGCTACGGCGACCGAACCCGAACGCCAACTGCCCACCATGGGTGTGTCCGGACAGCATCAAATCGATGCCGAGGTCAGCTGCGCGGTCGAATACGAACCCGCTCGGTTCATGACTCAGGAGAATGTTGACGGTACCGGGAATCACCAGTTGCGTGTGCAACCGGCGATGAACATCTTTCCGATACTCTTCTTCTTCGTCCTGCCCACTTTGAGTGCGCGGACAGTCAATGCCGATCAGGTTCAGCTCATCGCCGCCGTCTAATCGAATCGGCGTCCGTTCCTGGCGCAAAACGCGGATCCCCTGAGCGGTAAACAAGCCGCTGACGTATGCTTCCGCCTCGCTCTCTTCTTCGTGATTGCCGAGACAGCCGAAAACGCCGTGTGGCGCGCGTAGGCTTGCCAGCACACTAACTACGTGCCCTTCCATCCCCGGATCCCAAGCAATGTGGTCGCCAGTCAGTGCTATGAGGTCGGGCTTCAACCCGTTAGTGATCGCGACGCAACGTTGAATGTAGTCCGCGGTAGTGAAAGGACCCATGTGGATGTCGGAGAGCTGAGCAATGCGAAAACTTTCGAAGCCTTTTGGCAGACGCGCAAGGCGGACGCGCTGCTGCACGACTTCCACATCCTTGCGACCATAAAGGAGCCCATATCCAGCAGCCACGAACGGCGTGGCGCTGATCAGGACCGCGCTCTGCTTCAGGAAGCGGCGCCGACTGTGCCAAGCTGGAGTCGATACCTCCGCATTTGCATGCTCGCGCGTCGTCTCTCTGTACATCCATGTGGCTGCCCGCGCCGCGTAATCAGCTGCGCCGAAAACCAGGACCAAGAAAAAGGCCAGCATCGAACCCACGAACCACCACCAGAACAATGCTTCGGTGACCACAGTCAGTGGCCGGTCGTAGCCGATCCGAAAAACGTGATCATTGGTGGATTGAATGCCCGGATAGCTATAGGCGTACACGAACACATAAACCAAAGCCGCGATGACCGCAAGCCGCGTGCGCCCGATAGGGCTGGGAAGGAAACGTCCCACGAGATCGATGATGCGTTTAATCCAGAAAATCTGGCCGGCAATAAAAATCACGAACAGGGCCAAGAAGATCAGGTCAAAGAAGCGGCCGAACTCGTCGGGATATATGAGCTGGAATGCAGCACGAGCAGCGATCAGCAGCGTTACGATACCGCGCCAATGGCGGACGACGCGTCGGCAAAGTCCGGGGGAACCCACCATACCCCGCAATCCTCGTTGCGATAGGGTACCATCGACCGAGAGATTGTGCCCTCTAAGCCCGCAGCGCACCCATTGGGTAGAGTCGAGAACAGGCGCAGTGGCTGTAGTCTCCCGGTGGCTATGTGTGGCGGAGCTTTCGCATCGCCGCCTCAGTCCGGTTTGGCTTGGCTCCGTTTTCCTGTTCCCGCTCATCGAAGCGGACAGGCGGTTCTCCCGCATCCGGCTCTCGGAAAGGACTCACGTTTTCACCCACGGAAGACCGCTGGCCCATACCGATCACACTGATCGACACGAAAACGAACAAGGTCTCCCGCCAGTGGGTTGGTCGCGGTGGAGATGCCCTCCGCTTTGGGCGCGAGTCAATCTGGCTGACCGACTATCACCGTGGGTTGCTCTGGCGCATTCCGTTTCAATGGAAATGAAGGCAACAACAGTGAGGGGGTTGACCCCTCATCTGATCACCAATCAACCACACCAGTGGTGACATAGGAAGAGCCACACCATCATGTTTTGCTCAAGAACGAATTCGTTGAGGTGATACGAGCTACGCTTCCTCCGGCGTTCCGGAGCCCGGGGGATTGCAGGATGCGTACGTCCCGCTCTTGATCTCCATAAAGATGTTATTCCCACTCGCCAGCACTGCTTGGTAATGCATGAGAAGAGAACCGCGAGATTCTGAGGTTTCCAGTGATACGAAGGGATCAAAAACCTGATCGGCAAGCTTGGCCTGTGGAGCTTGGCCAGCCACTGACACATTGCCTGTGTGCTGAGGATTCTGTCCCCACTGTCCCCAAGCGGACTCACCCTGAGCCGCCACAGTTATTGCAGACAAGGCTACAGTCGCAAAAAGCAAGGTTGCTGCACGGGGGGAGGCATGGAGCCCGCCCCTGCAGAAGAAAATGTCTATCAACGCTTCTCCGCGCTGCTGATGAGAATTAGGGGGGAGTGGAGAACCTGGTCGGCTAACCCTTCGGGGTTTTGATGGCAACCCGCGAATCTGTCAAGTAGATGACCGGATGTGTAGGGATCACATCGAGATAGGTAGATGGTGGTTTAGAATCCTTCCCCCGCCGCCACGTTTTCAGTTCAATTGTGCCCACGCTTGCAATTCCGAGGAAGCCTCGGTGATCTCCGCAGAACAAACTCTATCGTTGTGTTCCTGAACCGCAAACGCGATTGCCAATACTGTGATAAAGGTTGGCAGGGTTGCCCCAACGGCGTAAAACCATGTAAACGTTGCTTGTCGTTCGCCAGCGATGAAGGTCGGCAATAGCTATTTTTGGGAAGTTTGCTGCGGCGAAACGGAATTGCCAGGCCGTAGCTCATCTGTGCCCCGAACCGCGACCATGTCGCCTTCGTGCAGATTGCCGAAAACTTCTGTCATTTTGTCGGCGGTGACTCCCGTCTTGACATCAACCCATTCGGATTTGCCCTCATTAATGCGGACGACAAATACCCGTTCGAGCGTGTTGGCAACGGACGAGGTCGGGACAAAAAGAGTCGGGTAAGAGCGCCGCACCGGCCAAAGTACATCTGAATAGGTACCGGGCGGCAGCTCTCCTTTTATGTTGGCCACTTCCAGTTCGACCGGCATCGTACGAGTTTTTTCGTCAACGGAGTGGGCGATGCGAGCGATCTTGCCCTTAAAGGTGCGGCCTGGAAAGGCAGGGACGGTGAATTCAACGTTGCTACCTTCGGGCACTCCTGCCACATACGTTTCAGGCACGGGAACCACGACTCGCAATCGGGATAGTGTTTCGATGCGCAACATTGGAACCGCGGCTCCTGAAGCCCCAGCGGGGCCGACCAGAGCTCCTGGATGCACATTACGTTCTGTGACGACTCCGTCGAAAGGCGCCTTGACCTGCAGATATGCCTCGGTCTGCGTAATGGCTTCGAGTGCTTGCTGCGCCGCATTCACGTTGTCTTGCTGAGCCTTGAGCTGAGCATGATCCGCGTCCACGGCTTTTTGCGCCACGAACAGGTCGTTACCCGCCACGACCCCCGGCGTGGCGGCCGCGGCTTTGAGATGTTCATAGGTGCCCTGATCGGACGCGACTTTTGCGTCGGCTGCGGCAAGCTGAGCTTGGGCAGCTTGAAGTTTCGAATGCGCCTCCGATCGTTGAGCAATCAACTCGGGAGCTTCCAGTTGAGCAATGCGTTCTCCCGCTCTGACGTGCGAACCTCGATCGACTGAAATGGATTTCACAAAACCGGTGACCTTGGGGAAAATGGCCACGACCTCATAGGGTTCAATTTCCCCCGGCAGGTGAACGGTCACCGCAAGCTTCTGCGCGATTACCTTTGTAGCTTGAACTTTTTGGGCGGTTTCTGGAGGCGCGGCTTTCGCAGACGAAGCGTCGTCCTTCCCGCATGAGGTGACGATTGCAACCGTGGCGCAAAGCGCGATCGTGCAGGCTAGCTTCATCGCTCACCTCCCGTGGAGCTCTTGCCAGAGTTGGACGAATCAGAATAGCGGCTCTCAGGATCCTCGGGATCAAGGGAAGGCGAATGCGTACCGGCACGCTCCTGAACCAGGGAAAAGATCGAGGGGAGAATCAACAGACTTGTGATGGTCGCAGCCAAGAGTCCGCCGATCACGGCTCGTCCGAGTGGTGCCGTCTGTTCTGCACCCGTTCCGAATGCGATTGCCATGGGAATCATGCCCACAATCATTGCCAAGCTGGTCATCAGGATGGGCCGCATACGGCTCTTGGCGCCATGAATGGCCGCTTCGATGGCGCCACTCCCTGTCCGGCGCGACTGTTCCGCGAACGTGACCAGAAGAATTGCGTTCGCCACAGCTACTCCAATCGCCATGATCGCTCCCATGAAAGATTGAATGTTGAGTGTCGTGCCGGTAATCAACAGCATGATGATTACGCCTGAGATCACTGCGGGAATGGTTGAGAGCACGACAAGGGAAAGACGGATCGATTGGAAGTTCGCTGCTAACAGAAGGAAAATTACGAGGACGGCGAGTCCCAACCCAATGCTTAGATTCGTGAGCGTCTCGCGCATGGGTGCGATCTGTCCCCTGACTCGAACCGTGACTCCTCGTGGCGGGGTTCCAACTCGCTCGATTGCCTTGTCGATGCGGCTTGCAACCCTGCCCAGATCTTCGCCAACAATATTGGCGGAGATGGTGATCATTCGCTGACCATTCAGCCTGTCATATTCTCCGACCATTGTGGCATTGCGCACCTGCGCAACATCCCCGACCAGTGGATGCAGTGCATCACTGCGGGTAATCGGGATATTCGCGATGTCCTGAATCGAAGCAACCTGGGATTGTGGCAATTCCACCTGCACTTGATAGGCAATGCCAGACCGGGGATCGGCCCAGTAGTTTGGGGTGACGAAGCGGCTGGAAGAGGTTGCTGCCACTACCGACCTGCCTACCTGCTCGACGCTGACACCAAGCTGGCCTGCCAGTTCTCGATTGACGTTGACTTCAACACTCGGATAGTCGAGAGGCTGCTCGAATTGCAGATCGCGCAGCGGTCGGATCTTTTCGAGCGCAGCGAGAACCTTTTCCGCATATGCGCGGTCATCCTGCAAGGTCGGTCCATTCACGGCTACCTCCACCGGGGTGGGCGCACCGAAGTTCATCGTTTGGCTCACAATGTCGCCGGCTTCAAAGGAGAATTGACTTCCGGGAAAAATACCCGGAAGTTTCTGCCTTAATTGTTCCTCAAGACTCGCGATGGAGAGGCCTGCACCAGGTTTGAGCGCGACCCGCAATACAGCCTCTTGCGGGCCGCTTGTCCAAAGGAAAATTGTGTTGATTGGATAGGCCGGCGGCTGCGTTCCCACATACCCGAGCGTGACGGCGACCTTGTCTGCGCCTGCAAGGTTATGAATCTCATCCAGGACCCGAAGCGCCATCAACTCTGTCGCCCCAACTCTGGTTCCTGCCGGTGCGCGAAGCCGGAGCTGGAACTGTCCCGCATTAACTCTGGGGAAAATTTCGCGGCCCATGAGTGGCCCCAACAGCAGAATTACCACCAACGTGATTCCCAGATACACCGCCAACACTACCTTTCGGTGTCCCATGAGCTTATCGAGCGTTCGGCCAAGTCTTTCCCGCCACTGAGACATCCGCGATCTGCCGCCTTCCTCACGATCTGATCGTTCTCGAAGAATCCAGGTTGACATGACCGGCACGAGGGAACTCGACAGGAAATAAGAGGCAGCCATCGCAAATCCTACCGACAACGAAAGAGGCACGAATAGGCTCTTGGCCACGCCTGTCATAAAGAACGATGGAACAAAAACAGACAGGACGCAGAGCATCGCGAGTAATCGCGGAATCACAACCTCCCGACTGGCGTCGAGAACCGCCCTGGCATGGGGAACGCCTTGCGCGAGATGCGTGTGGATGTTCTCGATCGCGACCGTTGCCTCGTCCACCAGGATTCCGACGGCGAGTGCGAGGCCGCCAAGCGTCATGGTATTGATCGTCTGGCCTGCTCCCCACAGAGCAACCAGCGCCATAAATAATGCGAATGGAATTGTCGTCACGACAATGGCGGAACTGCGCAAGTCCCGTAGGAAAACCAGCACCATCAGCCCAGTGAGGACCGCTCCAAGAATGCCCTCCCGCACCAGAGAGGAGAGCGCGTTCTTTACATACGCCGATTGGTCCAACTCGTAGCTGATATTGATGTCATCGGGAACCAGTGCTCGGAAGCGCGAAATACTCTTTTTCACTTCGTTTACTACTGCTACGGTGGAAGCATCCGCCCGTTTCGTGACGGAGAGATAAATGGCTCGCCGTCCGTTTACCAGGGCATATCCAGTCAGCACGTCGCTCGAATCCGAAATCTTGCCAAGGTCGTGCAGAAACACGGTCGGGCCAGAACCAACACGAATCGGCAAATCGCTCAAATCCTGAATGTTCGTAACCACAGAATTGATGGGCACCATCGGCTGCAAGTCCCCGGTGCGGATATTGCCGGCCGGCATGATGATGTTGCCTGCACTTACGGCTTTTACTACTTCCTCGGGAGACATGTGGTACGCGCGCAGCCGATCGGGGTCGACGGTGATCACAATCGTGCGTTGGTTGCCGCCAAACGGCGGTGGAGCGGACACACCCGGAAGAGTTGCAAACAAGGGGCGCACGCGGTTCAACGCGAGATCCTGGATTTCGCCCAGCCCACGAGTCTGGCTCGAAAAAACCAGAAAGCCGACCGGAACGCTGCCGGCGTCAAAGCGCATCACGAACGGCGGAACGGTTCCTGGGGGCATGAACGCTCGTGCGCGGTCCACGTAAGATATTGTCTGAGCCAAAGCCTGGCTCATATTCGTGCCGGGATGGAATGTCAGTTTGAGCAGTCCCACGTTTTGGATGGACTTTGATTCGACGCTTTCAATCCCGGTGATGTAGAGGAAGTGATACTCGTAATAGTAGACAAGATATCCTTCCATCTGCGCAGGTGACATGCCTCCGTGCGGTTGGGCGACATAAATGACAGGCAGGTTTAGATTGGGAAAAATGTCGACCGGCATCCGCAAGAGAGCCAGGATCGACAGCAGCCCCACCGAAATCACCGCGACCAGTACTGTCAGGGGACGGCGAAGCGCAATCCGGATCAGCCACATTTCACTGGCCTCCCGCCGTACGCTTGCGCGCTAGTTCTAAAAAGGGCTGAACATCGCCTTGAGCCAGTGCTTCGCCGAGCATGGCGCGCCAGACGGTAAGTCGGGCGAGGTTGTCTTCGATTTCGGCCTGCAGAAGAAGTCTCTCGGCCTCCGCAACATCTACGATCGGCGCTAACGCGGCTTTGTATCGCGCAGTTGCCTGGGTTTCCCCCAATCGCGCGGCCTCCAGTTCGATGGGCGTGTTCTGACTGATTAACACAGCACTGTCATACGCCGCCTTGGCACGCTCCTCGTCCGCGGTCAATTTTTGTATCGTTTTGTCGTACTCCGCTCTTTGAGCGCGCTCGGTAGATTCTTCGATTTGTTTCTTGAAATGTAGCGACGGAAAATCGAGCAAAGGGAACGTAGCTGTTAAACCAACTGCCCAGTTGTGCCGCATGAGGTCCAGCCCATCGGCCCCGCTTCCGAAAGTGCCGTCCGGGTTTGCGCCACTTCCTCGTCCGGAAAAAGACCCCTGAAGATTGAATCGTGGATAATACGACTTGCTCAGGACTTTCTCTCTCGCCTTGATCTCCGACAGACTCGAATTGGCGATCATCGCTGCCGGATGATCGGTAAGCGCCGTTTGCGAACCGTATGAAGCTGGCTCTGTGGTCAAGAGTGGTTCAGCGTCGATGGCAATCTTGCTGCCCGAAACACCGAGCATCTCGGCAAGTGTCGCTTCACTCTCTCGTTCGCCTTGCTGGGCCCGGATGAGTTGGATTTTGGCGGCGGCTAATTCTGCATCCGCTCGCGAAGCATCGGCGCCCGGCCGCAGCTCCTCTTTGACCAGCGCATGGACCGAATTGGCGAGAACCTGCCTTCGATCGACATCCGCTTCGGCAGCTTTTACCTGCTGTTGTGCGGCCGCAAGGCGTAGGAAGGCATCTCCCACCGCGCCTGCCACATCCAGCTTGGTTAACGAAAGTTCCGCGTTGGCTCGGCCTTGGGCTGCCTTCGCAAGCTCTACATTGGCGCCGCGATAACCAAAGTCAAAGGGTTCCCACGAGACCAGGATTCCTGCGGCGCTTCCCCAAACGCCATGATCTGACGTGCTGGTCAGAACCGGCCCAGAAATCGGAGGTATGACTGTTTGCGGCAACAGCAACCCAAAGATGTTGTTTCGGGTAGCGCGATTGCTTTGCCAGAGCAGATCGGTACGCGGCAAATACGCGGTGCGCGAAAGGCTTACGCCTTGCTTCGAAGCCAGCGTCCGCTCCATCGATGCCCTCACTGCCGGATAGTTGGCGAGAGCGAAATCAACTGTCTGGTCAAGTGTTAGCGGCTGGTCAGGCAGTTTGACAGAAGTCTGTGCCAAACTGGCTGCGTCGCCGAGCAGAAGAAAGCTCAGCGAAACGACAAGACGAACGAGAGTCATTCGTTGCAAGAGCTTCAATTTGATTTCACCTCACCGCCATGCTAGAGCCGTCCCACATGACTGCTCAACAGCAACCGCCTTCCTGACCCGACGTCTGCCCATCCTTTTTACAATCGGGATCCGCATACAAATGCGGATCCTGATTCCAGGGCGCTTCCTCCCGTCTACTGGCCAGTCACAGCCTCATATACGATCATGCGTGCCACCGGCTTCCCGTTCTCCTCCTGCTCTGGCGTGTAGACGCGATGAGTTTCCGGGTCCACCGCGAGGCTATGGACAGCATGTTGCCCCTTAAAGTCCTCAATCTTTCGGTAGTGTTGCGGGTCGTCTTGGTGAAATACGGAAATTGCGCCGCTGTAACAAGCGGCGTAGATACGGCTCAGCCCCGGATCGAATTTGATCACATCTGGACCTTCCGCCATCGGGAGGTAGGCGATCGGTTCGTGTTTATCGAGGTCGAACACCGTCATAAGGTTATTTCCCTCGCATGACAGAAACGCACGATGATGTTCGGGATCGAGCGTCATACCGTGATTGCCTTTACAACGGCCGACTGGATAGCGGCCGACGACCTCATCCGTTCCGGGATCGATTACGGCGAAGATATTTTCATCCTGCAGATTCACGTATACCTTGCGAGCCACCGGATCATACTGCGGCATGCCTGTCTCGCTATTGAAATGCAGCGTTTTCACAATTTCATCTTTCGTTACATCTACGATGGCCTCAGCCTTGCCCCGCTCGTCTGAGACGTACAGTTTGTGGAACGGCGCTGCATAGGCGCTTCCATCAGGCTTGCGCTCGGTCCGTAGCTTTTTGACCACCTTCATTTGGCGCACATCCACAACCCCAACCGTGTTGTCGCCTGCGTTCGACGTGTAAAACTTCTTCACTTCGGGTACGTACTCGACGCCTTCCGCGCCCGGCGTATCCGCGACGGTCGCGACGACTCTGTTGTTATGCAAATCGATAACATAGGTCTGCCCCGCTCCCAGATGTGCCGAGATCAAATAGTGATCGTCCGGGTCGATTGTGAGATAGTCAAATCGTTTTCCGGGCGGCCCAGGCAAATCGAAATCCGCCACCTTCTTGAGAGAGGGGCCGCGTTCCTGAGACTTCGCCATCGGCACGAAAGTAAGAGAAAGTGCGGCAAGCAGATACAGAAAGTGTTTTTGCGTAACAACCTCCTTGTTATGCTGGCGGTTGCGCCGAAGTCAATCGTAGCTGATGAAAATGAATCTTGCCTGAATGGCAGGAACTTTGTTTCCGGGGAGACGCTGGAACAAGCGTCCCTTCCGCTTCAGATCCTTCCCGCGGAGCGTTTTCTCAAACGCTTCCGGAACCCTTTGGATTTCGGGATGAGGTAGAACGAAGCTCCACCAAGATTTGGCGTGAGGGCGCTTCGGATTAGGTTTAAGAACTGCTGCGCATGTCGCTGGAGATCCCGCCTGCCGCGGGGAGATAGCATTGCGATGTGTAATCCATCACCATGCGATCGGCGTTGAAACGCCAGCCGAGCGTACGAATCGTCCGTTTCATGCGTTTGATCCACCCGCGGGGCAGGCCGTCGCGGTCGCGCTGATAGTAGAGCGGAACCACTTCCTCGCGTAACGTTCTCATCAGATTCTCACCGTCACGTGAGTCGTGAACACTCATGTTCGAGTGCGTTTTGCCAGTTCCGATTGCGAAGCCATTGACGCCGTCGTAAGCTTCCGCCCACCAGCCATCCAAGACTGAGAGATTGAGGCCACCGTTCAACACCACTTTCTGGCCGCTCGTTCCCGAAGCTTCCAGCGGACGTCGCGGATTGTTAAGCCAGACGTCGACGCCCTGCACAAAATGGCGGCCGACATTAATGTCGTAATCTTCGACGAACACAAAGCGGTCGCGGAACTTGGAGTCGCGGGTCATTTCTGCAATCTGCTGCAGGATTCGTTTTCCGGGCTCGTCTAACGGGTGCGCCTTGCCGGCGAACACAAACTGAATGGGACGGTTGGGATCATTGACCATCGAGGCAAGCAGCTCGATATCGCTGAGAATGAGATTGGCGCGTTTGTAGGTGGCGAATCGGCGAGCGAACCCAATCGTAAGGGCGTCCGGACTGAGGACGCGCTCCAGGCGCTGCAACACTTCGCGGGATTCTCCCCGGAGTTTCGCTTGATCTACGGCCCGGCGCCGTACAAACTCGATCAGTTGCGATTTGAGATTCAGGTGAGTTTCCCAAAGTTCGCCGTCATCCACGTTCTCAATGCCCAGCCAGATTTTGGCCTCGCTGCCGCGTTGGTGCCAGTCAGTTCCGAGATGGCGATCATAGAGACGGAACATCTGGGGGGCGAGCCAGGAAGGAACGTGCACGCCATTGGTGATGTGTCCGATGGGAATGTCGTCTTCGAGCTTGCCCCGAAAAAGTCCTGTCCACATCGCACGAGAGACCTCACCGTGTAGCGCCGAAACGGCATTCGCGCGGCGTGAGAGTCGAAGAGCCAGCACCGTCATGCAGAAAAGCTCGTCCGCATTGGTGGGATTTTCGCGACCGAGCCCGAGCAGGCTGTCCTGCGTAAGTCCTAGCGCCTCGCGGAGAGGCCCGATATGCTCCTCGACCAGGCCCGCGTCAAAGCGGTCATGACCCGCCGGGACTGGGGTGTGCGTGGTGAAAACAACTTCCCGCGAGACCCGGGGTACGGCAGCGTCGAAGGAAATCCCTTCATCCTCCATGCGCATCCGAACCGCTTCGAGAACTGCAAAACCGCTGTGGCCTTCATTCAGATGGAGCACGCCGGGAACGATCCCCAAAGCCTTCAGCGCGCGCAGGCCGCCTACGCCGAGGAGCAACTCCTGGCGAATGCGGATGCGAAGATCTCCGCCATAGAGGCGCGACGTCAGCTCGCGGTCCTCCGGAGCATTTCCTTCCACGTCGGAGTCAAGCAGCAACAGATCGCGGCGGCCGACTTTGACCCGCCAGACTTTGGCCTGAATGCGTCCACTGCGGGTTTCGATCTCCACGACGATCGGACGGCCATCTCTGCCGATTGCCACTTCCATGGGCAGTTGATTGACGTCGGTCTCGAGATACTCTTCCCGCTGCCATCCATTGATGTCGAGCCGCTGACGGAAATATCCCTGCCCGTAAAAAAGGCCGATGCCGATCAGCGGAATGTCCAGGTCCGACGCACTCTTGATGTGATCGCCAGCCAGAACTCCAAGGCCTCCGGAGTAGACCGGAAGCGATTCATGCAGCCCAAATTCGGCGGAGAAATAGGCGACTGGATGCGGGCGCAGAACACCGGCTCGCCGTGTGCCCCAGGTTCGGTCGTCTTCCAGATACTCCAGCATTCGCCGATAGGCGTAGTTCACGCGGCTGTGCAGCATCAGTTCGGTGGCTCTCGTCTCCAGCTTTGACAGAGGCATCTCACTCAGCAGCGCGATGGGATTGTGATTCAGTTCGCTCCAGCGAGCTGGATCCAGATCTAGAAAGAGACTCGAGGAATTGTGATCCCAACTCCACCAGAGATTGCGTGCCAGGGCCCAAAGACGTTCCTGCAGCGGTGCGATAAAGCGGTCCAGCGTACGAGCCTCGCTGACGATCGGTGCGACCTGGCTGGCCGCATCCGTCAACATGCGAATATCGTCAGTACTAAAGACACGCGCTTCGATCGTTTGCACGACCAACACACCTTGCAGAATTCCACGATCGATCAGGGGAACCCCAAGGAAGGACTGGTAGGCATCTTCGCCGGCATCCCGAAAGTACTTGAAGCGAGGATGATTCTTCACTTGGCTGACGGCCACGGGACGCACTTGTTCGGCCACCAGCCCCGTGAGCCCTTCATGAACGCCCATCCTCAGGTTGCCAACGCATTCGCGACGGAGTCCTACCGTTGCCGCCAAAACCAAGTTGGCGCGATCCGGTTCCAGTAAATAGGCCGAGCACACGTCGGTTCGAAACCTTTTCGCGATCAAGGCAACTACATTCATCAGCGTTTCTGCTGACTGGCCGCCGTCGGCTGCAAGATTTGCGATTTCCTCGATCGATAGAACGTTGCTGGATCCTTCCCCGCGCACGGCTTGATCCATATCCCCCGCTATCTCAAATGCGTCCAATTCTTTTGACTAAGCCTCCGTATCATTACGTCGATCACGCATGTCCCAAGTTGCCGTATGAAGATGCCTTCGGCCTAGGAGTGTTCCAACTATTGTACGGGCTGCGAACGAAATCACGAAGCGAGGGCTGGATCACTGGCTGGCAACTTAAAATGGAGCTCCGGTTCTGCACTGATATCGATGCATTTCTGCTTTCCCCGGGCAGCCAGGAAAAGGCAAAACAAAGCAGAACTTGGTGGCGTGGTCATCGGGGACATAGTAGAATTCCCCGCAATCCAGCCAATCCGTTGCTCCTACCGGAGATCGTTTGACACAACTAGCTGCAGAAATCGAAGCGGTTAGCATCACGATAGAAATCGGCGGCATACCAACCCGCGTCCATACCACCGATCCGACGTTTTTGAGACTGCTGCAGCAGCGGTACGCCGGCTTTGTGAGTTCCACGGAGAACGCGGAAATTGAATTCGATGTCGAAATTACCCAGCCAGACTGTGCGGCGCCGGACGCTCCGGTTCGAGTATCGCATAAGCATGGATGCTGGATTCTGGAACGCGGGGATTTTCGGGCGGAGTGGGAGCCCCGGGCAAAGCATGGATGGATTCGACAAACTGTCAATCCTTACTCCATTGATGCTGTGTTACGCATCGTGCACACCCTGGTTCTGGCGCGGCAGGGGGGATTCCTGCTTCACTCGGCAAGCGCCATTCGCAACGGGAAGGCGTTTCTCTTTGCGGGCGTGTCCGAAGCGGGCAAGACGACCATTTCCCGGCTCGCGCCTTTGGATGTGACGCTTTTGACAGATGAGATCTCGTACGTGCGAAAGCAAGGAAACGGATACCTGGCTTTCGGAACGCCGTTCACGGGCGAACTGGCGAAGTTGGGTGAAAATCTATCAGCTCCGGTGAGTGCGTTGTATTTTCTTGCCAAAGGGCCCCAGAATCGAATTGATCCCGTGCCTCCGGCAGAGGCGGCCCGGTCCCTGCTTGCCAATGTGCTGTTCTTTGCCAAGGACGAGGACTTAGTGCAGGCGACGTTTCACTCGGCCTTCGAGTTCGTAACTCGAGTCCCGGTTTTCCGTCTCACATTTGTGCCCGATGTGCGGGTCTGGGAGTTGATCGGATGAGCAGGCTTTACGTTGCACGCAGCCCGCGAGTGGCGGCACGCAGTCTCGACGGCGAAATGATGATCATGTCAGGCCGGGACTCTACTCTTTTCACGTTGAACAGGACCGCCACAATTTTGTGGCAGGCAGCAGATGGCATCACGCCTCTCGATGAGATTGTTCGACTCCGAATTTGTGCGGAATTCGATGTTGAGCCTGCCGCGGCTCTTGCGGATGCCGAGCAACTCTCTCGCGATCTCGCAAGTCACGAGATTTTGCAAGTCTCCGATAAGCCCATCCCACAGCCAGGTGCACCGTCAGGAGAGGCGCCATGAGCGGACTCCTCGAGGAGATGACCGCCAAGGCGCTGAAGCTGAATATTCCGCTCAGCGTCCAGCTCGATCTCACCTATCGATGCAATGAACGGTGCGTTCATTGCTATCTCGATCACGAGGATCACGGCGAGATGAGCGCCGCCGAAATCAAGGGTTTGCTGAATGAGATGGCGGAAGCGGGAGTTTTCATTCTTACGCTCAGCGGTGGCGAGATTTTCCTGCGCAAAGACTTCTTCGAAATTCTTGAATATGCCCGCCGGAAGCTGACATTTTGCGTGAAGCTGAAGACGAATGCGATTTTGATTCGCGAGACCGAAGCCGCACGTATCCGCGATCTTGGGGTTGAGTCCGTGCAGATCAGCATTTACTCACACCGCCCGGAGGTCCATGATGCCATTACGCTCGTACCTGGGTCTCTTCAGCGCTCATTGGATGCGGCGCGGTTTCTTAAATCGCAAGGATTGAGAGTCATCCTGGCAAATGTGTTGATGGCGCAAAATTTCCAGGACTATCCGTCCCTGCGAGCACTCGCCGCGGAAATGGGCCTTGAGAGCACAATCGATCCTACGATCACACCCATGATGGACGGCGACCGCTCCGTTCTGAACTTGGGAATCCACCGCGATGCCCTGCGGCAGGTTTTCCGTGATTCGTCGCTGGTGGGCAATGTCGAAGAATTTTGCGCCGTTGCCCCCGAGGCGGACGAAAATTCTCTCGAAGCTCTGCCGTGTAGTGCCAGTCACACCACTTGCTACGTCTCTCCCTACGGCGATGTTTTTCCGTGCGTGCAGTTTCCGCTGCCAACTGGGAATGTTCGGAAACAACGGTTCATCGACATCTGGCGTCACTCGAAGCAGATGAATGAGGTGCGGTCGATCCGCTTGAAGGATCTGACGACTTGCCCGTCTTGCACTCATGTGTCCCAATGCTCGCGCTGCCCTGGTCTTGCCTACCTGGAGGGCAACATGCGCGGGCCGTCCTCCCAGGATTGTGAACGGTCATTCGCGAAGACGGGAATTCCATCGGCCAACATGCTGGCAAAGAGACCCTCTGCTGGAAACCTGGTTCAAATTCGGCTTCATTCCTCGTCCGCCTGCGCGCCCGCTCCCGGCGCAATCGCGTGAGTGCCACCGCGACAAGACCGCCGGAAGCAATGCGTGGGAGTAATTCCACAAGCGATGCCGAATGGCGATTGTTGCTGGCCGCCTGTTCTGGAGTTCCAGGACAGGAATACCTGGAAAGCATTCGCGCACAATTGCGCGAAACAATTCGATGGAAAGAATTGTTCCAGCTGGCAGATCATCATCGTGTTCTGCCGCTTCTTTATCAAGGATTGTCGCCGGTTAAGGACCTAGTCCATGCGCCGGAAATGCAGCTCTTGGAACGTCATTACCAAATCAACCTGCATAAGGCGATGTTGTTGTCGCGAGAACTGATCCGGATCGCGGATCGACTTTCGCAAGCAGGTATCGAGTTCCTGCCGTACAAGGGTCTGGCGTTGGCCCAGATGGTGTATGGCGACATCGCCCTCCGCCAATCAGGGGATATAGACCTGCTGATTCGATCCGCCGATTTGCCACGCACCAGCAACGCACTTCGCGAAATCGGATATACGCCGCACGCACCACTCTCAGAAAGACAGCAACGGGCATATTTGAAGTCAGGATACGAATGTGTCTTTGATGGGCCTGCCGGCCCTCATCTTCTCGAAGTGCAGTGGGCGCTCCAGCCCAGATTTTATGCGGTGGATTACGACTTGGAGGAATTGTTCCAGAAAGCCGTCCCGGTGGAAGTCGCCGGGTACGCCATGAAGACGCCGTCGTTCGAAGATTTGTTTGTCATTCTCTGTTTGCACGCGGCCAAACATGTTTGGGGACAATTAGTCTGGCTCTGCGATCTCGCGCGGATCATACAATTGCCCGCGCTGAAATGGGACTTGATTGCAAAGCAGGTTCGCGAGTTGCGCGTCGTGCGTATCGTGCAGATTACGCTCGCTCTGGCGAACAATCTTTTAGGCATTCCGATTCCGGCCGCGGCGGCGGAACTCGCTCAAGACGAGGAAGCGCCACGGTTGGCCTGTGAGATTGAGCGTTCGATTGCGACCCGGGAGCGCTATGATGTCGAGTCGCTTGCCTACTTCCGATTCATGCTGCGATTGCGGGAAGACAAGTCAGACCGTCTGCGATTTCTCACTCGACTGGCATTCACCCCAGGACCTGGAGAGTGGAATGCTGTTCCTCTACCAGGCGCCCTTTTCCCTTTCTATAGGTTCGTGAGGCTGGCGCGTTTGGCTGCCAGGGCCGTGCGGAAATAGCGCCGCCAACAACGTCGTCAAATCACGTACTCGGAAATTCTACGACGCGATCGTTAGCCTCACTCCAATTGCGCAGGAAAAGAGCGAACATGGCTGCGCATCCTATCAGCGGTACAAATAAGCCCGTCTTGATCGTGCCTGTGCGATTCGAAAATACACCAACGACCCACGGCAAAAGGCCCCCTCCAATGTTTGATAGCACGAACATGATCGATCCAATCCTGGACGACGCAGGACCAAACTCACGTGACAACAGGGCGATGGTGATGGGGTAAACAGCCGACAATCCGAAGCCCGTCGCACACGCACTCGCGATGACCGCAGGCAAGCCTTGCGAAACAACAACTCCGGCAGAGCCCAAACATGCCAGCAGGAGACAGGCCCGGACCAATTTCACTTCCTCCAACGTGCGCAAAAGAATGGGCGCAATCCAGCGGCCGAGCATCAGCGCCGCATAAAAAAAAGCAGGAGTCATCAGCGACATGGCCGGACTCAGGCCACCCAGACTCTTCGCGTATGAGGCAACCCACCCGCCGAAGGCATTCTCCGTTCCAACGTAAAGAAAAAACAGCGCCCCCAGAATCAGAAACCCATTCGCGTTGCGTTGGATCAATGGAATAGTTCCTGTTCCTTTATGTTGGGTCGACGCTGGTTCGACGATGGTAGAAGGCATGACAGCGATTCCAATGGCGACACAGAGCGAGAAAGCTGCGACCAACCCAAGAAAAAGTGGAATCCGATGCTGCCTCGCCGCGGCTGCGACAAGAAAAGGACACGCCACAGCTCCGCTGCTCCAGAAGAAGTTCAACAGGTTGAGAGTGGCTCCGCGTCGTCCGGGATTCGCCTCCGCCACCATCAGATTGGCTGGCGGAACGGCAAGACCAAGTCCTCCTCCGTAAGCCCCAATGCAAAACACTCCCAGCCATCTTGGGCCTGCAAGGACGAAGGCCAGTCCGATCGCCACCAGCGCAAGGCCAGCTTTCATGGGAAAACGAAACCCCCACTTTGCTGCAAGCATTCCCGACAGTCCCACCGCGCAGGTGGAAGCCAGATATTGAGCGGTGAAGAGGGCACCGGCCTGAGCGTAGTTCAGAGACCAGCGAGCCGATAGAGTCGGCAACATGGGTCCGAGGAGCACGGTCGCAATGCCAATCGGTACGAACGAAACATATGCCGCCCGCGTAAGAGCACGAGCCGAGGGAGAAAGTTTGACGGTCTCAGAAGCAGACATGACGAGAGTCGCTGCATCGCCGCATGAAGCGGGGAAGCCGCGTTGCTTGGGATGCTAGCAGGAACCGTGCGCTTTGGCAGTGGATTCGCGCACGACTAACTCGG
>Ga0209166_10000898_pt1 | contig 27635 bp, 22 predicted proteins | sample Coa_R1_3_FD_187151 | JGI IMG/M metagenome (GOLD analysis project Ga0209166, IMG submission 187151) | Surface soil microbial communities from Centralia Pennsylvania, which are recovering from an underground coalmine fire - Coalmine... | ecosystem: Environmental > Terrestrial > Soil >...
CTGGGGCGCTCGGCTGTGCCGTGGCCCTCTGGGCTGCTCGACTGTGCCGTCAAACCGGGCAATCCGGCACGATCGGGACGCCCGCAGGCTGCCGCGCATCATGATCATGAGCAAGGGGTTACTTGGGGCGCCTTAGATTGCGGTTTTACGCGATTCGGTAATACCATCCCGATTGCTCCGGGCAGGCGTGCGCCGCTGGCCGGCCATTTAGCCCGCATACAAAGGGGCACCGATGTTCAAGCGGATCTTCGCGGTGGCGGCTGCTGCCTCCGTCAGCCTGTTCGGGGCCACGGCCGCCGCGCAGGCCCAGGCACAGCCACATTCGCAGCCGGCCGGCCACCTCCACGGCGTCCGGGTGATCAACCTGGATCGGGCCTACGAGGCCCGGCTGGGCCACACCAAGCCCGGCAAAATCTCCGGGATCGTGTACCCCCGGGGCCGTCGGCACATGGTAGCGGCGAATGCAGCGGCGTCCTGCACCGAGCCGGCCTGCCCGGTGAACTGGCAAGGCGGCCTGGTGCAGCACACCCCGCACGTGTACCTGCTGTTCTGGGGCCCGAACTGGCAGAGCGATCCGAACCAGCAAGCCAGCGCGACCTACCTGGAGAACTTCTTCTCCGGGCTGGGCAACGGCGAGGTGGATGACAACTGGTCCACGATCACCTCCCAGTACGCGGATGCCACCGGTGCCCCCGGCTTCTCCGGACTGGTATATCAGGGCGCCACCTTCGACACCAGCACGCCACCGACGGGCGCTACTCAGGATCAGATCGGGGCCGAGGCGGACACGTTCATCCAGACCAACCACATTTCCGACGTCACCGACGCGCAGGTCGTCGTGGCCACGCAGTCGGGCACCTGCCCGAAGGGCTTCGCCGGCACCGGTTGTCCCACGAGCACCAACCCGTACTGCGCCTTCCACAGTTGGTCCAACGAGCCGTTCATCAACCTGCCGTACCTGCCCGATGCGGGCGCGAACTGCGCCGAGGACTTCGTCAACCCCGCTCCGGGCGGGAACAACGACGGGTGGAGCCTCATCGGCGGCGCTGAGTACGCCGACACGATCACGGACCCGTTCGGCACCGGCTGGTTCGATTCCAATGACAGCGTCTCGGGCAGTGAGATCGGCGACAAGTGCGCCGGGATTCCGCCCGGCAGCCCCGGCGGCGCCTTCGACCTGACGCTTTCCACTTCCACGACACCCTTCGCCGTGGAGTCCCTGTGGAGCAACGCGGCTGGGGGCTGCGCGCAGACGGGCGCCCTCCAGGACTCGATCACGATCACCAGTCCCGGCAGCCAGACCGGTGCCGTCGGCCTCAGCGTCAACCTGCCGATCCAGGGAAGCTCCGCCGCCGGCAATCCGCTCACCTGGAGCGCCGCCGGGCTGCCGAATGGCCTGAACATCGACCCTTCGACCGGAACGGTCACTGGGACCCCCACCACCGCGGCCACCTTCGCCGTCACCATCACCGCCACGGACGAGACCGGTGCGAAAAAGGCGGTGTCGTTCAACTGGACGATCAACACGGCCGTGTCCGGGCCGATCAAGGGTGACCACGGGAAGTGCCTCGACGACTCCGGATCCAGCACCGCCAACGGAAACAAGGTGGACATCTGGACGTGCAACGGCACCGTGGCGCAGAAGTGGACCTTCTCGGGGGGCGCCCTGTCGGTCGTCGGCAAGTGCCTGGACGACGCCAGCAGGGGCGGTGCCGGCAGCAAGCTGGTGATCTGGACCTGCAACGGTCACAAGGCGCAGACCTGGTCGCACCGGTCCAACGGCGAGTACGTGCTGAAGCTCAACGGCCTGTGCCTGACCGACCCGAGCGGCTCCTCGGTCAACGGCACCCAGGTGCAGATCCGGACCTGCCGGGACTACAACGACCAGAAATGGACGCTCCCGTAACGGCCTAGCGGCCCCCTCGCGCGGCGGGGGTGCCACGGCAGTACGCAATGGGCACCTTCGCCGTGTCCCGGCTGGCACACTGTGAAGTCATGGACGCTCCGGCGGAAGCACAGGTCGATCTCGGCGTGGTCCGTGACAATGTCACGGGCCTGCTTAAGCACGTCGGCGGGACGGAGCTCATGGCCGTCGTCAAGTCGGACGCGTACGGCCATGGCATGGTCCCGGTCGCCAAGGCGGCGCTGGCTGGCGGCGCCGGGTGGCTCGGGGTGATCCGGGCCCACGAGGCGCTCGCGCTGCGCGAGGCGGGCCTGACGGCGCCGGTGCTCTGCCTGATGAGCGTGCCGGGCGGGCCGCACGAGGACGCGATCCGCCGGGACGTGGACCTCGCGGTCAGCTCGACCGGGATGGTGGCCGAACTGTCGGCTGCGGCCCAGCGCGCCGGGCGGCCGGCCCGCGTGCATCTCAAGGTGGACACCGGGATGTCGCGCGGCGGGGCGACGATGCCTGACTGGCCGGGGGTGGTGGCGGCGGCGCTGGCGGCGCAGGCGGACGGCCATCTCGTCATCGTGGGCATCTGGTCTCACCTGGCCTGCGCCGACATGCCCGGGCACGCGTCTATCGACGCCCAGCTCAGCGTGTTCCACGAGGCGCTCGCCATCGCCGGGCAGGCGGGGGCCCGGCCGGAGATCCGGCACCTGGCCAACACCCCGGCCACGCTGACGCTGCCGCAGGCCAGGTTCGATATGGTCCGGTGCGGCGGCGGCGTGGTCGGCCTGCCCACGCTGCCCGGCCCGATGCCGGGCTGGCTGCGGCCGGCGATGACCGTAAGGGCCCGGCTGGTGCAGGTCAAGCAGGTGCCGCCGGGCGCGGGCGTGTCCTACGGCCACCGGTACTTCACGAGCAGCCAGAGCACGCTGGGCCTGGTCCCGCTGGGCTACGCGGAAGGCGTGCCACGGGACGCGTCCGGCCTCGTCCAGGTATACGCGCGGGGCCGGCGGTGGTTCATCGCCGGCACGGTTTCGATGAACCAGTTCGTCATGGACTTCGGCGCCGAGCCCGCTCAGGAGGGGGACGAGGTGCTGCTGTTCGGCCCGGGTGACGACGGCGAGCCGACCGCGCAGGACTGGGCCGAGGCACTGGGCACCATCAGCTACGAGATCGCCACCCGGTTCGGCGGGCGGCTGCTGCGAAGCTACCTGGGAGTAGCATAGGGCGGCATTTCGCGCATGACGCGGTCGCAGCGGGGAAGTCAGGGAGGCGGAGTGCCGCCTGTAGACGCGTGCTCGGAAGTCAGCAGGAGGACCGATGGCCAACTGGCGGCGGATCACCGGCGCGGCCGGCCTGGTGGTGGGCGCCAGCGCCGCGACCGCGGGCGCGGTCGTCGCCGCGGAGCGGATCGCGATCAGCCGGCTACGCGCCCTCACGTCCAACGGGGGCGAGCGGTTCGGCTCGCTCCGCGGCCTTGAACTGACTGTCCTGGCTGACGACGGGGTGCCCTTGCACGTGGAGATCAACGGCCCCGACACCGCCCCGGTCACGATCATCTTCTGCCACGGGTACACGGTGAACCAGGACTGCTGGCACTTCCAGCGGCGTGACCTCAGCGATCACCGGCTCGTCTTCTGGGACCAGCGCGACCACGGCCGGTCCGGCCGGTCGGCGGAGGGCAGCGGCAGCATCGGCCAGCTGGGCGCCGACCTCAAGGCGGTGATCGACGCCGCGGCCCCCGGCCCGGCCCCGGTCGTCCTGGTCGGCCACTCCATGGGCGGGATGACCATCATGGCCCTCGCCGACCAGTACCCCGAACTGTTCGGCACCAAGGTGGTCGGTGCCGTGCTCATCTCCACCGCGGCCCGGGGCCTGGACGGCGGCAGCCCGTGGATGCCGGCGCCGATCCGGCCGGCGCTCACCCGCGCCCTGCCCACCGTGCTGAACGGCGTGGCCAAGGGCAAGCGGGCGATCCTGATCGAGCGGGGCCGCCGGGTGTCGGCCGACCTGGCGTTCCTCACCACGCGGCTGATCGGGTTCGGCGACGGTGACGTCAGCCCGGCCACGGTCGCCTTCCTCGAGCAAATGATCAGGGCCACGCCCATCGAGGTGGTGGCCCGGTTCTGCCAGGCTCTGCTGAGCTGTGACATGCGCGTCTCGCTGCCCACACTGGGCCGGGTTCCGGTAACGGTGATCATCGGGGAGAAAGACCGGCTGATCGCCGCAAGACACGGCGTCGAGCTGGCCTCCCAGATCCCCGGGGCCCGGCTCGTCTGGGCACCCGGCGCGGGGCACGCGCTCCTCCTCGAGCACCCGGAACTGGTCAACCGGGCGATCACCGACGTGCTCGCCCGGGTGGCCGCCGGCGGCCTGCCGCGGTCGGCATGACCGGGCCCGGCCAGATCACCGGACCGGTCGCGGACGTGACGGTCCCGACCGCGGCCGCGATGCGCGCGTTCGGCAGGCGGCTGGCCGGCCTGCTCCGGTCGGGTGACCTGGTCATCCTGATCGGCGGGCTGGGCGCGGGCAAGACCACCCTGGTGCAGGGGATCGGGGAGGGGCTGGGGGTGCGCGGCCCGGTCACCTCGCCCACGTTCATCATCGCCCGGGTTCACCCGTCGCTGACCGGCGGCCCGGACCTGGTTCACGCCGACGCCTACCGGCTGTCCAGCCCCGCCGAGGTCGACGACCTGGATCTCGACGAGAGTGTGGCGTCCTCGGTGACCGTGGTCGAATGGGGCGGCGGGCTCGCCGAGGGCCTGGCCGCCGACCGGCTGGAGGTCACCATCAGCCCCGCCGGGGAGGGCCGCGAGGTCCGGGTCACCGGCCACGGCCCGCGCTGGTCCGCGCTCGGCGATTCAGCGTTTCTGGCCCTGTCCGGTGGTACTGAGGGCCTATAGTTCGTCCCGTCCCACATCCCATGCCGTCGCCGTCAACGCGCACCGCTGGCGGGCAATGAGACACCCTCTATCAGCGACATGCAGCCTCACGCCGCAGGTGCCGAGGCCAAACGCGGCACAGCGCAAGTCGGCACGGCGCGGCCCCAGGCGCCGTTTCCGGCGCCGAGGACCGCCTCCCGCGCTGCGTTTCGCGTGCCTCCGGCACGACCATGCGAGGCCCCAGCCGAGCGCCCGCGAGGGAGGCAAAGTGATAGCGCCCGCGAGGGAGGCAATGAAATGAGGTGCTGTGGCTGAGCAGGGACCCCCACCACCCCGGCCCGGCAGGCAGCCCACCGCGGGTCGCCGGGGCGATGCCCGCCTCTCGGGCAGGCGCTACTGGGACGAGCCGGCCGAGACCGACGAGGAACTACCGCCCTGGGCCGGCCCCGGCGTGACCCCGCGCTGGGCCGATCAGGAGGCGCGCCAGCACCGGGCGGATGGCCGGCAGGCCGCTGGGAGCCACGGCGGGCACACCGCCCGGGGGGACGCCAGGGACACCCGCGAGGCCCGGTCCCCGGCCGCCGCGTGGCGCGACGACGGCGGCGACGAGGGCGGCTGGGCCCCGGCGCCCGGCTCGCGCAGCCGCAAGGCAGCCGCGCGCTCGCGACGCAGGTCGCGGATCACCTGGGTCTGGGGCGGCGCGGCGGTGGCCGTGGCGGTCATCGTGGCCGGGATGCTGTTCCTGCTCGGCGGCAGCAAGCCGGCCCCGGCCTCCCACGACGGCTTCGTCACCACGTTCCAGCGCGGTGAGTTCAAGACCGTGCCGAACGCCTGCACGACGGTGACCAGCGCGACCCTGGGCCAGTACCTGCCGGGCAAGCGCCGCATGGTCGCGCCGCGCTCGCTGGACGGCAGCGCGCAGAGCCTATGCAACTGGACCCTGGACGCGCCACCGCTGTACCGGGTGCTCGAGGTGAACGTGCAGGCCTACGCCCCGAGCGGGCTCGCGACCGGCAACGGCAGCGCCACCAACGCTGCGGGCGACGCCTATCAGCAGGCCCTCCAGGCGATGCGCCACCCGCTGCGGGCCACGCACCTGCCGCGGGCCACGGTAACCACGCTGCACGGGCTCGGCACCGCCGCCTTCGCCGCGATCCAGATCGTCCGGGCCCGCCCCGACTCCACGGACCTGGAGACCGTGGTGGCCAGGGACCACAATGTGGTCATCACCGTGGTCTTGCAGGGGCCGCATGCGCGCAGCGGCCGGTACCACGCCGCGGCGCAGTCCGAGCTTCAGTCCGGTGCGATCGCGGCGGCCACCGACATCGTGCGCCACCTGCATTAGGCCCGGCCGGCGCGCAGCGCGACCCGGCCGGCGTGGGGCGCCGGCCGACCTGGCCTGTCTGGTGGCTCGGGTGCTCTATTCTGGGCAACCGTGCTGGTGCTTGCCTTCGATACCGCGACCCCCGCGGTGACCGTCGCCGTCGGCGACGAAAGTCAGGTGCTGGCGCAGCGGACCATCGTGGACGCGCGGCGCCAGGGCGAACTGCTGGCGGTCAGCATCCGGGATGTGCTCGCCGAGGCAGGCCTGGCCGGCGGCGACCTGGACGCGATCGTGTCGGGTGCCGGGCCCGGGCCCTACACCGGGCTGCGGGTGGGCCTGGTAACCGCCCGGGTGCTGGGCAGCGCCCTCGGTGTCCGTGCCTACGGGTGCTGCACCCTGGACGTCATAGCCGCCGACGCGGTGCCGGCCGCGGCCGGGCGCGAGTTCCTGGTCGCCACCGATGCCCGCCGGCGCGAGCTGTACTGGGCCCGCTATTCGGCTGCCGGGGAGCGGCTGTCGCGGCCGGCGGTCGACGCACCGGCCGCGCTGCCCCCGGGCCTGCCGGTCGCCGGCGAGGGCGCACATGCCTACCCGGACCCGCTCGGCGTGCCGATCGCACCGCGCTATCCCAGCGCCGCCACGGCCGCGCGGTGGTGCGCGTGCCGCCTGGCAGCGGGCGAGCCGCTGGCCCCCCCCGACCCGATGTACCTGCGCAGGCCCGATGCCCGGGTCCCCGGCGCGCACAAGAGTGTGCTGGCGGCGCCGGCCCGGTCTGGCAGGGCCAAGGCCCCCGCGACGGAGCCGCGGGGGACGCAGGCCATCGGGGGTTCCAGGGGGTCGCCCCCCTGGGCTAGCGCGGTGACGCCGTGAGCGTGGTGCTGCGGCCGATGGGCCGGCGCGACGTCAACGCGGTGGCCGCGATGGAGGAGAGCCTGTTCGGGCCGGAGGCATGGTCGCCGGAACTGCTCGCCACCGAGGTGACGGCGGACCCGGTGAGCCGGTACTACATCGTGGCCGAGGATGACGGCGTGATCGCCGGGTACGGCGGGCTGCTGGCCCAGCGCGGCGGCCAGGCCGACGTGCTCACGCTGGCCGTGGCAGCGCACCGCTGGGGCGAGGGCATCGGCACCGCCCTGCTGGAGGGGCTGCTCAGCGAGGCGTCCCGGCGCGGCTGCACCGAGATCTTCCTGGAGGTGCGGGTCGACAACGACCGCGCCCAGCGGCTCTACCAGCGGCGCGGTTTCACCGGCATCGGCGTCCGCCGCGCCTACTACCAGCCGTCGGGCACCGACGCCCTGGTGATGCGGCTGATCCAGGAACCGCCCGTGGCCGGGAAGAAAAGGTCACTGGCCACCCGCCACCGGGGCAGGCGAGTCAGGTGACTAAGCCTTTGGTGCTGGGCATCGAGACGTCGTGTGACGAGACGGGTGCCGGTTTGGTCCGCGGCCACGAGCTGCTGGCCGACTCGGTCGCGTCCAGCGTGGCCGAGCACGCCCGGTTCGGCGGGGTGGTGCCCGAGGTCGCCAGCCGGGCGCACCTGGAGGCCATGGTCGCCACCGTGGACCGGGCGCTGGCGACGGCCGGTGTGAAGCTCACCGAGGTCGACGGGATCGCGGTCACGGCCGGGCCCGGCCTGGCCGGTGCGCTGCTGGTGGGCGTGTCCGCCGCGAAGGCCTACTCCCTCGCGCTAGGCAAGCCGCTCTACGGGGTGAACCACCTGGCCGCGCACATCGCGGTGGACCAGCTGGAGCACGGCCCGCTGCCTCGGCCCGCCGTGGCCCTGCTGGTCTCCGGTGGGCACTCCTCGCTACTGCTCGTGCCCGACGTGGCCGGCGAGGTCATCCCGCTTGGCGCCACGATCGACGACGCGGCCGGCGAGGCCTACGACAAGGTGGCCAGGCTGCTGGGGATGCCGTTTCCCGGCGGGCCGCCGGTGGACGCGGCCGCCCGCGGCGGCGACGGCAGCGCGATCGCCTTCCCGCGCGGCAAGTATCGCGACGACACCTTCGACTTCTCCTTCTCCGGGCTCAAGACCGCCGTCGCGCGCTGGGTCGAGACCCGGCAGGCGGCCGGCCTTCCCGTGCCCGTGGCCGATGTGGCAGCCTCTTTCCAGGAGGCCGTCGCCGATGTCCTGACCCGCAAGGCGGTCTCAGCTTGCCACGCGCATGGCGTATTGAACCTGATTATCGGTGGCGGAGTGGCGGCCAACTCGCGGCTTCGCATACTGGCGGCGGAGCGCTGCGAAGCGGCCGGGATCGCGCTGCGCGTGCCGCGGCCGGGACTGTGCACCGACAACGGCGCGATGGTCGCCGCGCTGGGAGCGGAGCTCATGGCGCGCGGGGCGGCGCCGTCGCCGCTGGGCATCGCCGCCGACTCCGCGCTCCCGGTGACCGAGGTCCTGGCCGGGGCGAGTTGACGCGCCAGCGCCGCGGCGATACTGTTCGGAACTGGCACTCGGTAAGGTAGAGTGCTAACGCGACATGGCTGGTCTGGCACCCGCGACGACAGGCAGCCAAGGTCCGCTCCATATCTCAAAGAGTGTCAACACAGCCCGCCTTTCCGGAGGGGGAGGTCAGATCGTGACGACCGCCACCAAGGTTGTTCTCAAGCCGCTAGAAGACCGCATCGTGGTCCGCACGCTCGAAGCCGAGCAGACGACCGCGTCGGGACTGGTCATCCCGGATACCGCGAAGGAGAAGCCCCAGGAGGGCGAAGTCCTCGCGGTGGGCCCCGGTCGCTTCGACGACGCCGGTGCCAAGCGCGTCCCCATGGACGTCAAGGTTGGCGACGTGGTGCTGTACAGCAAGTACGGCGGCACCGAGGTGAAGTACCACGGCGAGGAGTACCTCGTGCTCTCCGCCCGTGACGTGCTCGCCATCATCGAGAAGTAGTCAGCAGGCAATCTTTCGCCGCGGGCGTGCCTGCGGCGGGTGCTTGCAGTGCCACACCGCCCCGGGCGCCCATGCGGCGTCTGGGGCGGTGGCGCGAGCAGCCGCCGGCCGCACCGCCCGCATTGTGCCTACGTAGTCAGGGGTAGTCAATGGCAGCCAAGATGCTGGAATTCGAGGAGGACGCCCGGCGCGCGCTCGAGCGTGGCGTGAATCACCTCGCCGACGCCGTCAAGGTGACGCTGGGCCCGCGTGGGCGCAACGTCGTGATCGACAAGAAGTGGGGCGCTCCCACCATCACCAACGACGGTGTGACCGTCGCCAGGGAGGTGGAGCTCGAGGACCGCTATGAGAACCTGGGCGCTCAGCTCGCCAAGGAAGTAGCGACCAAGACCAACGACGTGGCCGGTGACGGCACCACCACGGCCACCGTGCTCGCTCAGGCGATGGTCCGGGAGGGCCGCCGCGCCGTGACCGCGGGCGCCAACCCGATCGCGCTGAAGCGGGGCATCGACGCCGCCGCGGCCGCGGCCTCGGACATGCTGCTCAGCCGGGCCCGCGAGGTCGGCGAGCAGGACGAGATCGCCAACGTCGCGACGATCTCCGCGCAGGACGCCGAAATCGGCAAGCTGATCGGCGAGGCGTTCAGCAAGGTCGGCAAGGACGGTGTGATCACCGTCGAGGAGGCACCGACGCTGGGCCTGGAGCTCGAGTTCACCGAGGGCATGCAGTTCGACAAGGGCTACATCTCCCCGTACTTCATCACCGACACCGACCGGCTCGAGGCGGTCCTGGAGGACGCCTACGTGCTGCTGCACGGGGCGAAGATCTCCTCGATGACGGACTTCCTGCCGATCCTGGAGGCGGTGGCCCAGTCCAAGCGGCCGCTGCTGGTGGTCGCCGAGGACGTCGAGGGTGAGGCGCTGTCCACCCTGGTGGTGAACCGGATCCGTGGCCTGCTAACGGTCGTCGCCGTGAAGGCGCCCGGGTTCGGCGACCGCCGCAAGGCGATGCTGGCGGACATGGGCATCCTGACCGGCGGCGAGGTGGTCAGCGAGGAACTCGGTCTCAAGCTGGAGAACATCGGCCTGGACACGCTCGGCCGGGCCCGGCGGATCGTGGTGACCAAGGACACCACGACGATCGTGGACGGCGCGGGTGACACCGCCGCCATCGCCGACCGGATCCGCCAGCTCAGGCGGGAGATCGACGAGACCGACTCCGACTGGGACCGGGAGAAGCTGCAGGAGCGAGTCGCCAAGCTGGCCGGCGGCGTGTGCGTGCTGCGCGTGGGTGCCGCCACCGAGGTGGAGCTCAAGGAGAAGAAGCACCGTTTGGAGGACGCCATCTCGGCCACCCGCGCGGCCATCGAGGAGGGCATCATCCCCGGTGGCGGCAGCACCCTCGTGCACATCGCCGGCGAGCTCGGCGACCTCGGCAAGACCGGGGACGAGGCGACCGGCGTGCGCGTGGTGCGCCGCGCGCTGACCGCCCCGTGCTACTGGATCGCGGCGAACGCAGGCGAGGAGGGCTCGATCGTGGTCGCGAAGACCGCCGGCCTGCCGGCCGGCCAGGGCTTCAACGCGGCCACCCGGGAGTACGGCGACCTGGTGGCACAGGGCGTCATCGACCCGGTCAAGGTGACCCGCTCGGCCGTGCAGAACGCCGGGTCCATCGCCGGCATGCTGCTCACCACGGAGGCCATCGTGGTGGAGAAGCCGGAGAAGGAATCGCCGGCCGACGGCCACGGTCACTCGCACGGTCACGGGCACGCGCACTGAGGTTTCGCCCGTTACGCGTAACTATAAATTACGGCCAGTAATCACTTGATTACTGGCCGTAATTTATGTACTGTGAGTTGCGGCTCGGTACATCAATGTGACCTTTCTGTTGCCTGCCTGGATGCGATCAACCCCCGTTGACGTGGGCATCATGCACTCGTGACGGAGGGATGCTTTATTCGGCCGGTGCCGGGCGATGGATGGTCGCCGGGGGCAGCCGGGGCGCAGCGCGGGCCCGGCCGGGTCGGCCTGGGTCAGGCTGGCCTGGCCGGGCTTACCGCGGACATCGCACCCGCACCCAGCACGTCCCTCGCGGGCACCAGGCCCCATGACGGCCGCCCGCCCAGAGCGCCCGGGCCGCCCAGAGCGCCCGGGCCGCCCAGAGCGCCCGGGCCGCCCAGAGCGGGCAGCCCAGCCAAAGCGGCGGCTACGGTCCCGGCCACCCGGCCCGACGTTCTCCACCAGGACGTTCCCCGGGCGACGCCCTTGCCGCCGAGGCTGCGCCACGCCGACGGGGCGGGGCTCGCCGACCTCACCACCCAGGCGGTGCGCGGCCAGCCCGCCGCCATCGAGTCGCTGCTTGAGCACATCCGCCCGATGGTGGTCCGGTACTGCCGGGCCCGCCTGGGCCGCGTTACCGGCCATTACCATGTCGCGGACGATGTGGCACAGGAGGTGTGCATCGCCGTCCTTTCCGCGCTTCCCCGATACCGGGACATGGGGCGCCCGTTCGCGTCCTTTGTCTTCGGTATCGCGGCGCACAAGGTCGCCGATGCCGTGCGAGCGGCGGCGCGGCTCGCGGTGCCCACCGAGGAGCTGCCGGACGGCCCGGACGAGCAGCCCGGGCCGGAGGAGACGGTGGTCGCCTCGCTTGAGGCGCAACGGGCCAGGGCGCTGCTCGCTCGCCTCCCCCAGCATCTCCGTGAACTGCTGATACTACGCGTAGTAACCGGCTTGTCGGCCGAGGAGACGGGTAATGTACTCGGCATGTCGGCAGGGGCGGTTCGCGTCGCGCAGCACCGTGCGCTAGCCAGGCTGCGTGCGCTCGCGATCGAGGAGTCGATTGCGTGACCGGGGCCGCGGGCCCGGAACCCCCGGGCCTGGAGCGTGACCTCAGCGCGATCCGGCGTTCCGAGGAACTCATCGAGATGCTCGCCAGCCGCAGCGTCCCGGCCGGTGCGCTCACCGATCCGGCGGCCGCCGTGCTGACCCGCCTCACCGCCGACGTCGACGCGTCCGCGTGCCCCCCCGCGCCGTGTCCCGCCGCTCTGGGCCCGGCTGCACTGGGCCCGGCTGTACTGGGCCCGGGAGCCGGGCGGGCCGGGACGCGGCACCGGCACCGGGCCGGCCGTGCCCGCCATGGCGGTGCCTGGCCGCACGCCGCCGCCGCGGCGGCCGTGGCCGCGGCGATCGCGACGCTCACCGCGGTGGCCGCCGCCGCGCTGATGCTCGTCGGCATGTGCGCCCGGCTGCGGGGTCCCCGCCGTTCAGGGTCAGCCTGAAACGAGACAGATCGGCTGCCAGTTCGCGGTCAGCGTGCCGGCGCAAGGCTGGCCACGGCCTCTATCTGGGACGGCGGCCCTAGACTGTGGAGATCCCGGCTGCTCCCAGAGAAGGTGCGATGACTGACGACGCCAAGTTCGCCCCCCAGGCGCTGACCTTCGACGACGTCCTGCTGCTGCCGGCCCACTCGGCGATACTGCCCGCTGAGGCTGACACCACGGCCCGGCTCAGCCGCCGAATCAGGCTCGGGGTCCCGCTGCTCTCCTCCGCCATGGATACGGTGACCGAGGCGCGAATGGCCGTGGCGATGGCCCGCCAGGGCGGTGTCGGCGTGCTGCACCGCAACCTGTCGGTCGAGGACCAGGCCCTGCAGGCCGACATGGTGAAACGGTCCGAGGCCGGGATGATCACCAACCCGGTGACCTGCGGCCCGGACGCCACGGTCGCCGACGTGGAGGCACTGTGCGCCCGGTACCGCATCTCCGGCCTTCCGGTCACCGGCAAGGACGGCACACTGCTCGGCATCGTGACCAACCGCGACATCCGGTTCGAGTCTGATCACTCCCAGCTTGTCTCCGCGATCATGACGCCGATGCCGCTGGTCACCGCGCCGGTGGGGGCTGATCGGGAGCAGGCCCTGGACCTGCTGCGCCAGCACAAGGTGGAGAAGCTCCCGCTGGTCGACGGCCAGGGGCGGCTGCGCGGGCTGATCACCGTCAAGGACTTCAGCAAAAGCGAGAAGTTCCCGAACGCGAGCAAGGACGCCGAGGGCCGGCTCCTGGTCGGCGCCGCGGTCGGGGTGGGCGAGGACGGCAAGCGGCGGGCCCAGGCGCTGGCCGACGCTGGCGCTGACTTCCTGGTGGTGGACACCGCGCACGGCCACGCCGAGGCGGTCCTCACCATGGTGGCGCAGATCAAGGCCAACACCCGGCTCGATGTGATCGGCGGCAACGTGGCCACCCGGGCCGGCGCCCAGGCCATGATTGAGGCCGGCGCGGACGGGGTGAAGGTCGGCGTGGGGCCCGGCTCCATCTGCACCACCCGGGTCGTGGCCGGGGTCGGCGTGCCGCAGGTGACCGCGATCTACGAGGCCGCCCAGGCGGCCCGCCCGGCCGGCGTCCCGGTGATCGGGGACGGCGGCCTGCAGCATTCCGGCGACATTGCCAAGGCCATCGCCGCCGGGGCGGACACGGTCATGCTGGGCAGCCTGCTCGCCGGGTGCGAGGAAGCCCCCGGCGAGATGGTGTTCGTGCACGGCAAGCCGTACAAGGAGTACCGCGGCATGGGCTCGCTGGGCGCTATGCGTGGCCGGTCCTACTCCAAGGACCGCTACTTCCAGGACGACGTGCTCCGCGAGGACAAGCTGGTGCCGCAGGGGGTCGAGGGCCAGGTGCCGTTCACCGGGCCGCTGGGCGGGGTGGCCAACCAGCTCGTCGGCGGGCTGCGCGCCGCGATGGGCTACTGCGGCGCGCGGACCATCGCCGACCTGCAGCAGGCGTGCTTCATCCAGGTCACCGCCGCCGGCCTCGCGGAGAGCCACCCGCACGACATCCAGATGACCACCGACGCGCCGAACTACCGCGGGCGGCTCGGGTGACCGTGGAGATTGGGCGGGGCAAGAGCGGCCGCCGGGCCTACTCCCTGGACGAGATCGGGATCGTGCCGTCCCGGCGCACCCGGGATCCGGAGGAGGTCTCCACCGCGTGGCAGATCGACGCCTACCGGTTCGACCTGCCGCTGGTGGTCTGCCCGATGGACAGCGTCGTCTCACCGGCCACGGCGGTGGCGATCGGCCGGCTCGGCGGCCTCGCCGTCCTCGACCTTGAAGGGCTTTGGACCCGCTACGAAGATCCGGGGCCGGTCCTCGCCGAAGTGGCCAGCCTGGACGACGTGGAAGCGACAAGACGGCTCCAGGAGATCTACGCCGAGCCGATCAAGGAGGACCTGATCGGCCGCCGGATCTCGGAGATCCGTGCCGCCGGGGTCACCACGGCCGCGCGGTTGTCTCCGCAGCGCACCGTGCGCTACTACAAGACCGTCCTGGACGCCGGCGTGGACATCTTCGTCATCCGCGGCACCACGGTGTCCGCCGAGCACGTGTCCGGCCAGGCCGAGCCGCTGAACCTCAAGCAGTTCATCTACGAGCTGGACGTCCCGGTGATCGTCGGCGGGTGCGCCACCTACACCGCCGCGCTGCACCTGATGCGCACCGGCGCGGCGGGGGTGCTGGCCGGGTTCGGCGGCGGCAGCGGGCACACCACGGCGGCCGTGCTCGGCGTGGCGGTGCCGATGGCCACCGCGATCGCCGACGTCGCCGCAGCGCGGCGGGACTACCTCGACGAGTCCGGCGGGCGGTACGTGCACGTCATCGCGGACGGCGGGATGGCCCGCAGCGGTGACATCGCCAAGGCACTGGCCTGTGGCGCGGACGCGGTGATGGCCGGGTCCCCGTTCGCCCGTGCGACGCAGGCCCCCGGCCGGGGCTATCACTGGGGGAGCGAGGCACACCACCCGGACCTGCCGCGCGGCGCCCGGGTGAAGGTCGGCACGGTGGGCACGCTGGAGCAGATCCTCTGCGGCCCCTCCGCGGTCGCCGACGGCTCGCTGAACCTCGTCGGCGCGCTCCGCCGGACGATGGCCATCTCCGGCTACTCCGACCTCAAGGAGTTCCAGCGGGTCGAGGTGGTGGTCACCCCGAGCACCCCACCCCGGCGCTGACCAGCGCGGCGCTGACCAGCGGAATGATCTCCACCGGCCGGATGCTAGCGTTCGGAGATGGTGATGGCCGAAGCGGCCGGTCCGGTCAGGCTGAGCGCGAGCGCGAGGTCCACGGCGCTCGCGGCGCTGGCCGGTACCGAGCATCAGGTGCTCGTCGTGGGCGGCGGCGTGGTGGGTGCGGGCGTGGCCCTGGACGCGGCCACCCGCGGCCTCTCGGTAGGGCTCGTCGAGGCCCGGGACTTCGCCTCCGGCACCTCCTCCCGGTCCAGCAAGCTCATCCACGGCGGCCTGCGTTACCTGGAACAACTGAACATCGGACTGGTCCGCGAGGCGCTCACCGAGCGCTCACTGCTGCTCGGCGTGATCGCGCCGCACCTGGTTCACCCGGTGCCGTTCCTCTTCCCGCTCACCCACCACGTCTGGGAACGGGCCTACATCGGCACGGGCATCGGCGCCTACGATGCGCTCGGCTTCTCCCTCGGCCTGGCCCGGGGACTGCCCGGGCACCGTCAGCTGTCCCGCAGAGGGGCACTGCGGCTGGTGCCCGGGCTCAAGCGGTCCGCGATCACCGGGGCGATCGCGTACTGGGACGGCCAGGTGGACGACGCCCGGTACGTGCTCGCCCTGGTCCGGACCGCGGCCCAGTACGGCGCGGAGGTCGCGTCCCGGGTCCAGGTGACCGGGTTCCTCCGCGAGGGTGCCCGGGTGGCCGGGGTCCGGGCGGTGGACCTGGAGACCGGGGCCGAGTTGCACATCCGGGCGCAGCAGGTGGTCAACGCGACCGGGGTCTGGACCGACGAGATCCAGGCCATGGTCGGTGGGCGGGGCACCATCAACCTGCGGGTCTCCAAGGGCGTGCACCTGGTGGTGCCCAAGGACCGGATCCACTCCACTGCGGGCATCATCCTGAAGACCCCGATCAGCGTGCTGTTCATCATCCCGTGGGAACGGCACTGGATCATCGGCACCACCGACACCGACTGGGCCGGCAGCAAGGCACGCCCGGCGGCCAGCCGGGCCGACGTCGACTACCTGCTCAGCCAGGCGAACCGGGTGCTCGCCACGCCGCTGACCCGGGACGACGTCACGGCTGTGTACGCTGGCCTGCGGCCGCTGCTGTCCGGCGAATCCGAGATCACCTCCCAGCTGTCGCGGGAGCACGTGGTCGCCAACCCGGTGCCGGGCCTGGTGCTGGTCGCCGGCGGCAAGTACACCACCTACCGGCTGATGGCCAGGGACGCGGTGGACGCGGTGGTGCACGGGCTGGACTGGCGCACGCCGCCGTCGTGCACGGACCGGGTTCCGCTGGTCGGCGCGGACGGCTTCCTGGCGCTGTGGAACGCCCGGCGGCGGCTGGCCACCTCCTCGGGCCTGCACGTGGCGCGGATCGAGCACCTGCTGCACCGGTACGGGTCGCTGGCCCGGGAGGTGCTCGCCCTGATCGAGGCCGATCCCGCCTTGGGCCGGCCGTTGGCGGCCGCGGACGACTACCTGCGCGCCGAGATCCGCTACGCCGCGTCCCACGAGGGCGCCCGCCACCTCGACGATGTGCTGGCCCGGCGCACGCACATCGCCCTGGAGACACCCGACCGGGGCCTGGACGCGGTGGAGGAGGCGGCCGAGTTGGTCGCGGGGCCGCTGCGGTGGGATGCCAGTCAGGTGGCCAGGGAGGCCGAGCACTACCGGGCCGAGGTCGCGGCGCAGCGCGCCTCCGAGGAGGCCGGCAGCGACGCGGACGCCGAGGCGATCGCCGGCGCGGTGCCCGAGATCGTGCCGGTGCGCACCGGGGAACCTGCGCGGCGCGTCTAGACTGCGGGGCATGTCAGCCCCACGAGCGTTTTCCGGCATCCAGCCGACCGCCGACTCCTTTCACCTCGGCAACTACCTGGGTGCGGTCCGCCAGTGGGTGGCCCTGCAGGAGTCCCACGACGCGTTCTACTGCGTGGTGGACCTGCACGCCATCACCGTGCCGCAGGATCCAGCGGCGCTGCGCCAGCGGACCAGGGTCGCCGCGGCCCAGTTGTTCGCCGCCGGGCTGGATCCGGACCGGTCCACGGTGTTCGTGCAGAGCCACGTGCCCGAGCACACCGAGCTGACCTGGGTTCTCGGCTGCCTGACCAGGATGGGCGAACTGCGGCGGATGACGCAGTTCAAGGACAAGGCCGCCAAGGGCGGCGACACCCAGGCGAGCCTCGGGCTGTTCAGCTATCCCGTGCTGCAGGCCGCCGACATCCTGCTGTACCAGACCGAGCAGGTGCCGGTTGGGGAGGACCAGCGGCAGCATCTCGAGCTGTCCCGGACCCTGGCGACCCGGTTCAACCATGCCTACGGGCCCACGTTCACCGTCCCGGCCGCCTACATCCTCGGCGGCGTCGCGAAGATCACCGACCTGCAGGACCCGGCCGCGAAGATGAGCAAGTCGTCCTCGTCGCCGCAGGGGATCATCGACGTCCTGGACGAACCGGAGGCGATCCGCCGCAAGATCGCGCGCGCCGTCACCGATCCCGGCGGTGAGGTGCGCGCGGACGAGACGGAGAAGCCGGGCATCACCAACATGCTCCGGATCTACTCCGCGCTGTCGGGCGCGGACATCCCGGCTCTGGAGCAGCGCTACACCGGGGCCGGATACGGGCTGTTCAAGAAGGACCTGGCCGAAGTGGTAACCGGCACGCTGGCACCCATCCGGGAACGGACGGAAAAGCTGCTGGCCGACGAGGCGGCGCTGGACCGGCTGCTGGCCCACGGTGCCGCGCGGGCCCGGCCGGTCGCCCGCGAGACCATGACCCAGGTCATCGAGCGGGTGGGCTTCCTTCCCGGCGCCAGCGGCGGCTGACCACCACCACCGTCACCGCGGTCAGCCCGGCGAGCGCGATCGTGCCCAGGCCGGCCAGCAGCGGGACCCCGGGCAGCCCGAGCTTGGCTGGCGGTGGCAGCGCCCGCGGTTTCTGTGGCTGGGCCTGGTCGTTTGCCACGGTGTGTGCGGGCAGCGGAGGGACCAGGACGCCGACCGGCTTGACCTTGGCGTCCTCGTCGAAGCCCCAGTCCAGCAGCCGGGCGGCGTAGGTCAGCTCGTAGGGCGGCTTGCAGTGCAGGATCGTGACCACCAGCGTGTGGCCGTTCCGGCGGGCCCAGCCGATGAACGTGGCCTTGGATGCCGTGGTCCAGCCGATCTTCCCGCCGAGGTCGCCGCGGTAGGTCTGCAGCATGGTGTTCTGGTTCCACAGCGTGATCGGCTTGTGGTGCGGCTTGAGCGGGAAGCGCGCGGTCCGCAGCTGTTCGTCCCGCATGAACTCCGGGATGCTGAGCGCCTGCCGGGCGAACAGCGCCTCGTCATAGGCGGACACGTGCTGCCCCGGGCCGTTGAGGCCGTTCGGCCGGCGGGCCACGGTGTCGTCGGCCTGCAGCCGGTGCGCCTCCGCGTTCATCATCGCGACACCCTTGGCGACCGACCCGGCCGCCTGGGCGACCGACATCGCGGCGTCGTTGGCGGAGATCATCAGCATGGCCTTGAACAGATCGGATACCCGGTAGCTGTCGCCGGCGATGAGGCCCACCTTGCTGGGCTCGACGTTGGCGGCACGGCGCGTGGTCAGCACGGTCGCGTTCGGGTTGAGCACCGGCATCATGGTGATCGCCGTGAGCACCTTGAGCGTGCTCGCGGGCAGGTACCAGCCGTGCGGGTCCTTTGCGGCGAGCACCTGGCCGGTGCCGGCGTCGGCGACGACATAGGCGGACGCCTTCACCTTCGGCAGCGGCATCGCCCCGGCGGAGGGATAGTTGACGATCACCCCGTGGCCGGCCAGTTGTGGCCCGCCGATCGTGCGTCGGCCGCTGGCCGTGGCCGGAGCCGTAGCGCTGCGAGTTGTGGCGGCACGAGCCGAAGCGCCGCGTGGCATGGCGCCGTGGGCCGTGGCGCCGTGGGCCGTGGCGGCGGCCGGCAGCGCCGGGGCCAGCGCCAGCCCGGCAGCCAGCGCGCTCGCCACCAGCCCGGCCGGCCGTGGCCACGCCACCCGCGTGTGTGGCTGGCGCGTGGTGTCGAGTTCCATCACGTCAAGTAGTTAACCACTAGCTGATCCGATACCCCCGGTGCTGGCACCGAGGCGGGGGTTCTCTGTGCTGCGCGCTCGGTCCCACCCGGATCCCCGAAGGATGCGGCGGGCCCGCCGTGGAATGGGGGCCGTCGCGGCGATTGCGAGCGAGAACGGATCTCACCACGTCTCATGGTGATGCACCGGTCAACATATGGCCAAGTGGTGACATGCTGCCGTAGAGTCCTGCCACACCGTTACAGGTGGCCCGCGCGCCCGCGCGGACAGCGGTCGCGCGACCACCCGCCGGATCGCTGCCGTGTGCGTGCGCATCAGCCCCCGCGCGACCGGCGCAGGGGGCGCCACCGAACTCATGAGGAGATCGGATAGTTAATGCGCCTCACGTGGAAGGCGGCCCTGCATCTAGCTGCCGCAGGCTCGGCCATCACCCTAGTCACCTTGATCGGCTCGGTGCCGGTCTCCGCCTCGCCGGCCGGCAACCCCGGGCCTTCCGGGCTGCTGCCTGCCGTGCGCGGGCTGCAGCACGGCGCCAGTGACGGCGGCCGCGAGGCCAACGAGATCCTAGCCTCGGCGCAGCAGTTCGCATCGGTCCGGACCGCGCCGGCGACCACCGTCAACCCGGCCGCGTTCGCGGCCGCAACCACCGCGGCGGGCAAGCTCGCGACGTCAGGCGGTCGCTGGCAGGAGGTCACCAACCAGCCGTACAACTCCGACGCGGTGGGCTACCGGGACCCGATCTGGTCCAACTCCAGCGGCGGCGCGCGCGACGTGTCCGGCCGGATGACCGCCCTGGCCGTGGACGGCACGACGCTGTACGCCGGGGCGGCCGCGGGCGGCGTGTGGCGGTCCACCGATGGCGGCGCGCATTGGGCGCAGATCTTCGGCCAGCAGAACGACCTGTCCATCGGCGCGGTCGCGGTGAACCCCGCCGACCACTCCGTGTGGGCCGCCACCGGCGAGCCGAACACCAGCCAGGATTCCTATGCGGGCAACGGCATTTACCGCTCCGCCGACGGTGGGCGCACCTGGCACCTGGTCGGCGGTTCGCTGCCCAGCCACCTCGTCTACCGGATCACCTTCGACGGGGCCGGGAACGTCTACGCGGCCACGAGCTACGGGCTCCTCAAGCGCCCCGCTTCCGACCTGACATCGCCCTGGAAAACGGTGCTGAAGCCGGATCCGAATCCCACGCACTCTCCGTATCGCACCTCCTTCGTTACCGACGTGAAGGTGCAGCCGGGCACCGGTGGCAAGGTCGTCGCCGCGGCGGTGGGCTGGCGCGGCGGCACGCTGCCGACCGACACCCTCTACAACGGCTTCTACGAGTCGGTCAACGGCGGCAAGACCTTCAGCAAGCTCACACTGACCGGCGCACTGCAAGGAGCGACCGACATCGGCCGCACCACCTTCGCCTACTCCACGGACGGCAAGGTGCTGTACGCCCTGGTGGAATCCACCTCGACGCTGGGGCTCAAGGGCGTCTACCGATCCGCCGGCGGCAACCCGGCCGGGCCGTGGAAGCTCATCGCGAACACCCAGACGATGATCAACGCAGGCTCGGCGCTGGCCAAGTCCGGCGGCACCCCCGGCGCGCAGGCCTGGTACAACCAGGCGATCATCGTGGACCCCCATAACGACAACCACGTCTTCGCCGACCTCGAGGAGGTCTTCGAGACCAGCAACGCCGGCAGATCCTGGGCCACCACGGGCCCGTACTGGAACTTCCCGTTCCCCTGCTGGAACGTGGACCCGTCCAAGGACACCTGCCCGGGCACGGTGCACGCCGACCAGCACGCGCTGGCCATCTCCGGCAGCACCCTGTACACCGCCGACGATGGCGGCGTCTACTCGCACCCGCTGTCTGACGTGGGCGTGGTGAAATGGCGTGACCTGAACGCCACCCTGCACACGCTCGAGTACTACGACGCCGGCATCGGCAAGGCGCCGACCGGCGGCGGCGACTACATCTGGGGCGGGCTGCAGGACAACGGCGTCAGCCTGCTGAAGCCGAAGACCCCGGCAATGGTCTCGCCGTTCGGCGGCGATGGCGGCGACCTCATCGTGGACCCGGCCAACGGCAACCGGGCGGTCAACGAGTACGTCTACCTCTCGATGGCCTCCACCACTAACGGCGGCCGGTCCGACGGCCACACCGAGGTCTACAACACGACCTCGCCGTCCTGTTACAACCCGATCTACCAATCCAGCCCGTGCGACCCGAACCCGCGCTTCATCGCGCCGTTCAGCGCCGACATCCACAACATCAACCACTGGGTAGCCGGTGGCGAGTTCGTCTGGGACAACCAGGGCAAGGGCTGGAACACCAACTGCTCCGCGACGGCCTGCGACTGGAAGCAGGTGTACGACACGGGCGCTGGGAATTCCATCAACGCCATCGCCGACAGCGGCCCGGTGACCTACGCGGGCTGGTGCGGCAACGGCTGCAACCCGGGCGGGACCGCGCCGTTCACCTCGGGCCTCGCCACCAATTACGGCGGGACCTGGCACGCGATCACCTCCACGGTGCTGCCCAACCGCGTGCCGACGTCGTTCACCATCGACCCGGCGAACCCGGCGCACGTGGTGGTCACCTACGGTGGCTTCTCGCGGCACTGGATCCCCAACGCCGGCGTCGGCCATGTGTTCGTAAGCCAGGATGGTGGCAAGACGTGGGCCAATGTCAGCGGCAACCTGCCGGACGCGCCGGCTAACTCCTCGGTCATCTGGCACGGCAGGCTCGTCGTCAGCACCGACGTGGGCATGTTCGCCACGCCGTACGGCAGGCCGGGCAGCTGGGTCCGGCTCGGCACCGGGCAGCCGGCCGCCCCGTCGGTCGACCTCTCGGTGTCCCCGGACCAGGGTTACCTGCTGGTGGCCACGCACGGTCAGGGCCTGTGGAAGCTCACCGGCTGACATAACGGGTAAAGCCGGTGGCCGGGGCAAGCTGCCCCGGCCACCGGTCTTTCCTGGCTGTCGCCCATTTTACCCATATCAGGGGAAGCGGTGGGGAGGCGGTGAAGATGCGGGCAAAACTGGCCCATATCGGTAATAATTTCCGGCTGTGGCGCCTGCAGTCGGCGTGGCCGCCATACCGGCTGCGGCGGCCGTGGCGGCGCCCGCGAGAGCGGTGCTGACCAGGACTCATGCCTCGCCCTTCGGGACAGGCGCGTCCCGCGCCGTCCGGCAGGTCCGGCATGCCCCGGCGCCAGCGGCCAGCGTCACCACTGCGACCACGAGGTGGGTATCCAACTCGACGCCCCTGGGAACCGCGCCCGGCACGAGTTGTGCCGACCCCGGATACGCCACCATCTCCGCCGCGTTGGCCGCGGCCAGCCCCGGCGACACTATCAAGATGTGCGCGGGCACCTACCATGAGCAGCTGGCCATCCAGCAGTCCGTCACCCTCCAGGCCAAGGGCCCGGTGACCGTGGCCGGGCCGGCCAGCCCGTCCAGCACGCTCACCCCGGTGCTGGTCTGGTACCAGCACCCGATCGGGCAGTCAGCCCGGCGGGGTGAGCGATCTCACCCGGGGGCGCCGGGCCGGGCCGGCCTATTCTTGCCTCATGGCACGCCAGTCGGAATCGGGGCTTCCGGTCGACCCGGTTTACGGCCCGGGGCAGCCGCCGGGATTCGATCCGGCCACGCAACTCGGCAGCCCCGGCGAGTTCCCGTTCACCCGCGGCATCTATCCCGATATGTACACCACCCGGCCGTGGACCATCCGCCAGTACGCGGGCTTCGCCTCCGCGCGGGAGTCCAACGAGCGCTACCACCAGCTCATCGCGCACGGCACCACCGGGCTGTCGGTCGCCTTCGACCTGCCCACCCAGATGGGATACGACTCCGACGCGCCGGCCGCCCGCGGGGAGGTCGGCAAGGTCGGCGTGGCCATCGACTCGGTCGAGGACATGAGCCTGCTGCTGGACCGGATCCCGCTCGACCGGGTCTCCACATCCATGACGATCAACGCGCCCGCGGCCGTGCTGCTGCTGCTCTACCAGCTTGTTGCCGAGCGGCAGGGGGCCGCGGCCGGCACGCTGTCCGGGACCATCCAGAACGACGTGCTCAAGGAGTACATCGCCCGCGGCACCTACATCTACCCGCCGGAGCCTTCGCTGCGGCTGGTCGCCGACACCTTCGGTTACTGCGGCCGCGAGCTGCCCCGCTGGCACCCCATCTCGATCTCCGGGTACCACATGGCGGAGGCGGGTGCCACGCCCGCGCAGGAGATCGCGTTCACACTCGCCAACGCGAAGGAATACGTCCGGGCGGCGCTGAGTGCGGGCCTCGCGGTGGACGAGTTCGCCCCGCGCCTGTCCTTCTTCTTCGTCGCCAGGACCACCCTGCTCGAAGAGGTCGCCAAGTTCCGCGCCGCGCGCCGGATGTGGGCCACGATCATGCGGGACGAGTTCGGCGCCGCCGACCCGCGCTCGGCGATGCTGCGGTTCCACACCCAGACCGCCGGGGTGCAGCTCACCGCGCAACAGCCGGAGGTCAACCTGGCCCGGGTCACCGTGCAGGCGCTCGCGGCCGTGCTCGGCGGCACCCAGTCGCTGCACACGAATGCCTACGACGAGGCGATCGCCCTGCCGTCCGAGCACGCGGCACGGCTGGCGCTGCGAACACAGCAGGTGCTCGCAAATGAGACCGACCTCACCGTGACCGTCGACCCGTTCGCCGGCTCCTATGCAATGGAATCGATGACCGATGACGTCCAGGCCGCGGCCGCGGAACTGATGACCGCGATCGGCGAAATGGGCGGCGCGGTCGCCGCGATCGAACGTGGCTTCCAGAAGGGCGAGATCGAGCGAGCGGCCTACCAGGTGGCGCGCGAGATAGACGCGGGCGAGCGCGTCGTGGTGGGGGTTAACAAGTTCATCTCCGAGGCCGAGCCCGGCTACCAGCCGTTGCGGGTCGATCCCGCCATCGAGGAAGAACAAGCGAAACGGCTGGCGCAACTGCGGGCCGGCCGGGACGGTGACGAGTGGCGCCGCCAGATCGGCGAGCTGAAGCGGGCCGCGGCGGGTACGGAGAACGTGCTGATCCCGTTGCGCGCCGCGCTCGCCGCCCAGGCCACGGTCGGTGAGGTCTGCGATGCGCTGCGGGATGTCTGGGGAACTTACCGGCCACCCGGCATCTAGCGACAAAACGGCCCCTGCCGGGACCATCCGCGTCACGGAGCGTGAGCCGAAAGGCGACAATCGCGCATCCCCAGCAGATCACCTGGCTGCGCGATACCATAATCACCTGCGCCGGAACGCGCCCCGTGCGGCAGTGCGGAGCGCAGGGAAGGCGGCCGTGCAGCGCTATCCGAACTCGCCGGGCACATGCGGTGACTTACACGCGGGTTTCGGCCGCGGGTGAGTTAACAGGGTCCATGACGGGGGCGAAGGCGGCGATTTCGCCATAATGCCCGCGCCGGGTCCCTGTCGTGTTTCCAGGCGCTGAAACGGCACCCGACCGCGCCACAACGAGCAGGAGCGGGACTCGTCAGCGGGCCGGGTGGTCATCGGGGGGCCGGCGTGCGGTCACAGCACTGCTGGTCATGACAGGACTCGAGTTCGAGGAGAAAATGGACACGCAAGCGGCATCGGCTACCCGCCGGCTGTCGGTCGGCTCCGCGATCTTGCGCGGCGCTCACCTGGGAGAACACCCCCCGGTAGCCCGCAGGCCGGTCGCCGCCGGAATGAACCGGCCGGCCAGGGGTACCTGGTGCACCCGGTTGCGCGTTCTCACCGGGCCCTGGGAGGCCGTCCATGCTCGGGCATGACCTGCCTGAGGAACTCGATCAGTTCCTTGCCGCTCGTGAGGATGAGCTGATCGCGTTCCGCCGGGATCTCCACGCGCATCCCGAACTGGGGTATCACGAGCACCGGACCACCAGCCGGGTGTCACTCCGGCTCGCCGCCGCCGGGCTGCGGCCGGTCGTCATGCCCAAGGGCACCGGCCTGATCGTGGACATCGGCGACGAAACGGCCGGGGACACGCTGGTGGCGCTGCGGGCCGACCTGGATGCGCTGCCGATCAACGACGAGAAGAACGTGCCGTACCGGTCCACGATCCCCAACGCCTGCCACGCCTGTGGCCACGACGTGCACACGGCGGTGCTGCTCGGGACCGGCCTGTTCCTGGCCGGCCAGGCGGCTGCGGGGACCCTGCCGGGGCGGGCCCGGCTGATCTTCCAGCCGGCCGAGGAGGTTCCCGGGGGAGCGCTCGACGTCATGGCCGCGGGCGGCATCGCCTCGGTGGACCGCATCTTCGCGCTGCACTGTGACCCCCGGCTCGAAGTCGGCAAGGTTGGTACCAGGACCGGCCCGATCACCGCGGCCTGCGACAAGATCAAGGTCCGGGTCACCGGGCCCGGCGGCCACACCGCGCGGCCGCACCTGACCGCCGACCTGGTCTACGCGCTCGGCAAGATCGTGACGGAACTGCCCGCGGCGCTGTCCCGCCGGGTCGACCCGCGCTCCAGCCTCAGCCTGGTGTGGGGGCGGGTGAGCGCTGGGTCGGCGGCCAACGCCATCCCCGACGACGGCGTGGTGGAGGGCACCGTGCGCTGCCTCGACGACGAGGCCTGGCACGAGGCACCGGACCTGCTCAAGGCGCTGCTGGAATCGGTGGCCAGCGCGTACGGGGTCATCGCGGAACTGCACTACCAGCGGAACGTGCCGCCGACGGTCAACGAGCCGGTGAGTACCGCGATCCTGGAGACGGCCGCCGCCCAGGTGCTCGGCCACGAAGCGGTCATCCCCACCCCGCAGAGCCTCGGCGGTGAGGACTTCGCCTGGTACCTGGAGTCGGTCCCGGGCAGCCTGGCCAGGCTGGGCACCCGGGCCCCGGGGTCGGCCAGCGACTTCGACATCCACCAGGCGGTGTTCGACGTGGACGAGCGGGCGATCGGCGTGGGGGTGCGGCTGATGGCCGCCACCGCACTCACCGCGCTGCACGCCAACGGCCCGTCGGTGCCCGACCGGCTGCCGGACGGCGTGGGCGCCTGAGCCCAGCAGGTCACCCGCTGTCCCGTTCGTGACCGGGACTCCGCCCGGCGGGCATACAGTGGGCAGGCGCGAGGTTTCCGGGGCTCTCGGCACCGTGATACCTCCGGCCGCGAACCTGGAGGCCGGCCGTCTTGTCACAACAGGCATCGCCACCCAAGGACCCGGACAGCGAGCGGGAGGTGTTCCGCAGCGCCGGTTCGGCGGTCCTGTCCTGGGCGTGGTTCGCCGTCGCCCTCCTCATCCTGGTGGATCTGGCGCTACAGGGCCGGGATCACGCCGCCCTGGTGACGGCGGTGCTGGTGCTGGTGATCACTGGGGTCGTCTACAGCTGCGCCTGGCGGCCCCGGATCGTGGCCGACTCCACCGGCATCACCGTCATCAACCCGGTGCGCGACCACCAGGTGCCCTGGGCGGCCGTCACCAAGGTGGACGTGGTCAACGCGGTCCGGGTGCACTGCGCGCCGGTGCCGGGCGCCGGCCGCGGCAAGATCCTCTACAGCTGGGCGGTGCAATCGTCGTCGCGGTCGGCGCGGCGGGCGGCGCTGCGCCGTGAGGCGTCCGGGCAGGGGCGGTCCAGGCTGACCCCGCGGTCGCGGTCACTGCAACCGCCGCCGGGCGCGGCGCCCCGGTACGGGGAGATTCCCGAGCCGGCCCGGGACGCGCTGAACCGGTCCACCGCGGAGTTCACCGCCGGGCGCCTCGCCGAGCGCGCCCAGCACGCCCATCAGGCGGCCAGCCTGGCGGCCCCGGGCGTCCAGATCAGTGGCGACGGCCAGATCACCGAGGAAAGCCAGGTCACCGCGGACGGGCAGGCGGTGGGGGACAGCGCCGCGGCCGCTGGCCCGTCGTCGGCCGGCCCGGGCCGACCGACGGCACGGTGGGCGTGGCCGCCCATCGCGGCCATGATCGCACCGCTCGCGCTGCTGCTGATCGTGGTGCTGGTGTAGCTAGAGGTCGGGGGTGCCGTGGCCGAGCGTGCCGCACGGGCGGGCCCGCAGGTTGGCCACATAGTCGGCGGGTGCCCCGGCCTTCTCCGCGGCGTCGGCCAGGATGCCGATGTAGCGCGCGGACGGCAGCCCGCCCTCGTAGGCGTTGAGCACGTAGAGCCAGGTGAGCAAGTCACCGTCCAGGGTTTCCACCCGGACCTTGACCTTCCGGGAGTAGCCCAGGGTCACCCCGTCCCAGCTGTCCAGCGCCCGTGCGTCCTGCTCGGAGACCTCGTAGAGCACCACGAAGACCCGTGCGCCCGGCTCCTCGACGACGGTAGCCATGGCGCCTTCCCAGCCGATGTCGGCGCCGCCGAAGGTGAGCCGCCAGCCCTCCAGCCATCCGGTGCCGCGCTGCGGCGAGTGCGGGCACCGCAGCGCCATCTGCGCCGGGTCCATGTTGCTGCCATAAGCCGCGTACAACTCCACGGGTGATAAGCGTACGAGCGCAGGTCCCCGCGCGGTGGCTGGTCGGCACGAAGACAGGCCGGGACGCGGGGCGGGCCGGCGCTGCGGCGGCCCCGGTGGCTTGCGGCAGAATGGGGCACCGTGAGCCGGCGCGCGGACGTTGCGATAGTCGGCGCTGCGGCGGCCCCGGTGGCTTGCGGCAGAATG
>Ga0209166_10000899_pt1 | contig 27634 bp, 17 predicted proteins | sample Coa_R1_3_FD_187151 | JGI IMG/M metagenome (GOLD analysis project Ga0209166, IMG submission 187151) | Surface soil microbial communities from Centralia Pennsylvania, which are recovering from an underground coalmine fire - Coalmine... | ecosystem: Environmental > Terrestrial > Soil >...
GGCGGGTCAGGTTCGGGCGGCGGGTCAAGTTCGGGCGGTGGGTCAGGTTCGGGCGGTGGGTCAGGTTCGGGCGGTGGAGGTGGAGGCTCCAGCTCAGGAGGTCCAAATCAGATCATATTTGCCATGGGAACAGACAACGTTCATTTCAATGTCTTTGATCACAACCCTGATTCGGGTACCCTGACCCAACTTTCCTCGACCAACACCGTAATTGGCGCAGGCGGCAGAATCATGCTCGATCCGGTTTTTCATGTCATGTTTCTGGAAAACGGCAAAGATAATACAGGATGGGATGGCGGCAATCTGGCAATCTTCGACATCTCCAATCCTTCGTCTCCTCGATTATTGCGAACCCAGGCAATTGGAGGTAACCATGCTCCGGCACCTTTGATGCTGATGGATGTTACAGGACGATATCCCATTCTTGAGTCCATCAGTGGAACATTTGAAAGCCTCGAATACGATCCTTTGACCAAAACAATCCTGGAGCACCTTGATTGGCAGCTTAAGAATGCATGGCGACCTGGTGGCTTGCTCGCTCTTAGTCCCGACCAGAAGCTGGTGATTTCAACCGCCTACGACGCGCAAATCTGGGTTTCGTCACGAGATCTCGAAACGGGAATGCTCTCGCCGCTGGCCGGGCCGTTTGCCATCGAGGGTATCGGTAACAGTTGGCCCGGATCGCCGGTCTTCTCGCCAGATGGGAAATACTATATCGTTTCAGATTTCCTCAAGGGAGTCGTCTATTCCTACGCGGTTGACTCTGCTACAGGCGACCTGAGCCTTGTCTCCAAGACCGCCTGCAACGCAGGCGACTTCTATGGCTTCCTTGACTCGACGACATTGTTGGGCAGCGAAGCAGCCGGCTCGAGATCGATGCGGCTATTCAAATATGATCCGGCCAGCGGGGCTGTGACAGCAACCGGAGTTAGCGTCAATCTTCCCGGAGACAATACTGAGAGCGTGGCCATTTCCTCCGATGGCAGGCTGATCTACGCAACGAATGCGAGCGGTAGTCAGATCCCAACCTTACAGGTGATTCGATTCGATTCCACAACGGACACTCTGTGCGTCGTAACTCCACCAGATCCACCCGCAGCGTTCTGGCTTGCGGCACAACCAAAATAGCGCCCTAACTCAAATGTTGCGTACAACGGGCATCAAAAAGAGTCACTCCGTGCCATGTTGAGGTGTTGAGGTATCCAAGGGAGCCAGAAGCCCCGCATTCTGGAATGCCAGCAAAGCGCTTCTATCGCTCATACCGAGCCTGAGAGACAGAATCTACCTGAAAAAATGGCTCCGCCATTCCTCAAAGACAATGATGGCCTACAATTTCTAAAAAATTAAGGATTTGATACCACAAGATAGAATCTCCCGCTCTTTTGCTTGCGCGAGAGCGCCCAACAGCGCACTGACAATATTTCGACCGATTTTCTCTGGGGTGAACGGCTTGTGGGAGAACGGGTCGAGAATCCAGCCCCGTGCTTATTTCAGAAATCGGACTTAGCAAAAGAATCAATTCAGAGCTTCGTACTTGAGATTGCAATGAAATTGCGACGCAGACCGCCGCGTGGAAAATAAACCCTCAGATAAAAGAAGGGGCCCGAAGCGGGCCCCTCGATGTAGAAATCCTCGGAAATCTAGAAGGTCAAGCGTACGCCAAACTGCAACTGTCGCCAGCCATCCAACGGCTGCAATGAAGTGAAGCCGAGAGGTGTCGTGGGCGACAGGGATTTGTTGCCTTGAACGTTAAAGGTGGTAAACGTGGGGGCGGTGCTGAAATTCGGGCCCACGGTGTTGTTCACGCTGGCGAAGTTGGGGCGGTTGAAGAGGTTGAAGCCTTCAGCGATCAACTGAACAGCAAATCTTTCACCAAAAGAGATTCGCCGAGCAATGCGCATATCGAAGGTCAGGAAGTCCGGACCGATGCCGGTGTTGCGCGGCGAACCTACCGGACGGTCGTTGGTGGGATGGCGATCGCCGTTCACATCCGTTCCCGCCAGCAGATTAAACGGATGCGCACTGTTGTAGCGGAGAATGGGCGCAACTGTGAATCCCCCGAAGATGCAATCGGCCATATCGGCGCAGTCGTTCTTCCAGGGAGTTTCAAAGACGCCACTCACCACCACCTTGTGCCGCTGGTCGAAGTCAGAAAGCGATCGCTCCCCACGCATGCTGCCGGTCTCGTCAACCGGCGCAAAGTCGCTGTTGAAATCGGTCGTAGTATCGATCCCCTTGCTGTAGGTGTAGTTTCCCATCAGGGTGAAATGGTGACTGAAACGCTTTTTGACTTCGAAAATACCGCCGTTGTAAACCGCCGATCCCAGTGACGAGTAAACATTGTTCTGAAGAATCAGCGGATTGACGAAACAAGGCGAAGGGAATGCGGCGCATTGCGGTGCTGCCCAATTCCGAAAGCTGACAACCTGGCCATTGCCGAGCGTTTGCGTGACGAGCGGCGCGGGTAGCAGGTTGCTATCAATAGCAACCGGAAGCTGAATGGTGTGAACATAGATATAGCTGGCAGAAACAGAAAGACCGGCAGCCAGTTCGCGCTCCACTCCGAACGAAGCCTGTTGCGAATAAGGACTTGGGTAGTTGGGCTGGGCCGAAAAAAGTACAGTGAGCGGCGGGAGCGGACCTGTGTTGGCAGTGCTGATGCCAAACTGGGCCAGCATGGCGGGTGTAATGCAAGCCCGATTCGGAGGCACCGCGTTCGTGCAGGTGCTGAACACTCCTTGCGCAAACAGCGTCTGGAAGACAGCCGCAGAAGTCAAGGCTGGATTTCCAGGAGCGCCCGTAAGCGGAATCAGGAGATTGGCAATCTGCCGGTGATTATTGATATTGCCCAGGGTCTGAGCCACGTTGGGAATCTGGTAGTAAATGGGAGAGTAGAAAATCCCATATCCTCCGCGAATTACGGTCTTGTGGTCGTTCAACGGGTCCCAGGCAAACGACAGGCGAGGGGCAAAATTGTCTTTATCTGTACTTACGGTTCCGTATTGGGAATCCAGTTCATAGCGCAGGCCGAAGTTGAAGGTGAAGTTCGGCCGAACCTGCCATGAATCTTGCCAGTAAAAGGCAGTCAACGGGCGCGTGTTGGCGTCAATGGGGCCGGTAGCGGGATCGACAAAACCCTGCTGGTAGAACGAAGGCAATCCAAACGAGAAGGCCTGGAGAGAGTTGAGCGTGGCTGGACTGACGCCCGTAAGCCCGCAAGCTGCCGGAACCTGCAGGCAGGGGCTTAGGATGCCACCAGGAAGCGCGCCGAATTGGAAGCGCCCGGGCAAGAAGGTGTGAGACTCGGTATGGTTGCCGCGCAACAGCTCGTAAGCGCCAAATTTCATGGTGTGGCTGCCACGAATCATGGTGACATTGTCGGCAAATTCGTCGCGGCGCATGATGGTAAGGCTGGGCAGGAAGATGTTGGTTCCCAGGCTGGCATAACCGGGCAAGTCGAACCCGGGGCCACCATTCACGTTTGCCAATACGTTGTAGTTCGAATAACTCGCCTGGGCGCGGGCTTCATTGAGGGTGTTGGGGCTGAATTCGTGGAACCATGCGGCCTGCAGGGTATGGTCAAGCGAACGGACACTGCTGCCGCGCGAAAGGCCGGTCAGAGAGGTTACATCGGGATTGGCTTCCCGGTCGCGTCCATAGCTGTAGCGAAGATAAAGCAGGTTCTTGTCGCTGAATTGATGGTCCCAACGCGCGGATGCCAAGTATTGTTCTGTGTTGAACGGGAAGACCCCACCATTGGTTTCAAACTGGTTCACGAGGAAAGTACTCAACGGGCTGGTGGCCGGATTGATGGTCAGGACGTTTTGCAAGATCGCCGCACAAACGGCAGCGGGCCGTGCAATCTGGCCGGTGAGGCAGGGCACTGGCGTGGCACCCAATCCAGCCAGTCCGTTTATGATCGCCACCTGATTGTTCTGAGTTAAGACACCATTATCAGGAGCAAAAATACCGGCATTAGTTAGCAGCGGGACTGCAGTCTGCCGGTGATCGCGCAGACCCTCAAAAGCCAGAAATACGAAGCTTTTGTCTTTAGTGACCGGAAAGCCCAGGGTTGCGCCGAATTGCTGCCGATTCAATGTGTTTTTGACCTGCTTGCCTACGGCAGTGGTTGAGAACCCGGTGGCAGCCGACAACTGGCCGGGCTGCAGCGCCTGACTAAACGCAAACCGGTCGTTGGCGTCGAACATATCGTTGCGGAAGAAGCCATAGAGGCTGCCATGCATGTTGTTGGTGCCCGACTTGGAAACAATGTTGATGGAGGCGCCGCTGGCAGAGCCTAACTCTGCATTGTAATTGCTGCGGTTGATCTGGAACTCTTTCACCGCGTCCTGGCTCAGGGTGAGGCGGACTCCGCCGGCGTCGTCATTGGCTTCGCCGCCGTCAACAGTGACGGTATTGCCGCGCCCATTGCTTCCGTAGAAAGAAAGCCCGCTCTGGGGCGTCTGCCTTACGCGGAAATCCTGGTCCGAAGCCAGCCGGGTGGAATCGTTCACGCCCGGCAGCAGCAGGGTATAGGTAAGATAGTCGCGGCGGTCAATCGGCAGGTCGGTAATGAGCTGCTGGTTGATGGTATCCGCCTGGTGGCCGCGTTCGGTTTCTACCACCGGCGGCTCGGTGGTTACCTCAACCGAGGCTGCGGCCTGTGAGACCTTCAACTGAAAATCCAGAATAACCATCTGGCCCACATTCACTACCACGCCCTTGACGATTTGGCTCTGAAATCCTCCGGCATTCACGCTCAAGTCGTAGTTGGCCGGCGAAAGCCCGGCCAGATGATACTGGCCGCTGCTGTTGGTGGCGCTTGAACGCTTGAAGCCTTTTTCAGCTTCGGTTGCGGTTACGGTCGCATTGGTTACAACCGCGCCCGACGGGTCTGTGATGGTGCCGGTGATGTCACCAGAGGCGCCCACACCCTGGGTGTAGCCCAGGCCTGTAAGCAGCAATAAACATACCGCAACATTGCCCAGCAAATTGCGAAGTCTCATGGATTCTCCTCGTTAAGTCTTAGTCACGTTTCTGAAAGGCTTGCTTCTCTTTAAGCAAACTGTGTTATCGAGCAATTACCTTGTAGTCCCAACCGTGAATTTCCTGGAAGAAGGAAAGAATAAGGAATTTTACCCCAAGTTTATGGAAACGTTAAGAGATTCTCTGTTGTGCTCCGGATTTCCCCAGCAGCCAGAAAGGAATTTATCCCATATTGGTTCAAGCTGCCTGGGTGCGCTTTTCCTCAGGGAAACGCAAAGGACCCGCTAGACGTGAGCCGCTTCTTTCCACATTTCCGCCAGGTTATGAATAACGTCTGGAGCAGCGTCACCCAAGACCACATAGCGCAAGCCGCCCTGGCTCCAACTCTCGACGCTCAAGCCCGTAGGCCGCAGCACGGAGGCGGTCGTTCCCGGCTTCCATTTCCACTCCGGGCGGTCTTCAAAAATGAAGACTGAGATCCGGTGCTGTTTGTACTGGCAGAGTAGCTCAGCCCCGGAAGCTTGCTGGAAGTACGCCAGCCTTCCACCCAGCAGGGAATAAGGCGTATTTTTTAACTCCGGCGGCTCGAAGCTGAAGGAGAGCTTGCCCTGGTACCAGGGTTTGACCGTGTGCTTGTCGCTGGAGATGACGTCCAGCGGATTCGTGCTGGCCAGGGTGGCCGTGTGGATATCAGCCAGCTCGCGGAACGGCGCCTGTGGTTGCGGCTTGAGCGCGGGATAGAGCAGCACGGCAAGTAATACGAGGGCCGCGGCCGCCAGTGCCGGCACCCAGTTCCACCCCCAGAACCGCTGTTTCTTTGTGGCGACATTCTGCAAGATTCTTTTTCGCAGCTCCAGGGGAGCTTCGTACTTATATCGATTGCCGGCTGCCTGGGTCACACGCTTGAGCTGCAAGCGCTCCACGATCTCTGCCGCGCAGGAGTTGCAGCCGCGCAGATGAGCGTTCAACTCCGCCGTTTCTTCCGAGGAGAGTTCGGAATCTACAAAAGCCCCGATTTTTTCGCGCCAAAGCTCGCAAGCCATAATCAGTAAATTAATTTCATCGCGACTTTCCGGCAACGCTCCGCTCCGGAGGGCTGCCGGATTTCACACCCGATTTTTTCTCCAGGCACTCGCGCACCGCCTTTCGCGCCCGCGACAATCGCGACATGACCGTGCCCACGGGGAGAGAAAGAGTCTCGGCGATCTCCTGGTATTTCAGCTCCTCCACATCGCACAGCAGAAGCACCTCGCGATAGTGCACCGGCAGTTGCTCAATGGCTTCTGCCACGGCTTCGTGATTGATCCGCTCCAGCAAGATTGTCTCCGGCGTGTGCCGGTCCGCGCCTGCGATATTTTCCTCCTCTTCCGGCTCGATGCCGACCGTCATCCGCGCCGCCAACCCCGTACGGGAGTTGAGAAAAGAGTTCCTCAGGATGCGGAACATCCAGGCGCGGAAGTTCGTTCCCGGCTGAAAAGAAGAGAAGCCCTTGAGCGCTTTAACATACGTTTCCTGAACGAGGTCTTCCGCCTCTTCGCGGTTCTGGGTCAGCCAGCGCGCGAAGTTATACAGCGAATCGAAGAGCGGCATAGCCAGTTCTTCGAATTCACCTCGTTTGGGGGCATCCTGGCTCACTGCCTGTAAGCTTAAACCATTTTGGTTGAGAATTATTCCCGCAGGAGGTTCTTATAAAGTTGGAATAAAAGCCTGTTGCACTGGTTCTTCAATGCGGAACCTGAGGGCGTCCTTAGTTGTTCAACAGAGTAGTTTTTTATCTCTCTTCTCCTCACCTTCCGGCATGATGCTGGTTCGGCTGACGACGAACTGGCGTCATGCTGGAAGGCCTTCCTGAGAACTGCTCTTAGTGCATGGCCGCTTCGCCGCCTTGCACATGTTTGGGTTTTTGCATCAGGAAAATCAGGGGGAACATGGCAGCGAAAGTTAAGCTCAGGAGGGCGAATACGTCGTTATATGACATGATAGCGGCCTGCTTCTTGATCATGGTGAATAGAACGGAATAAGCCTGATGAGAGGCTGTCGCCATGTCGCTCCCATGCGCCATCAGCATGGCAACAATCTTGTTAAGCGTTGTCCGCGTCATCGGGTCATAGATGCTCACATGCCGGCTCAGGTCAGCGGTATGCATCTGCTCATGGCGGTTCTGAATGGTGACGACCATGGCAATTCCTATGCTGGCCCCGATGTTGCGCATGAGGTTAAACAGGCTGGTGGCGTTGCCGATCTGCTCTTTAGGAATCTGGTCATTGGTAATGGTAGTGAGAGGCACAAATAGAAAGCCCATGGCAGAGCCCTGGACGATAAGCGGCCAAAAGAAGTTCCAGTAACCCACATCCAGGCTCAGATGCGCAAATTTCCAGAAGCTGAATGTTGCCACCAGAATGCCGCCCCCCAGCAGGCGGCGCGCCTCGATCTTGCTCATCAGGTAGCCCACCACGGGCATCATGACAAATGAGCCCAGTCCGCGCGGCAGCATGGCCACGCCTGCCTGCAGCGCTGGATATCCTAGTAGCGTCTGCAGCAGCAGCGGAACCAGGGTTGTGCTTCCGTACATTACAAATCCCAAAACGGTCATCAGGAACACGCCGGTGGCATAGCTGCGGTTCTTGAAGACATGCAGATCCACGACGGGATGCTCCGTCAGCAACTCCCGCACCACAAAGAGCGCGAGTCCTCCTATGGCCAGAACGGCGAGGGTGGTAATGAAACGAGAGGAGAACCAGTTGTCCTCCTGGCCTTTGTCGAGCATGATCTGCAGCGCGCCAATGCCCACCGCCAGCAGTCCCATGCCCCAATAGTCAATGGCGGCCGTAGCGCGCTTGATATATGCCGGGTCGAAGACAAAGATGTACGTCAGGACCAGCGAGAGAATCCCGATGGGCACGTTGACGTAAAACACCCAGCGCCAACTGTAGCTATCGGTGAGCCATCCGCCCAGGACTGGTCCCAGCATGGGCGCGACCACAATGCCCAAAGCCCAGAAGGCCATGGCCTTGCCGCGGTCTTTGGGAGGAAATACCTCCAGCAGAATCGCCTGCGAAAGCGGCTGCAAACCGCCGCCGGTCGCGCCCTGGATGATCCTGAAGAAAATAAGAAAAGGCAGGTTGGGGGCAAAGCCGCACATGAACGATGAGATCGTAAATCCGGCGACCGAAGCCATCAGCAGGCGTTTGCGTCCGAAGAAGTTGGCCAGCCATCCGGTCATGGGAAGAATGATTGCGTTGGCTACCAGGTATGACGTCAATGCCCACGTAGCCTCGGCGGGCGTGGAGGAGAGCGACCCGGCAATGTGCGGTAGCGAGACGTTCACCACCGTGGTATCAAGCACCTCCATAAATGTGCTCGTCATTACTGTGATGGCAATGATCCACGGGTTGATCAGCGGGGGGCCAGCCTTCAGATTCTGGGGATTGATTGGAGTCATCGCCTGGGCACACGCTTACTTGTTGGTCAGCACCGTAGGCACGACCGACATTCCCGGCCGCAGCAGATGCTGCGGATCCTGTCCTTTTTCAAAGAGGATCTTTACCGGGATCCTCTGCACCACTTTCACATAATTGCCGGTGGCGTTCTCCGGCGGCAGCAAGCTGGTTTTTGATGCGGTGGCCGCGCCGAAGCTATCCACGTGGCCGTCGTAGTCCCGGTTATAAGCGTCTACGTGTATGGTCGCCGGCTGGCCCACCCTCATGTTCCTGATCTGGTCTTCTTTATAATTGGCAACCACCCAAATATCTTCCAGCGGCACCAGCGCCATGAGCGGCTCCCCTGCCTGTACCACCTGCCCTAACTGCACCTGCTTGTTAGTCACTACGCCGTCGACGGGAGCGCGCACGGTGGTGTACTCCAGGTTGAGCTTGGCCTGCTCGACAGCGGCCGCGCGAGTTTGCACCAGCCCTTCTGCGCCGCCGGCGCGGGCCTTGGAGACAAACACCTGATCGGGCGCAGTGCTGGCCTCCCTCACCTGGGCGTGGGCCTGCTGCACATGACTTTGCGCCGCGGCCACGCCTGCCTGGGCAGCATCCACCACAGCGCGGGCCGCTTTTTCGGTGGTCACAGCGGCATCATATTGCTGCTGCGATATTTCGTCACGGCCAATGAGTTGCTGGTAACGCTTCAGATCATCTTCCGTTTTGTTGTAGTTGACGGTTGCCTGGCGCAGATTGGCCTCGGCGCTATCCACTTCCTTCTGTGCCGCTACTAAGTTAGCCTCGGCAATGGAAAGCTGGCCGGTGTAGGTGGCTGAGGTGATAGGCACGCCAGTGCGGGCCGCCTCCGCAGTGCCCTGGGCGTCGGCCAGATCGCCTTCCGCTCTTTGCAATGCCACCTGGTAATCGCGCTGATCAAGCTGCACCAGCACAGTTCCCGCCTTGACCGGCTGGTTATCGCTCACGTTGACGCTGACCACGGTTCCGCCTACGCGGGGCGCAATGGGAACAACATAGCCTTCAATCTGGGCGTCATCGGTGGATTCGCGCGCGTGGTAATACATCCAGAACGCAAGGCCGCCTGCGAGCAGCACAATGAGCAGGGCGAGAATGATCCACTTTGCCTTGGGATGTTGCGCGAGGAACGATTTCTTTTCTATGACAGGCTGCTCAAGAGGAGTGTCATCCACTCTTTCTTCGGCAATCTCGTCAACTTGCGGGTTCAAGTCGAGTTCCGCCATTAATGCCTCTCCGCTAAAAATTCTTTGATCGATATTTCCGCCAGGCCCACGGCCCGGGCCAGCGACGCCTTGGCGATGTTGTGGGCATACACGCTGCTGATGTAAGTTTCATTGGCGTTGGCCAACGCCTCTTGTGCCTGCACCACTTCAAGATTGTTCGTCACTCCGGCGGCAAAACGGTCGCGCGCCTGGCCCAGGGTTTCTGCCGCCAGCTCAATCTCTTTGCTGGTGACCTCCACTTGGTCGGCGGCAGACTGCACATCAAGAAAGGCTTTGCGCACTTCGGAATCAATTCTTGCGCGCGTATCTTCCAGTTCGGCACGGCGCTGCTGCAACAGGGCATCTGCCTGCAAGGTGTCGGCGCGCACCTTGCCGCCCTGGAAAATAGGAATGTTCAAGCCCACCGCGGTGCTGAAAGTGCCGTGCGAGTGCCCGAAGGTGCGCCCAATATCGCCATAGTTGCCGTCAACTCCCAAAGTGGGAAAATATTCCGCAGTAGCGCCGCGGCGGCTCGCTTCAGCCGAGCGCAGCAATGCCTGCGCCCGCAGAAAGTCGGCGCGATGCACATACGCATCGGCCAAAGCTTTGTCGAGAGTCACCACCGGCGCGGGAGCATAAGGCATTTTGTCGGAGAGGTTAAATTCCTGGCCGCTGGGCAGGCCGATGGCGCGCGCCAGGTCGAGCTTGTCTTTGGCAAACTGGTTTTTTGCGAAAAGAAGCTGTTGCTGCCGGGATTGCAGCTCCACCTGCGCCCGCAACGCGTCAATACCCGCCACCAGGCCGGCCTTGCGCATGTTCAACGCCTGGTCGTAGCTTGTTTGCGCCGTCGTGAGCTGGCTCTGCGCAGCATCCACGCGCGCCGACGAAGCGACCGCCTGCAGATAAAGATCGGCGACGGCCACGACGACGATCTCGCGGGCGTCAGCATAAGAAAGCCTGGCCGCCTGCTGGTCAAGCGATGCCGATTTTTCTTTGTCCCATAAAGAAACGTCCACCAGCGATTGTGAAAGCGATGCGCGGGCGTCGCTCAAGCTGAATGGCCCGACGATGGTAGGCACTCCGGGAAGAGGCGGCAGCCCAAATGCGGCCAGGTTGTTCTGTTGCACAGATTCCGAGATGCGCGCTGTAACGTCAGGCAGCAGTTTGCTCAAAGCCCGCAAGCGCGCTGCCCGCGCGCTGCGGATATCCTGCGTTCCTTCGATCAATCCCAGATTTTGTTTCAGGCCCAGGTCAATGGCGTCGCGCAGCGGCAGCTCCAGCACGGTGTTCGTGGCCTTGCCGCTGGGAACGCTGCCGGTATAAATCGGCGGGATCTGTCCCGTGACTGATCGCAGGGAATCTGTTGTGGTTTGTCCCCACGCGCAAGCTGGTGGCAACACCACCATCGCCAGGGCGGCCGCGATCTTGCCGCATTCTCTTTGTATGGCACGTCTGTTTACCATCATTCCTCGCACGAGGTAGCGTTCTGCTTCAGCAACGCTAGTTGAATGAGTTTTGTGACTTCGCGACGCCGGATTTCGATCCCTTTTCTGCTCCACGGATCGTGGCTGCTCAAGATCCGTATGACTGAACTGCTGACGAAATAAGAATTCATCATGCCGTTCATGGAGTACACGAAATGTTCGGGATCGAGCGCATGAAACTCTCCCGCCTCAATCCCTTCCCGCACAATTTTGCGCAGCGCAAGATGCACAGGCTTGATGTATTTTTGCGCCAGCTTGATCAAATGCGGGGAAGTGGATCGGCCCTGGCGCAAGACCTCCTGGTGTACGAGCCGCAGCCAGGAGGGTGACTCATGCAGCGCAAACTCAAAATACGTGTTCACGTAAGCCAGAAGCTTGTCAGGCAGCGATTGCGCGGCCTCGAGGGTGGTAAGCACCCGCGAGCTCCAGCTTGAAAGAATCTCCTCCAGCGCCGCCTTATAGAGAAGGTCCTTGCTCTTGAAATAATAAAAAAGCAGCGCAATGTTGACCCCGGCTGCTTTCGCAATGGAATCCATGCGGGCGCCGGCAAATCCCTGTTCGGCAAATTCTTCGATCGCGGCCTCGAGTATGACGGGCCGGGCATTCAGGGCTTTTTCAGGGGGCCGCATTGGCGCTGTCTTAGGCATGTTTAAGTAAGTACTTAATTAGAGTATAAAGGAGAAGCAGAGATACAGGAAATTTAAAGCGGGTAAATTCTAAAGAAAGGGCAGGTTAAAGCCTTTTTAAGGGTGCTTAACGGCACGGCTTTAAAAGCCTGCCTCGGCTGGCCGTGGGAGATTGCGGAAAACTCTTTGGGAAGAGAGGCGGAGAGCCGCATGAAAAACCATTCCCCCGCTTACCGGGACGGCTGTAGTCTTTCGAAGGAGCAAGGGCAAATCTCCTTCATGCTCTTTGTGTATTCCTTTGTGCCCTCTGTGGTTGTCTTTTTGCGAAGTGGCAACCGGCAACTGAGTTCTTCAAAACCTGAACCTTACGCCCAACTGCGCCGCGAACGGAATTCCTACTGTCATCCCGGGGCCAAAGAAGTCTCCCAAAGCGCCGGCAGGAACGCGCAGATCCTTGATGCTGCGCACGGGTTTAGTCACGGTGCAAGCGGTGTTCAGGCACAGAGCAGTCACATTGGCGGTATTGTCAACGCGGATAGGCAATCCAGCAACATCCCCCACGTAGTTGTTGCCAGGATTTTGCCGGTTCAACAGGTTGAAGAACTCAGCGAAGGGAGTTATAGACGCTTGCTCCCCAATCTTAAATGCGCGGCTGACGCGCATATCCACCTGGGCAAAGGGTGTACCCCGAAATTGGTCGAGGGTGGTCTGCACCCCGTTCACAATCACGCGGTCATTGTTGAATACGCCGTCGCCGTTCAAGTCATCCGCTGAATCTGCCATCGTGAAGGGGCGCGCACTCTCAAATTGGGAAAGCGTCGAGACCTCAAATTTCCAGGGCAGGTGAGCGGTAGCGGCAATCACAAAGCGGTGGCGCACGTCTTCGCCCGAGGGGCCATGATCTCCCGGCCCAAACGGATTGCGCACATCGCTTACCCCGTTCACATAGTCGAACAACTCGCCCACGGTTGCTCCCCAGGTGGTGGCGTTGGCCAGCGTGTAATGCGCCGTCATGTTCAGCCAGCGGGAGTTGTGTTGCACGACGAAAGAGACGCCATCGTAGCGCGAGCGGTTATCAGTGCGGAAAATCGAAATGTTGTTGGGTATGGCGGCAGGCAGGGTAACGCCTGATACATATTCGTATCTGCGGTACTGATGCACGCCTTGCTGGTGCTCATAATGAACGTCAACGCCCCAGGTGCGGTTGAACGTGTGCTCTACTCCGGCGCTGGCTTGCAGGGCGTAAGGGGTGCGATAGTTCGGATCAATCAGCGCGGCCTGATCACCGGGATTGAGAGTTGTATCCACTGCGCGCAGGGCGTCGATCCAGCCGTTTTGCGCCAGATCGTTGTAGTACATTCCCACCCCGGCGCGGATTACGGTGTTGGCCGATCCGCCAGGAGCATAGGCGATGCCCAGTCGCGGAGCAAAGGCCTTGCGATAGTCATGCGGAATGGCGAAGGGCAGCGGAGCCCCGGGAATCCGCAGCAGCGCCAGAGCGGGATTTTGCGATTGGCCGGTCCCGTTGGAACTAAAAAGGCCAAAGCTGGTGTCGTAACGCAGGCCGTAGTTCACGGTGAAGCTGGGCGTGAGGCGCCAGGAATCCTGCGCATAGAGGCCAATGCGCTGGATGCTTTGCTGGAAGTGGCCATTACCGCCTGAGGCAATACTGACGGCGGGGTCGGATGGGCAAGACAAAGTGGGGTCCGATCCGGTTGGGTCGCAGGTAAACGCGGAAGAGATATCAATCCCGTTATTCACATAGAAGCTGGGATCCTGGCCAAAGCGAAGCAGCCTTTCCTCATTACTGGCCCGATTGATTCCCTGCTGGCGCACAACGCCGGCGATACGGCTCCGCTGATTTCCTGCTTCGTTGAGGTTGTGAGCGAAAAAGACCGCCGCCTGTTGGATGAGCTTGAGCGCCTGGTGCGTGAAAAGCGAAAAATGTTGCAAGGGGGGAAGTGATCATGTACTTCGCCCTGGGAGCATCTCTGGCGCTGGCATGCTTTCTTCCGTTGAATGCCTGTTTCTCCCTGCTGGCCCGGGTTCTTTTTCACCTAAAAATGAAAACTGCCTCGCACGCGCAGACTGGCGTGACGTTTTTCTTTGTGCTCAAAATATTTCCAGCATGCGTCTCGGCGTTTTGCATCTTGTTTCTTGTAATCCCCTCGTATCTTATCCTGGAGCCAGGCGTTACAAGCGAGCGTGTCAGTTGGGCGCTGCTCTCGCTGGTGGCGCTTTCAGCATCGTTGTTTGCCTGCGCTCTGCTGCGGGGCATGGCCTCCTGGCGTCGAAGCAGTCTTATATTGCGTGACTGGTTGCGGCGCAGCCGGCCGGTTTCTTTGCCAGGCGTCAATATTCCAGCCTACAGGCTGAAAGAATCTTTTCCTGTCATTGCGGTGATTGGCGCCCTGCATCCGCGCCTGTTCGTCTCTGAGCAGGTATTCGATGCGCTCGATGGGGAAGAGTTCGCTGCCGCCATTCAGCACGAGATCGGTCACCTGACCGCGCGCGACAATTTGAAGCGCTGGCTTGCCGGAATGTGTCCTACGGTCCTGTTCTTACTGCCGGGAGCGGAAAATTTGAGCCGCGCGTGGCACGCGGCTTCCGAGGAGTACGCCGATCGTTACGCCGTGCAGCAGGGGAGAATCCCACCTTTGAACCTGGCTTCAGCCCTGATTAAAGTTTCGCGCATAATGCCTGATTGCAATCCGGTTGCAGTTCCCACGGGCGCTTATTTTCTCGAGCATGACGATCTGCCCGATGTTGCCCGCCGCGTGCATGCGTTGCTCGATGCAGCGGATTCTTCCCCGGCGATTGCAGCGCCCGAAAATGTCATTCGGCGCCGTCAGATACTGCTTTGCGGATTCCTTGTTTCGTCAATCTTCGTTCTGATTGCCTCTTATTCAACCCTGCTGCTCGGCGTGCACGAAGTGCTGGAAAAATTTCTGCACCTGGTGAGCTAAAGCTTTATCCAAAAAATTTGCATTTAGTGTTTTTGAGGAGGGGCTGCTGGTTGGGGTATTTCAATCAGAATATAGCTTCCAGGTTTTGCGGAATTTATTGTCGTAGCGATTCGCTCAAGCATGGGCTGGATCAGGCTCCACCTATTCTTGCCCAAGACCACGATGGCAATCCTTCGGTTGCTTAAATTTTGCTGATAAACAAGGTTTTTGTCGGTTGTTAGAAGAACATCAAATCCAGCTTCCTCGGCAGCACTTAGCAACTCTCCGTTAAGCAAGGTGCTCCATCACTTTTCCCTTGCTGTTATGACAGTATGTCCATGCAGACAACTCCGAATGCCGACGGGAGTGCCTTGATCAAACAGGATACGCATCAGCGGGCAGTCGCCGGGGCCTCCAGGCTGTGCGCGGCGAAGTCCAGGACTGCTTTTACCTGTTCTCGAGTGAGTCCGTCAAACATCTCCGCGATTTCGTCAATCGTGAGGCCGTCTTCAAGATTCTCGAAGACGGCTGAAACCGGTATGCGCGTGCCGCGGAAAACCCACGCGCCACTCACTTTTCCGGGTATGCTTTCTACGGCTGCGCACTGTGACCAATCAAGGGCCATATCAACCTTCTTAACGCTATCCTAGCGAACGGTTCGTTAGGTTACAAGCGCCATCCGAATTCATCTGTCATTGTGTTAGCTTCAAAGCACGATGCCGCAGCTCCGCTTTGCCGCGATCGCCGACATTCACGGGAACCTTTGGGCGCTGGAGGCCGTTCTCGCCGATATCCGCGCTCGTGACGTTGATCTCATCGTTAATCTAGGAGACCACCTCTACGGGCCGCTTGATCCGGCGGGCACCGCGGAGAGGCTCATTGCGCTCGATCTGCCTGCGATCAGCGGCAATCAGGACCGCGAACTGATTGCTTCCACCGCTGCTGAGGGTACACTGCTCGAGAACCGGCAGGCCTTGCGCGAGCGGCATCATGCCTGGCTCAGCAAATTGCCGTCAACGTTGCTCTGGGAAGAAGAAGACGTGCTGTTATGTCATGGGACGCCGTTTGCCGATGACGTTTACCTGCTGGAGCAGGTTCACGCCGCCGGCGTTTCTCTGGCAACGCCGGAAAAAGTGCTTTCGTTGCTGGGTGGAATTTCGCATTCTCTAATTCTGTGCGGCCACACTCACATCCCGCGCGCCGTCAGGCTGCCACAGGGTTCCATGATCGTGAATCCAGGCAGTGTCGGGCTGCAGGCATTCACCGATGATCTTCCTGTCTCCCACGTTATGCAAACCGGCAGTCCGCATGCCCGCTATGCGATCCTGAATCGCCAGCAGGATGGCTGGCAAGTCGAACATATTTCGATAGTTTATGACTGGAACCGTGCAGCCGAAGTCGCGATGCGAAACGGCCGGCCAGATTGGGCCCAATGGCTCGGGAGCGGTCGAGCATAGAAAGCGCAGCGCAGACCTTCAAAGAAGGCTGAACAGATCACATGCCTAAAAACCGAGTGGATTCACGCAACTAGGCATACAATCTCGTGTTAACAATCCCAGTGGCAGCAGTTTAGAGTGAGATGCCGGCCTTCGCGCATTACACATCGCTTGCCGCACAAGACTCGATAGCTGCATTCTTGCGACCACATCAGTTGAGAGCAAAACAACTACCATGAAACAGAGTTTCATTAATCTGTGCCGGGCGTCGCTGTCGCTACTGCTGTTAGCCGGTCCATCGCTTTTCGCCCAGACAACCTCGGCATGGGTGTTTTTCGGCAATGATGGCCTGCTGCATTATCAGCTCGATGCCAACGGCAACCGCATTATGGATTACTCCTATGCCGGCTACAGAGGCGGCGGGGTCAAATTACCGGACGCAAATCTCGTGCCGGCCGTGCAAACCGTCAGCCCCACGGGCGGCGATGACACTTCAAGCATTCAGGCGGCCATCAACGTCGTTGCTCAACGCACGCCGGACGTGAACGGCTTTCGCGGCGCGGTGCTCCTGAATCCGGGCAGTTACAATGTAGCGGGCACCGTGACCATCACTTCCAACGGCATCGTGCTTCGTGGAAGCGGATCTTCCGGTCCTAATGCCAGCATTATCAACCTCACCGCACCAGCGGCCAGTCCGAATATTTTTCTCGATATTCACGGCTCGGGGTCATATCAAACTGTGGGCAGTTCGGTTGCGATGACCGACTCTTATGTTCCTTCGGGAGCAATGTCATTCAACGTAAGCGATGCCTCCGGTTTTCACGCGGGCGATAGCGTGCTCGTCGCCCGCCCGGTAACCACTGCCTGGGTGCACTTCATGGGCATGGATACGCTGGTGCGCGGCGGCCAGCCCGAAACCTGGCTGGCTCCAGGTTCAACCATCCACACCGACCGCACCATCGCCGCCATCAACGGCAACCAGATCACGGTTGATGTGCCGCTGACCGATTCGTTCGATTCCACATATCTCAACCCGCCGGGCGGGTCTGTTGGCAGGTACAGCTATCCAGGGCGCATCTCACAGGTCGGCCTGGAGCACATGAAGATCACAGCGCCGGCACAGGATGTTGATATCAGCTTTCCGCAATACCAGGCGCTCATCATGGATGGCGTGATTGACGCCTGGATAAGCGACGTCTTCATTCAGGACACCGAAAATACCATTACCCTCACCACCGCAACCAAGCAGATCACCTTTGATAATGTGACCGTCGCGCACAGCATCCCGTTTACTTTTTCGGCTGGTCCGGTTGATTTTGCCATCAGCGGCACGCAAGTGTTGATCAACAAATGCGCGGTCACCACTAATCCTGGGGTTTGGGCTTACGCCACCCATTCACGCACCACCGGGCCGGTGGTGCTGCTCAACTCCAGCGCCGACGCTCGCGGCTTTTCGCCGCACCAGCGCTGGGCCACGGGCCTGCTGGCCGATAGTTGCCAGTTTCCCGGCGGAACCTCGAGCGCTCCCGGCATCGCTTATTCCGATCGCGGGATCGATGGCACGGGCCATGGCTGGGACGCCGGCTGGGCCGTGGCATGGAATGTCACCAGTCCAGACTTTCTGGTGCAGGCGCCGCCCGGAGTCGACAATTGGTGCATCGGCTGCATAGGAAAAGAAGTAAGCGCCATTCCTCCCGGCGGAACTACCGTGCTACCCAACGGTATTCATGATTCCCTGGGCGCACACGTCACTCCTCCCAGCCTCTACATCGAGCAACTGCGTGAACGCCTGGGAGATGCCGCGCTGGCCAACATTGGCTATGCGGATTTCACAGTCGCAACTATGCCGAACACACAGACCACCACTGCGGGCGGCCCTGCCAGCTTTACCGTGAACCTCACTCCTCAGGATATTTACACTAGTAATGTAACGCTGACTGTGAGCGGATTGCCGGCGCAAGCCACGGCCAGTTTTACACCCGCAACCGTGAGCGGCGGATCGGGCTCTTCGACGCTGAACATTACGAATGCATTTCCGGTTGGCACGTATCCGTTGACCATCACGGTTGCGGCCACCAACCTGAACCACTCCACGCCTGTGACCTTAGTCGTCAATCAAGCGGGCACAAGCACCAATATTTCTTCTTCTATGAATCCGTCATCGGCCGGCCAGCCGGTTACCTTTACGGCTACGGTTTCCTCAACGTTGGCAACGGGGACAGTGCAGTTTAAAGATGGCAGCGCTGTTTTGGGCCCACCTGCGAACGTGAGCAACAGCGTGGCCAGCACAACTACTTCGTCATTGACATTGGGGACTCACAGCATTACAGCAGTCTACAGCGGTGATGCCAACTTTACTGGCAGCACCAGCGGCGTGCTTTCCCAAAATGTGACTAAGGCACCGACTGCAACCACATTGACTTCAGACCACGATCCCTCAAAGACGGGAGATACAGTTGTCTTCACCGCTACGGTTACGCCTCCGGGCGCCAGCGGTACAGTCAACTTTCAGGAGGGCGCCACTACACTGAGTTCAGGCACGCTGAATGGCAATGGTGTGGTCACGTTTTCCGCTTCGGGGTTGACTGCCGGCACGCACAGCATCACGGCCAACTATCAGGGAGACGCTACGTTCCTCGCCAGCGTTTCGCCGGCATGGACCCAGACGGTCATGACCGCTGGAACCGGAACCTCAACCAAAACTCAATTTTCCAGTCTGCCCATGATCCTCACTAATTTCCACCAAAAGACCCCAATAAGTTTCTCCGTGGCCGTGACCACTGATCCTCCAAGCAGCAATACACCCCAGGGAAACGTGGCTTTTCTGGATGGCGCTATGCTGCTGGGGCAAACGTCTTTGGATGCAAACGGGAATGCAAGCTACAGCCCGCCGGCGAATTCAACATTGTTGCACAATGGCGCCCATCATCTGCAGGCAGTTTATCTGGGGCAAAATGGCAGCTTTGATGGCAGCACAGCCAGTCAAATCGGCTATACCTCACCCCGCCCCAGGCCGCGCTAGCTGATTCGCCGTAAAGCTCAATCAGCAACTTTTCATTAGGGCGGGATAAAAGTAAGTGTATACTTACTTTTATCAATCACTCGTGTGAGGAGGGATGCTCATGAAGAAAACAGCAGGCATTCTAGCTCTTGTCTTGTTGGTATCATGTGCCCGAAAAAGTTATTCTGCGCCACCCGCTCCGCGGGGACAGTACAAACAGGCGATAAGTCTTCTGCTCGGCAATAACACGAGCACGTCAGATCAAGACGAAGCTTTGCGTCTTTTGCGCCTGTCTGCCGACCAAGGTTATATCCCGGCCGAGACCGGCTTAGGAACTCTGTATGAAAGTGGCAGCCTGGTCACAAAAGATATTCCCCAGGCCATTGGCTGGTATACCAAGGCTGCAGATCAAGGCGATTGGATTGCGCAGCTCTCTTTAGGCCGGCTCTATTTTCTGAGTGACGGAGTTTCGCATGATACGACAATGGCAAGAAAATGGTTGCAGCAAGCTGCAGCATCGGGCGATGGTGGCTCGGCATTCTATCTTGGCTTGCTGAATGACGCCGGCCAGGGTACCACTACGAATTATGCCGAAGCGGCACGCTGGTATAAGCAAGCTGCCGAGGCCGGCAATGCGTTTGCGCAACAAGCGCTGGCGTCGCTCCTGTTGCGAGGGCAAGGAGTGCCACACGATGCCCAGCAGGCTTATGTCTGGCTGCTGGTGGCCTCTGAGTTCGGCAACCATGAGGTGAACACTCAGTTGCAATCTATGCAAGCAGACCTGGACAAGACGGGAGCCGATGCAGCGCGGCAACAAGCCATGACTTTGCACGATCAGATCTTGCAGAATCGCGCCGGAAATGAATGCAATGGCTGGCCGGGCCAGTACAGCCAATCGCCGACTCCGCCACCTCTCTTGCTCCAGAGCGTCTGCGAGAAGGTGAGATAACAACCAAAAGTATTTGAAGTGCGCTTTCTCCGCCGCCACTTCTCTCAGTGCCTTTGTGCTTTGGGCCTTCTGTATTGATCCCATATTGCTATATAGCTTATTTAGCATTAAACCGAAATATTTAAGATTTCACCGTTTAGTGTTGCCAAAACCGCTATATAGTTCTATACTTGCCGCCGCTGGTATTTCCCCCCTCTGGAGGTAATCCTATGACACAGAGTTACTCAGCTCGTAAGTCCCTTTTCCTTAACATGCTTGCAGTTATCCTGGCACTCGTCACTTGTTGCGCTCCCACGTTTGCCCAGAATGATAATAATGAAGATAAAGATGAAGGCCATGGCGCTCGCCGCGCCAAAGTCCTCGCCGGATACTTCGAAGAATGGAGCATCTACGGCGCTCACTACAACATCGCTGATCTACAAAACAATGGCGTGGCCGACAAGCTCACGCATTTTTATTATGCCTTTGCCAATGTTGCTCCCACATCGGGCGCGCCCGATGCCATGTGCCACATTGCCGACTCATGGGCCGATTTTCAAACGCCGTTTTTGCCTCCGGTCAACGGCATTGCCGATACCGCTCCGTTGTTCGGCAACTTTGCCGAGCTGGTGAAGCTGAAGCAACTGCATCCCGGCCTCAAAATCTTAATTTCTCTCGGCGGGGCCTCGGCTGCCAACACCACAGGATTTGCCTTTGCCGCCAGCACGCCGCAACTGCGGGCGCAACTGGCTTCATCGTGTATTGACATGTTTATCAAGGGCAACGTTGCGGCAGGTGTTTCCACCGGAAACTTGTTCGACGGGATTGACGTTGATTGGGAGTTTCCCGCCGCCGCCGATAAGCAGAACTTCACACTGCTTTTGCAGGAATTTCGTAACCAGTTAGACGCGTTGGGAGCCGCCAATAAGACCCATTACGTGCTCACCATTGCCGCGCCTGCCGGGGAGCAGAATTTTTCTAATATCGAGCTGGCCAAAGTTGCCCGGCAACTGGATTTCTTCAATATCGAAGGCTACGACTATCACGGCACCTGGGAGACGACCACCAATCATCACGCTCCGCTCTTCGGTTCCAGGCAGGTCCCCGATAATTTCTTTATTGAATTCACCATTGATGCTTATCTCGATGCCGGCGTGCCCGCGCGCAAGCTGCTATTGGGCGTGCCCTTTTATGGGCGTGGTTGGACGGGAGTTCCAAACGTGAATCATGGTCTGTATCAAACTTCGACAGGCGCAGCGCCCTCTCCTGCCGGTGACACATTAGCCACCGATGGTGTAGCCACCTTTGCCACATTACAGGCCCAGACCGGCTCCCAGAGTTTCTTTGACCCACAAAGGTTCGCGCACTGGACGTACAACCCCACCACCCAAACATTCTGGTCATTTGATGACGAGCTGACCACACGCCTGAAGATGCTGTATGTGAACTTTCGGGCCCCCGGAGGCTTAGGCGGAGCCTACTTCTGGGCCTTCAAAGATGACGATGCCAACGGCACCCTGGCCAAGACAATGGCGTCTGGTTTGGGACGCTAGAGGTTTCATGTTTTAGAGTGGAGACGTAGCTTGCTACGTCTCTATTCATGAATCGCCTGCCTAAGAGTTTGTGTGAGAACTTGAGGGCGTCGTCCCTACGGGACTAACATCATTTTTGCGCATACCCAGCGCTGAAGCGCTGGGCTATAATACGTCACCCCTTCGGGGTTATTCGCCGTTCATGTGCCTAGAAAATAGAGTTCCCACAGACTCCTATGCCCTTGTTTGAATAATTCGATCATAAGGGTTTTGAATACTCAATTTTCTCCGCGCTCCGCTGCGGTGAATTTCATTCCTTTGTGTTCCTTTGTGCCCTTTGTGGTTAAATTACAGCAATGCGCAAAATTCCTGTTTTGATTTTTTTAGTCTTTGTTTTCAGTGCGCTGCTTCACGCTGAAGAGTACACACTCGGCCCCGATTCGCAGCGCCAGCTCAACGTCCCCAAGGGCGTGGTCACCAAGTATTCCTGGACGGCCAGCAAGATCTATCCTGGGACCACGCGCGATTATTGGATTTACGTCCCGGCGCAGTACAAAGCCGAGAAGCCCGCCTGCGTGATGATCTTTCAAGATGGCGAGCGTATGGCCGACGAAGCCGGCAGCTTTCGCGTTCCTATTGTCTTCGATAACCTGATTGCGAAGGGCGACATGCCGGTGACCATCGGGGTTTTTGTCAATCCCGGAGTGATGCCGGCGCTCTCGCCCACGCAGCGGGACCGTTACAACCGCAGCTTCGAATACGACGCGCTCGGCGATCGCTACGCACGCTTTCTTATCGAAGAAATTCTGCCCGAAGTCGGCAAGCACTACAATCTCTCCAAAGATCCTAACGACTATGCCATTGCCGGGTCGAGCTCCGGCGGCATTGCAGCCTTCAACGCTGCCTGGAACCGGCCAGACGTCTTCCATCGTGTCATGAGTTTTATCGGCAGCTTTACCAACCTGCGCGGCGGGCAAGACCTGGCCACGCTCATTCGCAAGACTGAGCCCAAGCCGCTGCGCGTTTTTCTGCAGGATGGCACCGCCGACCAGAACAACTACGCCGGTAACTGGTACCTGGGAAACCAGGAGATCTTTTCTGCCCTGCAATTCGCGGGCTATGAGAGCACGTTTGTCGTAGGAACTGAAGGCCACAACGGCAAGCACGGTGGCGCAATTTTGCCTGATGCGCTGCGCTGGCTGTGGAAAGATTATCCCAAGCCGGTCTCTAAGCCCGCTCAGGTCAACGAGCGCGGCGTCTATACAATTTTGGAACCGGGCAAAGAGTGGGAGCTCGTAGGCGAGGGCTACCATCTCACCGCAGATTCTACGACTGATAAAGATGGAAATGTTTATTTCACCGATGCCACGCATAATCGCATCTACAAAATTGACCTGAGCGGCAAGATCACTCTCTGGAAAGAGAATACCGACGGGGCGCATGGGCTGATGTTCGGTCCCGATGGCCGGCTCTACGTGTGCCAGCACGACCACAAACGGATGATCGCCTATACACCGGACGGCAAAGAATCCGTTGTGGTTGACGGCGTGGCAATGCATCATCTCGCGGTCACACAGCACAATGAGGTGTATTTCAGCGAGCCCCCGACCCATAGCATTTGGTTCGTTGATGCCAAGGGTAATAAACGGGTCGTTTACTCCGGCATTAACTGGCCTCGGAGCGTGCGACTCTCCTCCGACCAGTCGCTGCTCGTGGTTGACGAACCGCATAGCAAATGGGTGTGGTCATTCCAGGTTCAGCCCGATGGATCGCTGGCCAGCGGTCAACCTTTTTATCGCCTGGAAACGCCTGACGATTCCGAGAGCGATCCCGGTGGAATGGCCTTCGATACGGAAGGTTTTTTGTACGTGGCTACTACGCTGGGTATCGAGGTATGCGACCAGCCTGGTCGCGTGGCCGCCATTATCAACAAACCCCAAGGCATGGTCGACGGCGTAGCCAATCTAGTTTTTGGCGGCCCCAACATGCAATGGCTGTATGCTACGGATGGGAACAAGATGTACCGGCGGCAGGTAAAGCGGCAGGGAGTGGTTCCATGGAACCCTGTAAAACCGCCGATGCCGCGGCTGTAGGAACTTTGCAGTGAACCCTCTTTACATCCGCGTGCACGAGCGCGATAACGTCGCCATCATCGTCAATCCCGAAGGACTGGCTGCCGGTACGCGCTTCCCCAGCGGTCTCACGCTCACCGAGCACATTCCGCAAGCGCACAAAGTTGCGCTACGCGACCTGGAGTGTGGCGAGCCAGTACTCCGCTACGGCCAGATCATCGGGCACGCCGCGCGCGCCATCAAAGCCGGTTCGTGGATGCGCGAAGACGCCATCGAAATGCCCGCGCCCCCTCGCCTTGAAGATTTGCCGCTGGCCACTGCGCCGCCCGCGCCGCAGCCGCCGCTCACCGGACACACCTTCGAGGGCTTTCGCAATCAGGATGGCACAGGCACGAAAAATATTCTGGGCATCACCACTACGGTGCAATGCGTCGCTCCCACCGTGGATTACGCCGTGCAACGCATCAAAGAAGAAATCCTGCCGCGCTTTCCCCATGTGGATGACGTTGTCGCCATCACCCATACCTACGGTTGCGGCATTGCCATTGACGCGCCCGGAGCCGAAATTCCCATCAGCACTCTGAAGCACATCAGCACGCATCCCAACCTGGGCGGAGCGCCGCTGATCGTGAGCCTGGGATGCGAGAAGCTGCAACCGGAGCGATTATTTCGCGATCAGGGCCTGGCGCAGCTACAGGTATTGAACAACGACGATCCCCTGTTGATTCGCATGCAGGATGAGCGCGGCTTTGGCGAAGTGGTGAGCGCGATTCTGCGGGCCGCGGAAAAGCGGCTGGAAATTCTGAACCGCCGGCAGCGAACGACTGTACCGGCATCGGAGCTTGTGGTTGGTTTGCAGTGCGGGGGGAGCGACGCCTTTTCGGGAGTTACCTGCAATCCGGCAGTGGGCTTTGCGGCTGATCTGCTGGTGCGCGCGGGGGCGACCGTGATGTTCTCTGAAGTGACGGAGGTGCGCGATGCCGTCCACCTGCTTACGCCACGCGCTATAAATAAGGATGTGGCCGGTGCGCTGGTTCGCGAGATGAAGTGGTATGACGATTACCTGGCGCGCGGTTCGGCCGACCGCAGCGATAATCCTACACCCGGCAACAAGCGCGGCGGCCTGGCGAATGTAGTGGAAAAAGCCCTCGGCTCCATTGCCAAGGCGGGAACCTCGGCGCTGATGGCGGTTGCAGCGCAAGGAGAAAAAGTTACAGCAAAAGGCCTGGTCTTCGCTGCCACTCCGGCGAGTGATTTTATTTGCGGTACCCAGCAGCTCGCTTCGATGAATCTGCATATCTTTACTACCGGCGAGGGCAGTCCCTACGGCCTGGCGATGGTTCCGGTGATCAAAGTTTCTTCGCGTACGGCCCTGGCCGAACGCTGGCCCGACCTGATTGATATTGACGCCGGACGCATCGCCACTGGCAACGCTACGATTGAAGAAATTGGCTGGGAGATATTCCGCTTTATTCTCGACGTCGCCAGCGGCAAAAAAGAGACCTGGGCTGAGCACTGGGGTTTGCACAATGCGCTGGCGCCTTTCAACCCCGGGCCGGTGACCTAGACTACCAGTTTTCGGTTCTCAGTTGACCCACTCGCGACTTTAATCGAACCCTTTCTGGAAATTAAGCTCCTGGAGGGTACCCCCCTTGCGCGCAAAGGTCCAAGAACAGTTTCGAGTTTCAAGTTTCGAGTAATGGCAGCACCCCCATTACATCGAGTAGTCAATTTCATGTTAAGTTTTTTAGAGTCAATGAGATATGCTGGATGCGAGAGTAGTCAAACGTTTAGTACTCAGAGGCCGGGCGAGGCAGGCTCAGCATTCAGCCCATCGATGAATCCGCAGGCGCATTTCGGAATGAACGCCCGCGCAAGTAACCGGTTCCGATGTTCGTGACTTTTCAAAGAACTGCCAAAGTTTGGGGCGGCCTGAGCCGCTTTTAAGGCACACCTTCAGGACAATGATGGCCTGCGGTCAGCGGACAATCAATATTTTGATATCACATCACAAAAAGACAACCACAGAGGGCACAAAGGAATACACAAAGGGCACAAAGGATATTTACCGATGCGGCTCTCCGCCTTCTCTTCCCCAAAGAGTTTTTCCGCGAGCTCTTGCAGCCGTGCCCTGCAAAATTAATGCAAAAAAGCCTGCCGAGAATTCCGGCAGGCTTTCGTGAATTCAGACTTTCCAGTCTGGCCTTCAGAAATGATATCGCCTCAGAAGGTGACTTTGGCTCCAAAGTAGACGACGCGCCCGTTGGCATTGGTAAATGCCGGATGGGCGAAGCCTGAGCCGAAGAATGTAAATGGATTCGAAGATGGAGCATCGCCGGCATTTTCCAAGAACGTATCTACACTCGCAAAGTTGAAATGATTCAGGGCATTGACCGCGGTGACACGGAACTCGAGGCCTATGCGCTCTGTGATCCTGGTTTGCTTGGAGATGCTGAAGTTAAGAATATTCTGCGGTGCGTCGCGCAGAGCATTGCGCGGCACATTGCCGAAGGGCGTGCCAAACAACTGCTGCGCCGTGCCAGCGTTGATAATGAAGCGGACCTGGTCGGCCGTGGCAGTCACGGGCGCTCGGAGTCGGGGTTGGGTTGCCGATGGAAAATCCGTAGGGCCCAAATTGCTTTAAAGCGCTCAGGGCATTGCTATTGATGGCGGCACCGCAGGCCGTCAACTGCGCCAGCCCAAAAGGGGTAGGAGTGAGCGCGGTGGTGCTGTAGATCGTGCTGGTATTGATGATCTCATCGTCAAACCCGCCAAATATGAACAACTTGTTCTTGATCGCGGGCCCGCCGATGGTGAATCCGCTGAATTGGTCAGTTCTGCTTCGGGGGTTTGTTCCCTTGGTTTCTTTCGTGAACGCCTGGAAGTTGCTGAGCGCGTTCAGCGACGAAGTGTTGATATCGCCATACAGGCTTCCGTGCCAGGCATTGGTGCCCGATCTTGTGATCAGATTGACCACCGAGCCCGAGTTGCGACCGTACTCCGGACTGGGATTGCTGTCAATAATTACGTACTGTTGCAGAAAGTTGGGGTCTTTTAATACCAGGGCCGGCCCGGTCACGCTGTTCTCATTGTTGCTCTGGCCGTCGATCTGCTGGTCGTTGTTACGTCCGCGTAAACCATTGGTCGAAAATCCGACGCCATTGACATTGGCGAAATTTAGATCGCGCGTGTTCACCAGGCCGGGTATAAATAAGGCCTGGCGGTCGAGGCCCTGGTTTTCCTGGATGCCGGAAAAATTATTGAGCGTAGTGCCCGAGAACAAGTTCGTGATCTGGGGCTGGCTGGTGTTCATCAGCGCCTGGTCTGAAGCCGAGGGCTCGATTGGCACCGTGTCCGCGGTATTGCCTACCGAAATCCTAACCTCGCCTAAGCCATTGTCGCTGCCGGCCACCACCACGATGCCTTCATGGGTTGAAGTCCGGTAGCCTTGCGCCGAGATCGCTGCCTTATAGGTTCCAGTTGGCAACAAATTGAGCCGGAATACGCCGGAGTTGTTGCTCTGGGTAATGTACACCGCGCCGGTTCCTACGTCGGTCGCCTTGACCTCGGCGCCAGAGACAACCGCGCCTTGCGGATCAACTACCCTGCCCGAAATTGAGCCTTTCAGCACTTGCGCGATCGCCGGCACGCTTGCCAACAGCGCCAGTACGAGTACCGCCAGAATTATGCTGCCACGCCTTTTACGATCCATTCTCTTATCCCTCCATGCCTTCTGAAATTTAGCGGATTGGCTGCTTTGCAGGCCCAATCTCAATTCGTGATGCTGGCTACCACAGTTTCATTTCTTTCGTTTCAATGCTTCGAGCGATGGTCCCATGAGTTTCCCCATAGGGGGATATCATGGTTCCAAATCGTCTTACACATACAAATGCGTACTTTGTGCCAGATTGGGGCTTAGTTCCCAAATCGGGTACACAACGCGCACAACCCCAAACTAAAC
>Ga0209166_10000902_pt1 | contig 27544 bp, 26 predicted proteins | sample Coa_R1_3_FD_187151 | JGI IMG/M metagenome (GOLD analysis project Ga0209166, IMG submission 187151) | Surface soil microbial communities from Centralia Pennsylvania, which are recovering from an underground coalmine fire - Coalmine... | ecosystem: Environmental > Terrestrial > Soil >...
CTTGAAGATGCGTTTGGCCTCGTCGCGCGGCAGACCGATACCATTGTCATGCACGGAAAACAGCACCGTATCCAAATTGGGCGCGCCAATACTGACCTGGATTTTCCGCTCGGAGCCTGAATATTTCACCGCATTGTCCAGAATGTTGGCGATGGCCGTGCGCAGCTCTTCCGGACTGCCCATCACCGTGATCTCGCCGGATGGCTCTGCGGAAAAAGACAGCTCCTCGTACGAGAGATTGTGGCGCAGGCGCGCCAGATCCACCGATTCCTGGGCCAGAGAGGCAAAGTCGATGTACTCCCGGTTTCTGCGGCCACTGTGATGGCGCACTTCGCTGGCCTTCAGCACCTGCTCTACCGTGCCCAGCAGGCGGTCGGTATCCTCCAGCATAAGTTTGTAGAAATCCTGACGGCGAGACTCTTCGACGGGGCGTTTTTGCAGGGTTTCCAGATAAAGGCGTATGGAGGTAAGCGGGGTTTTCAGCTCGTGAGTTACGGCGTTGAGGAAGCTGTCCTGCTGCTCGTTGCGCCGCACCTCGCGCACCAGAAAAATGGTATTGACCACCATGCCGGCGATGATCACGCCGAAAAAGATTATGCCCAGCACCAGAGGTAACGCCCGTCGCCAGTTCAGGACGATCCAGCCGACGTTGAGCGCGATCGCCAGCCCTACAAGGCAGGCGCCGAGCGTGATGAAAAACGCAATCGTTCTCGTGCGGCTGGTGATGCGCATGATGTCTCATGGGAAATTGTAGCGGAAGACATTCACGGCATCACCAGCCAGCAGCGAGTGAGCGCGTGTTTAGTCGTCGCCGGAAGCTGCCGCCGGTTCCAGTGTTGCCGCGGGCGCTTCCTGATTTGCCTTGAATTTGGGAGTTTTGATGTCCCATGCCAGGCCGAAGAAGCGAAGGAAGCAGATACCGTACCAGTTGAGATCGATTTCCCACCAGGTGAGTCCGTGGCGGGCCGTCTGCGGGTGCGCATGATGGTTGTTGTGCCAGCCTTCGCCGAAGGTGAGCACGGCCACCCAGAAGCTGTTTTTGGAGGTATCGCCGGTAATGAAGCGCTGCGATCCCCATATGTGGGTGGCAGAGTTGACCAGCCACGTGCAATGAAGGCCGATGACCGTACGCAGGAAGATTCCCCACATCACGAATTGCCAGCCGCCCACTGCCAGCAGCACCACTCCCAGCACCACCATCGGTACCCAGTGCCATTTGCTGATCCAGGTGTGAAATTTATCTTTGCGAAGGTCGGGGATATAGGGAAGCAGGGCATTCGCATTGCTGTTGTGCATCACGCGCCCGGTGATGATCCAGCCCATGTGTGACCAGAAACCGCCGTCGCGCGGCGAGTGCGGATCGCCTTCAACATCAGTGTTCTGATGATGGACGCGATGGACGGCCACCCAAAAGAACGGACCGCCTTCCAGAGCCAGGGTTGCGCAGGTGGTAAGAAAGTATTCCACCCATTTGGGAGTTTTGTATCCCCGATGCGTAAGCAGACGGTGGTAGCCCATCCCAATGCCGAGACTGCCTGCCACCCACAGCAACACCAGCAGCAGTATCAGCGCCTTCCAGGAAAACATAAACAGCGCCGCAATGGCGCCGATATGAAATGCGGTCATAAAAAAGGTGGTCACCCAGCTTATGGGTTCGTCGAATGTGCGGTCGTGCTTCCGTGTGCTCACTGCGGCTCCTTCACGTTCGGTGGCTGTTATCGGCCAATATTGTTTTCGCCACCTAACGTTAACAGCCTGGCGTGCAACCGTCTGTAATTCTTGTGTAATTTGCGCGAAGGAGAGCCTCAGCACGCCAGGACACTTGCCAATTCAGTGTCTTGAAAACTCAGGAAAGGGAAGCGGTGGAGCTTTTGGCCAGTTCGCAAACAGAATCGAAAAGGCAGATATTGCCGGCGGATTTCGGGTCAATGGAACCGAGCGGCAGAGTGGCGGAAAAATGGGGCGACTTGCGCTGAAAGCGGATATTCAGAAAGTTCCGGGCGGCGTTCCGGCTCAGCAGGCCCATGGTGCCTGAGATTTCTTTCTGCCAGTGGCAGCGAGTGGTTAAAACCAGAGGCGGAGCCTGCTCTTCCGGCCAGATTACATTCTGGGCCTGGCTGTTCTTCTGGCTGCGGGCAAACCAGCGCATGGTGTGGATATCGAGCGAAAACGCGGGCGGCAGGTCGAGATCAGACTGAAACGTAATGACCTCGCTTCGCCGTGCGGTTCTGTACAGAAGCCAGCGCAGCGGATGTTCGCGAGGAATAAGCTCTACCAGCACCCACGTCCGGCGAAACATGCCAGTTGAGAGTCTCAGCGGAACTTTAAAAACCGAGGGCGTGAGCCAGACAATGCCCGTGGTATAGCCACGGCCAGCCAGGGCTGTATCAATCCAGCGAAGTATCAAAACACCTCTTCGCCGGTTGTTGCGTACAAACAGCCAGAACCACAACGCGTACGCAAGGGCCGCTGTCGCGAAGCCGATGGCCAGAAAATACATGCGGCAAATTGGATGCCATGCACTCTGCTTTTGGATGCAAGGCCCTACAAGCCGTGGTAGATTCCTCCGTCGGCCAGCACGGTTTGGCCCGTCACATAGGAAGCCCGCTCCGAGGCCAGCCATACAATGAGGTCCGCGATCTCCCGCGGCTCGCCCACTCGCCGCACGGGGGCTTCCGCCGCCCAGTGCTCATAAATTTTTTCCACCGGAACGCCCGCCGCCAAAGAGCGTGTTCCCGCCAGTTCCTTCAGGCGCTCCGTCGCGGTGTAACCCGGCCCTACGTTGTTGACCAGTATTCCGTCTTTTCCGAACTCATTGGAGAGGCTTTTCACCAGACCCACCACAGCCGAGCGTACCGCATTCGACATAATCAGATCGGGCACCGGCTGCTTTACCGAAACCGAAGTGATGGTGATGATTCTGCCCCAGCGATGCCGCTGCATGTAGGGAATCACCGCTCGCGCCATATAGACCACGCTGAGAAAATTCATTTCCACGGCCCGGCGCCATTCGTCGGTGGAAATGGAAAGAAAGTTTTTGGCCGGAGGGCCTCCGGCATTGGTCACGCACACGTCGATGCGTCCGAATTGCTTGGCTGTATGCTCGGTAAAGCGCTGGACGGCGGCAGCGTCGGTAACATCCAGAGGCTGCGCCAGGACCTCGGCGCCCGTCTCCTGGCGGATCTTTTCGGCGGCGCCCATCAGCGTCTTTTCCGTGCGGGCACACATGGCCACCTGCGCGCCCTCGCGGGCAAAAGCCTGCGCCGTCGCCAGTCCAATACCTTCACTGGAAGCAGCCACGATCACACCGCGTCCTTTGAGTCCAAGCTCCATGTTTTTTCCTCGCTGGTTATTTTGCCGGCAGTTGTCCCGTATATACCTGTACCGGAGATCCGGTTTTGATCTTGTTTTGCTCAAAACAAGTCTTGATGCGGCGCCTGAGCTCCCGCGCAATGGCATATTGTTGACCGGGACGAACCTTGACCAGCATGAGATAGTCCACTTCCTGGCCGGTGAGTCGCTCGATTCCCGGCACGCTGGGTTCGGAAACTATGTTTTCGTGAAAATCCGGATCACTGTAAAAATCCTTTGCCAGGTTTTGCAGCGCCTCGAGCACCCGGTCGCTGTTCTCGCTGTAATCCACGGCAATATGCAGCATTACCTGCGACCAGTCGCGGGTCATGTTGCTTACGATCTGAATAGCCCCGTTGGGTACGATGTGGATAGTGCCGTCGCCATCGCGCAGGATGGTGTGCCGCAGGGTTATCTCTTCGACCGTTCCGCTGACACCCGCCGCGCGTATGGCATCACCGACTTCATACTGATTTTCGGCCAGAATAAAAAAGCCGTTGATCATGTCTTTCACCAGCGCCTGGGCGCCAAAGCCGATTGCCAGCCCGGCAATACCGGCGCTGGCCAGCAGAGGCCGGATATCGATGTGAATCAGCGGAAGCGCCTGCAGCATCGCCCAGACCACAATTAACGCCACGCCGGCGCTGTGAACCACCTCGGTAATGGTTCGCACCTGTTGCGCCCGGGAGGCGCCGTTTTTGGAGCGCTCCCTGCTTAAACTGATGACTTTGTCGGTAAAAAATCCCAGAAGTCTGATGAAGACAAACGTGAGAATGAGAATCGGAATCAGCTTGGGTGCGTCGTCCCGGGTCCACTGGACCAGAGCTCTGTGCCATTCCGGGATTAAATCTGCCCATTTTTCCATTTCGCTCGTCCGCTTCGGGATTATAGCCGAGGGCAGCGGTGTTTATAATCTGTGCAGCATCTGCTGCCCAGGAGTTTCTGCTTTGCTGAGAAAAACAATTCTGCCGGTCATGGCGTTTTTGCTGGTTACATCGCTCTGGTTTTCAGTCACGCGCGGAGTATTTGCCTCTTCTGCATCCCAGTCGCCGCAGTTTCCTCCTCCCAGCCAAATGGAACGGGATATGGAGGCGCGCCGCCTGAAAGAAGCCAATAAGCAACGCCAGGAAGAAATTAAGCAGAACACACTCAGACTTTTTCAACTGGCTACAGAGCTAAAAGACGCGGTGGATAAGACCGATGAGAACATGCTTTCTCTCGATGTGGTCAAAAAAGCGGACGAAGTCGAGAAACTGGCCAAAAAAGTGAAAGAAAAAATGAAAGAGGGCACGCCCACTTCTGTTCCACCTCAGCAGCGATTCCCCCATCCACAGGATCCGCGTCTGCCGTAACCGCGGGCCGTACTGCATATTGGTTTTAACTGCCACCAATTGAGAGAGTCATCATGAGTCCCCTGGACACCCAGCATTTTCGCGGCCTGGTAGCGCTCAAACGCTGGCCCGAGACGGCGGCTGCTTTGAGCGGCATGTCTCCGGCCGAGGCGGCGGAATATATATCCGCGCTTCCTGACGATCAGCAGCAGGAGCTCTTCCAGACCTTGCCCGTCAATCTGGCTGCGGCGCTTCTGGGCCACTTTCCTTATTTCCATCAGTACATTTTGCTGCACACGCGCCCTCCGGAGGAAATGCGCCGCATCGTGGATGAGATGCCTTCGAACGATCGCATGCGGTTCTTCGATGAACTGCCGGAAGAGGCCTGGTTGCGGCTCACTGAGGAACTTGGCGAATTTGACGGCCCTGTTCCCCAGGCAAAACCTGCTGCGTCCGTCTCAGCCACACCTGCCGCACCTGTTGTGCCGACGCCGAAGGCGGAGACGGAAGCTCAGCCCCTGATTCAGGCCAAAGGAGTCGAGAAAGTTTTTGTGCAGCCTGACGGTCAGAAAGTCCAGGTGGTGGCGCCGCTTGATCTGGCTGTATATCCGGGTACAATCGTTGCCTTGCTGGGAGCTTCCGGATGCGGCAAATCAACTCTGCTGCGGATGCTCTCCGGTCTTGCCCAGCCTTCTTCCGGCACGGTCCTCTGGCATGGGCGTCCACTTGCTGAAGTCACGCCCAGTGTTGCGATTGTCTTTCAAGGCTTCGCTTTATTTCCCTGGCTTACGGTTCTGGAGAACGTAGAAGCCCCGCTGCTGGCCCGAGGCGTGAACGCCCGCGAGCGGCATCGCTCCGCCATGCGGGCCATCCATACCGTGGGGCTCAAGGGATTTGAAACGGCATATCCCAAAGAGCTTTCCGGCGGCATGAGACAGCGCGTGGGCTTTGCCCGTGCGCTGGTGGTCCAGCCGGAAGTCCTGTTCATGGACGAGCCTTTTTCCGCGCTTGATGTGCTCACCGCCGAAAATCTGCGCAGTGAGCTGCTGGAGCTGTGGCAGACGAAAAAGATCGATACCAAAGCCATCTTCATCGTTACTCACAATATAGAAGAAGCGGTGTTGCTGGCCGACCGGGTGATTGTGCTGGGGCGCAACCCGGCGCGCATTCGTTCCGACTTTAACATCGCGCTGCCGCAGCCGCGCGACCGCAAGTCGCCACAGTTTTTGCTGTATGTGGATTTCATCTACAAGGTGATGACCCGTCCGGATGGCGATTTTGCGCTGCCGGCAATCAAGGATGCTTCGCAGAAGACCGCATATCAGTTACTGCCTCATGCCCGTCCCGGCGGCATTGCAGGCCTGCTCGATGTGCTTACCGATGCCGGAGGAGAGGAAGACCTCTACCGTCTGGCCGAGCGGCTGCTCATGGAAGTGGATGATTTGCTGCCCATCATTGAAGCTGCCGTGCTGCTGGGCTTCGCTACCCTCGAGCAGGGCGACGTCAAGCTGACACAGGAAGGCAAAGTGTTTACGGAAGCGGGTATCGACGGGCAAAAAACCATCTTTCGCCAGGCCGTCATCTCGCGTATTCGTTTGTTCCAGCAAATTGAGAATATTCTTGCCTCCAAGTCCGACCACAGCATCTCGCTTGAGCTGTTCCGTGACGTTCTGGATGAACATTATGCCGATATTGAAGTCGAGCGCCAGCTTGAGACCGCGCTCTACTGGGGGCGTTATTGCGGCATGTTCAGCTACGATTCGGAATCGGACAAGCTGGTACTTCCTCAGCATGCAAACGCAGGTGAACCGTCATGAGCGGACCTGCGCATAAGGCCGTACGTTCCTTCGGCTGGCCGTCGTCCTCCGGGCTGCCTGCCGGCCGCTCCCTGCTGACCGATATTCCCATTTTTGCCGCTGGCCTGGCGTTGTTCTACGCCGTGCTGGTACTGGCGCGCTACTGGAGCGGTCCGCTCACTCCGCAGGTGCAAATCGACCTGCGCCCGCGGGCCTTGCCGGTCTATGCATTCTATTCGGTTCTGCGAATCGGGATTGCGTATTTGCTGAGCCTGGGCTTCACTCTGGTTTACGGTTACATAGCCGCCTATAACCGCACCGCCGAGCGCTTCATGGTCCCGCTGCTCGACATTCTGCAGTCCATTCCAGTGCTCAGTTTTCTTCCGGGAGTCATGCTGGCCATGGTATCGCTCTTTCCCCGTCGCCAGCTTGGTGTGGAACTGGGCGCTATCCTGCTGATCTTTACCGGCCAGGTATGGAACATGGCTTTCAGCTTTTACAGCTCGCTTAAAAATATTCCGCATGAAATGCGGGAAGCCGCGGAGCTGTATCGCTTCAACTGGTGGCAGCGCTTTACCCAGATGGAATTGCCTTATTCGATTATTGGTCTGATCTGGAACTCCATTATGTCCGTGGCCGGCGGCTGGTTTTTTCTGATGGCCTGCGAGATGTTCGTGCTGGGGAATCGTGACTTCCGCCTGCCCGGCCTGGGCTCGTACTTGCAGGTGGCCTCTGGCGCAGGCGATACCAAAGCTATTCTGTGCGGGCTGGGAGTCATGCTGGCGATTATTGTGCTTACCGATCAACTGGTGTGGCGTCCGGTGATTGCATGGGCGGAAAAATTCAAGTTCGAAACCGTGGAAGCAGCCGATGTGCCGCGCTCTCCCGTCCTCAATTTCATTCGCCATTCAGGAGTGTTGGGATTTCTAACGCGAAAGACAGTTCTGCCCATCCGCGAAGCTTTGGCCCTGCGTTTCGCCAGGCAGCATCATGAGAGCAAGCCCACCAGCAGCAAGACGGGCTTAGGCAGATGGCTGGCCTTCGTGACCGGTGCGGTAGCGGCTGCGGGCGTGGGGTATGCTATCTGGCGCAGCATGGTACTGCTGAGCGGCCTTGGGCGCGGAGAATCCAAGGTGCTGGTCATTGGCGGACTGGTAACTTTCATTCGAGTAATGATTACGCTGCTGATTGGCGCGCTCTGGACCGTGCCCGCCGGCGTTGCCATTGGGACCCGGCCTAAACTGGCCCGCATCGCCCAGCCACTGGCACAGATAGCCGCTTCCGTTCCCGCCACCGCCCTGTTCCCCGTAGTGCTTTTGGGATTGATACGCCTTGGAGGCGGACTCGGCATCGGCTCCATCGTGCTTCTTTTACTGGGCACACAGTGGTACATCCTGTTTAATGTGATTGCCGGAGCAAGCGCAATACCCACTGAACTCAGGGAAGTATGCAGCCTGTATCGCTTCAGCCGTATGGAGCGGTGGCGCAAGCTGATTTTGCCGGCCATCTTTCCTTACCTGATTACGGGCCTGGTCACCGCCTCGGGCGGCGCATGGAACGCCAGCATTGTTGCCGAATACTTCCATTTGAAAGGGAAGATCTTTTCCACCGCCGGCCTCGGCGCCATCATCAGCCAGGCCACCGACGATGGAAACTTCACCGTGCTCCTGGCCGCCACCATTCTTATGGCGACGATTGTGGTCACCATGAATCGTCTGGTGTGGCGCCGTATGTATACACTCGCTTCGACTAAATTCCGGCTGATGTAACGCGCAGTTCAAAGTACTGTGATCCAGGTCACAGTCAGAGTGCCCGCATAAGCCATAAAGTCACTCCAGCTCACAAGTCTGAGGCGGATGAGTTCTAAGCCAGCTCACCGCGGTACAGGCGCAGCTCTCCAGGACAAACCATGCCCTCGATGTTTTCTGGACATTGTCAGGAGATGTTCTGTGCCATGCGGAGCATCCGCATTCCGGTGTGGATCCGTGACTGCGAAGAAGGCGCGAATCAGGGGAGGTGGCGGTGTTCTTTCAATATCTGGTCAGGATTGTTCTGTGGTTAGCAGCCAGTGTGCTGGCCATCGATCTGGTGCTTGTGTCCACCGTTCTGGGCCGTCGTCTCAGCCGCTTTATTTATTTCCAAAAGAAAGATGAGTTCAACAGGCGGTTATCAGGCCCGATCCGGCAATTTCTGAAAGGTGAAATGGAAATTGCCGAACTGGTAGCCATGCTGCAAAGAATATCCGGCAGGGCCGCCCGTGATCTTATACAGGAGCAGCTCCTGAAGGGTGTGGTCAATGCCAACCGGCAGGCCGTTACTGAGGTCCTCTTCCGTTTAGGCTACATTGATCGCTGGGCCAGAGAGGCATTTGGCCGGCGCCGGAGCAGGCAGCTCATTGCGCATATTGTTCACGGACGCGAACTCCCGCCTTCTGGCAGGCAGCGCTGGGCGGCGATTCGAAAACGCCGCTTGTTCTGTGTCAGGCGGGCCCGTGCGGTAAGTCATATGGGCCAGCTGGATGCAAAGTTCACCCAGGTTTTCATGCGTGAGGCTTTGCTCGATCCCTCTCCCAGAGTACATCGCGCGGATGTTGCCGCGATGGGGCACAACCGGCAGGTTTATAAAATTCCTATTCTTCTGGATTTGCTGCGGAAGGCAGTGGAAGGAGCGGGCGAGCTTCCCGTCTCCGAGGTGAAAACTGCGCTGGCGCGCTACTCCACCCGGGACCTCGAGCACTTTGTGCCGTTCCTCGACAGCGAGGACCCGCATTTTCGCTTCATGCTGGTGGATACGGTCCGCGAAATCTGCGACAACACGGGGAAAGGGCCTTTGTCGGCTCAGGATTTCTCTGAATCGTTCTGCCGCTGGTTTATCGGTCACGCGAAAGCCGATACATCCCAGGACGTCCGGGCCCGCAGCGCCCGGGTGGTCCGCCATTTTCACAATCCCGAGGCTGCCAGCACGCTGCGTGCTCTTATGTATGACCAAAATGAGTTTGTGCGCCTGCATGCCGTTCGAGCCTGCGCTGATCCGTACTACACCGAATTGGTGAATGACGTTGTCCAGCGGATCAGCGACACCAAATGGCGGGTCCGCGAATCAGCAGCCCGGACGCTGGCCACGTATGGCAAGGCCGGGCAGCTGGAGATGGTACACCATTTTCTGCGCACTGCCGACCACTACGCCAGCGAACAGATTGCGGAGCAGATGCAGCGCGGAGGCTTCATCTCCGGAATTATGCCGGCTTTGGGCAGTCCGAATGGAGAATCTTATTTGGCCAGAGAGGTTTGCGCAAAGCTGACTCACCTGGGAAAAACCTCACTCCTGACGAATCTGCTGCTCCAGGAAACACAGTCCATTCCCTCGGGCGGGACCTCTTTGGCGATCAGCACCGTGTCCGGAGAAAACACGCAAAGGGCACGTGCACGCCTGCTGGAGATACTTCTGGCGGAGCCGACGTCCCAGGTGATGGCGGCGGTGGAGACCCTGGCGGAACGCCGGAAAGACGATTTGAATGCCAAAGCCCGGTCCCTGCTGAGCCTGGCGCAAACGGCATCCGCCGATGGAGGAAAGTGACCATGCATCATTTCCTGGCAGAGCTGATTTATTACGTCAATCTCGTTTTCATCGGGTATTTCGTAGCGGCCAATCTTTGCTACACGAGTCTGATGGTGTTGTCGCTCTATTCAGTGTCGTTGCACTCGCGGTATGCCCGCCTCAAAACGTATGCCGATCTGGCGGATTCTCCGGTCACGCTTCCGGTGGCCGTCATCATTGCTGCCTACAACGAAGAAGAAAGCATCGTGTACTCCGTGCTCTCGATGCTCGACCTGAATTATCCGGAAAAAGAGGTGATCGTGGTGGACGATGGCTCCACCGACGGCACACTCGACCGGTTGATCGAACATTTTCGCCTGAAACCCATGGATCTGATCTTTCGCGAGAGGCTGAAGACGGGGCAGCCGCTGGGGTACTACCACAACCCGGCTTTTCCGCAGTTAACGGTGATGACCGTGAAGCATGGAGGAAAATCCCATGCCCTGAATTGTGGCATCAATATGGCGCGCAGTCCTTACTTCTGCACCGTGGACGCCGACTCCATTGTTGAAAGAGACGCCCTGCTGCGGCTGATGACTCCGGTCATGCAATCCAGAGAAAGCGTGGTGGTAAGCGGCGGCATTGTGAATATCGCCAATGGATGCACGCTGCGCGATGGACGCCTGGAAAAAGTGGCTCTGCCTTCCTCCTGGATCGAGAGATGCCAGATTGTCGAGTATATCCGGACCTTCCTGTTTGGGCGCCCTGGATGGAGCATGCTGAATGCGACATTTATTGCGTCCGGGGCTTTCTGCCTGCTTCACCGCGAATCAGCGATTGGAGCCGGCGGGTACGGTTCGGATACGGTGACGGAAGATATTGACATCATCGCGGCCATGCGCCGTTATCTCACGCGCGAAAAACGCAGGTTTCGCATCGTCTTTACTTCTGATCCGATCTGCTGGACGGAAGGGCCGAACACACTGAAGATGCTGGCCCGCCAAAGACGGCGCTGGCAGTTGGGCCTCACGCAAACCCTGATGAAAAACAAAGACATGATCTTCAATCCCGGATATGGCGCGACTGGCATGCTGAGTATGCCCTTTCATCTTTTGGTTGAAGTGATTGGATCTGTTATTGAGGCTGCTGGCACTCTGATTTTTCTCCCCCTTTCCTTCTTTTTCCTGGGAACCCCTCTGTGGCTCTTTCTGCTCTTCCTGGCCCTCTCCGTTGGGTATGGCACCCTGCTGTCAATGGGCTCCGTAGTGCTCGAAGAGATGACGTTGCGTCGGTATCCGCGGGTAAAGGACGTTCTGATCCTGATGGGCTTTGCCGTAATTGAAAACGTGGGCTATCGCCAGATCATCACTTTGTTCCGGGCCTGGGGTGTTCTGCAGTCCCTGCGAGGACGTCACTCCAATCCATGGGAAATTGTGGAGCACAATGGCTTCTCACACCACAAAGTGACTGCGGAAAGCACTCACTGAACAGGAGGTGGCGACGTGAAATATGGAACTCGACAATTGATCAGGACGGCAATACTGCCGCTGTTACTTACCGCGCTTGCGCTGCCTCTTTGGAGTGAGGGGCCGGCAGAGGATGAGTCCAGGGTACGCACTGTGGTCCAGGGTGAGCACTCCCGCGAAGAAGCTCTGGTGGCGCTCAAACAGCAGCTGTTTCATGATCCCGACGACTCCGATGCGCGTACGCTCTATGGAACCATGCTTTCGTGGGAGGGCCAGTACGACGAGGCAAGGGCACAATTAGAGCAGGTGCTGGCCAGGATACCAAACCACCGGGATGCACTGCCCGCTCTGATTAATGTTGAACTCTGGTCCAATCATCCTGACAGGGCCGATGTACTGGCAAGGCAGGGTCTGGAGCAAAGACCGGACGATGTGATCTTGCTTCTGGCGGATGCGCATGCGTTGCGCAATCTGGACCAGCCAGATGCGGCCCTTAAGGTGCTTGATCAGGTGTTGTCTCTGGAACCAGGCAATCAGGACGCCAAAAATATGAGGCGGCGAATCTCCCTTTTCCAGAGGAGATGGGAGTTTCAGGTAAATCATACTTATGATTTCTTCAGCGACGGACGAAATGGGCAGCACGAGACTTCCCTGAGTCTTCGCGGGCCGGTCGGGAACAGCTCGCTGATTGCCAGAGTCAACCGCGCTGACCGCTTCTCACTGGTGAGTTATCAAACGGAAATGGATTTCTATCCTCATTTCCGCAGCGGTACTTATGGATATCTCAATGCGGGGTACTCGGCGGATGCCAATCTTTATCCGAAATATCGTTTGGGCGCGGAATTGTTTCAAAGCCTGAAAAAGGGTTTTGAAGTTTCAGGAGGATATCGCCGGTTGTCCTTCGGTTCCGGAGTCGATATCTACACATTTTCCGTAAGCAAGTATTATCGGGACTGGTTGTTTACCACCCGGGGATTTGTTACACCCGGCTCTCCAGGGACCTCTGGCACGGCCCTGATTTCTGCCCGTTATTTTCTGGGTTCAGAAGGACTGCACGACTACATTGAGTTCCGGTCGAGCTTTGGGGCATCACCGGCCCAGGCGCAAACTCTTCAGGACATCCAGATACTCAATTCCCGCCGCTACAGCGTGGAGTTCAATAAAGTACTGTGGGGTGGATGGAGCGGGTCCTTTGGCGGAGGCGCCGGCCAGCAGCAGCGTGTCGGCCTTTCCGATCTCTGGCAATACACCACACAGGGCGCTGTGTACTTTAGGTTTTAGTTCAACTCCTGTCCCTTTGTTTCCGGTAATTGCAGCGCCATGATCATGGTCAGGAGAAACGCCACCGCGCAAATGGAGAAAGCCCAGCTTAGTCCGCGCGAAGGGCCAAGTTTTTCCGCTGCGTAACCAATCGTATAAGGGGCAATGCAGCTCAGCGTACGTGCGCCGTTGTAGGTAAATCCCAGAGCGCGGGCGCGGATACGCGTGGGAAATATCTCGCTGCCCACCAGTCCTGAACCGGAAAAAAAGCCGGTGCCAAAGAAGCCGACCAGCGCTCCCAGCACCAGAATCAGCCAGGGCGTTCGGGCAGCAGCGTAGAGAGGGATCATAACCGCCGCGCAAAAAGTAAAGAGCGCCAGTGACCGTATGCGGCCCAGTCGGTCGGCAATCCAGCCATAGCAAAGATACCCAGGAAACATTCCCACCAGATTCAGCACCACCAGCAGCCACGTGGTATTCAGCAGGGCAAATCCGCGCCCTCCTTTGGCGACGGGCAGGGTCAAATAGGGAGGAATCCAGGTGAACAGGCCCCACCAGGCGAACAGGCCAAAGGCATTCATCAGGAAGAGCACGATGGTTTTTCGCCGCAACTCAGGAGCGAAGATCTCTGAGAATGGCGCAGCTTGCGGATGCTGTGCGCGATCCTGTTTCCACATCTCCGATTCCGGCACGCTTTTCCTGATCCACAGAGTGACCAGCGCGGGAATGATACCCACAACAAAGACCATGCGCCAGTTCTGGTGCAGCCGGTCCAGAACAATCCAGGTCACCAGTGCTGCCGAAGCCAGGCCCCACGCCCAGGCGCTTTGTACAATCGCGATGGCCCGGGCGCGCAGATGCGCCGGCCAGGTTTCCGCAACCAGCGTTGCTCCGGTATTCCACTCGCCGCCCATGCCCAGTCCGAGCACAAAGCGGATCGCGATGAGAACATAAATGGAAGTGGCAAACCCGGAGCCTAATGAGCAGACGGAATACGTAAGAATGCTCAGCATGAGCGCTTTGGTTCTGCCAATTCTGTCGGCAATAAAACCAAAGAGCACCCCGCCAATCCCCGAGGCCAGCAGCATGAACGTGTTGGGCAGACCGGCAATATCCTTGCGCGCAATGCCGAGCGCCGCCATCACGTAAATTTGCACGTTGCTGTAGAGCAGAACGTCAAATCCATCCAGCCCCCAGCCCAGAGCCGCGGCAATTAGTGTTCGTTTTTGCGCCGAATTAACGTCAGAGATGCCGGATATGGCTGTTGCCATGGCGCGGCGATTGTAACAGAGAAGGACTCAGGATTCATTGTCTCTGCAGTTCCGCGAGTGAGAACCACTTGGTGCGCTCAACTGAAAATACCGTTGCGCCCGCTTTACGTCCTTCCCAATTTGCTCTTTGAGCGCTTCCACGGATGGGAACCGGATTTCCTCCCGCCGCCAGGAAAGAAATGAAACTTCCACTTCTGTTTCGGGCGTTAGTTCGATAGGCTGAAAATCGAGTAAATGGGTCTCAATGGCGAACAGACCATCGCCAAACGTAGGCCGCGTGCCGACATTGGTAACTGAATTAAAAAGATGATTACCCGCCCGTGTGCGGGTGATATAGACGCCATTAGCCGGAATGAGACTTTCATAACGGCCCAGGTTGATCGTGGGTACCGTGTACTTATGCCCGTAGCCGCGTCCCAGTGCGGGAGTGGAAACCACGCTAAAAGCACGGCCCAGCAGGCGGTTGGCTCGGCTGATCTCCCCCGCTGCGATCAGCTCGCGAATGCGGCTGCTGGAGATCGGCTCGCCGCGCAGGGTCATGATCGGATATACCTTGACCTCGAATCCCAGTGCATGGCCGAACTCCGCCAGGCTGGAGATGTCTCCCTTGCCTCCATGGCCGAAGCGAAAGTTTTCGCCTTCATAAACCGCTTTTGCGTGGAGCCGTGCCGCCAGAACATTGCGGGCAAAATCTTCAGAGCTGATCATGGAAAATTCCCGGGTGAAGGGAATTACCAGCAGCGCGTCCAGTCCGGTCTGGGCGAGAAAGGCTTCTTTCTGCGCCTGAGGCGTAATCAGTTTGGGCGCCACCTCCGGCCTCAGAACCTGCACTGGATGAGGATTGAAACTGACGGCTATGGATTTGCGGCCGCTTTCTCGCGCCCGCGCGATCATCTCTTTTAAAACCTGCCGATGGGCGCAATGCACACCGTCGAAATTTCCCAGGCTTACCAGACTGGGACCAAAATCCGCGGGCACATCTTCCAGAGCGCGAAAGATCCTCATGCGATATCAAACTCCAGCTTCAGGCCGTCATGCGCCAGGCGCACATTGTCCGGTAGATTCCGGTTGGTATCTTCATGGTGCAGATCGTGCGAAATATGAGTAAAGAAGGTCCGTTGCGGCCTGAGTTCTTCGGCAATACGAAGTGAATTCGCCACGGTGGAGTGCGTTGGATGAGGATTGTGACGCAGTGCGTCCAGAAACAGAATGTCCAGATTTCTGAGGCGGGTCATGGATTCTGCGGGAATCTCACTGAAGTCGGTAAGGTAAGCCGCGGAGCCAAAGCGGAAGCCGTGAATCGCCGCATCGCCATGCAGGACCGTGACCGGCTCGAAACATGCGCCGAATAATTCCAGAGAGCCATTGAGCTGATTCATCTCCACTCGGGCAATGCCGCCGTATTTGTAATCGGCGTCAAAAATGTATTTAAAGATCTGTTGCAGTGCCTCTGCCGTTTGCTGATGCGCGTAGAGAGGAATTTTGCCTGGGCGGCGGAAGCTCAGCGGACGCACGTCATCGAGGCCCAGTATGTGGTCGGCGTGGGCATGAGTGTAGAGAATTGCATCCAGGCGGGTGATTCGCTCGCGGATGGCCTGCTCGCGAAAATCCGGCGTAGTGTCGATGAGCACGCAGTGTCCACCGTACTCCACCATAATCGAGGGCCGCGTGCGGCGGTCTTTTGGATCGGGAGAGGTACACACGCGGCACGAACAGCCGATGGTGGGCACCCCCATGGATGTGCCGCTGCCCAGTACGGTAAGGGTCGCTCGCATTTTATTTGATACCGGCAGGCTGGCCACTTCCCGGCGGGCGGGCCGGCGCTTTGGCAATGGCATTGGTGATCTCAATCCACGCCATTCTCAATTCAAACAGAACGTTTTGCAGCAGTGTCTGCTCGCGCTCGGAAAGATTGCCTTTGGTTTTTTCCTGAAGAAGGTTCAGCGAGTCGATGGTCTGGCGCGCGCCCATGATGTCCACACGCGGCTGCTCGCCTTCCGGACGCACGGCGCCCATTTGAATCAGCGCGGTCATGTAAAACGATTCCACCAGCCGCTCAAAAGTCATCTCGGGCGGCGCGGTACGGCCGCTGGCTTCGCCGATCATCGCATCGATCTTCCTGCCGGAAGCATGGTATTCGTCGCGCTGCGTCTGCTGTTCAGCCTCGGTAGGCGGCTCGGGATACTCTTCCGACTCAGGCTCGGCTGCTTCCGCTGGCAGTGCAACTTCGGCGACAACCTTTTCTTCTTCAACCTGGTCTTCGACCGTATTAGTTTCCCGGCGCAGTTCGCCGTCAGCGACAAATCTGCGGCGATCACTGACAACAAATTCTTCTTTTTTCTTCTCAGCCATTTGGTTCCTCAATTCGATGAGATAGCAAAAGGCAGGTCGACCACTTTTGCCTTTTTTCCGTTCAGATCAATCTCCGAGCCTGCGGTTACAGACTCGCGGCGAAAGTATCCAAGCCCAAGACTTTTTGTGCCGCCCGGCAACGGTATTTCCAGTGCTGTTGTGATTTCCGTCAGAGTACGGCCATCGGAGTCATACTTACCAGGGGCAATCAGACCATCAGTAAATTCAAAGCCGGAAAGTTTGCGATGCACCTGTCCGCGTGAGCGGATGCGTTCCACAATCTCCTGCCCGATATAGCAGCCCTTGGTGAAGTTGAGTGCCTGGGCCTGTTCGGTCTCCTGCGGCAGGTCGCGTTCGCGGATATCCTGGCCATACTGCGGAATGCCGCGCAGCACTCGCCAGAACTCAAGGGCGTTCGCGCCGGCCGGTTGTGCTCCTGCGCTCGTCAGCATTTCCCATACGGCCTGGAGATTTTCCGGATGCGTCCAGATTTCATACCAGCCCGGTTTTTCCGCTGGTCCGCGGACTACCGTGATCTCAAAGGCGCCGGACTTCTCCTGTGCAACTTGTGCAGGCTCCAGCTCTGCGATATTGACCAAAGCGGCAAGCGCGGCCTGGGCTTTCGGGCCACATACACCGAGAGCGGTGAGCGTTTGGCCGGCATCCACGAGCTTTACATCATCCATGATGATGTAGCGTCCCAGAGTTTTCAGGATCGTTTCGGATTGCGCGCGATCGGTATCGATCACAAAATGATCGCCAAAATTGTACGTATACAGATCCGCAATAATGCGTCCCTGATGATTGAGGGCAAAGCTGTAATTGCCGCGGTTCACGGCCAGATCACGAATATTGTTGGTGATCATACCGTTGAGCCAGCGCACTCGGTCTTTTCCGGTAACAGTGATTTTGGTTCGCCAGCCCAGATCAAAAACACCAAAGGAAGAGAGCAGCGCCTGCAGCTCAGCCCGGGCGTCGGTGAAAGCCAAAGGCGTTTCCGCGCCATGGTAAGAGCCGGATTGTGCGCCCTGAAACATGGCTGCTGCGGGACGATCGGTTGCCGTTTCGTTCATAGATTCTAAATTTGATTATAGCCAGGAGAGTGCGGATGGTTGATTACCTTTGCATTCAGGTTTGCAAACTGACGCTAAGCGGGCCACAATGATTCCATATGGCCGAAAACAGCGGTGGATCGAAGAAGGTGTGGGTTGGAGCGGAGAAGTACATTCAAATTGGCTTCACGATTCCCGCGGCCACCTTTGTGGGCTGGGCTTTTGGCGCTTTGCTCAATCGCTGGCTGCACTATAGCTGGCTGCCCCTGGCCGGACTTTTGCTGGGAACAGTTGCCGGTTTTGTTTATTTCATACGGATAGCCCTGTCAGAGGAGTTCAAGGATTGACTCAGCCGGCCGCCGTGCCTGACGACGACAATGACGCACGGGATTTTGCCATAAGAATCTATTCCCGCCTTGTATGGACCATGTCGGTCATGGCCGTGCTCGCCAGTGCCGGGCTATGGAGAATCTATGGTCGCAATTTCGCTCTGGCATTTATGATCGGCGCCACGGTTTCCCTGGTGAACTTCTATTGGCTCCGCCGGACCATTGAGAGCGCGTTTGAAAGAACGGTCTCATCGGAAGAATCGCCTTCGAGCGCGGGGATTGTCACGCGATTTTTGCTGCGCTATATTTTGATCGCTATTGCCGCATATGTTATATTGAATAGTTCTTCACTGAGTGTGCAAGGTCTTATAGCGGGCCTTTCTTTGCCGGCAGGTGCGATCATGCTGGAAGCGCTGTATCAGATCTTCAGAGTGCTCAGACACGGATTTTAATTTCCAGGAAAATACCAGAGAATGCCTGAACAATTGAGGTTTACTGCACTGCTGAACAGGGTCTTTGCCGGCCCGGTGAACGCATTTCTTGAAAAACTTCCTCCAGCTTTCCATCCCAAATATCCGGAAGCGCCCATTAGCAATGGCGTCGCCATGGAAGTGCTGGTGGTTGCGATTCTGGTGCTGTTGTTTCTGGTGGTGCGCTCGCGCCTGTCTGTGGAAAAACCGCGCGGGTCGCAGCATCTGGCTGAGATGCTGCACGAATTCATCAGCGGCCAGAACGAAGACATTATTGGCCATCACAGCGAGCGATTCATTCCGTTTCTGTCCGCGCTCTTTCTGTTTATCCTGATCGGCAACCTGATTGGACTCATCCCCGGCTTTGAATCGCCCACCGGCGCGATTTCCGGGACTCTGGGCTGCGCCGTGGTGGCGTTTGCGTATTACAACCTGCACGGACTGCGGGCGCAGGGACCGGTTGGGTACTTCAAGCATTTTCTGGGACCGGTGTGGTGGCTTTCGCCGCTCATGCTGCCCATTGAAATCATCAGCCATCTGGCGCGCGTGATGTCGCTCAGCATTCGTCTTTACGCCAATATGTTTGCGGGAGACATGGTGACCATGGCTTTTTTCACACTGATCCCGCTCGGCGTGCCTGTCGTCTTCCAGATGCTGCACGTGGCGGTTTCATTCCTGCAGGCTTATATCTTTACGCTGCTGACGACAATTTATTTGTCGGGCGCCGTGGCCCAGGAACACTAAAAAGAGCACTAAAAAGTTTCGCCTCGAGCGTGAGGGCGCCAGTTCGGTGAGCGTCAACCACCCACTGGAGGCGATTTTCATAAGGAGAAGAACATGCGTAAAACAATGATGGTAATTCTTGCCGTAGTGGTCATGATGCTGGTGGCCATGCCGGTATATGCTCAGGGCGCCGACGCTGCTGTGCAGAAGAGCTGGGCCGTGCCGTTGGCCGCTGGCCTGGGTATGGCGATTGCCGCCGGTCTTTGCGGTCTGGGACAGGGCAAAGCAACAGCCTCCGCCGTGGAAGCTCTGGCTCGTAATCCTGGAGCGCGTCCTGGCCTTTTCATCTTTTTGATCCTCGGTCTGGCGCTGATTGAGTCTCTGGCTCTGTACGCACTGGTTATCGCATTCAAAGTGCTTGCATAAACCCGGCAGTCCTTAAAATACAAGCCCGGCTTCGGCCGGGCTTTGTTGTTGCCGTGGCTTTCGTTATCCTGTAGCGGCCATGTCCCGCCCCCCCGCACTCGAATTCGACAACATCACCAAAGAGTACCGAGGCTTTTTCAAAAGCGAATCCGTGAAAGCGCTGGATGGTTTTTCGCTCCGGGTCGAGCCGGGCGAAATATTCGGATTTCTTGGCCCGAACGGCGCGGGAAAAACCACGGCCATTCATATTGCGCTGGGCTTTCTGCACTCCACAAAAGGAAAAGGAAGCATGCTTGGCCACCCATTTGGCCATCCTGGTATCCGACGGCGCGTCGGCTTCCTGGCGGAAAACATTGCTCTTTATCACCGCCCTGCAGCCAGGTTGGTCCGCTTTTATGGTGCGCTGAATGGAATGAATGGCTCTGATCTTCGCCGTCGCACCCGTGAGATATTCGCGGAACTCAACCTGCAAAACGTCGCTGAACGGAATACCGCCAGACTTTCCCGGGGAATGCTGCAGCGTGTTGGGCTGGCGCAGGCACTGGTGAACAATCCTGATCTTCTGATTCTGGATGAACCCACCTCAGCGCTGGATCCGCTGGGAAGAATTGCCGTCCGGGACATCCTGAAGCGCTTCCGCCAGGAAGGAAAGACGGTCTTTCTAAGCTCACACATGCTGTCTGAAGCGGAACAAATATGTGACCGGCTGGCCATTGTGGTCCGTGGCCGGGTGAAGCGAGTGGGTTCCATACCTGAGCTGCTCGAGTCGCAGGAGCGGTTTGTGATCACGGCAACAGGAATCGACGCCTTAATGTTTCCTGGAAGCCAACAGAACGGCCACATCAAAATCACCGTTCCCGCCCTTGAGCAGCGCCGCATGATCGAACAGATTTGGCTGGCGGGCGGGGAAGTGATTGCGGTGAATCCGGTGCGGCGCACTCTCGAAGATTTGTTTGTGGAACTGGCTCATCAAAACGGAGGCGGCAAGCAGAAAGACAAAGGCGACTCATGACAAAATTTCTGCTCACTGTCATGATGCTGCTGACGGCATCAACGTCCAACTCCGCACAGACAGTGAGGGAGCGCTGGAGCATCAGGCTAACCGGCGAAGGTGGTATTCAGAGTTTTGAAAGAGCGTCACTCGGGATATGGTCGGCACAGCAGGGTGTTGTATTTCTCACGCCAGAGCGCTTGCTGATCTATCAGGTCAATGAGTTGGCAAAGGTAAGGCTGGGCGCGCGGGGCGCAAGCGGCGGAGGCGGAAACTTTGTGCTGGCCGTCCGGATTCTGGATGTTCGTGACGGCCACGAGATGGACAGAAACTTTTTTGTTACCAGCGCAGGGTCTTCCAGTATTGTTCCCACCCATGATGGAAAGTTTCTCATGCGCACCGGAGATATTCTCAGCCTCTGCTCCGCGAACCTGAAGCCGAAGATTTCAAGGCCCTTGCCCATGGGCAGGGAAGCCGTGGTCGACGTCTGGCAGGTCCGCGCGACTGTTTCGGGCAGCAAAGCAGTGCTGCTGCATCAGCAGATATTCGTCCATCCGGAAGATTCCCCGGATGGGCAGATGATTACGCCCGGCAAAACGCACGCGGCCATGGAGATTCTGAACGCCGATACATTGGACTCGCTGAAGAAGGCAGAGCTGCCACGCTATCTGCGATACTGGTCCGCCGGAGAGAACTTTCTGGTAACCACGGATCCCGCGCAGCCTTTGGACGATGGACATTACGGCACAATGGACTTTGATAGTAACTGGACTTTGCTGAAAGTGCCCGGGGAAGAGAGACAGCGTTCATGTACGAATGTTTTCATGGATGCGCTGCCGCATGACCTCTTTGCTGTTCGTGGTTGCGGTATGCTGACGGTGTTTTCTGAATCGGGCAATAAAGAATTTTCAGCAAACGTTCGAGGTGATGAAACGATTTCTTCCGTTGCCAGCGCAGGGCATTATATGGCTGCCAGATTTGACCGCCGGATGCTGTCGGATTCCCAGTTCAGAACACGGCCCCTGCACATTGATGTATTTGATTTAAATTCCCGGCAGCGCGTGACCACCGTTAATCTCGAAAAGGCTGTTGTGACTTACGACATCTCTTCGCAGGGAGAACTGGCGGTAATCGACGGCGATACTTTAAGACTTTACCGGCCCGAGTAAACTTTATGCGTCCTGTCCTGTTGATCGGTATCAATTTTGTTCGTACGCAGTGGCTGGTGGTGGCCCTTATGCTGACCTGGGTGGTGGGCATCACCGGCTTCTTTGGCTGGCACAGCAACCGTTCCGAGGTGCTGTTCTTCTTCCGCCAGCAGTCTTTTTATGCGCTGGGCGCCGCCACACTGGTGGGCCTGCCAGCTATTCATAATGAGCGACGGTCGCGGCGCATCCTTGCCGTGCTGGCCAAAGGGCTGCACCGCTGGCAGTACCTTGGAGGACTGCTCTGCGGATGTGGAATGATTGCTGCCATCTTTTGCGGAGCCGTCGCGGTGAGTACTGTCTGGCTTTGCCGGCAGGCTGGGGTTCAGTCTACAGAAGTGCTGCCACTCATGCTTACGCTGTTTTTAGGCTGTGTTGCGGCGTCGTCCGCCGGGGTGTTCTGGTCGGTTATTCTGCATCCCTTGCCGGCTGTGGTGGCCACAATGGCTACTCTGTTCGTTCCGTTCTCGTTCGATCTCAGGGCAGAGCAATTCAGCCTGTTTTTCCCTGTAGCCGCGATCAGCCAGTTTATCTGGGACTTCAACTTCGAAACTTCTGCCCATGGGTTACGCCAGACCGAAGTGGCCGCCGCCGTTCAGGGATTCATCTTCCTGGTCGCAGCGGCCATGATCTTTACCCGGCAGGATGTAACTATCGCGCCGGAGTAGCTAAGTCAGAAGTCGCTGGAAGACCAGTTACGATAACACCGCTCCTCTGCCTGCTATCCAGATCAAGAGCGCCCTGCTGGGCAAAATTCATGATTCGCCCAGGAACAACCCCAAGGTAGATGGTGAATACGATTGCCAGCACCAGCGCCAGACGCATGGTCACTGAGGCCGGTTCGCACGGCTCAGAGGTAACTGGCTCACGCATGTACATGACGACGATCAGCCGCAGATAGTAGTAGGCGGCAACCGCACTGTTTACCACGCCGATGATCGTAAGCCAGATGAAGTTCGAGTTAAGCGCCGCACTGAACACGTAGTACTTGGCGAAGAAGCCACCCGTTAAGGGGATGCCAATCAGCGACAGCATGAAAATCGTGAGAGCAAAGGCAAGAAAAGGGAAGCGCCTGCCCAGACCGGCATAGTCATCCAGTGAGACAAATCGTTCCCCAGCGCCGGCAAAGTGGCTGATCACGGCGAATGCGCCCACATTCATCGCGGCATACGAAGCGGTGTAGAAGATGGCCGGGGCAATGCCGGCCTCTCTGCCGGCGACAAAAGCCACAAGAAGGTATCCGGCATGAGCAATGGAGGAGTATGCCAGCATGCGCTTGACGTTGCTTTGCGTCAGCGCGCCAAAGTTGCCCAGAGTCATGGAGAGCGCGGCGGAAATCCACAGCAGCCATTGCCATGAAGCGACCACGGCGCCTGTGCCAAACAGCACGCGCAGCAGAACGGCAAAAGCAGCCGCTTTGGGGCCGGTGGACATGAGGGCCACGACCGGAGCCGGAGCGCCTTCATAAACGTCGGGCGTCCAGATATGGAAGGGAGCCGAGGCTATTTTGAAGCCCAGTCCCGTCAGCATGAGCGCGGTGGCGGTATAAACCAGCACCATGGACTCGCCGGAGTCCAGCTTGGCGGAGATGGCTTTGGCAATTTCGGAGATGCTGGTGGAACCGGTAGCGCCGAACATCAGGGCCACGCCGTACAGGAAAAACGCGGTGGCAAAGGATCCGAGCAGGAAGTACTTAAGCGACGATTCCATGCCGCTGGCGACCCGGCGGCGATAGCCAGCCAGAATGTAGGTGGAAATGGAGGAAATTTCCAGGGCGATAAATATCAGCACCAGTTCCACGGCGCAGGACATCAGCACCATGCCGATCGTGCCGAAGAGAATCAACGCATAGTATTCGCCGCTGCGGATGTTCTGCTGGTCGAGATACTCGAGCGAAGCCAGAATGCAGATGGCCGAAATCGCGGGAACCAGAATATGGAAGAAGATGCTGAAACTGTTCACGCGGACCATGTCAAACCAGCCCGAGGAGCCGGAGTGGCCGATCTGGACGAAGGCAGCAGCAACCGCAGCCAGTGTGCCGACAAAGGATAAAATTCCCAGCCCTTTTCGGCTGGCCTGCGGAGGCAGCAGCGGGTCCACCATCATGACGATGATGCCGAAAGCAGCCAGCACCAGTTCGGGCAGAATGCAGATGTAGTCGGTAGCGGAAATTGGGTTCATCTATTTGTGTCCACTGGCGGTTGCCGTGATTGCGGCAGTCTTCACTGACTGGCCTGCATTGGCAACTACCGCCGGATGAATTGTCCTGATCCAGTATGGCGAAGCTACGCCCATGATCAGTGCCATCACCGCAACCGGCCACAGGGATATTTGTTCGCGGGCGTTGATATCCTGGAGGCTGCGGTTTTCATCGTGATGAATAGGTCCGTAAAAAACTTTCTGGTACATCCATAGCAGGTAAGCCGCGCCCCAGATTACGCCCGTGGTGCCCAGGATTCCATAAATCATGTTGTTCTGGAAGGCCCCGCTCAGCACCAAAAACTCACCGACAAATCCGTTCATCAGCGGCAGGCCCACGGATGACAGCACTGCAATCAGGAAGAACGTGGCATAGACCGGCATGGGTGTGGCCAGCCCGCCAAACTCACGGAACTCGTAGGTGTGTTTGCGCTCGTAGAGCATTCCGGCCAGCATGAAGAGAGCGCCGGTAGAGACGCCGTGATTCAGCATCTGATAGACCGCGCCATCCGTGCCCGCCTGAGTGAAGGTAAAGATTCCCAGAACCACAAAGCCCAAATGGCTGACGGAGGAATACGCGATCAGCTTTTTGAGGTTCGGCTGGACCAGAGCGACAAGAGCGCCGTAGATGATGCCAACGATGGCCAGAGCAACGATCCACGGAGCATTTTGCCTTGCCTGCTCAGGAAACAAGCCAACATTGAAGCGCAGAAGACCATACGTCCCCATCTTCAGCAGTACTCCCGCGAGCAGGACCGAGCCGGCGGTGGGAGCTTCCACGTGCGCGTCCGGCAGCCAGGTATGAAGAGGGAACAGCGGTACCTTGACCGCAAACGCAATGAAGAAGCCGAGGAAGAGCCACTGCAGGGCATCCGTGCTGATGCGGCCACTCTGGATCGCCTCACGGATGACCGTGTAATCGAAGCTCTGCGTATGCACATACAGCCAGATGATCGCCGCCAGCATGAAGACCGATGCAACCATGGTGTACAGGAAGAACTTTACCGCAGCATAGATGCGGCGCTCGTGGCCATACATACCGATCAGCAGAGCCATGGGGATCAGCGTGGCTTCCCAGAAAACGTAGAAGAGGAACATGTCCAGCGAGAGGAATACGCCGATCATGGCCGATTCCAGCATGAGCAGCAGGACAAAGAATTCCTTTACCCGGTCGTGGATGGATTTCCAGGAAACCAGCACGCTCAGAGGAACCAGGAAGGTGGTCAATACGACCAGCCACATGGAGATGCCGTCAGCGCCGAGATGGTAATGAATGCTTTGACCAATCCAGAGCTTATTTGTCTCAAACTGGAATCCCGGCTTGCCGCTCTGGAAAGCAATGGGCAGATACAGCGACAGCCCAAATGTAACCAGGGACAGCAACAGCGCCGCGGCGCGAAGAATACGGTCATTGCGCGGCATCAGCATCATTGCCGCCGCGCCCGCGGCGGGAAGGAACGTCACGAGGGTAAGAATTATATCGCTCATTTGAACATCGCCCACGCCATATATGTGATTACCGCAGCGCCGCCAATCGCCACCCAGGCGGCGTAGGAGCGAATATTGCCGGACTGTATCCTGCGCAACTGATTGCCAATGCCTTTGGAAGCGGAGCCCGCGCCGTTCACCGTGCCGTCAATCATGTGCTGATCCACTCCATGCCAGAGCACGACAGTAGAGAGCGACAGCAGCGGTTTAACAAAGAACCTGCCGTAGAGCTCGTCCACGTAATACTTGTTCAGCACCAAAGTGTAAAGGCCACGAATGCGGGCCGTGATCCGGCTGGGAAGTTCAGGCTGCAGATAATAGAGCCAGTAAGCCAGCAGAAAGCCCAGCAGGGCTACGCCAACGGAAATGGCTGCGAATACCAGTTCGCTGCCACGCTCAGCGGCTGTTTCCGCCGGGGCATAAATCGCAGAGGCGAGGAATGTCTCGAAGATGTTTGAGCCGCCCATGGCCTGAGGTCTTCCTACCCATCCGCCGACAACTGAGAGGACCGCCAGAATCACCAGAGGACCAAGCATGATACAGGGGGATTCGTGGACTCCGCCGTGGCCATGTCCGTGATCCGCTGCATGACCATGAGAGTGCGATGCTGCTGCGTGTGCATCGTGGCCATGGTTTACTTTGCCTAGCCGCAGTTCGCCGAAGAAGGTCATGAACCACAGCCGGAACATGTAGAACGAGGTCAAGCCCGCAGTGATGATGCCGACGGTCCACAAAATCCAGCCGCCATGTTCAGCCTGCAGGGCACGCCACAAAATTTCGTCCTTGCTGAAGAAGCCTGCGAGAGGAGGGAAGCCTGCGATCGCAAAAGTTGCAATCGTAACTACCCAGAACGTAACCGGAATCAGCTTGCGCAGCCCGCCCATGCGTCGCATGTCCTGTTCGCCGCCGATGGCATGGATGACCGAACCAGCGCCGAGGAACAGAAGCGCTTTAAAGAACGCGTGCGTCATCAGGTGAAAGATGGCTGCTGAATACGCAGCGACGCCGCAGGCCATAAACATGTAGCCGAGCTGGGAGACCGTGGAGTAAGCCAGCACGCGTTTGATGTCGGTCTGCGCCAGGCCCATGGTGGCGGCAAAGATCGCCGTAAGGCAGCCGATGACCGCGACTACTTCCAGAGCATGAGGCGCCAGGCTGAAGATGGCGCTGGAGCGCGCAATCATGTAAATACCAGCCGTGACCATGGTGGCCGCATGAATCAGCGCGGAGACCGGTGTCGGGCCTTCCATGGCGTCCGGCAGCCAGACGTACAGCGGAACCTGTGCGGACTTACCAGTGGCTCCGAACATCAGCAGGAGCGCGATGGCAGTCAGCAGGCCCCAGCCGGTTTCCGGAGACATCTTCGATACGGAGTTGAAGACATCATCAAAATTCAGAGAGCCAAAGTGCTGAATGATGAGGAACATTCCCAGCAGGAAGGCAAAGTCGCCAATGCGGTTGACGATGAAGGCTTTCTTGCCGGCATTCGCCGCCGAGTCCTTGAGGAAGTAAAAGCCGATCAGAAGATACGAAGCCAGCCCCACGCCTTCCCAGCCCACAAACATCAGCAGATAGTTGTTGGCCAGCACCAGCGTGAGCATGAAGAACATGAAGAGGTTCAGGTAGGTAAAGAACCTGTAATAGCCGCCTTCATGCGCCATATAGCCAGCAGAATAGATGTGGATCAGGAAGCCAACGCCGGTGACGACCAGCATCATCACCATGGAAAGATGGTCCAGATAAAAGCCAAAGGGTGCGTGGAAGTCGCCAGCCCATATCCAGTCGCCCAGAATTTCGACGTATCGAGCCGGTTGATGCACCCACTGGAGCGCCGCCCAAAGAGCCCAGGCAAAAGAGGCCCCGGTAAACAGCAGTGCTATGGAGGACACCATTGAATTCCGGAAACGGCGTCCGAAAAGGCCATTGATGGCCGCACCCATAAGGGGCAGAAGGGGAATGACCCACAGATGTAATGTCGGATTCATAATTTCAGCAGGTTCACCCGGTCAACATTGAGTGTTTCGCGTGACCGGAATACGGCAATGATAATCGCCAGCCCAACGGCTGCTTCCGCCGCCGCTACCACCATCACGAAAAAGACGAAAACGTGACCACTGAGCTTGTGCAGATGGGCGGCAAAGGCCACAAAGCTGAGATTCACGCCATTGAGCATCAGCTCAATGGCCATAAAAATGGTGATGATGTTTCGTTTGATCAGAAACGCGGCCGCGCCCAGACAGAACAGGACCGCGCTCAGAATCAGATACCAGGAAAGCGGAACCATTTAACTCTCCTTC